>PVBE010803252.1_pt1 | contig 19087 bp, 8 predicted proteins | sample 1631181 | NCBI WGS metagenome assembly PVBE01 (sample SAMN08397723, study PRJNA350692) | Marine metagenome, whole genome shotgun sequencing project. | isolation source: water | place: Pacific Ocean | collected 2012-04 | reverse complement strand
GTACGGCTCCTTCGTGAGCGACGACTCGCTCGGCTGCAACCCGTCGGGGGCGATCTCCAACGCGGCGCGCCAGGCGGGCTTTGCCGACGCCAACGGCCAGAACTCGTTCGGCTTCCACTCGTGCGGCGGCAACAACTGCAGCCCGGTGATGTGTCGCGGCGACCATTGCAACACGGCGCTCAGCTACATCGACCTCGGCAAACCACACGGGTACACGCTGTGCCGCGTCGACCTGTGCGCCAACGAGGTCGTGGACGAGGGCGAGACCGACGTCGACTGCGGGGGACCCTGCGCCCCGTGCCCGAACGAGGCGGGGTGCCAGGTGGCGGGCGACTGCGAATCCGGGGTGTGCGTGGCCGCGATGTGCCGTGCGCCGGCTTGCGACGACGGCGTCCAGAACGGGGCGGAAGAAGGGATCGACTGCAACGGGGGCTGCCCGGAGGTGTGCCCGACGTGCGAGGACGGCGTGCGCAACGGGGGTGAGGGCGACGTCGACTGCGGCGGCCCGGACTGCAACCCGTGCGCGGTCGGGGGGGCCTGCAACGAGGGTGAAGACTGCGCCGAGGGGGTGTGCGAGGACGGGCTGTGCGCCGCTGCCCGGTGCGACGATGGGGTACGCAACGGCGGAGAGCGCAACGCCGATTGCGGTGGGGACGACTGCGAGCCGTGCCCGCTGCAGTTCGAGGTGCTCGAGCAGCGACCGGTCAACTTCCAGGGCATCGATTACCTCGCGTTGCGCGTGCGCCTGCGGTCGGACCGGTCCACCACCGAGAACTGGTGCCGCGAATACCAGCAGCTGTGCGCGAGCTTCGAGATGCGCCCGACGGGGTGCGGTCTGATGTGGCGCGACCGCGGCGGCGGCTACCGAGCGTGCTTCGACGAGTACGGCTCGCTCGCGACGGACGACTCGCTCGGCTGCAACCCGTCCGGGCGCATCGCGCAGGCGGCGACGCAGGCGGGGTTCCAGGGCGCCAACGGCACGAACTCCTTCGCGTTCCACTCATGCGGCGCGGGCACGTGTCGCGAGGTGATGTGCGCCGGCGACCACTGCAACACGGCGTTGAGCTACATCGATCTCAACCAGCCCTTCGGGTTCACGCTGTGCCGGGCGGAGCCGGATCCGTAGCGCGCCTCCGTGGCCTTCAGCTTTGGGCGCGACTCTGGCTCTGAACAGATCGCGGTCGCACCGCGGCCCGTAGCTCGTCCTCGGCCAGAGCCGACGGCTCAGGGGCAGTCGTCGAGCGGCGCGTCGAATTGCCGCCCGGCGAAGAGCTCGCCGGCCTGCACGACCGCCCCGCAATGAAGCAGCTTCACCGTGCCGCCGTTGCTGGCCTCACCGCCGCCACCGAGGGCGTTGACCGCGCCGGGAATCTCGACGAGCGGCGCCGACAGCAGCACGCCGCCACCCGCGCCGCGCCCGCCGTGTCCTCCGTCACCTGCGGGACCGCGGTGCTCGTCGATGCCGCACACGATCGACAGCTCGCCGCCGTCTCCGCCGCGGTTGTTGCCGGGTCCGCCGCCCGCCGGCGCGCCATCCCCGCCGCGACCCCCGCCGGCCTCTGGACAGGCGCCCGGCGCCCCGTCCTCACCGTCCGCTCCGGCGATCCGGTCCATGCCGCGGGTGTCGATGCGACCTTCGACGCGAATCGATTCCGCGGCCGTCAAGGCGACCAGGCCACCGCCACGACCACCCGCTCCACCGCCGCCGCCACCACCGCCTCCGCTCCCGATGTCGGGACACATGCAGGCGCTCCACGCTTGTCCCTGGCAGCCACCGCCTCCGCCGGCGCCGCCGCCCGCAGAGCCGCGATGCACCGAGTTGTCGGTCGACTCGTCACCGTTGCCGCCCGCTACGAGGTAGCCGCCGTCCGCGCCGTCGCCTCCGCGCCCGCCCTCGCGACCGTCCTGACGACACCGCCCTCCGACGCCACCACCCTCGCCCGTCACACCGCCGCGCCCTCCGTGCTGACCACCGCCGGTGCCGCCCGTCCCACCGGGTCCCCCGCAGCCGCCGCAGCACGCGTCGGTCGTCTCCGCCCCCGGCGCCCCGGCCCCTCCGTCGCGGATGCCCTCGCCGCGCGCGCCCCCGAGCCCACGACCGGTGCCGAGACTGCCACCCGCACCGCCGCCACCGCCTCCGCCACCGCCATGTCCGGCGCCCTTTGCGTCGATGAGCCCCCTGACGAGTACACGTCCTGCTTGAAGCCGGAAGGTGCCGCCCGCCTCGCTTCCATCGTGCGGGCAGACCACCACGTCGCCGACCACCGCTGTCACCGACGCGGGCAACTTCAGCGCACCGCAGACGCCGCCCACGACCCGCAGCGTCTCGCATCCGTTGTCGGGGTCACCGTCCGCGTCGTCCGCACCCGGCGCGCACGACGGCGCGCACGCACCGTCGGTGCAGGCCGTCGTCCCGAGCGGGTTGAGACACTCGACGCGTGCGGGACCGCAGCCAACGGCCGCGGCGTCGACGTCGGGTGGCGAGCCGCCTTCCGCGTCGCGCGAGGCGACGGCGTCGGTCAACGTCCCGGGCCCGTCCGGTGCAAAGTCCGCCATCGCGCCGATGTCGAGCGTCGTCGAGGGGTCCGGCTCGTCCAGCCCTACCTGCAACGAGCATCCGGTCAGCATTGCGACGAGTACGAGGCGCACGGCGTCAGCGTAGAGGCACGACTGACCACTGCGATAGATGCGTCCCGATGTCCGCGCTGGTGATGGGCACGCGCCTACTTCGGCGCGCGCTTCTCCGCCACGCCGCCGCCGTGCAGCAGTGGAGAGGCCGCTGCCACGTCGTAGACCGCCAACGACATCGGATCCCGGCGCCACGTGCCACCCGCCAGCGTCTCGATGGCCTCGTGCGCGGTCTCGACGTCGCCGGCGGCGATGGAAGCGGCGAGGACCCGAACGCGGAGCGCCGCCTGGAGCCAGGCAGGGCCCGCCCGGATGGCGCCGATCACGTTGCTGCGCGCCTCGTTCGCGGCGTCCTCGCGGCCCACCACGTCGTCCGCCGCGGCGGCGCCGAGCAGCCAGACCGGGGCGAGCGGGTCGCGGGAGCCGGCGTACCACGCGGCGCGCAGATGGCGGCGGGCGCGCAGCGGCTGCCCGGTGAGCATCGCGTTCATGCCGCGGGTCTCCATGCGGGCGACGGAGGTGAGCGTACCGTCCGGGACCACCGGCTGGCCGACCCACGCGGCCATCGTTCGCCACGGAGTGAGGTCGTCGCCGACCACCGACAACAACGCGGCGAGCCTGCGCGCTGCGGCGAGGCGCGCGGAGGTGTCGCCCCAGCCGGCCAGGCGCGCGCGCTTCAGGTGGGCGTCGAAGAGCAGCCCGTAGCAGACGCCATGTGCCTCGGCGACGCTGCGGACGCGGCCGAGGGCCTGGTCTGGGGTGGCGCCGCCGGCCATCGCGGCGACCGCTGCGAGGACCCGACTGCGCACGCGCTGCAGGGATGTGGCATCGAGCCCCGCCAACACGGTGACCGCCTGGTCGTCCGCGAGGGCCGCCCCCACGGCGCGCGCTCGTTCGTCGCCCTTCGCGAGGTCGGCGAGGTGGCCGTGGAACCAGACGCGCGCCAACAGCGGCGCCTTCGCCACGTGCGCGGCGACCTCGGGCACGCCCGCCTCCTCCATCTCGCGCGCCCACGTCGCGAAGGGGGAAGCTGCACCCCAGGCCTGGCCGAGCAAGAGCCCGGCGATGGTCAAACTGCGTCTCATCCACCCCAATCGTGCCGTGAGGACCACAATCCTTACAAACATCTGCCTTGCTTCCGGGATGCCCGCTCGACGGAGAAGAACGATCCGCGATAGGTTGCCGCACACTCGAAGACACCTCGGAGGCAGCCGTGAAACCACGTTTCGTCGCACCGTTGATCGCCCTGGCTCTCGTGGTCTGTGGCGCCGCCGCGCCCCCCGAGTCCGACGCCGCCAAGAAGGCGCAAGCCACCAAGAAGCGGATCGAGACGTCCTACTCGGGACCCAAGATCCGGGTCGCCGTCGGCAAGTTCGAGGAGCTCCCAACCGCCAAGAAGTTCATGGAGAAGATGGGCTGGCAGGGCATCGCCCCGCTCATCACCGAGCAGATCACGACCGGGCTGGTGAACACCGGCCGCGTCTGGGTCCTCGAGCGCGCCCAGATCGGCAAGCTCGTCGGCAACATCAAGCTCGAGCAAGACGGCGACATGTCGAAGTACTTCAACCAGAAGACCACCGTGAAGAAGGGCAAGTTCCTGGGCGCTCAGGCGATCCTCGTCGGCGCGGTCACGGAGTTCGAGCCCAACGTCTCGGGCGGCGACGCCGGCTTCAGCCTCGGCGACCTCTTCGGCCTGAAGTACCACAACAACAAAGCTGTCATCGGCATCGACGTCCGCCTGGTTGACCAGGAGACCGGGAAGGTGCTCTACGCCGCCCACGCCATCGGCGAGATCTTCACGAACGAGGCCGGCCTCTCCCTCGGCTACGGGGGCGTGAAGCTCGGCGGCGGCGGCTGGTCGAAGACGCCGCTCGGCGCCGCGACCCGCCAGGCCGCCAACAGCGCGATGGCGAAGCTCACGTCCGGCATCAAGGCGATGGCGTGGCAGGGCAAGGTGCTCAACGCCAAGAGCGGCAAGGTCTTCATCGACGGCGGCGCGACGCTGAACCTGAAGAAGGGCGACCGCTTCCGCATCGTCCACCGCGGCGAGGCCATCACGGGTCCCGACGGAGAGGTCCTCGGCTACGACGAGACCGACGGCGGCTGGGTCGAGCTCGTCAACGTCCAGGAGAAGATGAGCATCGGCAAGGTCATCGAGGGCAAGGAGCCCAAGAAGGGTGACCTCGTGCGACTGTCGGTCGAATGATGTATTAGTCCCCCGCCCTTAGGTTCGGGGACTATCAATGCGTATCAGCCTTTCGGGACGCCGCGTCCAGAACATCGACGCTTCGCGCTGCACGCGCCTGCGGCCCTTTGCCAGCGTTGCGAAAGCTCGAAATATCTTCGGATATTCCCGCGCCTTCGCGCCTTGGCAGCGGACCGCATCCACGCACAGCGCTCGGCCGATGTTCCGTTGCGGCCTCCTCGCCGCGGCGCTGCTCGTCAGCGCGCCGGCGCTCGCCCAGGAATCAGACGCCAACGCCGAGGCCTCGGTCCTCGTCGGCAGCGCGAAGAAGTACCACCCGATCATCGGCTTCCGGCCCGCCTCGATGCGGCTCGAAGTCCCGCTGCTCGCCGCGGTCCGGTACGAGAAGGTCTCCGGGTTCCCGGTCGACCCCGACGACTCGCAGCAGGAGCCCGACCCGGCGGTCAACACCCAGCTGCGCGCCGGCCTGCTGTTCACCACCGACCAGGCGTGGTCGCCGCTGTTCATCACCGCCGAGGCCGAATACGAGGTGCTCACCGGCCAGATCAGCGGCGGCGGGGGCGACCTCGAGGCCGTTGACGCGCCGCTGTCCGACGGCGACACCGACCACCACCTGCGCAAGGGATACGGCCGGCTCACGATGGGCCCGTTCCTGACCCTCGCCGGCGGCTACATGGTCAGCCATTGGGGCCTCGGCCTGCTGGCGAATTCCGGGGCCCACGGCTGGGAGCCGGGCAGCGCGCACTTCGGAGATCCGCGGGGCGGCGACCGTGTCCTGCGCACGCTCGTGGCGAGCGGCCCGTGGACCCACAGCAAGCTCTTCTTCGTGGTGGGCCACGACTGGGTCCAGGACGACGACGTCACCCTCGAAGGCGACGAGGCCACGCAATTCGTGGCGTCGGCGACGCTCGGCTTCAAGAAGAAGCGCTCCGTCGGCGTCTACGTCGCGCGGCGTTTCCAGGAGGCCGAGGACGGCCAGAAGACCGAGGTCCTCGCCTACGACCTCTACGGCAAGTGGGAGAACCGCGTCGGCTCGCTGCTCTACAAGACCGAGATCGAGGCGGCGTTCATCACCGGGACCACGGAGCTCGCCCCGAACGCCAACTTCGAGACTCACGACGTGCTCCAGCTCGGCGTCGCCGCCCGGCTCGGCCTCGACTGGGGCGGCGTCGGCGCGGTGGTCGACTACCTCTTCGCCTCGGGAGACCAGAACTTCGAAGACGACACGCAGAACGCGTTCAAGCCCGACCCGAACTTCGAGATGGGGCTGTTGCTGTACCGGCACGTGCTCGCGGCCACCACCGCACGGGCGCCGATCCGGGCGGCCGACCCCGACGTGTCTGGCTACCCGGCTGAGGACCTCGACCGCTACCCGACGCGCGGCTCGGCCTCCAACACCCACGCCATCTTCCCGCGCGGCTGGTACCGCCCGCTCGACGGCCTGGAAGTCTACGGCGGACCGCTGTTCGCGTTCACCGATGTGCCGCTCGCCGATCCGCGGAACTCGAAGTTCGCCGGTGGCCAGCCTCGCAACCCATACAACGGCGACGGTGGCGGCTATCTCGGCACGGAGCTCGACCTCGGCCTGCGCTACCGCACCATCGTCGGCGGCACGCAGCTGACGGTCGGCTTCGAGGGCGGTGTCTTCATGCCGGGCAGCGCGTACACGGAGGGCGAGGACACCCAGCTCGACCGCGTCTTCGGCGGCCGCGCGATGGTCGCCTACAAGCTCTGAGGAGGGCCCTATGAACCGACTCGCTCTGTGCGTTCCGTCGGCCCCAAACCAGGCGCACCACCACGCGCCGGGCACGCGCCTGCCGCGTCAGGCCGGCGCTTCACCCCTCGCACGGGCCACCAGCCCACGCGTTCGGGGTGAAGTGCGCGCCTTCGGCGCCGCCGGCCTGACCCGGCATTCGCGCACCCTGCATCGCGTTGTTGCGCCTGTTTTGGGGCTGGCCCTCTGCGCCTGCTCCCTCTCCGAGGCCCCCGAAGGCCTCGCCAAGGCCGAGCCCGCCGCGACCACCGTCGTCTACGACTGGGAGGCGCTGCCGCTCCCGATCATCCCGCTCCCGAACGACATCGCCACGCGCCACGACCCCGACTCCGCCACCGGGCGCCGGATCAACGCCTCGATCGTCGCGCCAACCGGCCTCGAGCGCCGGGTGCGCGAGCTGTTCGACTCGCTCGACGGGTGGGGCGTGAACATGCCCATCACCATCCCGTTCTCGGGCCCGCTCGACATCGAGACCATCCTCGCCGCGCACCGCGACCCGAACTACGGGTTCGCCGACGACGTGGTGTACCTGGTCGACGTGACCCCCGGCTCGAAGGAGTTCGGCCAGGCGCGCGCCCTCGACTTCGGCGAAGGCAACTACCCCGCGACCCTCGAGGACATCGAGGGCTACTGGAAGAACGACCCGCGCGGCTGGACCAACAACATCTTCTTCGACGAGTCCAACGAGGACACAGACGGCGACGGCGTGCTCGACCCCGGCGAGGACCTCAACGGCAACGGCAAGCTCGACGACGGCGAGGACGCAAATGAGAACGGCGTCCTGGATCCGCCCGAGGACAGCGACGCTGACGGCGTGCTCGACGTCCCCAACTACCTGCCCGGCAAGAACCCGGCGCGCGGCGACCTCGCCGGTCGCGCCGACGCGCTGATGACCTTCTACGAGCGCGAGACCGACACGCTGATCGTGCGGCCGATGGTGCCGCTGCTCGAGCGGACGACGTACGCGGTGGTCGTCACCAAGCGCCTGAAGGACGCCGACGGACAATCGGTCGGCTCGCCGTTCGGGCTGGTCCACCACGCCTCGCAGACCGAGGCGCTCGCCCCGCTCGCGGACGTGATGCCCGAGGGACTGGATATCGACGACATCGCCTTCGCCTTCTCCTTCACCACGCAGACGCTGCAATCCGACTGGGTCGCCGTGCGCGACGGGCTGTACGGCCACGGCGTGCAGGCCCACTTCGCCGATGAGTTCCCGGCGAGGTTGGCGAACATCGACCAGGTCCGCGAGATCGACAACCCGCGCTTCGAGGGCGCCACCAACGCGCACATCCTCTACAGCGAGAACTGGGTGCCGGCGTTCCAGCTCATCGGCGGTCAGCTGCTCGGCTTCAACCCGAACACCGAGGAGACGCGGCTGCTGTTCGAGAGCCAGCAGTACATCGACTACCACGTGGTCGGCTCCTTCGAGTCGCCCCAGCTCTTCGACCGCGAGGACGCCGAGGGCAACGCGCTCGGCTACAACGACCAGTCCTGGCCGACCGACCTCGACCGGGTGAAGACGACGGCGCGCCCGGAGACGGTCTACTTCTGGCTGACGATCCCGCGCGAGGAGATCTCACCGCTCGGCGAGGGCAAGACGGCGCCGCTGGTCATCCTCGGCCACGGCTACGGCAGCCAGCGCTTCGAGATGGCGCAATTTGCCGGCTTCTTTGCCAAGCACGGCCTGGCGACCATCGCCATCGACTGCGTCTCGCACGGCCTCGGCATCGACGCGAACACCCGCGACCTGGCGCTGCAGCTGACCAAGCCGCTCGGCATCTCGCCGTTCGCCAAGGCGCTGCTCAACGACCGCGCTTTCGACCAGAACCACGACGGCATCAAGGACTCGGGCGCCGACTTCTGGACGAGCTACCTCTTCCACACGCGCGACGTCGTGCGGCAATGCGGGCTCGACTACACGCAGCTCATCCGCGTGGTGCAGAGCTTCGACGGCGAGCGGCGGTGGGACTTCGACGTCAACGGCGACGGTGAGAACGAGCTCGCGGGTGACTTCGACGCAGACGGCGTGGTCGACATCGGCGCGGCGTCGATCCTGGGCATGACCGGCGGCTCGCTCGGCGGGATCATGTCGATGTTCGTGGGCAGCCTCGAGCCCAATATCGACGTGATCGTGCCCATCGCGGGCGGCGGCGGCCTCGGCGACATCGGCAACCGCACCAAGCAGGGCGGCGTGCGCGAGGCGGTGCACCTGCGCGTGATGGGCCCGCTCTACGTGGGCACGATTGGCGAGGACTCGAAGATCGCGATCGAGACCATCGTGCCCGACCTCAACGACGACGCCGTGCGCCCCATCGGCAGCTACGAGGGCGTGAAGGTCGGCGACACAATGGTCGTGAAGAACCTGGTCAACGACGAGCTCGGCTGCGGGTACGTCGCGGCCGACGGCACTGTCCGCGCCGGCGCGGCCAGCGACCTCGGCGACCTCATCGAGATTCGCTTCTACGCCGGGCCCAAGCTCGTGCACGGCTCGACCGAGTGCGAGGTCATGCCCGGCGCCGAGCCCACGCTGGTCATCGACACCTTCGGCACCGACTTCGACTTCCAGGGCGAGGCCTTCAAGATGGACCGCCCGCTGACCGCGCTCGCCGAGGGCCTGGGCATCGAGCGCTCGACGCCGGGGATGCGGCGCTTCCTCGGCATCGCCCAGGCGGTGCTCGACGGCGGCGACCCCGGGACCTACGCGCGCAACATGCTGCTCGACCCGCTCGAGTACGCCACGGGCGAGAAGACCGGCACCCACGCGATGATCGTCACCACGACGGGCGACATGAACGTGCCGGCCAGCAGCGGCGTGACGGTCGGCCGGGCCTCCGGGATCATCGGCTACCGCGAGAACCACCCGCGCTTTGGCAAGCCGGCCAACCAGGTCCTGCTCGACACCTACATCGCCGAGGCGGTGCACACAGTCGGGCGCTACTTCGACACCGCCGACAACCCGGTGCACGTCGACGTCGAGAACATCAGTGACGGCCAGGATCTCTGGGGCGAGACCGTGCCGCGCTGCGGCGTTGGCGACGTGGCGGACTGCCCCGACGGCCCGCTGCGGATCGGCTTCGACGAGACCGACGTTCTGGGCGGCACCTCCGCGGCGTTCTTCCCGTTCACCAACCCCACCGGCCAGCACGGCTTCGACTTCCCGGGGCGGATGATCGACCGCTTCCGCCAGCGGTGCGCCGAGGCGTGCGTCGAGGGCGAAGAATGCGAATGCGAAGGGGTCGAGACCTTCGACATCGGCAACTACCTGTTCAACATGCTCGGCCAGTACATGGCGACGAACAGCCAGTCGGCCCGCTTCGACGCGTGCCACTGGAGCGACGACTGCGACTACAAGCAGACGCCCCCCGAGCCCCGCGCGAAGCCCGACCTCGAGTAGAGAGCCGACCACGCCGGAGCAGCAGCCGGAGGTGTGACGTCGTCGCGCCCAGCGCTCGTGTTCGTCCTCCCGTGTTCGTTCTCGTGCTCGCACCCGTGCCCGTTCACGGGAACGTGCCCGTTCCCTTGTCCCGTTCCCGGCGCCGCGGAAGTCGACGCACGGCGGTCTGCTCGGCGCGTGTTGCCGAAACGTCGAGGCTCGGTCGTCTCGCGAGCGTGAAGTTGCGAGTCGGGGCCTGACCCCACCCCGCGGACGTCCGCGGACGTCCGCGCCGCAGCCGGCTCTCACCCTGGCGCAGGATGCCGACGCGGTTGTCGAGCACGGCGGCGCGGACCAGCTCCGCTTCGGACTCGATGACCACCAGCCCGGGCCCATCCATCCCGCGCAGCACGACGTCCTCGCCGGTGGCCAGGGTTCGGTCGAGGCGGAGCCCCGTGGCGTAGGGGTCTCCCTCTGCGTCCGTCACCGCGAGCCGTTGGAGCCGAAGCCGCGCGAGCAGCGCGAAGACGGCGGTCCCCCCTGCACCGCCCTCGACGGTCACGTCCGTCAGCGAGGCTTCTGCTCCCGCGGAGAACGCCAGTCCGGTGAAGCGCGGGCCGAGGAACGCCGGGGCGCCATTGCGGACCCACAGCCCGCTGGCCGCGAGCGTCGTGCCTTCGCCGACGACCGCGACGCCACCGCCAATCGGCGCGTCGAGCACCGCGTCGCTCAACTCGAGGCGGGCTCCGTCGAGCACCGCGAGGTTGCCGATCCCGCGAGCCCGCAACGCGCGCACGGCCACGTGCGTGTCAGCGCCCTGAGCCACGATGCCGGGGCCGCCGTCGCCGAGCAGCGTCAGCCGCCGCCCCGCGAGCGAGGCGCCCTGCACGACGTCGAACGCGTCGATGGCCCAGGGGCTGTTGTCGACGCGCACGTCGCGCATCTCGAAGTGCGAGCCCCGGATCACCGCGGCCGCGCGGGGCAGGTCGAAGGTCGCGCCGTCGATCACCACGCTGCCCTCGGCCACGGCGATGCCCGTGCGTTGTCGGTGTTCGCCTTCGGCCCGCATGCTCAATCGCCGCGCCTCGAGCGTCCCGCTCAACACCGCGGCCCCGACGGCCGCGTGCTCGCCGAACACCACGTGTACGTCGGTCAGCTCCGTGCGGGACTCCTCCTCGACATCGAAGGCGTCCACGAACACGCCCACCCAGAGCTCCGCTCCCTCCGGCCTTCCCGGACCCAGTTGCACGTTGGTCAGCACGGTCTCGGCGGCGTGTGGCTCCGATCGAAGGTCGGACGCCTGGACGTTGACGCCCACGCGGGTGCCGCTAAACCGCCCGCCTCTCACCTCGAGTCGGCCGCCTTGCGTGTTTCCACCGAAGCGTCCTCCGTGAACTCGGACGTCGGTGACCGTCGCCTCGCCCCCGCCCTCCACGTACAGCGCGACCTGCCCCGCCTCGAACACCACTACCCGCTCGAGGGACGCGCTCGACGCTGCCCCGACGACGATGGTCTGCCGCCCGACCGCGTCGGCCTCTCTCGGCAGCCGCCCGTCGGCAGCAACGCGGCTTGCGCGCACCTCTCCGGCGACGCTGAGATCACCATTCACGTTGCCCGCGAACGACGCGTCTCGGAGCACGACCGCGCCTCCGTTGACCACGCCGAGCCCGTAGAACCCCGCCTCGACACCGAGCCGGTCCACGGCCGCCTCCCGGGTCTCGACGGTCATGGCGAAGAAGCAACCCACGGCCCGCATGTCCTGGACGTCGAGGACCGTGCCCGCGTTGGCGGCTACGCCGCGGTCCAGGCCGCGCATCGTCACCTGCCGGAGCGTCACTTCCCCGCCATGAGATTCGACGCCCTGGTGGAAGCCGACCTGGTTCGGCCCGGAGCTCTCGAAAACGCAACGCACGCAGCTGAAGTCGGCGCCCTCTTGGACTTGCACGCCGCGCCCCTGGCCGACGACCGAGAAGGCCTCGGCGGTGACCGAAGCGCCGGGCGCGAGCTCCAGCCCGGACGCGTCACCGACCACCCGCACCCGACGAAACGTGACGGTGGCCTCCGGCTCGACCTGCGGCGCGTCGCCTGGTGCTCGCAGGGTGAGGTCCACGAGTGACACCGCGGCGCCGATAGACACGAGGGTCACCTCGACGCGGGCCGCGCATTCGCCGCTCACGTTCACGCCCTCGACGCGCTCCGCCGCGTAGGTGCCGGCAGCCAAGACGACCGTGCGACCGGCCGCCGCCGCGTCGAGCGCCTCCTCGAGGCTGGCAAACGGACGCTCGGGTGATCCGTCGCCGTCCGGTGCCGCGGCCGCGTCCACGTGCAGCGCGCCGGGAGGTGGAGCGAGGCCGGCGCAGCGCGCGTCGGTGTGACCGAGGTCGTCGCACGGCCCCGTCCACGGACCGTGCGTCCCGGCGGGGCAGGTGTCCGCTGGGGCGAAGCACCCGAGCCCGAGGATCTCGTGGCGCGCCCACCCTTCGGGGCAGGGCCACGCCGCGCTGCACCCGCCGGGGTGGGCGAACTCGCCCTCGTCACAGTCGCGGGGTGGGGGGGGCCCGCAGCCGGCTTCGCCGTCGTCCCACCCCTCCACGCACGGCCAGGCCGCGCAGGCCTCCGCCACGCCGGGGCGGCAGGCCTCCGGGTCTGGTTCGCACGTGATCTCGTCCGCCGCCCGCACCCAGCCCGCGGGGCATGGCCACGGCGTCTCGGGAGGCGGGGCCGAATCCGCCGCGTCGACCTGCCACGAGGCGTCGCGTCCGCTGTCGAGGTGAGCGTCGGCGCTGCGTTGCGGCCCGTCGTCGCAGCTCCAGAGCGCAGGTACGAGCAGCCACCGGGCGTCCATCGTACGACGCTACCTCAGAATCGGCCCTCGAGCGCCGGGTCGAACGCCCGCGTCGTCGTGGGCGGCCTGTTCCTGCTCGCCGGCCTCGACTCGCCCTCGGCCCACAGCATCTTGCGGCTCAGCGGGCTTTCACCGTTGACGTGTTCTCCACGCGGGTGGGTTCGCCTTCGCAAGCGCCGCGCGCGTCACGCCACGCGTAGGATTCCGTCGCCGGGCTCTGTGCTGGCTACCCTGCTCATCGCCAATGAACACGCGGCGGAGCGAGCTTGACATCGCGGGCGAACAGTCGCGCACGATCATCTCGACCGAGCGGAGATGTCGATGAAGCTGAGGGAGTTGCATGCCCACCGCGTGCGGGGCGCGTTCTTGTGCGCGCGGTGTGGGTCGACCGCCCGAACGGGTCGTCGGAAAGCGCATGCCGGCGGTTGTCATTGCGCAGATACGCGCTGTACAGCCCGTGGCGCACGCACGCTGTCGCGCAGGCCCGTGGCCAACCGCGCTCGTCAGGCCAGCGCGGCGCGGGCGTCGGCGAGCCGCGACCAGTCGGGGGCGTCGGGTTTCGGGAGGGTGGCGTCGATGGCGCCGAGCAGCCGCGCGCCGACGTCCGCAGACGAGGCCGCAGCCTCCTCGAGCACGGCCGCCGGGTACTTCACGGCGTGCCAATCCGCGCCGGCCTTCTGCAACACCCGCGCGACGACCTTCGCGCGGTCGACCTTCCGCGGCTTCGCCTCGTCGATGCGCAGCGGCCGGCGCGTAACGGGGCGGAGCCCGGGCAAGCGCTCCGCAGCCTGGAGAACGAGCAGCTGCCGCGTCGCGGGGCGGCTGCTGCGGGCGGAAGCGACGCGCAGCGCGTTGAGCGTGTCGAAGGCGTGCACCCCGAGGCGCTGCACCTCTCCCGACACCGCGAACTCCGCGGCGGCGAGGCGCAGACCATCCCAGACGGAGGCCGGCGACTCGCCGCGCGCGAGCAGCATCCCCACGCCCGCCGACAGCGAGGCGCGGGTGCCCGTCCGCGCGGCGTCGAGCACGGATCGGGCTTCACCTCGGCGGGCGCCGACCTTCCACGGCTGGGCGGACCGCGCGCGGTGGGCCTTGTACAGGTCGCACGCCGCGGCGTCGGGCTCGTGCTGCCGCGAGCCGGGCGGCATCATCCGCCGCGCTGCCTGGTCGAGGGCCACCTGGGCGTCGCGCCAGCCGGCGAGATCGAGGGCGCGCACCGCCTGGACCGCGTACATCGTCCCGTGTCCGCCCGCGCCATCCTCCCGCGCTGCCATCCGGTAGAGCGCCTCGGCGGCTTCGGCCTTCCCGGACGCCTCGAACAGCGCGCGCAGACAGATCGAGCAGCCGAATGGATCGAGGGCGTCAAACGCCTCGTCCAGGCGCTTTCGCAGATGCTCGACGGAAGCGCGCCGCAGGTTGATCGGCACGGCGCGCGGCGCGCTCGGGGTGCCTGCGGCCGTCTGCCCGAGCTTCAGCGCGTCGACCGCCCACATCAGCGCCAGTGGGTCGTCGCCGCCCGCCATCTGGCGCATCGACAGGGTCGCCAGCCGCGAGTGGACCTCACCCTGGAAGCGCAGGGCGGCGCGCAGGACCTCGACCCACGCGTCGCGCACCTTCAACCCGGCGCGCAGGCGCTTGCCCACGTGCCGCAGGGCGTCTGTGCGAGGCACCTTCAGCAGCTCGACGACCGGGTCGGTGCGCTTCGAGCAGCCCACGAGCACCAGGCCGCCCGCGAGCACCGTACGGCGGGTGACGGTCAACGGCGCCTCCGCCTCGCGAAGAGCGGCGGCAGCCACCACCCGGCGACCGGGACCGAGTGACAGCCGCTCGACCCTGCGCTGTCCTCGCCATCCGGCTCGGCGCCCGGCGCGGGCGGCTCGTTCGGCTCGGCAGACAGGGGCCCGTCCGCCGACGCTCCGGCGTCCCCGACCCGCGCATCCTCGAGCGCGCCATCCACCAGGGCCGCGTCGCCGGCGTCCGGCGCAGCATCCGGTCCAGCGTCGGGTGAAGGCGGCATCAGCGGCTCACAGGGGTCGGCGGGCGTAGCGACGAACGGAGCGAGCGCGGCCAGCAATTCCGGCGTCTGGTTCTCCACCCTCGGCTGGTAGTCCTGCGAGAGCCAGCTCGCGCCGTGGAGGTCCTTGTCGAGCACCTCGAAGTGGATGTGCCCGAGCGGCGAGCCGTCCCCGAAAGCGCTGCGCCCGTACTCGTCCAGGCGGGCGGCGCGCGCAGCCTGCGAGAGATCACCGAACCCGTGGGCATTCGAGACCTGGCTGACGTCGCCGTCGTTGCTGACCATCACCGGCTTGCCGACGTCGCGGTAGTCGTTCACGCGAGCGGGATCGACGTGAACGGCCACCAGGTCGACCCGCGGATCGCCTGCGGTCCGCAGCGGATTGTCGTTGGTGGCGATGAGCCGGGACCCCGTGCACCGTGGGCGCTGCAGCAGCCGATGCAGCTCCGCGATCACCGCCTCGACGAACGCCGGTGTGCCGAGCCCCGGCTCTGCGCCCGACCCCTCCGGCTCGTTCATCACCTCGTAGACCACGTTCGGCAGGTCGCAGAGCGTGTCGACCACCCGCTCGATGTAGGGCTGGTTCACCTCCGGCCAGACCGGCGGCGTGCCATCGAGTTCGTTGAATCGGCGCGGATCACGCAAGTAGTCCTGCCGGTTGTTCGCGCGCCGGTAGGGGCTGTTGATCCAGCGGTTGCCGTCGTCGCGGCTACCCTCGAGCTGCACGCTGTCGAAGAGGGTGAACATCACCACCACGCCGTTGTCGGCTGCGTGAGAGACCAGCGCGCGCGCCCGCGTCCAATACGCCTCGTCCCAAGCCAGCAGGTCGCGGTCGCCACGCGTTCCCGCCCAGGGCATCAGGTCATTCGTCCACTGGTAGTGGCCCCACACGCGCACGAGGTTCACCCCGTGGTCGCCGGCGAGCTGCTCGATGAACGCGGCGTGGTCGAACGCGCGCTCGCTCAGGATGCCGTAGTGCCCATACCCGACGAGGCGGATCGGCGCGCCGCACCAGGTGAGCCTCGCGCCATCGCGTGCGAGCGGCCGGGCGCTCGCGCACGTCGTGAGGCACAGCAGGAGGAAGACGGCTCGCACCCACGCAGGCTACCGCGCGCCATCCCCCTTTTGTCGACCCGCCGACGTGCCGTACACCTTGGACGTGCGCTTCTTCATCCTGCTCACCACGCTCACGGCCGCGGGCTGCATCGAGACGCTCGAAGACGAGTGCAGCTCGAAGTCCGATTGCGACGCGAAGTGGACGTGCGTCGGCGGCGTCTGCCTGCCCGAGGCCGCGGACACGGACGCGGCCACCCCCGACCCCGACGCGGCGGACCCTCGCGACGTGCCTGTCAACGACGCCGGAGGGACCGGCGACGAAGCCCCGGATGGTCCGCGACCCGACGCGATGGAGCCGCCGCCCGACGCGACGCTGGCGGACGTCGCCGAGACCGACGTCGCGCTGCCCGACATGGCGCCGCCGGACGCGCAGAGCCCGGACGCCGGCCGCTGCCCGCTGCCGCCAGGGGTCATCGTCGACGAGGTGTGCAACGGCGTCGACGACGACTGCGACGGAGAGGTCGACACCCAGGGCGGCAACCCGCTGCTGCAGACCTGCTACGACGGGCCCGAGGGGACCCTCCGCACCGGCCTGTGCACGAGCGGAGTCCAGACCTGCGTCGGAGGCGACTGGGGCGAGTGCGCAGGCGCGACGCTGCCGGTGCGCGAAGTCTGCAACAACGACGACGACGACTGTGACGGGACGGCCGACGAGGGGCCCGGCGACGGCCAGCTCGTCGTGTCCTGCTACGACGGCGACCCGGCACACATCGGGGTCGGGGCCTGCCAGGCGGGCGGGGCGGTCTGCGAGCTCGGGCGCCTGGGTGCCTGCGTCGGACAGATCCTCCCGTCCGAGGAGCTGTGCGACAGCGTCGACAACAACTGCGACGGCCAGGTCGACGAGGTCGGCGGCGGCTGCCAATGCGAGCCGGGAGACCGCCGCGAGTGCTACGGCGGCCCTCGAGAGACCGCGGGTCACGGCGAGTGCGGCGCCGGCTCGCAGCTGTGCACGGCCGACCTCGTGTGGGGCCCGTGCGTCGGCGCCACGCTGCCCGGCGCCGAGGTGTGCAACGCGCGGGACGACGACTGCGACGACGCCACCGACGAGGACGTCGCGGGGGTGGGCGAGGCCTGCGACGCGGGGCAAGGCGCGTGCACGCGCGAGGGTGTCGCCGTGTGCCGGCCGGCGCGGTCGCGCGTCGTCTGCAACGCGGAAGCGGGGCCCCCCGGCGACGAGGTGTGCAACGGGGCCGACGACGACTGCGACGGCGCGAGCGACGAAGGCTTCGACCTCGACGGCGGGTGCAGCGAAGGCGTGGGGCAATGCCAGGCAGACGGCATCCGGATCTGCGACGAGAGCGGTGGCACCCGCTGCAACGCCGAGCCCGCCGCGCCGCGTGACGAGGACTGCAACAACCTCGACGACGACTGCGACGGGCAGACGGACGAAGACCTCGTGCGCCCGTGCTTCGACGGCCCCGACAACGCCGCGCAACACCCGCCCTGTCGGGCCGGGGAGGAGCTGTGCGCCGCCGGACGTTGGGGCGAGTGCGACGGGCAGGTCCTGCCCGGCGAGGAGCAGTGCGACTCGGTCGACAACGACTGCGACGGCGAGATCGACGAGATCGACGACGGCGGCGTGTGCGCATGCGAGCCGGCGGAGGCTCGCGACTGCTACACCGGGCCGCCCGCCACGCGCCACGTGGGCGGGTGCGGCGACGGCCGCCAGGCATGCCTGCCCGACGGCGCCGGCTGGCGGCCATGCGAGGGCGAGACGCTGCCGGCGATCGAGGTGTGCAGCGGCCGCGACGACGACTGCGACGGCGACACCGACGAGAACGCCGGCGGCGCGTGCGCGGACGGCGTCGGCGAGTGTCAGAGGACCGGCGAGCTGGTCTGCCTGCCGGGGCAACCCGAGCTGGTGTGCGACGCGGTGCCTGGCCAGGGTCGGGCCGAGTCGTGCAACACGCTGGACGACGATTGCGACGGCGACACCGACGAGGATTTCGACCTCGGCCAGGCGTGTGAGGTCGGGGTCGGCTCCTGCCGGCGTGTCGGCGTCCTGCGCTGCAGCGAAGCGGGCGACGAGGAGTGCTCCGTGAAGGCGCGCGACCCGCGGCCGGAAGAGTGCGACGAGGAGGACAACGACTGCGACGGCGAGGTCGACGAGGGCACCAACCCCTGCGAGTGCCGCGGGTTCGAGGGGGTCGCCGAGACCTGCAACGGCGTCGACGACGACTGCGACGGTGAGATCGACGAGCCGCCCGGCGACGACCGCGACCTGTGCGAGGACGGCGACTTCGAGCGCCTCTGCTTCAACGGAGCCTGCCGGATCTCGAATTGTCCGCCCGGGTCCTACGACGCGAACGGTCGACTCGACGACGGGTGCGAGCGCCTCTGCGTGGAAGCGCAGGCCGGCGTCGCCGTGTACGGATATGAAGACGCGAACGCGCTCAGGCCCCCCGCCGTGACGCTCGACGAGGACGGCGGAGCGCGGGTCGGCATCGCGGACGGCGGGTTCCTGTACCTGTACACCCGCAACGCGGTGGGGGAGGGACCACTCGCCCGCGTGGCGCAGGGCGTGGGCACCTGGAACGGCCCGGATCTCATCTGGGCGGCGGACTCCGCCATCTTCGGTGCGCGGCTCGTCCGCGGGCAGAACGCGCAGATCATGGGGCATGTCGTCGACGACGAACGCACTCACACCACGGGCGAGGGTCCCTACGCCGCGGCGGGATCGGTGGTGTCGGGAGAAGAGACGCACGTCTTCGGTCTGAAACTGACCGAACAGGGCAACCGGCTGTGGCAGATCCGCTTCAACCCGGAAGACCCCGAGTCCGACGCAGACAGCGAGGCGGTCGGCGACGCGGCCGACTACACGATCAATGGGCGACCTGTCGGCTTCGTGTCGAACGACCGCGTGGGTGTGGTCGCGAGTCGACGCGTGGGTGGTCCGAAGCTGCGCGCGCTCGAGGTGGATGGTGACGAGTCAGAGATACTGGCCGAGGTGGATCTGCCTCGCGCCGCGGCGGGTCGCCTCTCCGCCGTCGAGAAGGACGGCATCGTGCTCGTCGCAGCCAGCGCCCCACCCGGCGAAATCGTGGTCGCGCGCCTCGAGCTCGACAGCGGGGCTTTCGACATCGTCGGCACGGTGAGAACCTCCGACCGGCAAGCCCAGGTGACCTCGGTCG
>PVBE010138444.1_pt1 | contig 19087 bp, 18 predicted proteins | sample 1631181 | NCBI WGS metagenome assembly PVBE01 (sample SAMN08397723, study PRJNA350692) | Marine metagenome, whole genome shotgun sequencing project. | isolation source: water | place: Pacific Ocean | collected 2012-04 | reverse complement strand
GGTAACATGCAAGATGAAAAGTACTTTCATCACAACAAAGAGTTAGTCAAAGAGTGGTTAAAGGTCAAGGAAGAGTATGGTAGAAGACATAGAAGATTTAGCAGTTATTGCTGAACGCCAAAACGAAAAAGAAGTACCTTTCTCAGATTTTGAGGATGAATTAAAAAAGCGCGGGAATATCAAAGTCCCCTGCGAGAAAGGCGGCCAATTCAGCAACAGACACGTGGTGACATTTTTCCAGAAGAATCGCCAAGGAAGACCCCTTCAGCCCCGCCTTTGCAATCGCCGCTGTTACCACTTCCCGGGTCAGAACTCCTTCCCCGAGAAGAATCTTTCCAATTTTTTGAATCTCTTTCTGCACGTCTTCTCCCCGTGCATTATAGGGTATGAAATTCCCTGCGTAAAATGTTCCGAAGGGAAAGTCTGGATTTTTCAGATCCAACCACGGTATCTTTCCGGTTCATGGCAAAACGAAAATCATCCCTTGGGACACGAATCCTGAACAACCTCGCGGCTGCCGTCATACCAAAACTGGTGAGGGCTTACATCGGAACTTGCCGAATACGAACGATCGGTCCCGACATACGAAAGGGCCTTGGACCCCACATAGGCGCGACAATCCACGGAAATTTCATCCCACTCACTCGCCTTATCGGTAAAGATGGATATGTGACCCTCGTCAGTCGAAGCCGGGATGGAGATCTGGGAAGCCGGATTGCCATCAACCTTGGATGCAAGGTCGTTCGAGGATCGTCCTCCTCCGGAGGAAAGGAGGCTCTTCAGGAACTTGTTGAATGCGCCCGCAAAGGAGAATCCCCAGGCATTGTTATGGATGGGCCGCGAGGCCCCGCGGGAGTTGCCAAGCCAGGTGTCGTCGTTCTCTCCAAAAGATCCGGACGCCCCATCGTTCTCTTTGCCGTAGAAGCGGAACGTTCGTGGCGCCTTAAAAACTGGGACAAGACTCTCATCCCCTGCCCCTTTACGCGAATTGCCTTCAAAGTAGGAGGGCCCATTACCGTCCCCAAGGACGCCGACTGGGAGGAGTGTGAACAAATCCGAAAACAGCTCGATCATACGATCAAAAAAATGCACCAGGAACTCCGGGAATACCTCTGTCGTTGAGGCAGCCCCCTCTCTTCGGCTATAATCCGGTCACCATGTTACTCCTTCTTTTTCTCCTTCAAACAGGAGACTTGTCTCCGGAAAAGCTTGATCCCCCTACGGTCCGTTTCGAGGAGAAAAAATACACACTTCAATCGGCCTTCGATAAGCTTCCGGGCCTCCGTTTCAGAATAGACCCGAAAATCGCATCGGACCTGGTGACCCCTCCCTCCAAAGAACTCAATGTCTTTGATGCGATGCATGAACTCTGCCGGGCTCACGGAGGAGTGCGCCCCTTCTTTTCGACGTACGCCCCGAAAATAGAAATCCGGCCAGGAAAATTATTTACCCCCCCGACAAGTAACAGCGGTCAATTCCATTTTCTGATCGCAATCGTTCTTTCTTCCCAAATCCAAACCTTTGACGATGCTCCTGTAAAAAGACTCTTTCTTACTCTTTGGACGACCTGGACAGAACAAAGAGCCCCCGCTTATCTGGAGAGTGCTCCCACGATTACCCGGGCAGAAGACAACAAGGGAAACACACTGGAAGGGGTCCCCCAACCGGAAGGGAAGCCGGTACGAATCCTGGGAAAACCCGTGGCCGCAACCTCCTCTTCGATCCAATTAACTCCGCCTCCCAAGGGATGTACTCAGATCAGAATCCTGGAAGGGTACCGCCGGATGACTTTCATCCAGGAAGTAAAACAAGTCGAGATCTTCCTTACAGGCGAAAGCCCGAGTCACTCCGAAACGAAACTACTTTCTGTGGCCAAATTTGCACGTGGAAAAGGGGGACTCACCGCCGTCCTGGAAGGCCCCACTCCAAAAGATTCCATCGCCCTTGGAAACCATCTCCAAAACCTGCGATTTGTAGATGAGAGGGGAGTCGCCTATCCGGCGCGGATCACCACAGGAACGAAAGGGCCCGAAATGTCCCGGATTGAAGTCGTTTGCACCAATATTCCCGCAACAGAGAAAATCGTAGCCGCCAAAACGAAATACATCACCAAATGGGAAACAAAAGACGTTCCCTTCTCCTTTAAGAATATAATTCTGCCATGAATCGAAATTATGCAAAACATATCCTGGCCGGGATCCTGATTCTTCTTTTTGCCAGTATTCTATATATGAAGGGGATGAGAAATCCCGGAGGCACTCCCACTCTGGTTCCAGCGGAAACGCCCGGAAAAATAAAGAACCCGGACGTCGTTCCCACAAAAATCGATGACGACCCTACCCCTGCCCCGGAAGAAACGCCTGATAGAAAAAATCTAAGGAACTGGATTGAAAAATTGGGCCGTGCCACCGTTCTCCGAGACAAACGAAGTCAGAAAGAATTAAAGGAGTCGGCCCCAAAGATTCGTCAATCGGATCTTCCCTACCTCCTCTCGCTCCTCTCCGACCCCCTGTTCCTATCGGCGGGTACGGCGGAACTTTTCAAAATATACCGACTTCCGGAATCGATCCTCCCCCTTGAAAAGGTCCTCGAGGGGAGCGCCTATTTAGCCGCAAAAGGAGTGGCGATTGAAGCCCTTGCGGTCATAGGAGGCGCAACAGCAGAACAAGCTCTCATCAAGCAACTATCGACAAACTCCGATACCGGGGTCCGGGCACGAATCGCCACAGCACTGGGACAATTCAAAGACCTCAACGCCCACAAAGCCCTCGTGGAGGCACTTCGTAATGAAACCGACTCCACCGTTCGACGCTATATTGGAAAAGCTTTACGAAGACTGCCCTCGCCCGAAACGGTCGACGTACTCATCGCAACAATGCATAACGAACCGAATTCTTCCGTCCTTGCAGAACTCGCTATCGCCACCTATCAGTCGGGAGGAGAATCGGCTCTCCCCCGAATCCGAGAGATTCTGGACCGAAGGCCTGAAGCCCGAACAGAACTTCAGAACTGGTTGAAGCTTCAGGAAGATGCCTGGTATGACCAGGACTATGCCGCCTCCTTTTTCCAATCGGGTCAGAAAGGAATTCCCTATTATCCGCGCTTCCGGAAAATCGGGATCACCGTCGACCCGGCAACCCATCCCATTTCTACCGCAATCGCACCCCTCTTTCAGAAAGCTCCGCTCGATCGCTATCGTGACTTCTTTTATATCCGTATTGAGAAAGAGTGGTTGGGAGACCTCGCGAGTGGAACAAACAATCCAAGGGCGTATGACGTGGATGGCAGACCTGTTCCAGGAGGGATTCCGGTGACGGATCTGGACGGAACCGTTCACCTTCGATTTCTTTCAGGAGATGAATTCTCTCCGGGAATCCTTGGATTTACCGAGGGGAACAAGGCCTCCGTAACTCCCACATCCCTTCTCCATGAATTTGGACATGCACTCGCAAATCTTGGTGACGAATATAACCACCCCTTTGCTTCCGATGCGGGGGGAGCGAATCTCGATTCTCCCAATGAATCGCCCAAATGGGAATCCCTCGTAGAACAAGGATTTATTGGCCCCCCCATCCCGAGAAGCGAAAAAGTAATCCCATCGAACAACTGTTACATGAACAACCACCCCACCGACAATCGATGGTGCCCTGTCTGCCAACTCGCATTAATGGCAAAGATCTGTGACTTGTCCGGAGCCTCTGCACCCTGGTAAGTGAGATTTCGTCCCTGACACCCGCTTTATTTTGACTCGTACACTCCCCTATATATAATGATCCACGAATATGGAATGGATGGCGGTAGCAATCTATACAGGAGTCTGTGCAGGACTCGCCGCGGTGATCATAATTGTTTCTGCAATTTTTGGTCCCAAGCGGTACAAAGAAGAGAAGTTCGGCCCGTATGAATGCGGGGTCGACCCAATCGGTTCTGCACGGGAACGATTTTCCGTGCACTTCTACCTGGTGGCGATCCTGTTCATTCTTTTTGATATCGAAATGGTCTTTCTGATCCCCTGGGCGGTTCTATACCGCAAACTGGGGATATTCGGACTTGTGGAAGCCGGGATTTTCCTGGCCGTTCTCGGGTTTGGACTCGCCTATGTCTGGAGAAAGAAGGCTTTAAAATGGGACTAGAATCATTCCTGCCGGAAGGGACCGTTACCACAAAAGTCGAATGGCTGATCAACTGGGGACGAAAAAACAGTCTCTGGCCGATGCCCTTTGGTACCGCCTGCTGTGCTATCGAGATGATGGCGACCTTGGCCTCCCGGTTTGATATGGCGAGGTTTGGCGCTGAGGTCATTCGTTTTTCCCCCCGGCAATCTGACCTTATGATCGTTTCTGGAAGAATAGCGCTGAAAATGATGCCTGTTTTACAGCGAATATGGGAACAGATGCCGGAACCAAAATGGTGTATCTCCATGGGAGCGTGTGCCTCTACCGGTGGAATTTTTGATACCTACGCGATGATTCAAGGCGTAGACCGATTCATTCCGGTCGACGTATATATGCCCGGCTGCCCTCCCCGCCCGGAAAGCCTCATCGATGCCCTCATGAAAATCCAGGAAATCGTCAGCGAGGAAACCGTCCGTTCTCACGACTAGGAAAACCAGTGACTATCGTAGCCGAAACAATCGAAAAATTAAAAACCGACTTCCCAGAGGAGGTTCTTTCCACAGGGGAACATGCGGGCCAACCGTGGGTCTCCGTAAAACGGGACCGAATTCACGACATCCTTCTCGTTTTAAAGAAGGATTTTGGATTTGACATGCTTACAGACCTCTGTGGGGTGGATTATCTGGACCAGGGAGAGCCGGAAAGATTTGCCGTAGTCTACAATCTCTACTCCTTTGAACAGAATGTTCGATTCCGGATTAAAGCATTCGTTCCCGAAAGTGACCCAACGATCGATTCCGCTTTTGATGTCTGGAAAGCGGCGCCCTGGGCCGAAAGAGAAGCCTTTGACTTGATGGGAATCAAATTCAACAACCATCCGGACCTCCGCCGTCTTGTTCTTCCCGAAAATTACGAAGGACATCCCCTGAGAAAAGATTATCCGTTGCGGGGCCATGGAGAACGGCAAAACTTCCCCCGGTATGTAAAGGATGAAGATGGACCGGCCAACTAGAGAACCGCTTGAGATCGTAGAAGAACTGGAGGGAGAACTCGGCCAGAAGAAAATGGTCGTGAATTTTGGCCCCCAGCATCCGGCAACACACGGAACTCTTCGAAATATCATTGAAATGGATGGAGAGAGGATTGTCAGTCTTCTTCCTGAAATTGGATTCCTCCATAGCGGTTTTGAGAAAATTGCAGAACACCGTTCCTACAATCAAACGGTCACCGTTTCGGACCGGATGAACTACCTCTCCCCTCTCTGTAATAACATCGCTCTGGCGCAAGCCATTGAAGAGATGATGGGCATTGAGGTGACGCCCCGCTGTGCGGCCATTCGGGTGATTCTTGCCGAACTGGCCCGGTTTGCAGACCATATCCTTTCGATCGGGCTTCAGGCGATGGACCTCGGAGCTTTTTCGATCATGCTCTGGAGCTTTATCGAGCGGGAAAAATGTTACGACATCTTCGAAAATGTCACCGGGGCACGGCTTACCACGAGTTATACCCGGGTCGGTGGACTTCTCAAGGACGTCCCGAACGACTTCGAAGAACAGGTCCGTAAGTTCATGGCAGAGGGGAAAGCGACCGCACAGGAAATTGAAGGGATGCTCAACGAAAATAAAATTTTTGTCGACCGGACAAAGGGCGTCGGAGTCATCTCGAAGGAAGATGCGATCGACTTTGGGCTTACGGGCCCCATTCTGCGAGCGTCCGGGGTTCCGTATGATATTCGAAAAAACCGTCCCTACCTTGGGTATGACCAATACGATTTTGAACTGGTCACCCACCCCGATTGTGATGTCTGGGCGAGGTACCGGGTGCGGATGAACGAATGTTATGAAAGCCTCAAAATTATAGATCAGGCCCTGACCAACTTCCCGGATGGGCCGATCAACGTGGATGACCCACGAATTTCCGTCCCTGACAAGACCGACTGGAATGCTCCTGAAGGCGGAATGGAAGGGCTCATCTTCCACTTTAAAAATTTCATGCACGGCCACGGAATTCGCCCTGAGAAGGGAGAGGTGTATACGCCGACAGAAAGTCCCAACGGAGAACTCGGCTTCTATCTTGTGAGCGATGGATCCGAGAAACCGTACCGATGGAGAGTCCGTCCCCCGAGTCTCTACAATTATCAGGGATTCCCGGGGATGTGCATCGGAGGCCTTTTCAGCGATGTCATAGCCGTGATGTCGAGTATCAACGTCATTGCCGGAGAACTGGACAGATGAACCGGGAATTTTCACCCGAAGTAAAACAGGAACTTGAGGAGATCTGCGCCCGATACCCGGAAAGGCGCGGAGCTCTGCTTCCGGCCATGCGCCTGTTGGAACGGGAGTTTGGGCATATTGATGAACCGGGAATGATTCATGTGGCCGATTTGATCGGGGTATCCCCGGCTCACGTGTATGGCGTCCTCACTTTTTACACCCACTACCGGACAAAAAAAGATAACAAATATATTCTTCAAGTCTGCTCCACCCTTCCGTGCGCCCTCAAGGGGAGCGAAAAGGTGTACGACTACCTGAAAGAAGTTGTCAAGGGGGACCCCCTCTTTACGCTGAAGAAGGTGGAATGTCTCGCGAACTGTGACCAGGCCCCCTGTGTCCAGGTAAATGAAGATTACATGGACAAAGTAACACCCGACCTCTGCGACTGGATGGTCTCCTCAATGAAGACCGGCCAGTGGGAAGCGCCTCCTCAGAAATATCACCTCCCGGAAAACAAATACCCGCCCGTCCTCCTGGAGCATGCTCTGGAAGAAGGCTCGGAAACGATCGACCACTACCTGAAGAGAGATGGGTACAAGCTGGCTGGCGAAATTATAAACGGGTCGATGAAACCGGAAGAAGTCGTTGAAAAAGTATTTGAATCAGGCCTTCGGGGCCGGGGCGGGGCTGGATTCCCCACCGGTCGAAAATGGAAATTCCTCGCCAAAAACGACAAACCACGCTACCTCGTGATCAACGCGGACGAATCCGAACCGGCCACTTTCAAAGACAAGCTTATTATTGAGAAAGATCCTCACCTTCTGATTGAAGGGATGATCATGTCCGCCTACGCCCTGCAATCCTTCTCCAGTTATATCTATATTCGTGGAGAATTTGGCCTCGGAGCACGTATCCTGCAGAAGGCGGTCGATGACGCGTATGCAAAGGGATACCTCGGAAAGAATATTTTTGGATCGAATTTCAACTTTGACATCACGGTTCACCGGGGAGCAGGAGCCTATATTTGTGGAGAAGAGACGGGACTCCTCTCTTCCCTCGAAGGGTCACGGGGAAATCCGAAAATCAAGCCCCCCTTCCCTGCCGTCGAGGGTTTCTTCCGCTGTCCCACAATCGTCAACAACGTAGAAACAATCGCAACCGTGGTGCCGATTCTGAAAAAGGGTGCCAAATGGTTCCAATCGATGGGAACCGAAAAGAGCCCCGGACCAAAAATTTTCAGCATCTGCGGCCATGTCGAACGACCTGGGAATTACGAAATTCCGCTCGGCGTGACGCTGAAAGAAGCGATCTATGACCTTGCAGGTGGAATCCCAAATGGAAAGAAATTAAAAGCGGTCGTTCCGGGAGGAATTTCCTCGCCCATCCTCACAGCCGAGGAAGTAAATGAGGGAACGGTTAGCCTCGACTTTGAATCTCTTGCCGGTGCGGGCACCATGCTCGGATCGGGAGGAATCATCGTCATGGATGAAGATACCTGCATGGTCGATGCCCTCTGGAATACACAAAGGTTCTTCCACCATGAATCGTGCGGACAATGCACCCCGTGCCGGGAAGGAACCGGCTGGATCGAGAAGATTTCCGCCCGACTGGAACGGGGAAAAGGAAAAGTGGAAGAAGTTCCGATGCTCGATGAAGTCGCCTGGAACATGGTCGGCAGAACGATCTGTGTTCTTGCCGATGCGGCCGCCATGCCTACGAGAAGCTACGTTCAAAAATTCAAAGAAGAATTCGAGGCTCATGCCAATGGAAAAGGCTGCCCTCTAAAACATGGACATGTTCCCCAGGTTTCCCTTCCCGCTGAAGCGGCGGGATTTGAGGTATAATTCGAAATGCCAAAGATCAAAATAAATGGAAATGAAGTAGAGGTCGAAGAGGGTAAAACGGTCCTCGAAGCCTGTCATGGCGAGGGACTCGAAGTCCCCCACTATTGTTACCATCCGGGACTTCGTCCGGATGGAAACTGTCGAATGTGCATCCTGAAGGTATCCACGTCACGCAAACTCGAGGCCTCCTGCATGTATCCGGTTTCGGAGGGCATGGAGGTGGAAACGGAGGGCCCCGAGGTTGAAAGTGGCCGTAAGGATGTCCTTGAATTCATGTTGGCGAACCATCCGCTTGATTGTCCAGAATGTGACAAGGCGGGTGAGTGCGACCTGCAGAACTTCACCTTCCAGTACCGGGGCGGGGTTTCCCGCTTCCGGGAAAACAAGGTCATCAAGCACACGAAGGACCTCGGACCGAACATCAGTATTTGGGGAAATCGGTGCATCGCCTGTACCCGGTGTGTTCGGTTCGAGGAAGAGGTCAGCGGAGAGGGATCCCTTACGCTGATCAACCGGGGAGACCATGCGGTAATCGATGTCTTCCCGGGTCTCCCCATCGACAATCCCATTTCGATGAATGTGGTCGATATCTGTCCTGTGGGAGCCCTGATCAGCAAAGATTTCCTCTACCAGGCCCGTGTCTGGTTTGCCAAAGAGACCGAATCGGTCTGTGCCAGTTGCTCTCGTGGCTGTAACGTGAAGATCACGGTTCTCGACAATGAAATCAAACGTATGCAACCCCGCCACAACGCCGAGGTGAACTCTTACTGGATGTGTGATGAGGGGCGCCTCAACACGAAATATGTTGCCTCTCATGAGCGGGTTCAGCGATTCAAGGGATCCGCAGAAGACATTCGCGTACATGCGAAAAAAATTATCGCGGAACATGGAGAAGGAAGTTTCGGGATTGTCACTTCCACCTACCAGACCATAGAAGAACTCTGGCTCATCAAAAAACTGGCCGATGCGTGGAAAGCCCCTGTCGGATTCCTTACCCGGGAAGAGGGAGAGCAGAAATCTTATCCGGGAATCACGATCGAACCGGACAAGACTCCGAATCGCCGCTTCGCAGAAAAATTATTTGGAAAATTGGAGGGGATCCCTGCCGGATGCAAAGGACTCTTCATCATCAACGGGATTCCGGACTACGCCTACCCGACCGAACTGACAAAAGCGGCCGAAGCGGCGGAGTTTCTTGCCATTAGTGACATTCTAAAGAGTCCCCTTCTCTCCCTTGCGCAAGTGGTCCTGCCGGGAAGGACGTGGGCGGAAAAAGAAGGAACCTTCATGAACATTGACGGGCGGGTCCAGAGGATTCGTCCTGCCTTGAACGCGCCCCCTGCAGCACGGGAAGAAATCTCCTGGTTACAGGAATGTGCCGAAGCGGAAAAGACGGTATCGGCCGGGGAAATCTTTGCCGAAGCGGCCGAAAGTGTACCTGCACTGCATGACTTGAACTATTCGAAACTGGGAAATCAGGGTATCACGACCAATGGTATATAAACTGATCATGGCGGTTGGGGTTGTGGGGGTCGTTCTTCAGATCTGCCCTCTTCTGGTCTACCTGGAGAGAAAGATCAGCGCATGGATTCAGGGACGAGTCGGTCCAAACCGGGTGGGACCTTTCGGGATTCTACAACCTCTTGCGGATGCGATTAAATTCATCTTTAAAGAAGATATGATCCCAGGGAAAGCGGATCGACTTTTCTTCATCCTGGCTCCGATCCTTGTCTTCCTTCCGCCCGCCCTTGGATTCGCGGTACTTCCTTTTGGAAACCAGATCGGGGAAGTAAAACTACAGATTGCAGACCTTCCGGTTGGAATTCTCTTTCTGATGTCCGTTCTCTCCCTCGGGGTATATGGGATCGCCTTTGCCGGATGGTCCTCCTATAACAAGTACTCCCTCCTCGGAGGACTGCGGGCCTGCGCCCAAATGATCTCCTACGAACTGACTCTGGGCCTCTCGATCCTCGTGGTCATCATGATGGCCGAGTCGGTTGATCCACAAGAAATCATCCGACAACAGACACAGGGAATTCAGAGCTGGAATATTTTTGGAGGAGGAAATCCTGCCGCCCTGCCGGTGGGAATACTCGGGTTCTTCCTCTTCTTTGTCTCCGCCCTGGCCGAAAACAATCGACTCCCCTTTGATCTACCCGAATGCGAAGCGGAATTGATTGCAGGATACCATACGGAATATTCGAGCATGAAATTTGCCATGTTCTTCATGGGCGAATATGTTGCGATGATCCTCCTGGCGGGGTTCCTTACGGTGCTCTACCTTGGAGGATGGTACTTCCCTGGAATCACCGATCCAAACGATCATTCCTGGTTTGGAGGCCTTCTTTCGATGGGGGTCTTCCTCGGAAAAACCATGGCGATCCTTTTTGTCTACATCTGGATCCGGTGGACTTTCCCCCGGTTCCGATACGACCAATTGATGGATTTGGGATGGAAGCGGTTGATCCCGCTCTCTCTCTTCAATGTTGGGCTCTGTGCCGTCGTGGGCATTCTTTTGGGTGATGTAACATGGCCTTTCTAAGGAATTGAACGATGGACTCACCAAAAGCCTACATACCGCCCCTGGTAAAGGGACTCGGGAATACGATGAGGCGGATGCTTCAACCGAGCATTACCGAGGCGTATCCGGAAAAGAAACATATTCCCCGACAGGGATACCGGGGAGAACATCGAATCAAAAAAGATGAGCAGGGACGAATGAAATGCGTTGCCTGTTTCATGTGTCAGACCGCCTGTCCGGCAGAATGCATCCGGATTGTGGCCGGCCCTTCTCCGTGGGCCGATCGGGACAAGATTCCGGTCGCCTTTGAAATTGACCTGCTCAAATGCATTTACTGTGCCATGTGTGAAGAAGCCTGCCCCTGCGATGCGATTGAATTGACCCCGAAGTACACCCAGGTAGCCACGAGTCGGCAGGAAAAGATTTACGACCTTCAAAAACTACTCTCAATGTAAAGGCCTTCATGGAAGATATCGTTTTTTGGATCTGTGCGGTCATCGCGGGCGTTTCTTCGCTCCTGGTGGTGACAAACCGCAACCCCGTATACAGCGCGATGGCTCTGATGCTCTGTTTTCTCTCCTTTGCGGTCATCTTTCTCGACCTCGGGACCACTTTCCTCGCCGTGATGCACATTCTGGTCTATACCGGGGCGATCCTGGTTCTCTTCCTTTTCGTGATCATGCTGTTAAACCTGAAACAGGAGGAACTGGGGAAAGAGTACAACCCGGGGATGAAACTCGTTCTTGCCCTCCTCTGTTGTACCCTTTTTGGAGTGTTGATAGAAAGCTTCGGGCGCTCTCCTCTACTGAAGGGAGATCTTCCCGCCGCCCCAGCTGGATTCGGATCGATCGATGAAGTGGGGATGGCGCTCTTCACAAAATTTGCGCTTCCCTTTGAACTCGTTTCTATTCTCCTTATTATTGCGATCCTGGGCGCCGTCGTCCTCGCAAAGAAGAAACTCTGATGCTGAAATATTTAATCTTAAGTGCGGCCATGTTCGCGGTCGGATCCTACGGGGTGCTGGCCCGAAGAAACATTCTTATTATGTTGATGTCGGTAGAGATCATGCTCAATGGAGTCAACATCGCCCTCCTCGCCTTTGCCCGCATGCATGCGGGAACGGTCGGCGCGGAGTACGGACAGGTCTTCTTTCTCATGGTCATGGCGGTTGCCGCCGCGGAAGTTGCCGTCGGGTTGGCCATTCTGATCTCACTCTTCCGTACCCGTCGAACGATCGATGCGGGCGAATTGAACACTCTGAAGGGATAACCGGGTAATCAGAAGAAATGGATAATACGCTCTACATAATCGCGCTCGCCCCTCTCGTTGGGTTCCTGATCAACGGCCTTTTCGGCAAACGCTTTCCGGAAAAGGTTGTGGGTACGATCGCCTTCCTCGGTCCGGCGATCTCCTTTGTCTTCTCCGTCCTGGCTTTTGAAAAAGTCATGAATGGAGGTCTCCCGGTTCAGACCCTCTGGACCTGGATGGTCGCAGGCGACGTCTCCATCAACTTTGGATTTCAGGTTGATCAGTTGAGCGGAATCATGATTCTGGTCGTGACCGGGGTTGGATCCCTGATCCATCTCTACTCGATCGGGTATATGCATAAGGATGACTCTTTCTGGAGATTCTTCGCCTATTTGAATCTCTTTATGAGTTCGATGCTTCTTCTCGTTCTCGGGGATAACCTTGTTGTTCTCTTTGTCGGCTGGGAAGGGGTGGGACTCTGCTCTTACCTCCTGATCGGATACTACTATAAAGACCTCGCCAATTCGGATGCCGGGAACAAGGCGTTCATCACAAACCGGATCGGAGACTTTGGATTCCTGCTCGGCATGTTTGCCCTCTTCTCCGTTGCGGGCACACTCGACTTTTCGGAATTGAGTGCGAAATTCGATGCCACCCAGTTGGTTGTCGGAGGCCCCTTTACGGGCTGGACACTGCATGCCGTTTTAACGTTTGCGGGGATATGCCTTTTCGTAGGCGCGTGCGGAAAAAGCGCACAGATCCCGCTCTATGTCTGGCTGCCGGATGCCATGGCCGGCCCCACACCGGTTTCCGCTCTGATCCATGCGGCCACGATGGTCACGGCAGGCATCTATATGGTCGCCCGAATGAATTTCCTTTATGTCCAGATCCCCGATGTCATGGCAGGAATGGCACTCATTGCCGCAACAACCGCCCTCCTCGCAGGAATCATCGCGGTTGCTCAAAACGACATTAAGAAGATCCTCGCCTACTCCACCATCAGTCAGCTCGGATACATGTTCTGCGGGGTAGCTTCGACCGCCTTTACATCCGGAATGTTTCACCTCGTAACACATGCGTTCTTCAAGGCCCTTCTCTTCCTCGGAGCCGGTGCTATCATTTTGGCTCTACACCATGAGCAGGATATACGGAAGATGGGAGGCATGTGGAAAAAGATGCCCGCCCTCTTTATCCTCTTCGCGATCGGAGGACTGGCTCTCCTTGGGATGCCCCCCTTCTCTGGATTTTTCTCCAAAGACGCCGTCCTGATCGGAGTTAACTTGCAAAGTCAATCCGGCCTCGCCTGGCAGGCGACATGGTGGATGCTCCTTCTTACGGTCGTTCTTACAGCGTTCTACACCACACGGCTTATCATCCTCGTCTTCTTTGGGAAATGCCGATACGAGGGAAAAATTGAAAAGACAAGCCCAACCATGATGATCCCTCTGATCATCCTGGCCCTCCTTTCCATGGCGGGGGGACTTCTGGGCAGCAAGATGAATGGGTTCCTCAATGGGGCAACCTGGACACAATTTTCCGCTGTCGATGGAGATGCCTACAATCACGCACATAACGCAGTGATGATCTGGTCGGTAGGAGGGCTCCTCGTCGGGCTCCTGGCGGCCGTAGGACTCTACATCTTCAAGCGAAACCTCCTGGATTCCTTCGTTCAGGGCTCCGGAAAAAAATTGCATCAACTGGCAGAAAACAAATTCTATGTCGATGAGGCGTACTACTGGGGAATCATCGCCCCGTTCAAAATGTCCGCTTCGGTTATCTGGTTCCTTGTGGACCGCATCCTGATCGATACGGTGCTCGTGGGAGGAACAGCCAAACTGGTCTATTGGACCAGTGGAGCGGTCCGACAAACGCACCGGGGAGAGATCAATGTAGGAGCAGCGGCAATCGTAATCGGGCTCCTGGGCTCTTTAAGTTTCCTTATTTACAGATACCTAAATGGATAAGATTCCCTTCCTGACACTGATCACAATGCTTCCTGCCGTCGCAGGACTCTTCCTCTGTATGGTTCCGGATAAGAAGGGAGAGTTGACCAAATGGGTCAGCCTCATCGTCTCCCTCGTCGTCGCCGGACTCTCCATCATCGTCTACGCCGCCTTCAATGAAGAAAGTTCGGCCATGCAGTTCGTCGAGAACCATGCATGGATTCCCGCCTTCCAGGCCCGGTACCATCTATCCGTAGATGGCATCAGCCTCGCCATGATTGCACTGACGGGAATTTTGACTCCTCTGGCCATCCTCTGCTCCTGGAATTCGATCAAAGACAGGGCCAAAGGCTTCTTTATCTGCCTCCTCTTCCTCGAAACGGGAATGATGGGTGTCTTTACGGCCGCAGACCTCTTCCTCTTTTACGTCTTTTGGGAAGTGATGCTCATCCCGATGTATCTGATCATCGGTGTCTGGGGAGGCCCTCGACGTATTTATGCTGCGGTCAAATTCGTTCTCTATACGATCTTTGGAAGTCTGCTGATGTTTGTGGCCATTCTTTACTGCTATGGCCTCTCCGCAAAGGCGCTCGGAACCCCAACCTTTGACATCGCAACCCTGCAGCAGATCCTTCCCGTGCAATTGGGGGCGATGAAAACGGTTCAGTTACTTCTTTTCCTCGCGTTTTCCCTTTCCTTTGCCATCAAAGTACCGATGTTCCCTTTCCATACCTGGCTTCCGGATGCACACGTAGAAGCACCCACCGCCGGATCGGTGATCCTCGCCGGTGTCCTCCTGAAAATGGGCGTATACGGCTTCATCCGGTTTGCGATTCCCTTCTTCCCGGATGCGGCTCAGATGTGCGCTTCGGGAATGATCACCCTTTCGGTTATTGGAATTATTTATGGCGCCATGATGGCGATGGCCCAGAGCGACATCAAAAAACTGATTGCGTACTCCAGTGTCAGCCATGTCGGATTCATGATGCTCGGCCTCTTTTCTGGATCGGTGGCGGCGACACAGGGAGCCATTATCCAGATGGTCAGTCACGGGATCTCGACCGGAGCGCTCTTCCTTTGCGTTGGATTTCTCTATGAGAAAACGCATCGGCGGGGTGTGGATGATTTCGGGGGCCTCGCAAAGGTAACGCCCCGCTTTGCGGTCGTCTTTATGATCATCACCCTTTCTTCGATCGGACTTCCCCTGACCAACGGATTTGTCGGAGAATTCCTGATCCTTCTCGGATCGTTCCAAAAATATGCCTTCGCGGCGGCGGTCTCTTCCTTCGGAGTGGTTCTCGGTGCGCTCTATATGCTGAAGCTCTATCGGGATGTCTTCTACGGAAAAGTAACGGCCGCGAAAAATGAAAATATCGGGGACCTCGGCAAGATGGAATTTGCCTACCTCGCCCCGCTGGTGATCCTCATCTTCGTTATCGGCCTCGCTCCGAACCTCATCCTGAAAAAGACGGAACGTTCGGCGGAGCAGGTGGCAGAGATGTTTGATCGTGGTGTTGTCTCAGAAAGCGCACAGAAATAGGGCTTATGAATATTACGATACAAGACTGGGCCTCGATCGCTCCGGCACTCTCCCTCATGGCGGGCGGGATTCTCATTCTCTTTTGGGATCTTCTACAGACAAAAAAAGAATCGAAAGCTCCCTTTGAGATCATCTCTTTCGTTGCCATTGGAGCGGCGCTCTATTTCCTCCTGAAGGGGATCCCAGGCAGCACGGAAACTCTGGTCGGCTTTGGCGGAACGATGGTTCTCGACAATCTCGCGATCATACTCTCGCTCTCCATTGCGGCGGGAACGGGACTTCTTATCCTCCTTGTCCCGGAAGATCTGAAACGGCGAAAAATTGATTTCGGTGAATTCTACGCACTCGTTCTCTTTGCCGGTTCGGGAATGATGTTCCTCGTGCAAGCCACGGATCTGATCACAATCTTCCTGACCCTGGAGATGCTCTCCCTCGCCGTTTATATCCTCACCGGAATCACACGACTGCAACCCCGCTCCGCAGAGGCGGCCATGAAATATTTTATCACGGGAGCCTTCGCAACCGGATTCCTTCTTTACGGAATGACCTTGTTGTATGGGGCGAGCGGAACGATTCATCTGACAGAAATGGCGGTCGCCCTTCCCGGGAATACCCCGCTGGCTCTTGCGGGACTCACCTTGATGATCGTTGGGTTTGGCTTCAAAGTGGGGGCGGTGCCCTTCCATATGTGGGTTCCGGATGTCTACGAAGGGGCGCCCACTTCTGTTACCGCTTTCATGTCTGTTGTGGTAAAAGCGGCCGGATTTGGAGCGTTGATCCGACTCCTTCTCATTGGGTTGCCCGGTCAGGCCGAAATGTGGGGAGACCTTCTTTGGGGTCTTGCTGCTCTGACGATGATTGTCGGAAACCTGATGGCGGTACCGCAAAGAAGCGTCAAACGAATGCTCGCCTATTCGAGTGTCGCACATTCCGGGTATATCCTGCTCGGGCTTGCCGCAATGAAATCGGGTGCGATTGAGGCGGGGTCCGCCGCAGTATACTACCTCTTCGTGTACACCTTCATGACCTTTGGAGCCTTTGCCCTCTGTATCTTCCTCGGACGAGAAGTGAGTTTCCCCGGCCGCAAAACAACCGAGTGGCACGATGCAGAAGATCTGACCGATTTTGCAGGGATTGCAAAAGAACGCCCCTGGACAGCGGCGATCATGACTCTGTTCATGATCTCTCTGGCTGGGATCCCTCCCCTCGCGGGGTTCACCGGGAAATTTCTCCTCTTCAAAGCCGCCATTGTAAACGAATATTATACCCTCGCTATCATTGGAATTCTGACCTCGATTGTATCGGTCTACTACTATCTTCGTGTTGTTATCTACATGTACATGAAAGATCCATACGAAGAACTCACCGGCAAAACGGATCCTCATGTGGGAGCAGCGGTAACGGTTGCCGCCCTTCTCACAATCGTTCTTGGATTCATTCCGGGCCCCATGGTCGACCTCTCGTTACGAGCGCTCACTTCACTGGTCGGACCGTAAGTGAAGGGGAAGTGGGCGGCGACACTCGGAATCCTCATCGGGATCTTTCTCAGCGCGATGGATGCCACCATCATCGCAACCTCAATGCCGACCATCATGGCTCGACTGGACGGAATCGAAGTCTACTTTCTCGTCTTCTCCGTCTACCTGATCACCATGGTCGTCTCGATCGGAACCTTTGGAAGACTTTCCGATATTTACGGCCGAAAAAAATTACATCTCATCGCGGTTTCCATCTTCATTGTCAGCTCGATCCTCTGCGGACTCTCCACCACAAAAGAGCAGCTCATTCTTTTCCGCGGACTACAGGGGATTGGCGCGGGAGGAATGGGAGCGCTCTCGTTCACGATGATCGGGGACCTCTTTCCTCTCAAACAACGAGCCCGTGTACAGGCCGCGATCAGCGGAATCTGGGGGATCGCAACCCTGATCGGTCCTCTCGCGGGGGGATTTATCACCGAAAACTGGGGGTGGCCCTGGGTCTTCTACGTCAACCTCCCCTTCGGACTGATCTCGGCCCTTTTGGTGCAAATTTCATGGAAAGAACTCAATCCCCTTCGTAACCAGAAGCTCGATATTCCCGGGGCGCTCCTCCTCATTGGAGCTTCGAGTGCCCTTCTGATTGCCTTTACACTCGTTGGACGGGGATATGGATGGACCTCTTCCTGGGTACTCCTCTCCTTTGGAGGGACGGTACTCTTTCTGATCCTGCTCGCCAGGGTGGAAAAAAAGAGCGCAACGCCCTTCGTAGCCTACGATCTCTACCGGGTTCGGCTCTTCGCCGCATGCGGCTTGACCGGATGCTTTGCGGTTGCTTGCCTCTTTGGGGCCACTTCCTATATGCCCCTCTTCATCCAGGGAGTCCTGGGAGGCACCCCTTCCGAAGCAGGCCTGGTCTTCCTCCCGATGATGGGCCCCTGGGTCCTCTGTTCCGGGGCGTCCGGATTCCTCCTCATTCGCTTTGGATACCGGAAGCTGGCCCTTCCGGGCATGATCTTCCTCGGATCTGGATTCACTCTCATGGTCCGCCTCTCTCCAGAATCAACCTGGCTTGAAGCAGCAGGGTCTCTCGTTCTCGTAGGATTTGGGCTTGGGCTTACGGTAGCCCCCATGTTAATCGCCGCACAAAATGCGGTTCCAAAAATTCGAATGGGGGCGGCCACCTCTCTCAGCCAATTCAGTCGATCGATGACAGGAGCGATAACGGTGGCCATCATGGGAGCGATCATTGCCGGCACACTATCGGCACAACGCCCCGATGGCCCGAATATCCCCTCCCCAAATGAAGTCGTCGATCCGATCAAAAGAGACAGTCTGACGGAAGAACAAAGAGACGCGTGGAAGGGCCCCCTTTCTGATGGATTGACCCGGGCTTTTTTTGTCGGAATCGTCGCTGCCGCCCTTGGATTCATCTCAGCGCTTGCCATCCCCCGGGGAAAAGCAGAAGACTTTGTATCCGACGAGGGAACAGAAAAAGTTCGCGAAACCGGTTAGCGAAGAGCTTCCTTGGCCCTTTCGAAGAGGGTTTCCATAAGTTTTTTTTTGTACCCATTGCGGGAAAGGGTCTGAATCCCCGAAAAAACATCGGCCTCTTTGACGAGCCAGGGCCGCGGAGCCACCCCCCCAAAGACGGTCCGGGCCACACCATTCTTTTCCGCCCGGGCAATCGAGACAAGAGGCCAATCAGAAGTCTGCCGCTCCAAAACTTCGAGGTAGACACTCTTCCATCCCGGGGTGAGAACAATCCCGGAAATAATTTCCCCTTTCTTCAAGGAATGTTCCCGCATGGGGTCATCCCCCGTATCAAAAAGCTCAATGGCGGAAACCTTTCGCCGTCCATCAGATCCGACAATCTCAACGGAACCATCCAGGGCGACCAGGGCGGTCCCAAGATTTGACGGATGGACCGAGCAGCAGAGCGCATTGGCAAAGATCGAATGTTGCCGATTTTCCCCGGATCTAGCCAAGCAGGAAAACCCACCCTTTTTCCTGCAATGAAAAGCATCGTCGCAGACAGCGCTAGAATAAAATCTAAGGTAGTAGCTCAAGATGAGCGAGAGTCTGGATTGAGAATGATACTCAATTTTGGTCATACTCTGGGCCATGCCATAGAGGCAGTCCAGGGTTACGGCAGATGGTCTCATGGTGAGGCGATTGCTGTAGGCAT
>PVBE012240919.1_pt1 | contig 19090 bp, 10 predicted proteins | sample 1631181 | NCBI WGS metagenome assembly PVBE01 (sample SAMN08397723, study PRJNA350692) | Marine metagenome, whole genome shotgun sequencing project. | isolation source: water | place: Pacific Ocean | collected 2012-04 | reverse complement strand
GGCGCCAGCGCGCAGCCGGACTACCGGAACCTGACCGTCGCCGCGAACGAGACGCTGACACTCGCCGATGGCGAGTTCGAGGTTGAGGGAAACATCGAGGTTTTCGGAGAGCTGGCACTCGATAATTGCACCCTGGGAATGAAGATGGCTTCCATTTCGGGTGAGGGAGAGATTCGTATCCAGCCGGGAGGGTCGCTGACGGTCAGTGACTGTTCCATGAACGCGATAGGGAATCTGAGCTTCTACCAGTTGGTACTTGACCAGATGGTCGAGCAGGACCCGGCGAATTCTTCCTCTTATGAGCAGTACTATTCCAGCCTTGCGAACGCCTCGGCGCAGTTCCGCGTCGTCCTCGACGAGGGCGAACTGGCGCTGAGCAACGTCACTGTTTCACAGGGCCGTTTCTGGATGGTGGGGGGCAACGCCAGCATGTTTGACGTTTCCAGTAGCGGCCTCAGCCCCATCTACGATATTGGCCTCTTCATCGAGGACACGACGTTCCTCGGCGACGGCATTGAGCTCGCCAACTACGCGGTCGGCGTGCGCGCTATTGGCACCTCGCCAACGCTGCTCGACACCAGCTACGTCAACTGCACCGTCGACCGCACGCAGGAGTGGTGGCTCACGGTCACCGTCCACGATGGCGATGGCGCGCTGCTCGAGGGCGTCCACGTCGTGCAGCGAGATGCGGAAGGGCAGACGGTTGATATCGGCGACCCGCAAGGCGACGGCAGCAGTGTCCTCTGGGCGCGAGAATACGAAGTGGTCGCCGGCGTGCGGAAGGATACGCTTTCCACCATCTTCGCCGAGAAATATTTCGGCCTCTATTCGCTGAGCGGGAGCTGGACTGGAAGCCTCACCGATAATCAGGAACTCGATCTGGTGGTCAACACCGATACTTCGCAGATTCGCTTCAGCGACCTGCAGATCTCGGTCAATGGCGCTTCCATCACGCCGGGGCAATCGGTCGCCAAGTGGAGCACGCTGACAATCAACGCCACCATCGAGAACCCGACCGACTACACGCTGAATTTCGGGGTGCTGCTGGCGGTCAACAACATCAGCGGCTACGCCTCGGGCTGGGTCGCGCTCGAGCCGCACAGCAGCGGGACAGTGACGCTGGTGTGGAAGGTTTCGCTCGAGGGCTTCCTCGTCGTGAGCGTGCTCGCCGACAACCGCACCATGTCGCTTCCCGACCTGCGCACCAACAGCCATATCCAGGTCGCTTCGACCGCGCCCGTGGCCGAGGAGGAACAGCCGTGGCTGGCACTGCTGCTGCTGCTGGCGCTGGCGGGCGGAGCGGCGTGGGCGCTGCTGAGCGAGGACGAGGAGGACGCCGACGCAGCCGACGATGAGCCGGTCGATGACGCGCCCGAAAAATCGGTCGATGATGAAAGCGCCGACGACGCAGCCGACGATGAGCCAGTCGATGACGCGCCCGAAAAATCGGTCGATGATGAAAGCGCCGACGACGAATCCGGCGACGAATCCGCCGAAGATTGAGCGCCGCCGTCCTGGGCATCGAATCCACTGCACACACCGCCGCTGTCGGCATCGTATCGCCTGACGGGGAAATTATGGCCGACCGCAAGGCCATTTTCGCGCCTGAGGCGGGGAGCGGCATCCACCCCCGTGAGGCGGCCAACCACCATGCCGTGGCGTTACCGGGGCTCATCCGCGAGGCGCTGGCTGACGCCGGACTGCTCGCGTCCGAACTGGCGCTGGTCGCGTACGCGCGCGGCCCCGGTTTGGGCCCTTGTCTCCGCACCGGCGCGACCGCCGCACGGGCGCTTGCGCACGCCCACGGACTGCCGCTTTTGGGAGTAAACCATTGCGTCGCGCACCTTGAGATTGGCTTGCTCGAGGGTGCGACCGACCCGGTGCTGCTCTACCTGAGTGGCGGCAACACGCAGGTCATCGGCTACGCGCACGGCCGCTATCGCGTCTTCGGCGAGACGCTCGATATCGGCATCGGCAACATGCTCGACAAGTTTGGCCGCGAAGCGGGGCTCGGGTTCCCCGGCGGCCCGAAGCTCGAAGCGCTGGCCGAAGGGCCGGAGCTGGAGCCGCTGCCCTACTCGGTGAAGGGAATGGACATGGCGTTCTCGGGGCTGCTGACAGCGGCGCTGCGCAAGCTCGCCGACGGGATGCCGTTGCCGCGGCTCGCCTTCGCCATCCAGGAGACGGCGTTCGCGATGGCGTGCGAAGTCGCCGAACGCGCGCTGGCGCACACCGGCAAGACCGAGCTGGTGCTCGGCGGCGGCGTCGCCTGCAACGCGCGGCTGCGCGAGATGGCGGCGACGATGGCTGAAGCGCGCGACGTCACTTGCTTCGCTCCTGCGAAGGCGCTCTGCGTCGACAATGGTGTGATGATTGCATGGCTGGGCCACGTGATGCACTCCGGCGGTTACGAAGCGGGGCCAGCCGACGACCGGGTCGACCAGCGCTTCCGCACCGACATGGCGGAGGTGACATGGCGCTAGAAGCGCGCGGTGCCGAGGCAGTGGTCACGGCCTGCGAGTGGCACGGCCGTCCCGCGGTCGCGAAATATCGCAACCGCCGCAGCTACCGCCACCCCGACCTGGAGGCACGGCTGGTCGCAGAGCGGCTGCGCGCCGAGGCGCGTTTGCTCGGGCGCGCGGCCGAGGCGGGGCTGCCGGTGCCGGTGCTCTACGCGGTCGACCCCGCTGCGGCGACGCTGGTAATGGCGCGGCTCCCGGGCGAGCCGCTCGAGCGGGCGCTGCGCGCTTCCGACGGCGCGCGCTGGCTGCCGCAGCTCGGCGAACTACTGGCGCGCATCCACGCGGCGGGCATCGTCCATGGCGACCCGACCACCAGCAATTTTATTGCAGCCGACGGCGAGCTCGGCGCGAATGCCGGGCTCGCCGTTATCGACTTCGGCCTCGGCGCCGCGACCGACGATGACGAGCAGCGCGCGACCGACCTACGGGTGCTGCTCGAATCGCTCGAGGCGCATCACCCCGAGCTCGCGGCGCGCGAACCGCTCCTCGCGGCTTACGGTGCGTGGGACGGCGGCGCTGGCGTGTTGGAGCGACTGGCGGCACTCGAGCAACGTGGGCGCTACAACCTCGTGCGCGGCTAATCCACCTTCTTATCTTTCCGCGAAAAGGTGGGACACGATTTTTATTGGCAATACGATTTACCATTAACTTTAAATATAATCAGTTATACTTGTCACATCCGTGATTGGTTACCTGAAACTCCTCGTGATTGCGTTGCCCTGGGAGTTTTTCCTGTTGCCACTCATCTTTGGCCACTGAACTTTTTGCGTTGCCGCAGTGCCGCTCTTTTGCGCTTGACGAACCGTTAAGAACGCCGACGGCTTCACCGGCCGCATGGTGAACGACGGAGGCGCGGGAGGCAGTCGGGCGCACCGCGCTGCTGGCGCGAGCCTGCTGTTGCTGGCGCTGGCGTGCCTCGCGCTTGGGGCCAGCGGCGAGAAGGCGCCGGAGTGGGAATACATCCTGCCGAGCCCGGCGACCGACATCGCGCTCTCCGACGACGGCGTTAACCTCTCGGCGGGCTGGGGCAACCGGCTCGGCTGGTTCTACACCAACTCGTCGGTGCCGCTGAAGAACTTCCAGCGCGACGCGGCGGGGCCGATGGCGCTCTCGGCCGACGGCAAATACCTCTTCGCCGCCGGCGAGGGCAACGACGGCGGGCAGAAGCTGACGCTGTGGGAGGAGCGCGCGAAGGAGTGGAATCCGCCTTACGGGGCGGCGATGACCATCACCGACGTCGACGTTTCGGCCGACGGCGCATACCTCGTGGCGGGCGACTACAACGGCAACATCTACGTCTTCCGCCGGCAATCGAGCACCCCTATCTGGACCGCCTCGCTGAGCGAGATTGGCGTGCTGCAGGTGGCGATTTCGCCCGGCGGAACGTGGGTCGCGGCGGGGACGCAGTCTGGCGAAATCCACCTCTACGAGCGCTCCTCGGGCAACGAGTCCTGGGTCTATCCCAGCGCTCCGCGAATCTTTGACTTGGAATTCGCGCGCGAGGCGCCGCTGCTGGCGGTCGCGTCGGGCTCCGCAAACTCGGGCCAGCTCTACCTATTCTCCAACGCCAGCAGTGAGCCGCTGGTCGACTACCCCATCTCGAAGGCGGTCACGTCCGTCGCGGTCCACCGCAACGGCAGCTGGCTGGCTGGTGGCGCCGACGACGGCAAGGTCTACCTGATTTCGGCGCAGGACGGTGGTACTGAAGAGTGGAGCTACAGCCTTGGCACCTCGGTCGACGACATCGCCGCCAACGGCGTCGGGACGCACCTGCTGGCGGGCGGCGGCAACAAGCAACTGGCACTGCTCGCGGTGGCCGACGGCGTGCCACTCTGGACTACGACGGTCGAGGACCCCATCACCTGCGTCGCCGCCTCATGGCGCGGCGAATACCTCGCGGTGGGGCAGGAGGACCGGCTGGCGCTCTTCTACGAAGTGGCGCTCGACAACCAGCCGCCCAACGCCACCATCGTCTCGATATCGCCGTCGACCGCGATGCCGGGCTGGAACGTCACCTTCAGCGGCAGCGGCGAGGATTCGGACGGGAGCGTCGTCGGCTACTACTGGCGCTCGTCGCGCGACGGCGGGCTCTCCAACGAGGCGCAGTTCAACGTCTCGTGGCTCTCGGCGGGCTACCACACCATCTTCCTGAAAGTGCAGGACAACGACGGTCTCTGGGGTGCCGAGGTCTCGACCGAGGTCGCGATTGGCGACTTCCCGACCGCGACGCTCGAGCCAGTCATCCCCTGCCCCGGGGCGGGCGATTGTGTCGTCAATCAGGGTGACACGGTCACCTTCACCGGCAGCGGGACGCCACTCACCAACGTCTCGGCCGCCATCAACGCCTTCTGGTGGGAGTCGTCACGCGACGGCCCGCTCTCGACCGCGGCGCAGTTCTCGACCAGCGCGCTGTCGCGCGGCTGGCACACCATCACTTTCCGCATCAGCAACACCGACGGCTTCTGGTCGGCCAACGTCACCGCCACGCTGCGCGTCAACGGGCAGCCGACCGCCTACATCGCCAGCGTCTCGCCTAACCCGGCGTTGGTGGGGCAGACGGTGATGCTCTCGGGCGACGGCCTCGACCCCGAAGGCGACGCGGTCACCTACCTTTGGAACTCGAGCCGCGACGGCTTCCTCGGCGACAGCACGCTGCTCTACCTAGGGCAGCTCTCGGTCGGCGAGCACCTCGTCACGCTGGCGGTGCGCGACTCCGATGGCTTCTGGAGCGCCTCGGTCAACCGCACGCTGGCGGTCTGGTCGCCGCCGACCGTCACCGCCCTTTGCCCTGAGGACGGCATCGTCGGCGATGAGCTGTACTTCAGCGCCAACGCGAGCGACTCTGACGGGCAGGTCATCCTCTACGAATGGGACTTTCAGTCGCCGACAGGGGTGCTGCTGAAGGTGGACAACTTCGGCGCGACGCCCGGTGCGTACAAGGTCTACGACCGTATGCCGCCCGGAGATGAGCAGTTCTACAACATCGTGCTGAGGGTCACCGACGACGACAGCCTCTCGTCGACCGCCAACTGCGTCGTCTTCATGTCCGAGCCAGCGCCGCCGGCTACGGCCGGCGGCGCTGGCGACAGCGGAGGCTTCTCGCTCGATCTGGGCGAAGTGGCCGGCATCCCAGCTACAACTCTCCTTGCGGGGGTGCTGCTGCTAATGCTGCTGATGGTGGGTGGAACCTGGTTCATGACTCGTGAGCAACCGCCACCGTCGCTGGCCGCCCCCACTCCACTGCCGCCCCCAGCTGCCGCCCCGTCGCCCATCAAGCGGCGCCAGAAGCGAGCACGACGCAAGGCGACCGTGGAGACCGTGACCATCGAATGCCCCGGCTGTAGCGCACGGATGGAAGTACCGAAGACCGGCGGAGTGCAGACGGTGGAGTGCGACTCATGCGGCCTCTCGGGCGAGATGGAACTGTAGCCCCCTCCTTTTTACCGGTGCTCGCCATCACCCGCGCAGCCACATGAAACGCACCAAGTTAATCAACGACCCGGCCGAGCTGGTAGCCCTGTTCCGGTCAGTGGATTCGCCCGAGCGACGCGCGGTCCTCGCGCTGCTGGCGGGAGGCTGGACCCCGACGAGTGAGCTGGCCGACAAGTTCGGTGACGCGGCGTTCGCCGCCATCACCTACTTCGAGAAATTCAAGCTGGTAGAGTCACGCTGGGAGGTGACGGACGGCAAGCCCGAAAAGGCGTACCGTACTTTCTACAATGCGTTCCAGATTTCGACCTCGCTCACCTTCGAGGAGACCGAGCAGCTGCTGACAGTAGTGCTTTTGACGCCTGAGGAGTTCGATGAAATCGAGGGAAAGATTATGGAAATGGTCGGTGACGAAGGGCGTTTCGCCAACGATATCGCGCGCGAGCTCGAGCTAACCACACTGCAGCTCAAGGGGCTGGTGCGACGCTCGGTCAAGTTCAACTCCCGCGGCCATAATATAGTCCCCATCCGGGAGGAAAAATAATGAACAAACCCGACATCGACGGCAGCCTGCCGGGCGACGAAGAGGAAGTGGAGGAACAGTCGGTGCGCCGCGAAAGCGAGCCAGCGGTGCGGCGTCAGGGCACGCCCCCCGCCCCGCGTTCCGCTACCGAGTCGGCGAGCAACTGGGGCTTGATGTCGGACGAGACGTCGCCCGACACGATGCGCGAGAGGCTGTCGCTGATTGCGGGCGCCGGCTTCACGACGCTGCTGGCGTACTTCTATTTCTTTATCTACATGGTCGAAAAGGAGATGCTACAGCTGGCGATAGTAGTCACCGTCCTGGTTGCAGTCTCGCTCTGGTTCTACATGCGTGGTGCGGCCCGGATGGATCCGGTGCGCGCCAACTTTTTCGCCGGAGTCATTGGCATCCTCGCGCTCATCGTGCTGTGGCAGGGATGGGACGCTGCAAAGCAGCACCTTATCGTCTCGGCGCTGCTCTCCACATTCTCGACCTTCTGCTTCCTCAAGGCGTCCGAACTGGAGTAAGTCTTGATTCCTGGCGGGCACGGTTCCCTGCGTTGGATGTTACTGGCGCTCCCGCTTCTCGTGCTGCTGCTGCCGCAGGCCGCGGCGGTGCCTTCCATCCCGTACGACCTCGCGCCGCAGCCGCTAGGCCATGCGCCACCGCAGGACCAGCAGACCGAGCAGCCGCAGCTAGCGCAGCGCGACTGGATTGGCGACGCGCACCTGCTGGTGCTGCTCATCCAGTTCCCCGACTATCCGGCCGACAGCGAACACGACATCGCGTACTACGAGGAGCTGCTGTTTGCGCGCGAGGCGGGCTCGATGTGGGACTTCTTCGACGAGAACTCGTACGGGCAGTTCAACATCTCAGGCACGGTCGTCCCGCAATGGCTCAACGCCAGCGAGAACATGTCCTACTACGGTGAATACGAGTTCCAGAATTCGGAAGCGCAGGGCAACGCGCAGACGCTGGTACGCGAGGCGGTCGCGCTGGCGCAGCCGTTCGTCAACTTCAGCCACTTCGACCGTGACGGCGACGGCAACCTCGACCACCTGATTATCGTCCACTCGGGGCCGACCGACGAGTCGAACGGCGGCGGCGGTCCTGCCGGTGACGACGCCATCTGGTCTCATCGCTGGGCGATTTCGGCTGAATACCGCAACGGGACGCGCATAAGCGGCTACGCGATGCAGGGTGAGGGGACGCCAATGGGAGTCTTCGGTCATGAGTTCGCCCACGACCTCGGGCTGCCGGACCTTTACGATACAGACTATTCTTCCTCAGGCATTGGGCACTGGGGCATGATGTCAGGCGGCTCCTGGCTTAATGGCGGTGACACACCAGCCCAGCTCTGTGCCTGGTCCAAGATATTCCTGGGGTGGGTAGAACCAGCCCTGCCCTTCGCGGGGGAAGGGGAGTACAACCTCTCGCGTGTCGAGGACAATGCCTCTATCATGAAGATTCCTATTGACGGCCTCGGCGGCCGCGAATACTTCCTGCTCGAGAACCGGCAGAACGTGGGCTACGACACCTACCTCCCCGGGCATGGCCTGCTCATCTGGCACATCGACGAAGACGGCAGCCAGTCGAACGACGCGCACCGCAAGGTCCACCTCGAGGAGGCGGACAACAATAACAACCCGAAGCAGGCGGACGACCCGTGGGCCAACACCACCAGCGGTTTCACCAACGTCTCGAGTCCGTCGAGCCACAATTATGACGGTGCCGAGACACATATTGGCGTGACCAACATTTCTGTCTCGGGCGACTGGATGACCTTCGAATTGCAACTCCCGTCTGACCTGGCGGTCGTCCGTGCCAGCCCGGGCTGGGTCGAAGTGCACCAGCCGACGCTGCTGACGCTAACGGTAGAGAACACCGGCTTTGAGAGCCTGAACGCGACGCTACTCGTCAGCGGCGTCGTTGAGCGCACTGTCGCGGTGCCGTGGCTCCCGCCCGGCGCTGCGTGGGAGTGGAGCGAAGCGTGGACGCCCGGCGCGTGGGGCGACTACACGCTCGAAGCGGAGCTGGTCGTGGAGGACGACGAGCCCTCCAACAACGCGCTGACACACACTTTCGCGACGACGGTCGTAATTATGTTCGAGGATTTCGAATCGGGCCTCGCGTGGCCGGTGGCTAACGAGAGCCTCTGGAACGCGACCGGCGGGCGCAGCTACTCTGGCGAACGCGCACTTTGGTGCGGCGTCGGCAGTGGCTACATTGACGACATGAACGACACGCTGCTGCTGCCGCCGTTCGCGCTTGGGGGCTTCGACTCGGCGTGGCTTGACTTTTCACACTGGTTCAATACCGAGGCGAACTACGACGGCGGTGTGGTCGAGTATACCACCGACGGCGAAAACTGGAGCCTGCTAACGCCCGAAGGGGGCTATCCCGGCAGTGCGTCCGCCGCGGGCGGCAGCGCGTTCGCCGGTGGGTCGGGCGGCTGGGTGGGCGCCAGCTTCAACCTGACTGGCTTCGAGAACGTTACGCTGCGGCTGCGGTTCGCAACCGACTTCGGGTCGGTCGCCGAGGGGTGGTTTGTGGACGACCTGCTGGTCCACGGCAGACCCCATTACGGGGTAGCAGCACCGCCCGCGCTCGAGTTCATGGTCTACCCGGAATCAGAGCGGAACGCCAGCGTGCCGTTCACCAACACCGGTGTTTTCGAGGATAATTACAACGTCACGCTTACGCTACCGACGGGCTGGAACGGCAGCGTTCCCACCAACGTTTCCGCAGCGGGCGGCGAGACCGGTGCGCTGCTGCTCGAGCTGTGGCTGCCGCAGCAGGTTCTCGCCGGCAACTACAGCGGCTGGCTCAACATCACGTCGCAAACCGACCCCGACTCGAGCGCGGCTGTCGCGCTGCACTTCGTGGTGGGCGAGGTGCACCTGCTCGCGGTCACGCCCCTGGCGCCGGCGAGTGGCCTGCCGGGGACGAACATCACCTTCACGCTGACGCTGCACAACGACGGCAACGTGCCGGAGACTGTGACGGTCAGTATTACGGCTGGCAACTGGGATGTCGCCGCACCTACCAACCTCACGGTTGGTGCCTACTCAACGCTGGAATTCAACGTCACGATCACGGTTCCGGAAGTCCTGGCCGAAAGCCTGCTGCTGACCACGGTCAATCTCGCGGCCGAGGAGACGAACGCAAACGCATTACTGCGATTAACAGTCGAGCAGCGGGAGCAGCCGGGAATCGAGCTGGCGCTGCCGGGCGAGTTCCGCCCGGCCGAGACGCTCAACACCACGCTCACACTCTACAACTACGGCAACGGCCCCGCCAGCATGGAGCTGGCGCTCGCGGCGCCCGCCAACTGGACCATCGGTGGCTGGGACGCGACGCCGACGGTGGCGGCGTGGAGCAACATCACCGTCACCGTACAGCTCACCGCCCCCGCAGGCGACGTCGTCGCCGGCAGCGGAGCGCTATACGTGCTGCTCCATCACGGCAGCGAAGCGGCGTTCGCTAACGACACGCTGCTGCTGAACCAGACCCACCGGCTGCGCGTGCTCGTCGCCGGCGACAGCGCGCTCCCGGAGCAGAACGGCACCGCCACCGCGACCATCCGCAACCGCGGCGACGGGCTGGTGCGAATTGTCCTGACGGCGAGCGGCGACTGGGAATACGAGCTCTCGCAGACGGTGCTCTGGCTGGAGGCCGGCACCGAGCAGGATGTGACGCTGCGCGTCGCGGTGCCGGCGCGCACGCTTGCCGGCACTCTTGGCGGCTTCGCGGTCAACGCCACCGACGACGATGGCGCGACCAACGAAGCGACCGGCACGGTCGAGGCGTTGCAGTACAGCGGCGCGCGGTTCAACGGCGTCTGGGACGCTCTGGTGACCGACGGCGTCCCGGGCTCGCAGATGCTGTCGCTGGTGAGCGAGAGCAACGGCCCGCAGGAGGTCACGCTCGAGGTCCACAGCGACACGGCGTGGGGCTGGAGCCTCGTCCCCCCCTACGACAACCTCGGCGCGTGGGAAGCGCAGGCGCTACAGCTGCTGTTCCAGCTGCCCTACGGCACCCCCGCCAACACCACTGCCAGCGCGACGCTCCAGTGCTGGCGTGGGGGCGAGCTGCTCGCCGAACGAGAATTCAGCGCGACCGTCCTGCCGGAGGAGAGTTACGGCTTCATCGCAGAGTCGTTCGTCTCGGTCGAGCCGGGTGATTCGGTCGAGTTGCCGGTAGAAGTGTGGAACTACGGCAACGTCCCGCACAATGCGCGCATCGTCGCGGTCGTCCCGGGCGGCTGGCAGCCGCTCCCCGTAGACTTCGTCCTCTCCCCGCGCGAACGGCAGGTGCAGCAGCTGACGCTCTTCATCCCCGGAGGCGTCGAGCCTGGCGTCCGTCAGATCGAGCTGCAGCTGCTCGGCAACGATGGCGTACTGCTCGCCTCCACGGAAATGCAGGTCTCCGTCGTCGGCGATGAGTCGAGCCTCCCGGCTGCCGCCATCGTGCTGTTCAGCGGCGTACTGCTGGTGGGTGGAGTGGTAGTAGCGTGGATGTGGCGGCTGGCGGGGAAGTGAGGATAATCTGAAAACAGACCGGCAACCTTTACAGATAATCCTGAACTACATTTTACAAAAATCTTATTTTTTTCGGGAACCGTGCTTTTCGTCTTCCGGATTCGATTGTCTGGAGTGATTGTCCATTCTGGACTTCCAGTCCGAACTATTGGAGTTGTGAACGTTGCTCCGGTGATCTGCTGCGGCCCTGTAGGCGGGGTTGTTGGGGTTGTTAGCGTTACTTCGTTCGGTATGTAATTCCCTGCTGGTTAACTCCCTGCTGGTTCTGCGACCAGAGCGAGAACGGCCCTTACCGCGGCCGCCACGGCCCTGCCCTCCACGGCCACCGCCTCGCGACATGGCTAGGACGGAGCCTTCTCCCATATATGGTTTGGGTTTGGTAGGGACAGACTCAGGGAATTGAGTTTGGCGACATCGATTGAGCCTCCCTTTGGTTTGACGTAGAAAAAACTTTTTGAAGCGACTCTTACAAGTTTCATTCTACGAGCATATCCAATTAACTGGTAGATGAATTCTTCGCTTGTTGAATTATCTTGAATTGCCTTAATATCATTCCATAGATCCTCTTCCTCACCGCCGTCACATCGTTCGCGCATGCTGTTTACTGCATCACGGGCTCTCACTTTGCCCCCTGAACCAATTTCTTTTACTGCGACTGCTAATGCGACAGCCCACCTGAGCGCCTTTTCCTTGTACCAGTTGGACCTGAGTTCCCTGTGCATTAGTTCCAACTCACCCCTTACCAATATTGAGATACGGGGTGAATCGATTAGAATCCCCAGTTCCCTGGAATCTGACTTCAGGCTAGTGTCTCCGTAGGATAGAATGTTATCACTAGTGATTAATACGCGCATGTCATCTGTTTGGACCACTTTCGCATGGCTCCCCATCGGGTCTTTGGACGAAGTTAGTAGTCTCCCTTCCCTCGAGCTTGATTTCAATTTCTGGATTAACTTTCTAGCAGCGACGATGGCCTCTTTCTTTTTGTTGTAGGCTCGGGGGTCTTCCCTCCCCCATACCAGTCTCGTTTCAAAGAATGGTTCCTTAGCGGAAATTAATTGGACCAAAACGGGGTCCAGTCCATGAGGCTTTATTCTATCGGAAGCCATTATTATTTTATTTTTGGCATCCCTTATCAATTCCACAACGACATTCCTGTGATCACTGGTGTTCACCATTCTCAGCACTGGCCTTTCAGAAACGCCCCTGAAGACATGCTCAATATTGTTGAGGTCCTTCAATATTTTCCGGGAATTGTATCCAGGTTCAGTAATCACCTTATCAATAATATTTGCGGAAGTCATTGCCTTTTTCATCTCTTTTTCGCGAATACTTAAGGTCGGAACATTCAGTGATTCAATCCTTTTTTGCAGTTCTATCAGAGTTTGATTTCCTTCGTCCCATTCAATCATCTTGTCCACGACGGTTTTCGAAAATTCTGTGCTCTGGATGAGAATACCTGTCTCCGTCGTTTCCGAACCGGGCGCCCCTGATAACAGATTATAACTTCCTACCCAACAATGACCTTGATCATTTACAGCAATTTTGGCATGCGTTTTCATTCTAGTTGGTTTAATCTCTATTTTCCCAGCGTTACCATTGATTCTGATGGCACTGAGATATTTGTCAGCATTCGCCTCGGCTTCCGAATAACTGCTGTCATCGGCATGGCCGTACAGGAATAACATCCTAGAATTAGCCGGTAGTGCATCATTCAGAAATTCAGTTATATCATCAGCAAAATCAATATGGAGAAAGGAAGAAAGAATGACGCATTGCCCCCTCGTTTTTCGAACGAGTTTCTTGAGCAGTGTTTGTTGATGATATTCCGTGCCAGTTTCCACCTCTAGTAAATCTGCCCTGATTTGGTCTTCATCATTGATTACTTTGATTGCATTGTCAACCGAGGATTTCAGGCCCATTAACAAATCCCGTTTTTGCAGTTTGCTCTCCCTTATCTGGTTACACAACGCCAATATTCCGATTTCGGGTGCAGCACTCCACGATTTTGCTTCAGTTACAGTAATTTCAGGCTCAAAGACTGATTGCGCCAACCTCAATAATGAGGATTTCTCGAATTTCTGAATAGGGCGTGTTTGAACCCACCCCTCCTGTCCAGTGCGAAGAACAAGTGCAACACATGCCTCGGACTTTGGGGCTATATTGGTGACGGATTCTTGTCTTGTTCGTTTGACAATGTCCTCACCGCCAATCTCGTACTTGATTCTTCCAGCAATTGGATCAATCATATTCTCGCTATCATATTCTGGCAAGTTGTCAATTGATCCCTCGGTGATATTTGCCTCCATGTGCTTAATCTCAGTAACACGACGGGTGTCGTGTTCATCAAGCTCATTCAAAACTCCGGGATGGTGGAAATTACCCTTAACCAAATCCCTGACCAAATCCATGGAAATCCTGTAGGCCTGACTCACTTCCCGAATTTGCTGTATGAGTTGATAAGTGCCTGATACTTCCGATAACCCCTTTCCTAGCTGGAGGGTCCCGTCATCCAATATTCGAATCAGTCCCTGTTCTTCCAAACCTACGAGTATGGGCCATGGAAATTCATTAACGGGAAAAGTGCCAATCAAAGCATCTAGTGTCTTAACTTCATTGGTTAGCGTCAGAAGAAGAGCTTCAGCCTCTGCAAGGGGCCTGTCTGCTACAACTCTGAATGAGACTGTCCATACCTCGACAGGAATTTTTACTAGGTGTAAGCCCCCATCGTTCATTTCTTCATTTCCTCAAAAAAGTCAGTTGGATTCAATATCCTGGCACGTGCCTGGAATTTCTTGGCAACATCTCCTAGTTCTGTTAAGCCTGACTCGAATTCAGTACTTGAAATATGGGCGAGGCTTCCAATGACTATCAGTACCTCTCGTGCCCTGCTGAACATTACGTTTAGCCTTCTGGGTTCAAGCATAAAACCCCACCTACTACGCGGTTTCGTATTCATGTTGTTACGTACAAGAGACAGAATTACAATGTCGGCTTCCCTGCCCTGAAATTCGTCCACAGAACATATCCAGTTTCGGTGTTTCCGGAGCTTTTTCTGGAGATGGAATTTTTGGCTGTTATACGGCGTGAGGATTTTCACATCCAAATCCTTTGGGGCAAGGGAGCCCACTATTTTACTGATGATTTTTGCTTCTTCTATATTTAGATATCTTGGGCTCTCTGACCATTTTCTATTCGCCACGATACTCGGGGTGTCAACCCATAACAGTGGGTGTTCACCTGAAAGCAGCCGGTTTTTCGGGCGCTTCCATAGGCGCTTTTTCTTCTTATGTTCAAATGTCACTCCATAGAAAACGTTCGAGATGATATCCGAAAGGTCCCTTTCCATACGATATTGTTGGTTCAGGAAATGAGTGCCAACACCCACTTCTTCCGCGAACCGCTTGAAATTACTGAAAGGCTGTAGCCATTGAATTACCGCTTCAGGATCTTGGTTCTCCATGAAACCTCGGTAGAACTTGTCGACTAGCCCCTTCAGATGATGATCGCCTCGGTTTTCTTTGAAATCGCTCTCAGGTATCTTACTTCCCAATCCCAGAATCGTATTCACATTTTCACGAGTTTCACGTAGCTTGTAAGGAGGCAATTGCATATCATCTCCTATCAGAACCCATTCACGGGACAGTGCCATTGGCGCTATCAATTCGCTTGGATATGATTTTCCAGCTTCCTCAATCAATACGTAATCAAAAGTTGGCGGTTCCGACTGGGAAAACATTTCATCCAGCCAATAATCCATTGTTGTGGTGCAAATTACGCTAGCCTCCGTAATGGCTGATTTAGCAACCCATGGCGCTGTGAGACCACTGATTTCTCTCTCGATTTCAGTCCAGAGACTATTGAACTCTCGATACTTTGACCCGGCACGAATCCTCGGTTCCCAGGCTCGCCTTCCTTCCCTTTCAGGTTTGAACTCTTCGAGGGCTTCATAATCTCCCGCAAAAATACTCTCCTCTTTATGCACAGGCAGTATTCTTACCAGCTTGTGATGGCCAAGGTCTTCACTAGAATCAAAATCATCTCTGATGCTCAGAGCCAGATGGTTAAGTGCAAAATGTTCCTTCGCACAAACCAGAACTCTGGCGTGGGGTTCCCGTCTCAGAATATCTGCCACCAATTTCACGGCAGTCCAGGTCTTGCCCGTCCCGGGTGGTCCTATGACAAGGTGCAATGGAGCCTTTGTATTCAATCTCCACTTGCCCCTCCACATCTTGTTTTTTCCCCAGAAATCACGCCGGTTTTCGTTTGCAGCCAAAAAAAGGCGTGAAATGACACGACTCCGCATGGCATGTCTCTGAAACTTCTTTTTCCTTCTAATCAGTGCATGGGTCCCCTCATCAACGGGTTTGAGCCACCCAACAGCCGGAGGGTTAGGTTCTCCCTTCAGCAGAACCAGTTCAGAATCATCGTCATGCACGCCGATGAGCCTGAATGTAGTCTCATCTTTGAAATGGGGAACGTTATTTCCTATCGCGACTTCGGGGTGTTCCTTGTCTGAATTCCGGTAGAGATAATCAAATAACCTACGGCTGTTAAGACGTTTCATTTCACCCCACACTGGGTGTGAAGCTTTACAATCCAGTCGATAGACATAATGTCCTGGGGCTGGCTTTTGGGGATGGTCATCAACCCGTTCTGCTGGATAGACCAGTGCATATTCCTCCAACAATTCTGCCAGTCTGCAGACCTCAGTAGTCAAATCAGTTTGAGGGTCGTTCTCACCCATCCAGGCCCCCAGCATATCGTTCCAGGTGTTCTGAATGGTTGATGGTACCGTATCCTTATTAGAAATCCTGACTGGCAATCGCAATCCGGTTCTTGGTTTTGTGAGGGGGATGGGGTTATTCATCTCCCTGAGAATAATTCCGTTTTTCCTCAAACTAAAGTTCCACCTTTTCCCTGTTTTCGATTCAACGAAGGGCGTAGGCCGAATCTCTTGACGAAACCGGATGAAAACTAATTCCAGTTCCTCGGAATTATACATCTCCGTTTTCCCCAACGCAGGAATCTGAAGGTTTGAAAAGTCATTGGCGTGAGTTATGGCGGTATCCAAGGTTACTTTTGAAGGTAAATTTTTCAGCCCTTTAAGGGAAGGTGTAAAGGGCCTCAGGTAACTCCAAGCCTTTCTCAAAACCGATGAAGTGTCATTGATGTCTGGTAAACTTCTGGAATCTCTGTGATTTTCCAATATTTGTGGTAATACCATCAAACGCGGGAGAGTTTCGTCAAATTGGCTGAATATGGAAGTTTCCTCCCAGCAAAACCCGATCTTTGTGTGGGGCAGGACTGTGGTTTGCCTGAAGCGGGCAAATTCCCAGCAAAAACGAGAAAAAACCAATGATGTCTCTTCAGAGGAAAGCTTCTTTCCTGGTGATTTATTAGCATTGAACACCACCTTGAGGGTTTTCTTAGTGACCTCCTGTTCTATGATTTCCGGTACAGGATGACCCCAATTCCATAGCCCCCACCATCTTCTGGACTGATGAGCGAACTTGGCTCTGGTGAATTCCTCCAGAGAATGGCTCTTAGGGAGAACGTATTTGACTGAGATGGACATTATAACTTACAGTCTTTTGAATACGTTATTAAATATTAATAGTCTTGCCCCTTAACGGAGAGAACATAGATGTCTGCCATCATCAAGTATCCCGTAGTCGTTTTCAAGCAGAATTCGGACCCTGGTTTCCTCCATGGCGTGAAGAAATTCCTGGGCCATCGCATGAAGCCGGGAGACCTGAAAATGGACGAGGAAGCGTTCGAGATTGTGGTTCGCAACCACACCGCCAAACAGGTCCGCGAGTTCGTGAAGCAGTACAACCGCGGCCTCAGCGAAGGCGGGCACGGTGGCTTCCGGGGGCATCCGGAGGTCATTGTCCGGGAGGTCGACCTGGAAGCGGAGCTCCGCAAAGTCACGGCCGAACGCGACGCGCTCGAGCAGGAGCTTGAGAGCGAACGGCAGCACGAGGCAGATCTGGGCGACAAGTGGGGCGACGACCGCCGCAAGTACGAGAAGGATAACGACAGCCTCCGCAGGAGAGTGCGCCGCCTTGACACGAGCCTCGAGCGGCAGGAACAGGAATACGACCAGATGGTCCTGGCGGAGCGCGAGGAGCGGCGGCAGCTGCTCCAGCGCTGGCGGCGGACGCCGCTGTGGAAGGTGGCGTGGCAGAGGCTGCTGGCGGGGAAGTGAGGAGGAGCTGTTTGATTAGAGCTAAGAAAATAGTAATTATTATTTAACAAAATTAGGTGTTGAGTGACGTTTAGACCTGTAGACCTCTTTTTTTGAAAAATAATCACAAAAAGATTTAGTTGTCTTTGCTCCAAGAGTTGGTTTTATGGTATCTAACCATTTAAAAAACCCAGCAAAAATTGGTATATTACGCTCAAAAGAAAACATATGATTAGATTTTAAACCCAATTTTAAATAGGTCTCTATTTTCTTTTTTCCAATATACCTTGGTTTTACTTTTAAATATATAGCTGGTCTTAAATCTGGTAGCTTAACAGTTAGAATAACATTTGAAAAATATTTAAGTATCTCTTTTGCTGTGAATATATCTTCATTCACAACGATTACATTCTCTCGACATAAATAATTTACCGCTTCTGGAAGAAGATTACCAATTATAACTTTTGGAACAATAGTATATTCTCCAAGCTCCTTTTTAATAATGTCAATATCTTTATTTGACTTCATTGCAGAGAATATAATAGACTTTACTTTATCATGATAAACATTGTAGTCGAATTTTTTATTAATATTCAATGAATTCACATCTATTATTTTTTCATTAACTAATTCTTTCCTGAGATAATTATTTACTTCTGGATAGGCAAGATGGGATTTATTTTTTTCATAAGGACCAGTATTAATAAAATATATATCTGACATTTTCGACAATGCTATAATAGGTTTTCTAGATAACAGATTTAGAGATGAAATTATGATGAAATTAATCTTATTATAATTAGTTACTTTTAATAATAATTCCCTCTTATAGATTATTTCCTTATCAAACTCTTTTAAATTTAAATCTGATATTGTAATTTCGATAACGTATAATTGAGATTTAGAATCAACAATTAACATATCAATTTCAGCTAATTCTTGTTCATTACCTTTTAAGACTATGCTACTATTAAAATCATATTGTATACCATTTTTACATCGCGATTGTTTAATTGTTTTGAGTGAAACATCTGCACCTTTTCTAATTATTCCTTGAATTAAATCGCAATTCTTTGATAGGGTTTTAATTTTTTCATATATTAGTGCTTCATACCAATATCCTTCAGCAATTCTTCTTGACTTATATTTTTGTGAGAATAAATCTTTTTTATATCTTCCGACTAAATGACTAGAAGCCTGTATGGCTAATTCCTTTGAAGCATTGAAGATGGTTAACTTTTTTTTAAGGTATGTGTATAATTCCATTGTTATGTAACACTTGCTTTGTCATCATGGACTGAGCTGGTATCATGGTACCGACTGGCTGGCTATAGACGAGGTAGCTTTAGCCTTATCGCCTCCATTGACGAGAGACCCTCCTCTCCTTCGAGCCCGAGAATCCCCTACCCAAACTCATACTTCACGATGAGAACCTAATCTCCAAGACTGCCAGGTAGTGGGTCAGAGACCCAGCCACCCCAAAAACTATTGTAGAGCAGCCCCTAAACCCAGGACTATGGGCTTCAAGTGCTGTAAGCACTGCATCTTCTAGGACGACTTCCACAGCAGTGGGTAGCGCAACCAATCTTTATTCGTTATTGTAGATAGAGAGATACTGTATGAAGTGTGGATGCGAAATACCATGGATGCGCGTCGGACTGAATTCGGAAGATTGTGATTACGGTCCTGCGCATACAGTTCGAACCCGCGACTTCCAGATCTTTCGCAGGTGCCAATTGATGAACCGATTATGGCTACTATTTCTCTAGAACTTCTTCCTCATCCAGCTTGTCTTAGTCTGAGAGCCCCGGACCCCTCAGTCTTTCACCAACTGGAAATGATTTTCCAAAAGATATTCCATGAATTTTTCTAATTCCACGACTCT
>PVBE010545322.1_pt1 | contig 19090 bp, 18 predicted proteins | sample 1631181 | NCBI WGS metagenome assembly PVBE01 (sample SAMN08397723, study PRJNA350692) | Marine metagenome, whole genome shotgun sequencing project. | isolation source: water | place: Pacific Ocean | collected 2012-04 | reverse complement strand
TTGGGAGGAACTGCTTACGGTCAGATTGATTTTGAAAAACAGGTTTGGCCGATTCTGCAGGATCGTTGCGTGGAGTGTCATCGGGCGCCTTACCAGGAAGGCGCCCGCTTGAAGGAACCCAAGGCCGGTCTGCGCCTGGATGGAGCCGCCCATATCTTGCATGGAAGTGATGATGGTCGGGTAATTGTTCCCAATCATCCCAGTCGCAGTTCGTTTTATCAACGCATCACGTTGCCCGCCGACGATGATGACATTATGCCGCCGAAGGGAGACTCCCTGCCCAAACCGCAACTGGAGGTCATTCGTAAATGGATTGCCCAAGGCGTTGACTTCGGTACCTGGGAAGGGGCGACCGATGGTATCGAGAAATTTGCCGAGAAGAACAAAGAAGAAGTCTACTCGCCTGCCCATCTCAAGTTTTACGACGACTTGTCCAAGGGATTGAAACCACTACCGGAAAAAGCCTTGGAGAACATCCGCGAGGCGACTGGGGCATTGGTTCGCCCCATTGGGGTAGGTAGTCCATTGCTCGAGGTGCGTTATCTTGCGGAGTCCGTTGCTTCCGGCGATGACGAGCTCAAGGAACTGGCGCCTCTTCGACAGCACCTCGCCAAGCTGGATCTTGGTCGCACCAAGGTGACCAGCCAGTCGCTTGCCTTTCTCGCCACCTTTCCCCGTGTCACGCGCCTAGACCTCAGAGGCACTCAGGTGAGTGACACTCAATTGGAGAAATTGGTTGCCCTGCGCAACTTGGGTTATCTCAATCTCGTGGGTACGCAGGTGGGTGATGCGGGTTTGCGTAAGTTGGCCAAGTGCAAGTCCCTGCGAGAACTCTATCTTTGGAACAGCAAAGCCTCTGCCCGCGGGATCAATTCCTTGGGCAAGCAACTTCCACAAGTAAAAGTCCGTTTCTAGGGCCTTTGGCGCTTACCCGCCGAATTTCCAGAGGTGGCCGTCGGAGCGAACGTAGAGAGCGTTGCCTGCTATGGCAGGGGTGCCCAAAATGGTTTCGTCCAACTCTATGGTGGAGACCACTTTGCCTTCCTTGCCGGTTAGATCAACGACTTGGCCCAAGCCTTTTTCGCTGAACAAATAGGCATGTGTCTTGGTGGCGACAGGAGAGCCACTGAACGGCCCCTTGAGCCGCAGTCGCCACAGGAGTTCGCCGTTGGCCGGGTTGGCGCAAGTGAATACGTTGGCATTGTTCACGACGTATATTTTGCCGCCCGAGACGACTGGGCTGGCGGTGCCCGGCCCCAACTTGTTCTGGCGCCACAATTGGGTGTGTCCACTATCGTCCTCGCGAGAGCGCAAGGCAGTCAGCCCGTTGGACGGCACGAAGATATCTCTGCCCATGATGGTGGTCGAGGGGATGGTGGATGCGCCGTCGGCGTAATTCCAAAGCTCTTTTCCGGTCCGTGGTTCGACGATCAGCAGGCCGGCCTTTGACTGGAGGGCGATGAGGTCTTTGCCCTTGGCCCCATTGTACACGGAGGGCGAGGTCCAGTTGGCTCCCTTGGGGCGTGCCTTGCGCCACAGTGTCTTGCCCGATGCGAGATCGATTCCCGCGGTGAAGGAGTCGGCGTCATTCTCGATTTGTGTCACGACTGCTCCGTTGGCTAGTGCCAGCGAGGAAGACATGCCCAGGCTGTTGGCGGCATTCGGGTAGTCGCTCGTCAATCCGCGAAGCCACTTCAGGTTGCCTTCGAGGTCGAGGCAGAAGAGGTCGTTGGAGGAGAACTGGGCGCATATCACCTTGCCGTCGGAAACGGTGGTGGGCGCAGCGATGCAGGTCTTGGTGTGGCACACCGTGCGTCCTGTGGCCACGAATTGGCGCTCCCACGACGTGGTGCCGTCCTTGGCATTGATTGCTATGACGTGCAGGCGTTTTTGCTGGGGACCACTGGAGGCAGTGAGGAAAATGCGATCGCCCACCACCACGGGGCTCGACAAGCCGCGTCCAGGCAGGGCTGCTTTCCAGGCCAAGTTTTTCTTGTCGTCCAGTTTGGTAATTAATTTGGGAGCATCGGCAAAACCGTTGCCTGACGAGCCGCGAAAAGCCGTCCAGTCAGCGTTGGCAGGTAATTGTCCAAGACATAGGATGAGGGAAAGAGTGAATTTTGTTTTCATGGCGCTTCTCCTGAAAAGGTTTATTTCTTTGGTTTGCCCTGCGGAGTCGGCAGGCGATTGGATGCGAGGACCGCTGTTCCGGATGCATCGGTCACGCGAAGTTGGAATTGCCACTGCTTGGTCCAGCTTTGCTCTTGTTCGTTTTGGCACAACTTGACCAAGATGGCGTTCTTTCCCTTCTTTAGTTCGGCATCGATGAGGTATTGGTCAATGCGCATGCCGCGATGATATTCATCGCGAGCAAAAAGCAATTTGCCGTTGAGCCACACTTTCCAGGCGTTCTTGCAACCAAGGCGAAACTGGACGGTTCGGGCCTCGGTCGAATCGTAGAAAGTATGGGCATAGGCCACGACTTGCTTGAGTTCGCCGAACTCGAGGTTGACGTCCACCATGCCAAAGGAGTCAGCGGTCGAGAAGTCACTCCATGTCACCTTGCCTTTCTTGCCCTCGTAAGAGGCTCCGAAGTCAATTTTCTTTTCCGGCGGATAGGCGACCGCAAAGCCCTTGCGGTCGGTGTTGTCGAAGGGGCCGATGACTTTCCAGCGCATCAGGAAGCCCATGACCTGAGGCAAGTCGACTTTGCGTCCAGCCTCCTCCAATGCTTTGGCGGAGGCCTCGATCTGGTCCACGTCGCGGGCCGCCCGCAGTGCCTTGTCGTAGAGGTCGGCTGAATTCTTGGCGGTGGCTTGTTCGAGGACTTGGGTTACTGCGTCACGGCGAAGCTGTGGGGCCGGATCGTCGATGAATCCGGGTACCAGCTTGGCTGCCTGCTTGGGAGATGCCTTGGCGATTAACTCGAAGGCCAGTCTTCGGGCAACCGGTTGATGGGACGGTTCGCCTAGAAAAGTCTTTAGCTCCTCGGTGGGCAATTTGTCGCCATTCTTGAGGGAACGCTCTACGATGACGTCCACCGCCGCACGCAACCAGTTTTGGCCTAGTCCGTTTGCGTCGTCCATGGCGGAGAGCAAGGCAGGCAATTTCTTTGCCTCGAGGGCGGCCGCCTTGGGCCAAGCTTTGGAGGCAGCTTCGTTGCCTTGGCCTTTTGGACCGACCGCAACCAGGGTCGCTATGGCTTCGTCTGCGGACTTGTCCGCAAATAGGCAGCTGACCGAAACCATTAGGAGGGGAAGCATTGCTTTCTTCATCTTGTCTTGTGGAAGGGGTTTTTGCTTTCGGGATACTTCTGGGAAAACATCTAGCTGTTGACCATGGGCGTATTCAAGGCAAATACTCCTTCGTTTCCCATTTACTTGGCACCCATGAAAATTTGCCTCTCATTGTTTCTTGCAGTATTCATCTGTCATTTCGCTTTGGGCGAGGATAGCAAGACGGTCCACTGGCCACAGTTCCGGGGCCCGGGGGCCTCAGGCATCGCGGAGGGATTCGAGACCCCGACCACTTGGGACGTTCCCAAAGGCAAAAACCTGAAATGGAAGACACCCATTCCCGGGTTGGGGCATTCTTGCCCGACGATTTGGGGAGATCGCATCTTCCTTACTAGTGCGATAAGTGACAAGGAGAAGGACAGTCTCAAGATCGGTATCTATCATGAAATCGCACCGGTTGAGAAAGATGGGGTGCATGTTTGGAAATTGTTCTGTCTCGACAAGCAGACCGGCAAAATCTTGTGGGAAAAGGTCTGTCACAAGGGAGTGCCGAAGGACAAGCGCCACACCAAGTCCTCCCACGCTAACTGCACGCCCGCAACGGATGGCAAGCGAGTGGTCACTTTCTTTGGCTCGGAGGGACTCTATTGTCATGACTTCGAGGGCAAATTGCTGTGGAAAAAAGATTTTGGCATATTGGACGCGGCCTTTTTTCGCGTGCCTCGCGCCCAGTGGGGTTTCGCCAGTTCACCCATTATTCACGAGGGCGTGGTGCTGATTCAGTGCGATGTCCTGAAGAATTCTTTTCTGGCTGCCCTTGACCTGGAAACAGGCAAGGTGCTGTGGAAGACAGTGCGAAACGACCTGCCTGCCTGGAGCAGTCCCGCCGTGCATGGCGAAGGTGACCAGACCCAAGTCTTGGTAAACGGTTTCCGGCATATCGGGGGATACGATTTTCGCACCGGTGCCGAGATCTGGCGCTTTCGCGGCGGAGGGGACATCCCCGTGCCCACTCCGGTAACTGGTCATGGCTTGGTTTTTATAACTAATGCGCACGGGCGCATAGCCCCGATTTATGCGATCAAACTGAATTCCAAGGGCGACGTTTCGCTTCAGGGTGTTGCGACCTCTAGCAAGCAGGTGCCTTGGAGCGTCAGAAAAGGAGGGGCCTACATGCAGACCCCCATGCTCTACGGTGACTACTTTTATAATTGCCGAGACAACGGGGTGCTAGCGTGCTTCGAGGCCAAGAGCGGCAAGCTGGTCTACCAAGCTCGCCTCGGGTCGGGCTTTGGTGGTTTCACCGGCTCACCGGTGGCTTCCGGCGGCAAGATCTATTACGTCAGCGAAGTGGGTGACGTCGTGGTGGTGAAGGCCGGGACGCCGGAACTCAAGATACTTGCCAAGAATCCACTCGGTGAAATTTGCCTGTCCACCCCGGCTATATCGGAAGGCGAACTGTTCTTTCGGGCCCGCACTCAACTCATCGCCATAGCCAACAAAGCCAAATGAAAACTGCTCTTGCTTTCCTACTGTTATCCGCGGTCAGCCTCGCAGCAATCGAGCCCACCGAAACCATTGCCCTCTGGCCGGGCGATGCACCCGGCGAAGTGAAGGGCGAAGTGGGTGAGGAGGGGGCCAAGCCCAACCGGCCCGGATCCAAGAAAATCATTCGCCTGGGCAACGTAAGCAAGCCGACCATCGCCTTGTTTCCAGCGCCCAAGGACAAGGCGACCGGCGCGGCGGTTTTGGTGTGTCCCGGCGGAGGCTACAGTATACTGGCCTACGACTTGGAAGGCACCGAGGTATGCGAGTGGCTCAACTCAATCGGCGTGACCGGTATCTTGCTCAAGTACCGCGTGCCTCGGCGCAAGAACCGGGACAAGCACGCGGCTCCGTTGCAGGACGCTCAACGAGCCATGGGCATCGCCCGCTCCAAGGCCAAGGCATGGGGCATTGATGCCAAGCGCATCGGCATACTCGGCTTTTCCGCGGGTGGTCATCTTGCCGCTTCCGCCCTGACCAATTATGAAACTCGAACTTATGGACTGGTTGATGACGTCGATGATTTTTCCTGCCGTCCCGACTTCGGGATACTCATCTATCCCGCCTACTTGGTCGACAACGAGACGAAGTCGAAACTGCAACCCGAAATCCATGTGACCAAGGACACGGCGCCCTGCTTCTTCGCCCATGCCGGGGATGATCGCATACCTGTCGAGGGAAGCATTCAAATGTATCTCGCCCTAAGGCGCGCCGGGGTGAAGGGCAACGAATTGCATGCCTACCCGAAAGGCGGTCATGGTTACGGGTTACGCCCGTCCCAGCATCCGGTCGTCACTTGGCCCGATCGGGCCGGGGCCTGGATGAAGGCGATGGGCTGGCTGAAGCGCTAGTCGATTACTTGCCCGGACGCCAAGGCTTGGGCCCGTTGCCCTTGGCTTGAAGAAACTTGGCGTCCACTTCCTTGTACCAGGCATGTAGTTTTTTACGCATGGCATCTATTTTCTCCGGATGCTTGGCCGCTATGTCGTTGCGTTCGCCTATGTCCTTGGAGAGATCATAGAGATGGACTTCGCCGTCCTCGAAGCGCTCGACTAATTTCAAGTCTCCCATACGTATGGCGCCACCGGGGAAACCGCCTTGGTTGCTGTAGTGGGGATAGTGCCAGTAGAGGGCGTCGCGTTTCAGTTCGTCGCCTCCCCTGAGCAGGGGCATGATGTCCACGCCGTCGATGGGACCAATTCCCTTGGGTTTGGCACCTGCAGCTTTTACGAAGGTGGGGAAGAAATCAGTGCTCATGACGGGATGGGCGCAGCTGGATCCGGGCTTGGTCACGCCCGGCCAACGGACGAGGAAGTTTTCCCTGATGCCTCCCTCGTAGAGCCAGCCCTTGCCGCCGCGAAGAGGCAGGTTGGAAGTGGGAGAGCCTTCCGAGGTGGAGAGTCCGCCGTTGTCGGAGGTGAAGGCCACCACCACCTCGTTGTCCAAGCCTAGTTTTTCTAGTTTGTCCAGCACCTTGCCCACGGCCAAATCCATGGCTTCCACCATGGCTCCGTAGACAGCGTGTTTCTGGAGGATACGCACCTTGCGTTTGCCCTTGTTCTTGGGCCATACCAATTCCTCGTCGCCGAACTCGGGTCCAGTGACTTTCTGGGCTCGCTTCTTGTATTTTGCGACCAAGTCCGGACGGCCGATGAGCGGGGTGTGGACGGAGTAGAAGGAGACCATGGCGAAAAAGGGTTTCTCCTTGTTCTTCTCTATGAATTTGCAGGCCTCGCTGGCGAGGCGGTCAGGCAAATGCTCGCCGTCGGGACCATCCGTCATCCGGGGATTTCCGTAAGGGGAGAAATATTTTTTGCCACCGTAGGGGCCGCCTTTCGAGAACCCCCCTTGGTTGACGTCATAGCCTTGCTTGGTGGGCCAGAACTCCTCAGTCGGACCGAGGTGCCACTTGCCTGCGAAGAAGGTGGCATAGCCCTTTTTCTTGAGGGCCTCCGCGATGGTCACTTCCTCGAGATCCATCCTGCCGTGGAGAGGGGCCGAGTTGAAGAGACCGCCTCGTCTGCCGCTGAAGAAATTGGTGGCGTCCTTGCGGGAGGGATAGCGACCGGTCTGCACGCCGAATCGGGTGGGGGAGCAGACCGGGTTGGCGGCGTAGCCGTCGGTGAATTTCATGCCGGACTTGGCAAGGGCATCTACGTTGGGCGTGTCGTAGAAGCAGTTCGGGTTGTAGGCCCCGACGTCCATGTAGCCGAGATCATCCACCAGGAAGAGCACGAAGCTGGGTGCCTTGGCCGTGGCGATTGAAGCGGCAACTGCCAGCAAGATAATGGGAAGCAAAATGAGTTTTGTCAGTACGTTCATTTCTCGTGCATTGCCTGACCCTTGTTGAACGGCAACAACTAAATTGCATTTCCCGGCACTTGACACCTTCGGCGGTTTGGTGGAAAAATACTTTTGTCGTGGGGCTTCCATCGGACCTAGCTAACAGTCAAACTGTCGAATCCACCTATGGTTTCGGACATACGCTGCGGTGTTCCGCCGCGGTTAGTCGATTGTCTCCTCCGAAACCTTGGGAGGGTGAAAGAGCGAGCTCTTTCACCCGCCGGCAACCAGCGGTTGCCATTTCCCAAGGTTTCTTCGGACGTAGTTTCGGAAGCCCCGCGACGCTTTTACCGGGCCACTGCGACCATCCGCTCGAAGGCCAGGTGCCCCGCCAGTTCAGCGACTGAACGATAACTGCTGCGAGCAAGCGCGAAATCCATTCCTCGGGTATCGAGGTCCTGGCGTATTGCCCGCAGGCGGCGGCGCTGGGCGCGGGGCAACTTGACCCCGTCATTCACGACCAGCCCGGTGACTTTTTGGCATTGATGGCGTCCCATGCGCTTGGTCTTCGCTTGGGCGAGGCGGTATCCTATGGGGACAACGATAGCTGCAATTTGGTCCTCCAAGTCGTCGGGCAGCGAATCGCCCGAAAAGGTCATGTCATCCGCATAGCGCGTATAGGCCAGTCCATGAGCATTGGCCAAGTCGCTTAACTGTTCGTCTCCATCTAAAAACGCCAAGTTGGCCAAGTGCGGGCTGGTGGGGGCTCCTTGAGGCAAGGCCCCGCCACGACAAACGAGCCCGAGTATTGCGGCCCGCGCTGTTTGCTCAAACCCATGGAAGCGACGCAGGACGTAATCCACCATGAGCTGCTTGGTGGAGGGAAAGAAATCCTTCAAGTCACAGGAGAGTACCCACGCCTTGCCAGTGTGTTCGGTGGCATTGCTCAGAATGGAGCGTCCCGGAAAGAAGCCATGGGCTTTCTCATGGGGATGGGCTTGATAAAGCAAAGTCTCGAGCAAGCGACGTTGGACAGCTTTTAGAAAAGGCTTGGGCGCTTCTATCCAACGGGGCCGCCTTTTGCGTGTGCGCAAAGGATATCTATGGTAGGCTTGCTCCGCCACTTCAGCCAGCTTGACCAGTTCGCTTTCCGAAAGCCCAAGGATTAAGGCTAGATCGGCAAGGCTTCGGGGCAGTTGGCTTGCTATCATAATGAGATTGGGATCATCCGCGGTGTAGCAACACCCGCTTGATGGAGAGCACGACGAATGCAATTCCCAGCAAGAAGCCAAGTTTGAATAATTGCCCGGATCCGAGGAGGGCAGCAATGATCGGGAGTGAGAGGCATCCGCACCCACTTACTTTCATGGCTACTTTTTGCCCTTCGGGCATAGGTGGCTTGCTTGTCTTGTATCGCCCCGAACCTTTGCCCTTTTCTTGGCTCCATGACTGTTCGGGCTCCGGTTTCGGGATATGGTGCCTTGGCTCTGGTGGAATCTCCAGCCTCTTCATGAATCCGGGACTCGCGAAAAAGGAATAAATTTCTTTGCCTCTGCGGGTTGTATTGAGGCGCATGGTGCCTCTGCGGGCCCAGTTTATGGTGACTTTGTTACGAAAAAGGTTCTTCACTGCATCCAGCAAGTGGTTGAGCAACATGTCCGCCTTCTTGAGGGGCAGACCCGATTTGTAGGCCACGTAAATTGAAATGCCTCGACGAATGGATAGCCGCCCGGGTTTGCCGGACCATTGATCCACCCAACTTGAACTTGGCCTGCCACGAGAACCAGTTTCATTAGGTCCGGGCTTAAACTCGAAGTTGGGCTCCATCTCGAAGGCTTCGCTATTCCAATTATAAGCTTCTTTGAATCTTAAACGAAAAGTGCCGAAATGAGGGATCACCAAGTAATGTATTCCACCACTGGCCTGCTTGTAGTGTCCCTTGACGTCGGCGAGATAATCCCAGAACCCATCGACTGCGAGGGCCGCCTCTTTGGCACTGGACTCGGTTTCTTGGGCAATTGCGGCTATCAACTCGGCGCTGCTGACCGAGGATTTTCCTGCCAAGGTGGAGCCTGCTGTCTCCAGCAAATCAGGGTTAGAGAAAACCGCCAGTTCGCCTGTCTGCGGTTTCAGGGGTTCCTCGAGCGGTGGATCGATTCTGTCAGCGGCTTCCCCCTGCTCGATGGTTTCCGGCACTGGATCCAACGGATCTTCCTGCGCCTCCAATGGTTCCACCTTTTCCGCAACCGGCTCGGGATCTGGCACTGACTCAGGCTCCGGTTCGGGCTCCGCTGCCGGTTCGAGAGTCGGCTCTGGCTCCGGTTCGGGTTCTGGCTTTGGTTGGGAAGGCGCGGGCTCCGCTTCGCTTTCCTCCGGTTTGCTTTGCAGAGTGCCAGTGAAAGTGACCCGACGATAAAAATCGTCGAATTCAAGAAAGCGAACCACCAACGAGAGCTGGGTGCCGTAAGTCAATGCGCGGGCGGCATCCTCGTCTGACTCCGGAAGCAGGACCTGTACTTCGCGCTGACCTGCTTTGCCATTGAGGGTTTGTCCTCCGCGGTACTCCTCCGGCGCACTAATTGAAAGTGTCTTGTTGTGTCGCTGGAACTGTACCTCGAGAAGCAAGTCCTTCCCTTCGAGGCTTGCCAGCAAGGCATCGGCTTCCTCCTTCGGGAAATTCCGGTCTGACAGCTTGGCCAGTGTCTCGGTGAGGTCTTTTGACATGCAAAAATCTTTTCTGGATTTAGTGACGGCTTGGCAAGACCTTGCGCTTATTCATTCGATCAGGCAAGGCTCTACCTTGTCGATCATGGGTTTTGCCAACAATTCGCCCAACGCTTCGGGCAGGCCCTCCGGCGAAACTTCGCGAAATTGCACCAGGTAGCAACCGCGCAGCTCATTTTTGCCGAGCAAGTTATAGCGGTCCTCCGGCAGTGCGTTACGCAGTTCATCTTCCGATGTGCCGGGGCTTGTCCAGGCAAAGATTTCGGCTCCCCGGTACAAGGACAAGGCGCCGGTGGCATTCCCGTCGGCGGGCGCTTCCTCCACCCGAACGAATTTGTAGCTGCCGTTATTGGTGGTCAGTATCCATATGTTTTCCGGCGAAGAATGCCCGGGCAGCGTAACCGAGGCATTTGCTTCATGCACATAGTAGAGTACGCGTCCGCCTGGGTATTGTTCGCGGATGCTTTCCGGTGGTGGCTTGGAGAGAGTTTTTCCATGGGCGGTTTGATTGGAATCGTAGTTGCCGGGAAGATTTTTCTGATACGCATCACGATCTTCCTTCCAACTACTGACCAAGCCAAAGGACAAGATTATGCCAATGGTCAAACCCACTGTAATGGTCACTCCGCGCTCTTTTTTGTTGAGGATCACGTGCACTAGCATCTAAACGCATGAAAGGATGGCAAGACGATGATTGTTTCGGAAACCAAAATACGGGTCCGCTATGCAGAGACCGACAAGATGGGTATCGCCTATCATGCCAACTATTTCACTTGGTTCGAGGTGGCCCGGGTAAACATGCTGGACGAATTGGGATCTTCCTACCGCGACCTCGAGTCCGAAGGCTTTTTGCTTCCCGTATTGGATTGCAAGGCAAGGTTTCTTCGATCTGCCTTCTTTGATGATCGCCTCGTGGTGAAGACCGTGATGAACGATCCTCCCCTGGCTCGCATCGAGTTGGCTTACGAGGTGATGCGCGGCGAGGAATTGATCTGCACCGGCAAGACAGCCCATGGCTTCATCACCAACGAGGGTGAGATCAGTCGGCCGCCGGCCCGCTTCATGACCTTGATCCGGGAACGCTTCGGCAAGCAGGGCTAACCGCGCTTGCCACAGGCGTCGCGGTAGACTCGCAGAACATGCCCCGTGACTTCCGACATGGTGCGCTCGTCCGTGGATATGACGTTTCCCACCGCCTGATATCTCGGCTCTCGTTCTGCCAGTAGCTCACGTATGCGCCTCTCGGGGTCAGCCACGTTGAGCAGCGGGCGATTAGTTTTTCCCTTGGTGCGCGAGAGAATGGTCTCGGGGGTGGAGCTCAGGCAAATGGCTATTCCCTTGGAGGCAACGAGCTCAGCCATTCCGGGTGGTACCACCATGCCGCCCCCGCAAGCCACCACGCAACCGGTGGACGGATGCCCCGAATCCATGAACTCACGTTCCTTCGAGCGAAAGGCAGCTTCCCCTTGTTCATCAAAGATTTCCTTGATCGTCTTGCCGGCGGCTTCCTCGATGGCTTGGTCGGAGTCAATGAAGGCATATCCCAAATTCCTCGCGGCGTTGCGGCCTGCAGTGGATTTGCCGGACGCCATGAAGCCAACTAGGTATAGGTTAGGGCCAGTGGCATTGGGATCGCAGTCCGTCATGGTGTTCTCAGCGAAGCGCAAACTGAGCGCATAGTCATCGAAAAACTAGAATAAAACTTGCGGCAAGCCCTCGCTCATGGCTATTTTGCCCCCATGGAAAATGACTTTGTAGAGGTCAAGGTGCGGGGAGTGATGCCCACTTCCAACGGGTGCGCCATATTTCTCGGCTGCGATGAGAAAACTTTCGTCATCTACGTGGATCCTGCCATCGGCAACGCCATCCACATGACGATTAATCAAGTCAAGAAAGAGAGGCCGCTTACCCACGACCTCATCGGTATCATATTGAAAGGGCTCGAAGCGAACATCGAGCGGGTCGTGATCAACGACGTCGACGAGGGCACTTTCTTTGCGCGCATCTTTCTCAAGATGGACAACGAGCTGGGTACCAAGATGGTTGAGCTGGACGCCCGCCCCAGTGATTCCATGGTGCTCGCCTTGCAGATGAAGAAGCCTATTTTCGCTTCCCGCAAGGTGTTGGATGCAGTCGAGGACATGACCGAAATCCTCGACAAAATCCTCAAGCAACAAGGCTGAGGAACGCACCCGTGGCCTCTTCCGTTGGCCTTGCCGTCCGAGCTTCCGCGCCGGACACCCTCGTGCCCGGGCAAAGCCCTTCCGCGCTGGCTCCGATGCAGGACGTCACCAGTTTGCCCTATATGGAGGTAGTGGCATCCTGCGGCCCGCCCGATTATTTTTTCACCGAATATTTTCGTGTCCACGAGCATTCCCGCCTCGAGCCGCACATACTTCGTTCGATCACTGAGAACGAGAGTGGTCGCCCGGTATTCGCTCAATTGATTGGTGAACGCCCGGACGATCTTCGCCGCACTGTTCGCGATCTCCTCTCGCACCCTGTCGCCGGAATCGACCTCAACATGGGTTGCCCGGCGCCAAAGGTGTACAAGAAGAACGTCGGCGGCGGGCTTTTACGCGATTTGGCCGACGCGGACCGTGTCCTCGGCGTGCTCCGTGAAGCAGTTCCCGGGTTTTTCTCGGTCAAGATGCGAGTTGGCTTCGAGGATGATTCACGCTTCGACGAATTACTTGGCCTGATAGAGAAACATGAGGTCGATCTCCTTAGTTTGCATACCCGGCTCGTGCGTGACGGATATCGAGGTTCCGCTCGACACGACTATGGCAAACGGGCAGTGGAGAGCCTGTCTTGCCCCGTGCTTGTCAATGGGGATCTTTCGTCGGCCTCGCGAGCCCTCGAGGTGCTTGAGCAAACCGGTGCCCATGGTGTCATGTTGGGGCGGGCGGCAATCCGCAATCCATGGATCTTTCGCCAACTTCGGGAACTGCAGGCAGGCCAGTCGCCCCATCGCCCGACCTTGGCCGACGTCCACCGCTACCTCGAGCAACTCTACGATGCCTTCGACCAACCCGAGGTGCCCGAAGGCAAGCAGGTGGCTCGCATGAAGAAATTTCTTAATTTCGTCGGTCTCGGTGTCGACGAGGAGGGACGCTTTCTCCATCAGGTTCGACGAGCCAAGACCCGATCCGAATTATTTGGCATTTGCTCCCATCACTTGCTCGAAAAGGGCAGGGGAGAGTTGCCGTTCCCCGACGAACCTTTTCCGGGGCTCGTGGCCCGTCCCAATCGCGAGGGCCCCGCTCAACCCCTTCCTGACACCTCCTGCTCATGAAGTCCCTCATTCGCTGGATAGGTTGTCCCAATTGGGTTGAAGTCGCAATTGCCTTGCTCGCAGCCGGTACGACTTGCCTGCTGCTTTGGGTTTCGTTTCCGCCCAACCAATCGCCCGAGGCAGCCTATTTCTTTCTTTTGCCTGCCGTTGCCTGGTTTTATCGCAAGCCGAGCTATCGCAGTGTGATCGCCGTATTTCTACTCACGGGATACCTCATGCATATGGCCATTTTCTTTTGGCTGCGCAACGTGGCGCTGCCGGCTCTCTGCGTCGGGGTGCTCCTGCCCACTGTATATTTGCTGGGGTGGTGGTTGCTGGCCCGTTGGACCATACCACGCGCCCTCGCAGGCAATTCCCTTGGTCGGCGACTTGCCGGCATGTTTTTGTTGGCCGCGGCCTGGACAACCATCGAGTGGCTTCGTTGCCAGTTCACCCTTGGCTTTCCTTGGTTGCCGCTTGCCGCCAGCCAATGGCAAAGGCCTGCGATTCTGCAGGTCGCGCCATGGACAGGAGCTTGGGCAATCTCCTTTTTCCTCGTATTCTTCAATCTCGCAATCGGCTCCTACCTTCATCACTTGATTGTTCGGCGCAAGGGGATGCAACGCGGTGTATTGTTGAGTCTTTGCCCCGACTTCTACGTCGCATTTGGTCTTTTCATCGGCTTGTTCTCAGTGTTCCTCGTGTCCCGCCCCGAAGCGGCCACCCGCGAACCCATGATGCGAGCGGGTTTCGTGCAACCTTACCTCAAGGACAAGTGGAAGCCGGGCCGGGCCGCCGAGCACACCGAGACCCTGCGCGCCTTGACCCAGATCTTGCGTGGGCCAGACCTTGTCCTTTGGCCGGAGGCATCGCCTCCACGAGGTTTGATCCGTGATCGCGAGTGGATAGAGGGCCTCGCCTCAGAAACGAAGTGCGATTTTCTTCTGGGAGCAGTCAGCAAGCGGGCAGGCTCTTCCTACAATTCGGTCTGCCTCATTCGTCATGACGAAGGTTTGGCTCCCGCAATTTATTCCAAGCGTGTCCTTGTCCCTTTTGGTGAATACGTTCCTTTCGGGTTTTCCTGGATTCCCGGACTGGAGAAGTTGGTTGGTCCCATCGGAAGCTTTGCGGCAGGCGACCGTCCCGCCGTGCTTCCGGTACGCGCAGGTGAACGTAACTTGCTGGCCGGACCACTCATTTGCTACGAGGACATCTTTCCCCAGCTTTCCCGGTCGACTGTACAGGCCGGAGCCGACTTTCTTTTTGTCTCCACCAATAATGCATGGTTTGGGGAGGAGGGTTGCGCCGAGCAACACGCCGCCCATTCCGTTCTGCGGGCGGTCGAGTTGCGCCGGCCCGTGTTGCGTTGCGGCAACCATGGATGGTCCGGCTGGATCGACGAGTACGGCAACGTGCCGCCGGTCGAGGACGAACTTGACCCCGGTAACAGTCGCAATCCCTTGCCTCTTCACGTTTTTTTCAAGGATAGCTGGAAAACTACCCGTGATTCAGCTTGGGCAGATAAACTCACCTTCTACGCGCGGCATGGTGACTGGTTCGTTTACCTCTGCCTCGCCGCCCTGTTTCCCGCGGTTCTGTTTCTGCGTAAAACACCGCCTGCCAAAACCTGAAGTTCTTTTTCTCTGCTCTGCTGAGAAAGTTTTGCCTTTTCAGTCTCCCGCTTAGGCGCAAGCTGATGCTTCCATGGCGACGGGGTCCAGTGGTAGAATTCGTAGACTTGTTTTCAAGTGCGGCGTGATCGTCGGCTTGTTTTTCTGCGTGGCCCTTCCCGTCCTATGGTTGAGCGCGCCGTCCTTGATCGAGAACTGGTTCATTGAATCTATGGAGGAAGGGGGCTACGAGGCCAGCCTCGACGTTCGGCTGGGAGTGAACCGTTCCGCTGTCAGCGATTTTACCCTCAAGGGGGAAGGCCTCTCCTTGCAGGTAAGTGAGATCTGGACGGACTACGATTTCGATTCGCTCTCCAAGACGCGGGTCAACACGGTGGTGGCAAGTGGCGCCCAAGTCGAGGTAGACCTCGACCTCTTGTTGGCAACGGAAGACGAACCTGAGAAAACGCTCACCTTGGAGCAGCAACTGAATGACTGGGCGAGCCTGACCTTCCTGACCCATACCCGACTGGAAAAGACTCGTCTCGGTGTGACCAGCGGCGGGATTCGCTCGGAACATTCGCTGACCGGTTGGCTGGATACCTCGGTTCGACCTCACTTGTCGCTTGAGTGCAACAGCTCGCTCGGAAATCTCGGCTTGGGCGTCAACCGTTATGGTTTGGGAGTCGGTTTGACTGCCTTTTTCCGCATGCCCGAAATACTGGAGCCTGTCCGCGTGGCGAAGCTATATCTCGAGGATGATTGGCCGGATGGATTGGACGTGGTGGGTGGCGAGCTTGAAGTACAGGCAGGTGTCCGAGTGAAGGGGGACGACTTGCTTAAGAAAGTGGTTCAGGCAACGGGAGAGAACTTGGCCATTATTCTTCCCCCGCAAGAAGTGAATGGCACCCGTTGGCCTGCGTCATCCCAACGTTTCTCAGTAGTCGCAACCGAGGGCTACCCAGGTTTCTGGAAGGCAAAACTGGGTGGCAGTTTCATGGTCGGAAATTTCTTGCAACTGGACGATCTCGTGGCGGGGATTAACCTAGGCGGAGACAAGGTCGTTCTCGATCTCCAAAATGCTGACGGTCAACTCATCCTCCCCGATGACCAAGTGCGTTTTGCCGGTCTCGGTGGCGCTGCCAATTTGGTTCGTGGCGAGCCTTGGACATTGGCCGGCGAATCCACTTTTTCCTTTGATGAGTTGGGCTACGGGGGGGACGAGATCGTGCTCTACAATGGTATGTTCAAGCTTGCCTTTCAGGGCGAGGGAGATCCCGTGAAAGTGAGTCTGCCGCCCTGTTACGCCTTGCTTCCAGCGGCTCAAGTGAGCTTGGATGGACTGCGCTTTGATGGTGAGCTACTTTCCCTGTCCGATCCTGCCATGACTGCTCCGCAAGAGTTGCGGATTTCGAGCGTCATGCTAGCCGAGGAGCCCGCCTTGAAGGACTTCGCTCTCACCTTTCGTATCGACGACAACGGCACCATCCTGATCGATTCCCTGGGGTTTGAGTCAAGCGGTGTGCGTATGGAGATTCGTCCCGGTCGCGGCGAGGTTGCACTGAACGATGACGGCGGAGCCACGGTGGAATTGGCGGATACCACGATCCAGTTGCCCAACGAGGAAGTTACCATCACGGGGGTTTCCGGCGTGGTGCGTTGCGATTCCATTGATCCGTTGAAAATTCTAGAGCAGCAGGAGCTCGTCTTTGCCAAGGCAACCTACGGTGACTTGCATTGGGGCCCTGGCAAAATCGGCTTCACCCTCGACGAGAACGGCACCTTCGCTCTCTCCCGTTGCGAAGGCGACTTTCTCGGTGGTACCTTGCGCATCGAACCCACCCGCTTCGACCTCTTTGCCGACGAAATCACACTTTCCTTCACCCTTGCCCTCGAAGAAGTGATCGGCGAACGGCTGGGGGAAATCATGCCTGGCTTCGAAGGCGAATTGAAGGGCTTGCTGTCCGGGCGCATACCGCTCAGCGACCGCGATGGCGACTGGAACTATCAGGACGGTGGGCATCTCGAGTTGGCTCCTGTTCCGGAAGGGCGCCTGAGCTATCCCGCGGATGGTCTCTTGACCGAAGGCATGGACCCGAAGTCCTCGAACTACAAGCGCTCCCGCTTGGTCGAGCTTGCCTTGCAAGATCTCCAAGTGAAGAAATTGCGTTTCGAGCTCTTGGAGGATTTGCTCGAGGGTCGTGTGATAAAGGGCGAGGTGCTCGGCTCCAGCATGGTGGACAAAAAATTGATCAACGTTACCTATCGTCCCAAGCTCAAGGGCGACCTCGTGGCCTTGCTTCGACAACTTCAGTTTGGTGGCTTGTCCTTCGAGTAAGTGCCGCCCGCCATGAATCTTGAAATTCAGTCCGAGGCTTGGAATGTTTCCCGAAAGGGCAGAAATCGTTTGCGCCGCAGGGCACTATGGCTTTAGTGTATTCTTATGCGAAGACTATTTGCTGTCGCCTTGTTTCCCTGGCTCCTTTGGGCAGGGTGCACCACGATCAAGACGGAACACCATATCGTCTTGGATCACAACATAACGATCAAGATCGAGAAGGAAGTGGACGACTTCCTCGGTGATTTGTATGGCGACGATGAACCCGCCGCCGAGGAGACCCCAAAAAAGTAGGTAAGGATACGCTATGAACACTCGAATTTTGCGCCCATTGGGCTATTTTCTTTTCGCCAGCCTCTTTCTGGGAACTGGTGCCGCATTTGCCGACGAGGCTGCGATCAAGGCCGGCATGAAGGCACGCCTGCCCAAGGTGATTGCGGCCAAGGATGCCGGCAATATCGGCGAGGGCGCTGACGGCTTGTTGCACGCGCGTGGGGCGCTTTCTGAGGATGGCGCCAAGCTGGTCGCCGCCGAAAATGCGGACCGCAAGGCATTCTTCGCCCTCAAGGCAAAGCAGACGGGCGGTGCCCCAAGCGACGTGGCCAAGGCAATGGCCAAGGGATTTTTAGCTCGAGGCAAGAGTGGACATTGGTTCCGTGACGCCAAGAGCAAGTGGAGACAAAAGTAGCAAGAAATTGGGAGGAATACAGTTGATGGGAAACAGGTTACGCTTCGTAGCCGCCTTAAGTGCGGCCGCTTTATATTGTGGGTGCCAAGCCACGGACCAAGTTAAGGGCATTGTCCGTAAAACCGGCATGCGCACCTCGACCACGCCGGATCCAATTGCCTTCAACCAGGTGCCGGAACGCAACCGAGCTGAATCCATTGCAGCGGCCGAGGCCCTGCGGTTGGCTCGTGAACGTAGCAAGCTGGCTGAGATGCGGGTCGACTTGACCAAGGTCGAAGCCGACCTCGCCAAGGAGGAAAGCGCGGCCGCGGCCAGTCGCCTGGATGAACGAACCGCCTTGTTCAGGAAGAGTAAGTTCGAGGCCATCGACAAAACCGGGCTTGGCGACAAGGAGGAAAACATTGCAGCAATTGGTAAATTGGCTTCTCGGGCAACCAAGCACGAGTCCGATGCCTTGCGCAGCGAATCCAAGGCAGCCATCCTCAAGCGCCGCGCCGAACAGCGCCGGGCAGAGGTGGATGCCCAGGCCAAGAAAGTGGCCTCCCTGGAAGGCCCCTGAGCCGTTTCGGGGCCAAAATCGCCTTGGATGGAAGCGGTTTCGGAGCTCTGGGAACAACTGCAGGCTAACCCGCTTCTGCTTTGGGTGGCCGGTGTGTTGGCCCTCTTTTTGATGGTGGGTATCGTCAAGCGAGTCTTGACCATCGCGGTGTTGTCGGGCGTCCTGTTGCTCTTGTATTTCGTTTACGTAACAAATTTCCAGGAACGTTTCCCCTTGCCCGAGTTTGATTTGGACGAGATGCGTGAGCGTTGGCTGCCCGCTGACGAGGACGTCAACGCCAGCTAGTTACTTCATGAAGATGCCTTGGCATTTCTACCTCGCTTTCAAGCAACTGTTCCCCACCGGGCGCTGGGTATCTTTCTTTTCAGTCCTTGCCATCGTGGGGGTGGCCCTCGGAGTGAACGTCATGATCGTGGTGGTTGCCTTCATGAAAGGTTTTCAAGCCCAGTTTCGTGATGACGTATTGGACACCTACGGCGAGATCCGCGTATTGGCCATGGAGGGTCGGGAAAGTTGGCCGAAGGACTTGGCTGCGATCGAGGCGGATCCCGCAGTACAGGCTGCCACTCCTTTCATGCAGGGCTTTGTCTTTCTCGATTTCTATGGGCAGGGTCGCGTCCCCTCGGTCACCGGAGTGGATCCCGAAAAGGTCCTCGATGCCCTGCCGCTGGACAAGTTCATACGGGAGGCCTCCGCCGTGCAACGGTACGCCTACTATGCCTCCCCTGACCCGACCTTGGATGACTTGGACGACGAGACCGTGCTCCTCAGCGCGGCCATGGGCGATCGTATCGGGGCCCATCCGCCCCTCATTCTTTTTGACAAAAACTCAT
>PVBE012034421.1_pt1 | contig 19092 bp, 17 predicted proteins | sample 1631181 | NCBI WGS metagenome assembly PVBE01 (sample SAMN08397723, study PRJNA350692) | Marine metagenome, whole genome shotgun sequencing project. | isolation source: water | place: Pacific Ocean | collected 2012-04 | reverse complement strand
GGGAGAGACGGTGGACGAGGTCCTGGAAACGATGTCTGACCTCCGAAAGGTCGATTGCGATCTTCTGACCATTGGCCAGTACCTGCGTCCCTCCATCCGCCACATCGCCATTGACCGCTTCTACCGGCCCGAAGAATTTGAGGAGCTGCGGAAGGCCGGTGAGGCCATGGGATTCAAGCATGTCGCCTCCGGGCCGTTGGTACGCAGTTCATACCACGCCGACGAACAACACGATGCGGCTGCGATGGGCCTGTCCGTCTGATACACCCAACCTCGACTCAGAAACAAAAAGAGGGCTCCCGATTTAATCGGGAGCCCTCTTTTTTATCGGCGGAAGTGAGATTCAGTCGCCCGTATAAGCGGCAAATGTCTGGAACTTGATCTTGCCGTTTTGCACCATGAATGTGTCGGTGCCCAAGGGAATGGAATCTCCGGCGTTCCACACAATGTAGGCCCACTCACCGTGAATCGCTGCTCGGTCCACCGCAAAATTAGCCATGATCTCGGGTGTCAGCCCAGGCAAGAAAGCTTCGAAGAAGCCGCAAATGCCGTCCAGCCCTTCGATGGAAACGTCGGGCGTAACGAGGATGGAGTCTTCGGAATAGTCTTGCATGATGGCGTCGAGATTCTTGGTTCCGACGCTCTCAAGGTGATGGTTCACAGTGGCCTCAGTCTGATTACCGGTGTCGGTGGACATTGATTACTCCTGGTTTGTGTTCGTGTCTGATCGAATATACGCCTGCGGATTATATAGATGCCTAATCCACCGGTCTAGTTTCAGGATGTCAGTCTATCGCGCACCGCCCAAATTCAACGTGATTCTGACGTCATTGACCTGTTCCCAGCGGAATTCCGGGTTCAGGGCCAAGACACTGTCCCGTTCCACAGACGCCCACAACGCGGCACCGCTCCAAGCACCTGCACGTTGGGCGCAAGCTATGTCTCTCTCGCTGTCACCCACGTAGAGACACTCCCCTGGTGAGACGTTCAACGACCGCATCACATCTTCCAGCCCTTTGGGGTCCGGTTTTGGGACCATCCCGTCAGCGAAGAATTGCGCGCGATCGACGGTTGCGCCAAATTCGGAGTGCTCGAACTCCGGCATGCCATAGATATGCTGCTTGTCCGATAGAATCGCTGTGCGGTAGCCGTGATCCTTGAGTCGCTGCAGCAGGTCCTTGATGCCAGGGTACAACCGGTGTTCTTGCCAAACTGCAGAATAGTAGAAGCCCAGATAGGTATCCACTACCTTTTTCTGGTCGCCCGGGAAGAACCATTCCAGATGCTTCATGAAAGGGCGGGAATATTCACGGCCCAGGTCTGCGGTAGCAGGCCGAGGGTAACCCAGGGCGTCGGCGCCCTGCCTCATCAGACTCATATGGATATCCCAGCTGTTCCAGAGTGTCAGGTCCCAGTCGAAGAACACTGCCTTCAGACCCATGTCGCCAATCTCTTGCACGTTTTGTTCAATCGCTCCCAGTTGGATAACCAGATTCTACAGCATCACGTTTTGGGTCCGTAGGCATCAGCCAACAAAGTAGTTGATAGTGCAATTTCTTAGAGATATAGTTGTACTAGCATTACTTGCACACACTACTACTAATCAGTTTGCAAGTACTAAACCGGTTCGCTGTTTAGGCCCGATGATATACTTATCCAACTCACTCCGTGGAGGCACGAAACGTCATGAAGACACGCGGAATCAATCACCTGGCAATGGTCACCAACGACATGGAAAAAACCGTCCGATTCTATCGCGACGTTATGGGATTCCCCCTGGTTGCCGCCATCGGCAACAATCCCAATGACCTCCGAGCACGGCACTATTTCTTCGAGACAGGCCCCAACTCGACCATAGCGTTCTTCGAGTGGGATGGCGCCGAGGACTTCCACAAACCCGCCGGACTGGAAGCGGCTGGTCGTATCCAGTTTGACCACGTGTCATTCGATGTTGAGACCGAGGACGAACTGCTGGAACTTCAGGCAAAGCTCGAGGCTGCTGGCCAGGAAGTGACCACTGTGGTTGACCACAAATTCATTCACTCGATCTACTTCCATGACTTCAGCGGCATCGCCCTGGAGGCCTCCGTCTGGATCACCAACCCCACCGGCAAGACCCCGGACTACTCCAACAAGTATGTGTTCGCTGACCAAGACCCGGTACCGGCGCTCAAGGAAGAGATGGAGAAAGCCAGGCTGGTTGAATCCAACGGCTAAATCCAGCTAACACTTTTTCGACCACTCCAGTTAAAGTAGAGGGGACGACCAAATGGTCGTCCCCTTTTTTGTCTTAAATCCCTGGGAGATCACCGCCGATTATGCCGCAGAGACCAGACCTGGTAATCACAAACGTCGAAGCCCTCACCATGGACCCATCCCAACCCAATGCTGATGCGGTCGCCGTGGCCCAAGACCGTATCCTCTCTGTGGGGGATGCATCAGAGATACAGGGGCTGGCCGGGCCGGACACCCAGGTCATAGACGGCCAGGGGTTGGCGTTGCTCCCCGGGTTCATCGACTCCCACATGCACCTGCTATCGCTGGCACGCACCACCCAGGAACTTGACTGCCGTCCCGACAAAGCGCCGTCAGTCGCGTCCATCGCGTTCCGTGTCTTCGAATGGGCCAGGATCGTCCCTCCAGGAGAGTGGGTCCGCTGCTACGGCTATGACGACCTGGTGCTGGAAGAAGAAAGACACCCAAACCGCCACGACCTTGATGAGATATCACCCAGGCACCCGGTGCGGGTCGACCACCGGTCTGGCCATGCCACGGTGTTGAACAGTCTGGGACTCCAGATGGCCGGTATCAACGCCGAGACCCCTGACCCTGCAGACGGGGTGATTGAACGGGATGCCAATGGCGATCCCACGGGTGTGCTGTTTGAGATGTCTGGATTCCTCGCTGAAAGGGCGGACTTTGGCCGCAGTCGAAACAAGCGGTTGCAGGGCGTGACAGCGGCCAACAGACTGCTTCTGAGCTACGGCATAACATCCCTACAAGACGCTGGGCCGGACAACGGTCCGGAGAGATGGCAGTCATTCCGAGACCTGGTTGACGCCGAAAACCTGCAAACCAGGGTCACCATGATGGCCGGTGCCGGGCGACGAGCTGAGCTTATCGACGCAGGTCTTTCTTGGGGTTCTGGGGACGAAAAATTACGGCTGGGCCACGTCAAGATAATGCTGACCATGACCACCGGCTCCCTGCAACCGAGCCTGGATGAACTGCAACAATTAGCCACCGAAGCCGCGCAATCGGGGTTTCCCGTGGCCATCCACTGCGTCGAGCAGGAAGCAGTTGCCGCAGCCGCAAAGGTAATTGCAGGATTACCGCCGCTGCCGGTCGGTGTCCCGCCTCACCGAATCGAGCACTGCTCGGAATGTCCGCCTGATCTGGTCAATGCGGTGCGGGAGAGCGGCGCCGCCGTGGTCACCAATCCGAGTTTCATCCACTGGAACGGACCTAGCTACCGAAAGAACGTCGCAGAAGACTTACAGCCCCATCTCTACCCCATAGGGCCGCTGGACGCTACAAGAGTGAACATCGCTTTTGGCTCCGACACCCCAGTGATCAACCCCAACCCCTGGCCAGCCATCTACAGCGCGGTCACGCGGAAAGACCACGAGGGAGAACATTTCCCAAAGGCAGGCGGGCAGGTGGGCATCCGCGCCGAATGGACACTCCGCATGCACACCCTATCCGGAGCACAATCAGAGGGCACGCAGTCGGATAAGGGATCAATCACGCCAGGCAAGCTAGCTGACTTGATATTGGTAGATGCCAACCCACTGACCATCCATTCAGAAGAACTAAAAGACATCCAAGCCAAGATGACCATCATAGGCGGAAAAATAGCCTGGGAAGGCCGCTAAAGAACCAGAGTTTTACGACCGCACCAACCAACACCAGCTCTGGACCGCTCGTCCGTACAAAACCCCACTATGTGGGCTAGCGACGGCGGGCGGTTAGGTAGTCGGCCAGTTCCAGCAGCGACTGCTTGGGTTCGCAGTTGGGGAGTTTATCCAGCGCCTGGCAAGCCTTGTCAATATAGTCCTGAACCACCTGTTCGCAGTCGGACATGATCGATGAGTCGTTGATCACCTCGATGACCTTTTGCAGCTTGGCATCATTGGTCCGGTCTTCGAACAGCGACTTGACCAGGTTGTCGTTGGGGTAACGCTCCATCAGCAAGATGGTCGGCAGGGTCAGCACGCCGTTCTTGAGGTCGTTCCCCACCGGCTTGCCCAAGTCCGACGAATCACCCTGGAAATCCAGCAGATCGTCGCGCACCTGGAAGGCCATGCCCACGTTGTAGCCAAAGTCCCTCAGAGCCTTCACCTCAGTCTCGGAAGCCTCTCCGAGGATGGCACCCGACTCGCTGGCCGTGCAGAAAAGGGAAGCCGTCTTGCGGTAGATGCGGTCGTTATACAGCGCTCTGGCTTGGGATGGGTCGTAGGCTGTGAAGTACTCCATCAATTGGCCGCTGGCCAACTCCATGATGGTCTCGGAGAAACGCCGAATCACCCGGATGTTCTGGGTGTCACAGACAAAGGTGGCTGAGGTGGCAAACACGTAGTCGCCGAACAGCACCGCCACGTAGGGGCTCCAGGTATTGCTGACCGTGGCCCTGCCGCGTCGGGTGGGAGAATTGTCCACCGTGTCGTCATGGATCAGGGTGGCCAGATGCAGCAGTTCAACGGCGCTGGCCATGATGATTGGCCGCTCCGGATCGTGGTCATGGAATTGGGCCGCCAGCAGGGTGATGGCTGGCCGCACCCGTTTGCCACCAACATCGGTCACGTATTTGAGCAGTGGTTGGACGGCGGAAGTCTCGGTTTTCGCCAGGCTGCGGAGTTTATCGTCTACTCGCCGCAGGCCCTCTTGGACCGGGGCGTAGATAGTTGCTGTGCGTTCGTCTAGGCCGTGGAGCATGTTATTCGCCAGAGGTCCCTATACCAAGTTTCTGGACTTCTTCCTCGATTAATTCAGCGTCCAACTTAGTATACAGCGGAGATGGCTGCCGCAGGTCGGCGCCGGCCTTTATCTGGCCTACCAGGTCGTCGTAGTCCCAGGTGCCCTCTTCCACCGGACCGTCAAATCCCAAGAACTCGTGGACCTTCTGGGAGCTGAAGGGCATGAAGGGATAGAGGATGGTCTTGAGACAGTTGATGGCCTGCATGGCCACCGTCAGGCTGGAGCCCGCCAGTTCCCGGTCTTCTTTGATCGACTTCCACGGGGCCTTGGTGTCCAGGTAGCGGTTGGCTTCTTGGGCCAGACCAAAGGCCTGGGTCACAGCGGCCTTGAACTTGCAGTTGTAGAGGTTGTCGCTGACCGAGTCCATGGTCTCGCTGGCGGTGCGCAGCAACCCCTCGTCCACTTCGTCCAGGGACTGGACCTCAGGCACCTTGCCGTCAAAGTTCCGGAAGGTGAAGGACAGCACTCGATTTACCAGGTTGCCGTAGGTGGCCACCAATTCCTCGTTGTTGCGGCGGACGAACTCGGACCAGGAGAAGTCAGAGTCGCCGGACTCGGGCATGTTGATCGACAGCAGATAACGCAGCGGGTCGGGGTCGTACTTCTCCAGGTAGTCGGGCACCCACACCGCCCAGTTCTGGCTGGTGGAAAACTTCTGGTTCTCCAGACTCAAGAACTCGTTGGCTGGAACGTCAAAGGGCAGGTTCAGACCCTTGTCGTAGGCCATAATGATGGCCGGCCAAATGATGCTGTGGAAGGGGATGTTGTCCTTGCCGATGAAGTAGTAGCTCTTGGTGTTTTCATCCTTCCAGAAGTTCTCCCAATTGCCGCCGTTCTCATTGGCCCACTGTATCGCCGCTGATAGATAGCCGATTACCGCTTCGAACCAGACGTAGATCCGCTTGCCCTCATAGCCATCGACGGGCAAAGGCACGCCCCAGGACAGGTCACGGGAGATCGCCCGGTCTTTGAGGCCGTCGCGGAGGAACTGCCTGGTGAAATTCTTGACGTTGCTGCGCCAGTGATCCTGCTTCTCGACCCACTCTAGAAGCGGCTGCTCAAATGCCGATAGCTTCAGGAAGAAGTGCTCCGACTCCCGAAACTCGGGAGTGGTGCTGCAGATGGAGCAGTGGGGTTCCACCAGATCCTGAGGATCGAGGGTGCGACCACAGGCGTCACATTGGTCGCCCCGGGCGCGGCCGTTCTTGCAGTGGGGGCAGGTGCCCTCCACGTAGCGGTCGGGCAGGTAGCGGTCACACTGGCTGCAGTAGGCCAGTAGCATGTTGTCGGTGTAGATATAACCCTTCTCGTGCAGGGTTTCAAAGACGTCATGGACCACTTTTTCGTGGTTCTTGGTCTCGGTGGAGGTGAACAGGTCGAACGAGATGCCCAGCTTGTCCCAGGACTCCATGAACATGGCGTGGTAACGGTCGACCACCTGCTCTGGGGTGATGCCTTCCTGGTCGGCGCGAATGGTGATGGGAGTGCCATGGGTGTCGCTGCCGGAGACCATCAGGACTTCGTTGCCCTTCATGCGGTGGTAACGGGCGAAGATGTCGGCGCTCAGGTAACAGCCGGCGATATGACCAAGGTGAAGTGGACCGTTGGCGTAGGGCCAGGCCACAGCCACAAATATGCGTTCAGGCAAAGGGAAATTTCTCGCGACGATTTACGGATTTAATCGTAAACGATTCTATCATAATGCTGGTGCTGCGCACGCTAGATACGCTTCGCGCGCCGAGGGTGTTGCCCACGCTTGAAGGTCATGACCAGGGAACAGTGGCACACGCCAAGTTCGCTGGGATACACTGCCAACCTAAAAAGATTTTCGAATCAGACGCCATCCATTGTGGAAGTCGGAAGCTAATGAAATACCCCGAGGATGATCCCAACTACGACCCGGACCAAAGCCGCCGCGAGGCCGTCACATTAAGCGGTGACGACCTGACCACCTGGGATGTGCACGTGGCTGGCCTACGTGAGCAAAGCAGGTTCTTAAATCTCGCCATGAAGGTCACCGAGCTATCGGTAACCGTCGCCTCGCCCTTGGCCATCGTATTCCGGCAGTTGGGCTTCCCCCTCCGACTCCTGGGCTACGGCGCCCCAGCGATGCTCCACGTCCTCTTCCGACTGCTGCTGTCCCCATTCTTCGGAACAGTCCTACTAACATCCTCAATATGGACCAACGCCAAACAACTAAGGCCACTGCTAATAATCCTCGGCCCCATCTTCGTAATGCTAACCCTCTGGCTCCTAGCCTTCTTCCCCGAAGAACCAGAGGTTCGCGAGGCCAAGAGCAGCCTGTGCAAAGTATGGCCGCTAAGCCGGAGACGGTTGGAGTGGATTAGGGGGCGGTAGGTTGTAGTTGAGGCATAAAAGCATCAATTCTGAGGGCAACTGTTTCGCTATCCGATTGACTTCACAGGTGCCAATCCCTAAAGTTCAACCTGGTCGATAGACAAACTAAACTAACTGATTTGGAGGATTGCTGTGAGAGATGCCGATATTCGGAGAGCTCTCCATCTCGCACTCCAGACAGAGCATAGCAGTGACCCAGACACTCTGATTCGTCATGAAGTGGGCGTCAACGCAGGGAAGCGACGAATCGATGTTGTCCTTGTTAATGGAGAATTAACTGGTTATGAAATCAAGAGTGACGAGGATACTCTTGCCAGGTTAGCAGGTCAGTCTGAGGCTTACGGACAGGTACTTGATAGAGCCATCTTAGTCACTACTCAGCGGCACCTTGAAGCTGCCACTGATATGCTCCCAACATGGTGGGGTGTCATGGTTGCCAAACCGAGGAAGGGAGCCATTCGGCTTAATTACACCCGTAAGCCGACTTTGAACCGTCAGCATGATCCGTTTTCGTTGGCTCAATTGCTCTGGCGTGATGAAGCACTCGAGGAACTCAGCATACGGAATGCTGGCCGAGGTCTATCTAAGAAGGCGAGGCATTATATTTGGGTCGCTCTCGCCGATGCTGTTCCTAAAAAAGAATTACGATCGATAGTCAGGGCACGACTCAAGGCGCGCCCAGATTGGTCAGGCGGTCGGCTATAGTCGCGAGATGATGCGACGTCCCATATGACAACCATTGGGTAGCTGTGCCCGCTCCTCCGATGCCTTGTGAGCAACGCTCAATCTCCTCGTCTCCCGCTGAGTAGTTTGCACCTGCCCGATACCCTGACTGAACAACCCTTTCACAGATGGTGAAGAAGGATTCATTACCTGGTAGTAATTTGGCTTCCCTGTCGACCTGCCAGACTAATCCCTCTGTATAACGTAAGTTAGGGTTAGGTGACCTTGGGATTACCGGCCCTATAATCGGATAATTAATGCCATAATCTCCGTAGTCTGGTTGTATATTCCCACTTGCTGAAACAACCTGTGAGAAGAAGTCTGCGTCAAATCTAGGCACCGACGTAGCCATCCCAGTTGATAAGTCTGATATTCTTTGAGGGAATGCTCCGCTTGCAACTGTAACCCTTCGCCAAGACCCAGTTTTGGCGGCCCATTGAAGCATGCTAATAGCCAACGGAACACATCTTGCCCCGTCGCGTTCAGAGCCAATCACCTTAAAATCGATTAGCAGATCAATCTCCGTGGTATTGAGGCCTATAACCTGGAGCAAAATATCCACCTGACTTTTAGTCACACAGGGATCAGGATCCCTGTCTTCCGACCCCAAACGCAAGCAAGCTCCCTCAGAATGCAATGCACACGCTGCATTTACTTCTGAAAGAATTTGAGGAGAATCATCAAGGCGAACTACCGGACAAACTGGGATTATCCGCTGTCGCAGTGACTCGGCAATTGCCCACACTCCGCTCGATGGCTGATTGACGCTCCGGCTATCCACTGTCATTACAGAGCCAGTTGGCCAGTTACGACTTATCCGTGAAATAAAATCGTAAATTGGACCTCTTTTTGTTGTCGAAGGTACTACCTCAAAAAGAACGCGGCTTTTGCTCGTTACTGCTGGAGTCGAGTTACACCAAGCCCAAATCTCGGCAGGCTTACTTTTCAGTATAGGCACATATTCTGGCATCCATTTTCCTCGTCATTAATCAATTGTTTTTGGTAAGCTTACCACTTTGTTGGTTAGAATTCTTGATTAACAAGCAAATTGAACGAACAGGTATGCCTCCACCCCACCCCCACGTTATGTCTGTTTGACAACCTATACCCTCACTGATATGATTCTTTATTCACAAATTACGAATTCCGCTAAGAACGGGAGTAGTAAGGATACCCTGCCTGAGAGAGCCGGTGGTTGGTGTGAATCCGGTGGCAGTAGGGTCCCGAACTCGCCCGGGAGCGGCCCGCCTGAAATACCAGTAAGGCGCGGCGGTTGACACCGATAAAATGTCTTCGAGTGGCCAAGCTACGAAACTCCTCCACGATTAATCGGGACGGGATGCGGGGCCAGAAGAAGGGTGGTACCACGGACCTACCGGCCCGTCCCTTCCATTGGGATGGGTTTTTTTATGGGATTTTTTAATCCTTCGACATCCTTCCGCGGAAGGACGGGACGAACGGGACAGTGGAATAAAAATGGAACTAACCGGCGCTGAAATAGTCTGCGAAAGCCTTCTCAAAGAGGGCGCTGATGTGATCTTTGGACTGCCTGGTGGGGCGGTGCTTCCTTTATACGGAGCCCTCGCCAACTACCCGAAGGTCCGCCACATCTTGGTGCGCCACGAGCAGGCTGCCGCCATGGCCGCCGACGGCTACGCCCGCGCCACCGGCAAGGTCGGCGTCTGCGTTGCAACGTCTGGCCCCGGTGCCACCAACCTGGTCACCGGCATCGCCGCCGCCCAGATGGACTCGGTGCCCATGGTCGCCATCACCGGACAGGTTCCCAGGCCCTACATCGGCACCGACGCCTTCCAGGAGACCGACGTCACCGGCGTGACGCTCCCCATCACCAAGCACAATATCCTGGTAATGAAAGTGGAAGACGTGGCCCAGGCCATCCATGACGCCTTTTATATCGCCCGCACCGGACGCCCCGGCCCAGTGTTGGTGGACATCCCTCGCGACGTCTTGTTAGGCGCGAAGACCGAGTTTGTCTGGCCTGAAACCCACAGCCTTCCCGGCTACAAGGTCCCCGGCCCAGCCGACGAAGGCGAAGTCGCCGCCGCCGCTGAGTTGATCAACCAGTCCCAGCGCCCATTGATCATGGCGGGACATGGTGTGTTGATCTCCCACGCCCACGGGTTGATGACCGAGATGGCTGAAAAGGCCCAAATCCCGGTGATCACCACCTTGTTGGGAATCAGTTCTATAGCATCCGACCATGAACTCAACCTGGGTATGTCGGGCATGCACGGCATGGCTTACGCCAACCTGGCCATAGATAAAGCCGACTTGATAATCGGCCTGGGTATGCGGTTCGACGACCGGGTGACTGGCCGTATATCGGCCTTTGCTCCCAACGCCAAATTCGTACACGTGGACATCGATGCCTCGGAGATCGACAAGAACGTCCAGACCGACGTTGGCGTCTGCGGCGACCTGAAAGCAGTGATGGAACAGTTGCTGCCCAAGGTCGAACCGAACGTCCATATCGACTGGCTACGACGCGTCCAGGAATTAAAGACCCAGCACCCGTCCCACACCGTTCGGAAGTCGGACGAGTTGCTGCCCCAGTTCGTGCTCCAGCGGTTGACCGAGGTCACCCAGGGTCACGGCATAGTCGTAACCGGCGTGGGCCAGCACCAGATGTGGGCCGCCCAGCATTGTCTCTTCAGGGAGCCAAACACCTTCATCACGTCCGGTGGGTTGGGCACCATGGGGTTTGAAGTCCCCGCGGCATTGGGTGCCCAGGTGGGCCGCCCGGATACCACCGTCTGGTCGGTCTGCGGCGACGGTGGGTTCCAGATGACCATGTGCGACATCGCCACCGCCGTTGAGAGCGGGGCCGACGTGAAATTTGCCATCCTGAACAACACCAACCTGGGCATGGTTCACCAGTTGCAGGACGTGTTTTTCGAAAAGGAATACATGGCCAGCGAGTTCTCGGCCAACCCCGACTTTGTAAAGATCGCCGAGGCCTACGGGATTCGCGGAATCAGGGTCACCAAGCAAGAAGAGGTGGTGGACGCCGTACAGCAGGCCATGGAGACCGCCGGTCCGGTGATCGTGGACTTCATGGTGAAAGAAGACGAGATAGTCTTCCCGTTCATCCCGTCCGGCCAGTCAGTGAAAGAGATGCTGGAAGAGCCAGCTCATAACGAGTCCTAATATAATGGCCCAGATAAACGAAATAGAACAACACACACTGATCGCCCTGGTTGAAGACAAACCGGGCGTATTGAACCGTGTCGCCAGCATGTTCCGACGCCGCGGGTTCAACATCGTCAGCTTGGCCGTTGGCAACAGCGAGCAGGCCGGCCTCTCCCGCATGACCTTCGTGGTCAACGGCGACGACCGCACGGTGAGCCAGGTGGCCAAACAACTGGACAAACTCATCGACGTCCTGGAAGTGGCCGACATATCGGAAGCGCGCATCGTGGCCCGCGAATTGGCCATGATCAAGGTCGGCACCACTCCGGTCACCCGGGGTGAGATCATCCAGATCGTAAACCTCTTTCGGGCCAACATCATCGATGTCGGTGGCGACTCCATGGTCATCGAGATCACGGGAGAAGGAGACAAGATCGACGCCCTTTACAACCTGCTCTCTCCCTTCGGCATCATCGAGATGTCGCGGTCGGGAATCGTAGCCATGGAACGGGGAAAATCCAACGGACTGACCAACGGACACGGTGGCAGTACCACCCAGTCCAATGGCACCGGCAACTCTTAGATAGATCAAAACGGGCCAACTAGCCCACCAAACGCGGCACAATAAAACAGCCGAAGAAAAACAGATGGAAGGGAAAAACTAAGATGGTAGATGTTTATTACGACAAGGATGCAGACCTAAAGCACCTGGAAGGCAAGACTATCGGCATGGTTGGCTACGGCAGCCAGGGCCACGCCCACGCCCTCAACCTGAAGGACAATGGACAGGATGTGGTCGTCGGACTATACCCAGAAAGCCCAAGTCGGGCCGTTGCCGAGGCAGCAGGTCTGCGAGTGGCCGACGTTCCCGAGGTAGCCAAAGAGGCCGATGTTTTGATGATGGTCATACCCGACCACATCCAGGGCCGCATCTACCGCGAGCAGATCGAACCCAACCTGAGGCCTGACAGCGCCTTGATGGTGGCCCACGGTTTCAGCATCCACTACGGAGAGGTAGTACCCCCGGCGAGCATGGACGTGATGATGGTTGCCCCCAAGGCGCCCGGTCACCGCATGCGTGAGTTGTTCACCGAGGGCGTTGGCGTCCCCAGCCTGTTGGCCGTCCACCAGGATGCCACCGGCAACGCCAAGGACATTGGCCTGGCCTACGCCAAGGGCATCGGCAGCACCGGTTCCGGTGTGCTGATGACCACCCTGCAATTTGAGACTGAAAGCGATCTCTTCGGAGAGCAGGCCATCCTCTGCGGTGGTGTCAGCTCCCTGGTCAAAGCAGCTTTCGATACTCTGGTCGAGGGCGGATATCCCCCGGAGATCGCCTTCTTCGAGTGCCTGCACGAGCTGAAGATGATTGTTGACCTGATGTACCAGGGCGGCTTCAACTACATGCGCTACTCCGTCAGCGACACCGCCGAGTACGGTGACCTGAGCCGCGGCCCGCGCATCATCGACGAACACGTTCGCGACAACATGCGCGCCGTATTGAAAGAGATTCAGGACGGCACCTTTGCCAAGGAATGGATCTCAGAGAACGATGAAGGCCGCCCCCGCTTCAATGTACTGCGGGAGCAAGCCCAGCACAGCCAGATCGAAGACATCGGCAAGGAACTCAGGGCCATGATGCCCTGGATGGACCCGAAATAGCGGCTCGCCGCGTTTTCATATCGACCGCCCCGAAGTCGGGTGTGGTCGCGAAAAAGAAATCACTGATTCCGTACATGACGGCAAAACAAATAACACGGAGCAATCTGATGAGTAATCCGGAGGCGTTGAGTGTAGTCAATCATCGCCCGCTGGTCCTGGCAGGGCTGGCGGCGGTTGACTACATGCACCTGGGGCCCCTTTCTGAACACCGCAGTTAGCGGAGACACGCAATCCAAAAATCAAACAATCAGAAAGGGATTAGGTAAATAAAATGGCTAAAGAAAAAGTATTACTCTTGGACACAACCCTCCGCGACGGAGAACAATCGGCCGGTATCGGTATGACCGGTGACGAGAAGATGGAGATCGCCCGCCAATTGCAGAAGATGCAAGTGGACATCATCGAAGCCGGCTTCGCGGCCAGCTCGCCTGGAGACTTCGAAGCGGTGTCCAACATCGCCAAAGAGGTCGAAGGACCCATCATCGCATCGCTGGCCAGGGCCGTCGCCGACGACGTAGACCAGGCCGCCAAGGCCGTGGAACACTCCAAGCGGCCCCGCATCCACGTGTTCCTCTCATCGTCAGAGATTCACCAGATGCACCAACTCCGCAAGAACCGGGAAGATGTCCTGGAGATGGCCATCAAGAGCGTCGAGCGGGCCAAGGGCTACTGCGACGACGTTGAGTTCTCTCCCATGGACGCCACCCGGACCAACCCAGAGTACCTATTCCACATGCTGGAAGAGGTCATCAAGGCTGGCGCCACCACCATCAACATCGCCGACACGGTGGGCTACGCCATCCCGTCCGCCACCGGCTTTGGCCAGTTGTTGAAAGATGTGCAGGCCAACGTCAAGGGGATCAACGATGTCACCTTGAGCGTCCACTGCCACAACGACCTGGGCTTGGCTGTGGCCAACAGCCTAATTGCTGTGGAGTTTGGCGCACGCCAGGTTGAAGGCTGCATCAATGGCATCGGCGAACGCGCCGGTAACGCCTCCATCGAAGAGATCATCATGGGTCTGGACACCCGCAAGGACCACTTCGGCATCGAGATCGGCGCCGATACCACCCAGATCTACGGGGCCAGCCGCATGGTCAGCCGCATCACCGGCATGAACGTGCAGTCCAACAAAGCCATCGTCGGCGAGAACGCCTTCAGGCACGCCTCTGGTATCCATCAGGACGGAGTGCTGAAAGACCGTTCCACCTACGAGGTCATGCAGCCAGAACGCGTTGGCGTGCCCGGAAACAGCATGGTGCTGGGCAAGCTCAGCGGCCGCTCGGGTCTACAGTCCCGGTTGGAAGATCTGGGCTACAGCCTCTCCCGGGAGGACATGGCCAAGGTGTTCGAATCCTTCAAGGACCTGGCCGACAAGAAACGGGAGATTACCGACCGCGACTTGGAGATACTCATGGACGAGGAGAAGCGGACGGCCTCCGAGCCCATCAGCTACACCATCGACCATGTGCAGTTCACCGGCGGCGACCAGGGTATTCCCACCGCCACCGTCAAACTGATCGGTCCGGAAGGGGACGAGATCATCGACTCCTGCACCGGCAACGGTCCGGTGGACGCTGTTTGTAACGCCATCGACCGGGCCATCGGTTCCGAGTCGAAACTGGTGGACTTCAACGTCCAGGCCGTGACCGAGGGTATCGACTCCCAAGGCACCGTCACCATCCGTATCGAGAAGGATGGCCGCACCTACACCGGCCGCGGCGCAGACACCGACATCATCGTCGCCAGCGCCAAAGCCTACCTGAGCGCGGTCAACCGCCAACTCGCATCAGACGACGAGGCCAACGTCCCAGCCCTAGGCAGCACCCCAGACTAGGTCTCACAGAGTCTTGCAGACAGCAGATTTAAAAAGGGCCGTCCCGATAAATCGGGACGGCCCTTTTTTTGTTCACGCATCACCTGCAACGTAGGCGCGGGTTTGTAACCCGTCCATGCATGCCTAAACCGAACAGGGGATTGGATAACCGATTACGAGGCGATGGCACCCTGAATCTCCGAATCTGACCTGAACCTCAACGTTGCGGGTTGAAAACCCGCTCCTACAAGGTCGGCTAACTTGGTATCCGCTACTTTGACCGCTCCGGCCAGACCGGGTCGTGGTAACCCAACGGTACCGACGGCCTGGCCCAGCGGGGCGCGGTTTCAGATAGGCCAAGAACCGGCCCCAGATGACCCAGGGTTCCCATGGGCGTTTCGCTGACCATGGACCAGCTGGCAACCTCTTCCGGGGTGAACTCTGCGGCCACGTTTTTCAAATTTGCCTCGGGTATCTCACCCTGGCTGACCAACCACCGACCCACCTGGGCCAGCGAGATACGCACCAGCCAACTGCCGCCCTCATGCACCCGCTTGTTTAGCGCAACCATGCCGCCAAAGGCCATCAGGTAGCCGGTCAGGTAATCGATGGCTGACACCGGGTAGAACTGGGGTCCTGGGGCAGCACCTGGGAATAACTCACCCTGGCGATTGGTGATCCCGCTGACGGTCTGGACCACGGTGTCAAAGCCCCGGCGTGACGCCCATGGCCCTTCGTGGCTGAAGGCGCACAGAGAGATATAGACGATGCCAGGTCGGAGTTCCGCCAGCTCCTCGGGGGATAATCCACGCCCGCCCAGCGTTCCCGGGCGGTAACCTTGGGAGAACACATCGGTTTGGCGGACCAGACCGCGTAGCGTTTCCATCTGCGCGTCGTCCCGCAGGTCGAGTTGGGCGTTGAGCTTGCCATGGCCGGTGTCATATTCCTGGTAGCCGATGTTGGGTAGATGTCCTGCGGTTATCTTCATGACATCTGCGCCATGCTCAGCCAAAGTCCTTGCGCAGGTCGGCCCAGCCAGCACCCGGGTCAAATCCAGCACCCTAACACCGGATAGAGGCCTTGAACCTTCCGGCAGAGGCTCGGGCGGGCTGTCGGCAATCTTCACGATCTCCATCAGAGGCAATGAGGCGATGGCCGCAGCTTGCGGGTGTTTCGCCCACTCCTCCATGGTGCGAACCATTCCGCCAGCGCCCTTGGCCTCGATGATGGCTTCTTCCAGATCAAGGGCGTCCCACTTCGCGACCGCCTTGGTCACTTCGGCCCGGTCTTCGGCCACCCCAAGCACGCTCAAGGCGGCGGCCCGATGGTTGGGGAAGTTGCAGTGGAGATAGCTCCAGCGGCCGTCCTTGGTGGGGTAGGTGCCCATCACGGTGTTGCGCTCCGTTGAGACGCCGGTGCCGTCCATCTGCATGTATTTGCCGCTGCGCAGGGAGGCTGTGGCCCGGCGGGCGTCCACCGACACCTGCTGTTTGCGTCCGGTTCGGGACTCCCACAGATCAGAGACAGCCAGACCCAGGGCGCTGAGGGCCGCGGTGCTGGTGTCTCCGATGCGAAACGAGGTGGGCAATATCGGATCGACCCCACCGGTAATCGTGAGGTCATTTATGCGGTCATCATTCCACCCGGCAAGAGGCAGGAGTCCGCGCAAGATTTCGTTAGCCATAGCTAGAAACTCTCCTTAATCGATAGGGCATTGCCACAACTGTCTTCGTAGAAACTTATATTACCCGAACTATCACCGCTGCGTTCCAGATATACTATCCGCCAGTATCAACCTCTGGAGATTTACCCGGGCGATCCATGGAAAACCCCAAGACCACATCCGAAATGGCCCAGGTTGCCGAAGGGACTCGGCGCGACCTGTATGGTCATCACAGACCATCTTCATCATCGCGTCCATCGCCGGAGTTGTCGGCTTGGGCAACATCTGGCGTTTTCCCTACATGGTTGGGCAGAACGGTGGGGGCACATTCATCGTCGCCTATGCCATCTGTATCCTGGCCATCGGGCTGCCCATCATGATCCTGGAATCGAGCGCAGGCAACCTTGCCAGCCGAGGTCCCGTTGGAACGTTCCGTCACATCAACCAACGCTGGGGGCCTTGGGTTGGCTGGCTTCTGGTCGCTCTGACCGTGGCGATCATGAGCTACTACTTTGTGGTGACCGGCTGGACTCTAGGTTACACGTTGGACGCGATCAGAGGGTCCCTTGGCACGTTTGATGAGTTCACGTCCGGCTACGCCTCCCTGTGGTATTTCATCATCGTGGCGGTCCTAGTTCTGGCCGTGATGTGGAACGGGATCGAGTACATAGAAAAGATCAGCCGTGTCATGCTGCCGCTATTGGTTGTCGGAGTGGCAAGTCTGGCCGTCTATTCCCAGACCCTTGATGGGGCTGGCCGGTCCAATGACTTCTATTTCAGTTTTGACTCGGAGATATTCCTTCAGGCCAAGACCTGGCGAATGGCAGCGGGACAGGCCTTCTATTCCCTGAGCATCGGACTTGCGTTGCTGATCACCTATGGGAGTTACACGCCCAGGGGAGTCAACATCATTGCGTCCTCTGCGGCCATAGTTTCCACCAACTCCTTTGTATCTATCCTGGCCGGACTGATGGTCTTCCCCATCGTGTTCACCTTTGGGATCGTCCCTGAAACTGGCAGCCAACTATCTTTCACAGCATTTCCGGCGGTGTTTGGAGATCTAGCGGCAGGTAGAGCGATCAGCATAGTGTTCTTCAGCCTGTTATTTCTGGCTGCATTCACTTCGTGCACCGGAGGATTGGCGGTGGTCCTGGCCCCGATCCGAGATGAGTTTCGAATTCCCAAATGGACCGCCGCCGCCATAGGAGTAGTGGTCGTCACGGTGTTGGGGATTCCATCCGCATTGAGCTTCACCTCTGCGGGTTTGGAACTAGACGGCAAGCCGTTTCTTGATCTGATGGACCAGATAGCCGGGTCGGGAGTGGTGATCGTGGCAGGCATTATGGGTGCCGCTCTGATCGCTTGGCTCATACCAAAAGCTGACCTTCTGGCCTCGATGAATTCCAGGCTGCCAAACAACTGGATCATCTACATCGGCAGGTTTCTGCCGCTAGGCGCCGGGGCTCTCCTGGTGGCGGCTTTCATCTGGTAGTCGTCCCTAGAGTCTAAACCAGCTTCATCTGGAAGCCACTGTCCTGCTGCTGGCCCTTGTCATTTAGATGCACCGCTGGGTAGCCCAATTCACGAAGGCGAGTCGATAACTCTGGAAAGCCATTCACCGTGTAGACCTGTTTCGGCGAAACGGTCTGAACGTACTCCACCAATTCGTTGAAATCAGGATGGTCGCTGTAGGGCAGGCTGGCATCAGCGCCACGGCCCCACGGCATGCTGCCGGATGTCGCCCAGCCGGTCATCTCTAGGGTCCGCTTACCACGGAACTCTTTCAGGGCTTCACGCCGTTTGCCAGGGGGGAACATCAGCACCCAGCCCTCCGGCCATTCGCCCTCAAACAGCTTCACCTGACCTGGAAATTCCACTCCAGCTTCCAGGTATATCTGGGTGCCCTGGTAGATACTTTCCTCGACCATGACGTCGAAACCTTCACCCAACAGGTGGTGCAGCAATTCTTGAGACTTGCCCAACCGCCAACCCTGGATCAACGGACGGTTGCCCCTGGAAAGCCACATCCTAAGGGTCTTGTAGGCGGTCTCCAGAACCTGTTCCTCGGGTGGGAACACATACTCAGGTCGTCCGTAGGTGGACTCGATTACCAATGTGTCACAGGACACCGGCTCCAGAGGTTCATTGGTCGGGCTTTTGCGGCTTTTGATATCGCCGGTGTAGAGCAGCCTTTCGCCGGTCTCTTTGGATACGACCAACGCTTGAGCCGAGCCAAGGCAGTGGCCAGCGGGATGCAGGGTCATGGTGTAGGCCGGGGTCTCGTAGGGCTCGTGGTATGGAAGCAGGATGGGGTCTGATTTCTGAAGATAATCGCCCAGCAGGTTGGCGGTTTCCGGGGTGAGAACTGGCTTGATATGGCGCGCCGTGTGGTCGGAGTGGGCGTGGGAAATCAGGCTGAATTCACGCTTTCTGGTTGAATCCATCCAAAGGTCCAGGTCGGGCAGATAGACTCCGCTTTTGAACACCGCCTGCACTGCACAGCCCCCACATCAAATATCACAAAAGAATCCAGGAAGAATCCCTGGAAACGACGCAGCCGAGTATATCACGGTGTACCGGACCGCCAATTCGTCCCAAGTGTCATTAATATTGGTGTTCATCGGCGAATTGTGGGGTATAATCTGCGCCCATGGGCTCGATGTTTCCATTGGGTCCAAATCTCAATTCAAAAGGTGGGAATATGGCGGGTCAAGTTGGCGAAGTAGCCCCCGAATTTAAACTC
>PVBE010434175.1_pt1 | contig 19093 bp, 18 predicted proteins | sample 1631181 | NCBI WGS metagenome assembly PVBE01 (sample SAMN08397723, study PRJNA350692) | Marine metagenome, whole genome shotgun sequencing project. | isolation source: water | place: Pacific Ocean | collected 2012-04 | reverse complement strand
TTTTCTGTATGTCCACTGAGTACTGCATACATCAATGCTGTACCACCATCATTGTTTTTTATATTAGTATCAGCACCAGCAGCTATCAATGTTTTAACATTTTCTGTATGTCCACTGAGTACTGCATACATCAATGCTGTCCTCCTACCTTCAAAACATGATGATCTACTAGCAAAGTCGCGTATATTAAGATCAGCTCCAGCTTTTGTTAGTGTTTTAACGATATCTACATACCCGTTCTCTGCTGCCAAGATCAATGCTGTTTCACCTTCAGCACCTTGTGTGTTAAGCTTAACACCTGCATCTATCAATGCTTGTAATTGTTCTAATTGCCCCTGTTTAGCAGCTTCGATGAGAGACTGTCCAGAGATGAGATCACGACTTGGGGCTGCTGTGTTTTCCACAGCAGTAATAGCACCACTATTAATACTAATTAAGCTAACGAGACCGAATAAGATTATTTTTATTTTTTTCATATTTTTCCATTCAAAGTTAAATATTAAAATTCTACTTGAGTTAATTATAACATATCACCTTTTTAGCGCAATCGATTGGCCGGTAAAATGCAACACCTGCAACTATTTTTTCTCTTTTTTATAAATAAGGGTGTTGAGAGGGTCTATTCCTGATCGACTATTCGAATATATCTAGGTTGATATCAGAGAATTTTCCTTGCTGAGCAAGATAGTTGCCAACGAATGCGATCATGGCAGCATTATCGGTACAGTACTGTCGAGTAGGGCTAAAGAATTCAATTCTATTTTTATCGCAGAATTCCTGAAGATTCTGTGTGATGAACTTATTACAAGCTACACCACCCACAAATGTCACCGCTTTGATATCAGGATGCTGCTCTAGCGCAAGCTTGAGCTTCTTGATGAATATGTCCTTGATACAGACGAGTAACGAGCTAGAAACCTGTTTTTGGAGCTCTGGGTCAATATCGGCCACCTTTTTGGTTTTCAGATCGAGGACACCTTTATCGACAAGGTCGTAAAGGACTGCAGTTTTTAGGCCAGAGAAGCTGAAGTTCAGGGTCGGCTTGCGACCACGTGGATAGTTGAAGAAGTCTTTAAAGTTTACGGTTCCAGCCAGCTTTTCAACCGCAGGACCTGCAGGGTACATAAGACCTATAAGTTTACCAACCTTATCAAATGCCTCACCGGCTGCATCATCAAGAGTATGCCCCAACCGTTCATAATCCCCGTATCCCTTAACAAGATAGAGTGCTGTATGTCCACCAGATGCTGTAAGGCAGATATGTGGGAATGGTGGAGTGTTTTCAAGGAAGGATGAGAATATATGTCCTTCTAGGTGATTGACTCCAATGATTGGCTTACCAGTTGACCATGCTAATGCCTTGGCATAGCAAAGACCAATAAGAAGAGAGCCGGGAAGTCCTGGCTTGCTGGTAACAGCGATCACATCAATGTCATCAAGCGTTACATTCGCCTTATCCAGTGCCTCTTGTACAATCATTTTAATCTTTTCTAAGTGAGATCGAGATGCAACTTCGGGAACAACACCACCGAACTCTTGTTGTATGGATATTTGAGAGAAGAGTGGGTTGGATAATACTTGAGACTCGCTGCTATATACGCTTGCAGCAGTTTCGTCGCATGATGTTTCGATTCCTAAAATTAGTTTTTGCATAATAACCTATCGTACGAACGATACCTCAACCTTGTCAGCGCGACGTGTGATGAGTTCTTGTGGCGAGTGAATAACTTTTAATGTTGGTAATGCACAGTAGACTTCATCGAGTTCATCTTCCAAGGTTGCCTTACAAGTTTTTTTGAAAATAGGTTTTGGAAGCTTGAGGAGGCTGGTTGATGCATTCCAGTCTGCTATATCAAAAGCAATTCCACCGCTCGTTGTATGTTCAAAGAAATCGGATGTTACAGGAACAATGATTACGTTACTAGGAATTTGGCGTGTATGAGTATATCCCTTTTTAAGAGGAAGTTCTGCTTGCGTCACATTCCAAGTAAAGCGACGAGGTTGCAGATGAGCTGTTTGTGCATAAGCCTTGGAGAGTTGGTAGTACTCATATGAAGGAGCTGATTGATCCAGATATAGACCTTCAACATTATTACCATCAGAGTCGAACTTGATGTATTTGATGTCTACAAAGAGGTAGGCAATACTATTTTGGTATCGTGGCATTTTAGTGCAAAAGGTGCCATTTGTTACCTTAATGATTTCACCTTGGTATATTAAAGGTATAGATTCCTGGGTTGGAACATCCCATGTACCAATACAGTAGTTGTTTTCATTTAGGTATAGGCTATGCCCAGAAAGGCTGAAAATGGCTATAATACCAGCCAGAAAGTTTAATTTGTTCATCATAGAACGCCCCATAATGTTTTTATTTTATAATCTTTAGTATACTAGATAATAATTACTAATAAAGTGGATTTAAGGTTACTATGAAAAGATTTTTTACACAATTGGCTCTCAAAGAGCGTTGCCCAAGTAAATTTTCCCTTTCTGTTTGTGCGGGGGCATTTATTGCTTTATCCCCGTTCATGGGCCTGCATACGGCAATGATATTTGTTTTTGCCTGGACATTTAGGCTTAACCTCCCCATTACTTTTGCCGTAGCTTACCTTAATAATCCATGGACTGTAGGTCCTTTGCTGGTAGGTGAGTATGTTATTGGTCAAAAGATTGTTACATTGCTTGGTTGGCAGTTTGAGAATCCGGCTTGGGTTATATCATTCAATAAGCTTTTAAGTACTTACCTAGGTCTTCCAGAGATTTGTTTTTGGACATTCATCATTGGTGCTAGCGTAATGACCTTGGTTGTTAGTATTATTTTGTATCCGATTGTTAAGTATGTATTCACCACGTTTATACCAAGGCAGCGAAAGCTAACTTCATGAAGTTAATAGCAAAGAACAAAAAAGCATTTTTTGATTATGAAATCCTAGAAACTCTTGAGGCTGGCATTGTCTTAAAGGGTGATGAAGTTAAGTCTCTACGAGCTGGACACGTCAATATGACCGGGTCATACGCTGTGTTTAGTAAGGGTGAGTTATTCCTTATTGGAACTCATATTAGCGCATACTCTCATGCTTATACAAAAACTGAAGAATCAACTGAACGCTCTCGTAAGTTGCTTTTACACAAACGTGAAATGCTGAAACTCTTTGGTGATATCTCTAAAAAGGGCATAACACTTGTTCCTCTTAAGCTTTATTTGTCTAGAGGTAAAGTGAAGCTTGAGATTGGTGTTGCTAAGCCCAAAAAAGATGCTGGCAAGAAAAGAGAGAAACGTGAGCGCGATATCAACCGTGAAACTTCACGCGAACTTAAAGATTCTTTTAAGTATAAATAGGCTACTGCTTTAACAATCAAAACCTTTTAAATAACTCAGAGGATTATTTTAGGCGTTTATTTCAATAGTAATAATAAAAAGCTGAATTTATATTAACTATTGCTTTAACTCTTTGTCTACCACTAATGCTACAACGGAATCGGACCATACATTGATAGCCGTTTCGATCATGTCGATGAATGCATAGATAGGTAGGATGACAACGAGAATGTTTATTGGAACCTTCATCGCTACTAGAAGAGCACTACTCAAGAAGTAACAACCCATAGGGACTCCAGCGTTACCTATTGCAGCGATAGTTGCAATGAATATCCACATGAGCATATCGCTCCAAGTGAAGACGACACCATTGATAGTACCGATAAAGAGAACGGTAATAAGGATGAAAGCAGCGCATGCGTTCATGTTGATAGTGGAGCATAGTGGGAAAGTAAACTTAGCAACACGAGCTGATATGCCAAGATTCTTTTGTGCATTTTGAAGAGCTATTGGTAGCGCTGCTCCCGAGGAGCGAGAGAAGAATGCAACAGTTAAAGCTTGTGACATACCGCGGAATGCCCTGATAGGGGAGATGCCTTTGAACATTAGTAAGATTGGAAGGACAATAAATCCTTGAATAAGGTTGGCAGCTACGATAGTAACAATATACCATCCTATACTTTGAAGGTTTTTCCAGTCTTGACCTTGAATGTTGTGAATAAAGATCGCAATGAAAGCCCAAACAGCAACAGGCATAACGTAAATCAATACGGTAGTGATTTGTAAGATTGCTGCAAACAGGCTTGAGAAAAAGTCGTGTAAAACATCCTTGTTTTTCTTAGGAAGAGTTAGGATGGATAGACTTAAACCTAAAGCGATGAATACAACGCCCATAACGTTTCCATCATTGAAGGTTTTGACCACATTTGATGGGAACATATCAAGTACTACAGCCAGGTACCCTTTACTCTCACCAGCAGACTCGACAATCTCACGTAAGCCAAGGCCGCTTTGTGCCGGGTTGATGATAATGAAAAGGAGTAAGCCAATGGATGCTGCAATGATGGTTGTAAAGATGGTGTACTTTAAAACTGCTTTACCAAGAACCCTGATCTCATCAAGATTTTGCATACCAGATATGGTTGAGATGATGGATAGAAAGATCATTGGAATACTGATCAAGCTTAACAGATTGATAATAATCTCAGAGATTACACTGGCTGTGCTAAAGAGGAACGGCATGTTGGAAAAGCCAGTTATTACACCAAGCACCGTGCCAATAAAAATTAAAAAGTTAATAGATAGAAATCTGTTTTTCGTCATCATTATAGTCTCATAATAGGTTTAGGGGATCTTTATTTTAGTATAGGTATAAAAGATCGGTTTGGGAACGATGCGCTGCATTGGTTGGAAGCATTTTCATTGCTTTATGCGGAGCTGGAATCTTGAGTACATGCGCTAGTGTTCGTGTTAATTGTGGAATCCAAACTTTGTCACCGATAATTTTCTTTTCAGACTTTTGTGGATGGTAAAGCATGAGAGGAACATGAAGGTTGTAGGATTGAGGTGAGTTATGTTTGGTACCTGTCGTTTGCTTTGCTAACAACACTCCTTCTCCAACTTCAATAACAAAATGCCCATTACGTCGAGGGTATAGTTGATTGGTAAAGAGCCATTTTGTACTTCCATTCTTCCATGCTTGTAAGCATAAGTCTTGAACACTGTGTATTTTTTTAACACCAGGGATGGATTCTAAAGTTTCTTTGATACGACCAAGGATTTTGAATTGTACTTTAGGTGTTAGTTGGTCAAGCTTTTCTTGGTTAAGGTATACGTATGGAGCAGGAAGGGCGGTTACGATATTACGAACGCCAAACATTTGCTTGATGTCGTTATTGATTAGCTGTTTAATATCTTGGATCATGATACGTTGGCCAGCCTTGCTGTTGTAGCACTGCTTTAATAACTCAGGGATTGGCATGATACCATGATCAGCGGTTAGAGCGTAAAAGGTTTGGTCTTGAGGTACAACCTTTGCGACCTTGTCCATGAACTGAGCTATCTGTTGATCGATATGATACACCGTATCGATTGATTCGCGTGCGTATGGTCCAAAACGGTGTCCTACCTTATCCAAGTTAGCAATCGAGATCCACATTAGCACATGAGCATCAGGGTTATTATCAAAGAGTTCTTGTATCGCGGTGTATCCAAGATCGAGTAGTACTTGGCTAGAGTCTGGAGTCATCATGAATTGTTGTAAGAAAGCTCTTTGTGATTTTGACTTGGTTAAAAGGTTTTGTGGATCAAAGAGTGTTTTGCGTGATGAGTACTTATAGTTATCAATGCATGGATAGTCATAATACTTTTTATCTTGATGCGCCAGCGTCCAACAGTTTTGCTTTTTGTTTAGTTGTTTATTGTTGTCGTTAAATTGAACCATCCAGTTTGGTGTTGCAGCAAAGTATTGCTTGCTGGAGGTAAACTTTCCTGTGCTTCGATCAAACCAAATAGCTGGGGCATCCTTGCCAGCTAGTCCAACGGCAGAACGACGCTTGTATGCTATAGAGTAAGCTCGATTGTGTGGACTTGCGTTGAGAAAGTGACGTGTTAGTGTCGATGTTTTTATATCAACATCCGCGCTCGCCATCTCCTTACCACCTTCGCGAATCTGGTTATCAACAATACCGTGCTCAGCTGGCACAGTTCCCGTGGCCATACCAACGTGTCCTGGTGCCGTGCTAGGTTTACCAAGTGGTTGGTGTGCATTTGTATAGATTATTCCGTTATCCATAAAACGTTTAATTCCGCCAGAAAGATTCCTTTCTAGCTTGGTGAGGTAATGACTAGCCAATTGGTCAACAACAAACACCACGGTCAATTTTGGTGTGTTTGGCGTGATGTTTTGTATCGCGATAAGCGATAATATAAAAAGCAGTTTATACTTCATAATTCTTCTTTCCTGTTTTTTAGTTTTGTAGAGCATAGTATAGAATAGGGACAGCTTGAAGCAAGTCTTATCAAGTGAAGAGTTCTTTTGCTAGGCAATACACTGATTGGGAGCGGGACTTTGTGGAGTGTCTAGCATAGTGGTATACTTATATATGAATAAAATTATGCATTTTATGTTTACGTGGAGGCTTTTATGAAAAAAATATTAACGATTTTATTTACACTGTTTTTAGTTCCGCAAGCGTGGTCATCGGATGACTTGTCGTCAAGGTTGAATGTTAATTCTCGTATTTCGGATGTACATGCTGTGCTTCAAAAATTTCCTGAAGATACAAAGAAATACTTGCCGGGTACTATTGATTATTCGACGGTTGAAGATTTAATTAATCAGTTTACTGCGATGGAGAAGAAGAAGCTTGGCCAATCTCAATGGTTGGAAAAAATTCCAGTTCAATTGACTCAAGGTCAGTACTCAGGAAGCTTTACACCTTTTGTGCAGAAGAAAGCATTTGCTCCAGGAACGCAGGTTGCTTTTTGGGGAGACTTGCACGGTTCGGTTCACTCGCTTGTGCGTTGTTTAAACACGCTTAAAGAGCGAGGATATATGGATGATGAGTTCCGCATTCTTAATCCATACTTTAATATGGTTTTCCTTGGCGATTTTGTTGATAGAGGAATGTACGGTATTGAAGTTATTTATATACTCATGCGACTTAAGCTAGCAAACCCTGACAACGTTTATTGTGTTCGAGGAAATCATGAAGACAGAAACCTCAATGTTCGATTTGGTTTTCAAGAGGAGCTGACAGTAAAGTTTCCAAAACTAAAACCGAAACAGATTGATGCGATATATCATATCTACGATATGTTTCCTGTAGCTTTTTACTGCGGAGTGTCGTTTGGGTTGGAGACTCATTGTGTTCAGTGTTGTCATGGTGGTTTGGAGATTGGCTATAATGCTCATAACTTTTTAAAATCGCCACAAGAGTTTCATTGGATCAATAAGGTTCAACGAAAAGAGAATGTCGCGCATTTACCAATACGTTTAAAACAGCGCATAAACAAATCATTTCCAAAGAAAGAGTTGTTGAATTTTGTTCCAATAGCTCCAACAAGTCCATCAACATTGGGATTCATGTGGAGTGATTTTGAGATAGATAATTCTACAGAGAAGGTTGCTCGATACAATGCTGGCCGTGGTTGGGTGTATGGTCAATTGCTTACTGAACACCTCTTAAAGCAAGCAAGCAGTAAATTTGTAAAACTACGAGGAGTGTTCAGAGCTCATCAGCATAATGGTATGATGCTTAATCATTTAAAGAAAAATAACGGAATTATAGCGTTGTGGGATCATATTGTTTTTACCTTCTTATCAGCTCCAGCTGCTAATTTAGACTTCAACCATGATTCGTTTGGGATTGTAACGCTTAATGGTCCATATAACTATTGGGCGCTTGAGCATGTGGTTAAAGAGGTCAGGTAAGAAGTAATATATTATAGATAGATTGTTAGCCATCGAGAAATCGGTGGCTTTTTCTTTTTTCAATGCAAGACAGTTTTGTTATGCTAAACCCTTGTTTTTCAGGATGGCCTTGCTTGTTGTTAATTACAAATGTAAAATATAATGGCGATAGATTTTGTTTAATAGGGATTGTTTATATGAATAAGTTAGTAATTTTAATGGGTTTTTTAGGTTTGGTTGGGTCGGCTTTTGGGAATGAAGTCGCTATAAGGAACCAAGAGTTAAGACCGTCTTTTCAAACAATGCCAAGGGAAGCTTTGGTAAATGTTGGGACTAGGCTTTCTGATCGGGGTTTTTTAACCTTTATTAAAGAGGTTCCAGGGCCGGATAGAAAAGAAGTTATTTGGGGCCGCTTTAAAAAGAGAACTAATCCAACGGATTTGATAGAAGCGTTAAAAATTGATGATGGTAAATTAAAAGATGAAGATGCTCTTGTTTGTACATTGTCAGTGATCAAGGCTAATAATGCCTTGAAATTTCCTCATAAATTAAATCTTGATAGGACGGGTAAGGGTAACAATACAGCATTAATGCAGATGGTCGAACAGGGACATTTTAATTCAGTAAAGATACTTGTTAATGCGGGAGCTCATTTGGATAGAAAGGATACATCTGGAAATACCGCATTAATGCGTGCAATTAAAAATGGGCATAAAAAGATAGCGAATTACTTAGTTAAGTTCGGAGCAAATGTTAATGTTTTAAATAAGGCAGGTGAAACTGCCGTTGGAGTAGCTCATCGTAAGGGATATAAAGGCCTTGAAAATATGCTTATTGGAGTAGGGGCGAATAGGGATCTTCGTTTTCATGATCAAGTGCCACTTATAGATGAAATAAGCAGTGAAAATTGGATTCGAGCGAAAGCATTGATAGTTGCTGATGCTGACCTTAATATACAAGATGGTGAGGGCAATACACCATTGATGGAGGCAGCATGTAAGGGGCACGTAGAAACTGTTAGAGCATTGATAGCGGGTGCAGATCCTGATCTTAATATACAAGATGGTGAGGGCAATACACCATTGATGGGGGTAGTAGATAAGGAAGACAAAGATATTGTTGAGGCATCGCTGATAAAAGCGGGTGCTGATCTTAATATACAAGATGAGTATGGTCGTACAGCATTGATGGGGGGAGTAAGATGGGGGCGTACAGAAAGTGTTAAAGCATTGATAGCTGCTGGTGCTGATCTTAATATACAAGATGAGTATGGCAATACACCATTGATGGGGGGAGTAAGATGGGGGCATACAGAAAGTGTTAAAGCATTGATAGATGCTGGTGCTGATCTTGATATACCAGATGAGTATGGTCGTACACCATTGATGTGGGCAGTAGATAAGGGAGACAAAGATATTGTTGAGGCATTGATAGCTGCTGGTGCAGATCTTAATGTACAAATGATGACGGTAGTAGATAAGGGAGACAAAGATTTTGTTGAGGCATTGAAAGCTGCTGGTGCAGATCTTAATATACAATGTAATTATGGTAGTACAGCATTGATATGGGCAGCAAAATGGGGGCATACAGAAAGTGTTAGAGCATTGATAAATGCTGGTGCTGATCTTGATGTACAAGATAATTATGGTCGTACACCATTGATGGGGGCAGTAGGTAACGGGCATACAGAAAGTGTTAGAGCATTGATAAATGCTGGTGCTGATCTTGATATACAAAATGATGACGGTAGTACAGCATTGATATGGGCAGCAAAATGGGGGCATACAGATATTGTTAAAGCATTGATAGATGCTGGTGCCAATCCTGATATATATAACATATTTGGTTATCGAGCTGCTGATTCCGGATGGTATAAAAAACCTATTCGTGAATTACTTGATCCAATAACGGAGGGTCGCAATTGGAGAAGGTTTACACAAAAACGATATACGGTTCCAGCGACAATGTTGGTCGGTAGATTAATGTTAACCGGGTTTTTTATGTGACCTTAGAGTCCTTCAGTGCTTTTGAAACACAGACGATTCAGGGCGAATACCTAGCTCGCCTTGGGGAGCCTTTGACACTCAAGTTTCATATCTGGTATACTTATAGGTGAATTAATCATTGAAATTTTTCGGGGGCGTAACGGCTTCGACGTGTTGTTGCGGACATGAAGTGCATGCCGAGCGTTGTCTGAGTGCTCGTAAAACAATCAGGTAAACAATAAGTGTAGGCCAATATGGTTCTTCACAACCAGCTCTTGCTTAAACAGTACTAGTTGGTTCTTGTTAGTGATACGCTATCCTATTCGTAGATCTAACTCGTATAATTTATATAGGACCTCCAGGCAAGATTTTTTAGTTCTGTAGCCTGATTTGTATCACTGGACTGACGAGTATAGGCTTTTGTGTCTTTACAAACCTGTACTTGTACTTTTAAAGACTAAGCATGTAGTACTACCTGGACAAAGCAGGGCGGACATGGGTTCGACTCCCATCGCCTCCACCAAATATAAAAAAAAGCCACTGAGGAAACTCAGTGGCTTTTTGTATTTTCAATTAAGTTTATTTACTTAATAAATCTAGCAAAAGGTCTTTTGATCAAAGATTTAACTTGTGCTACTGATGGTAACTTAACAAATAGTTTTTTGTAATCTACAATGTAGTCATTCAAGTTAAAATCGCTCATTACAGCTTTAATTTGATCGCGATAACGGTAAGCTGCTGCGCTGCCACCGATTGCTAACGCTGCTCCTGCCATAAGCATGTATGAACGCTTAGTTATTGAAGAAGGCATTTGTTCTTTAAGGATACCGCCTAATGATTCAAGAACTGCATCTTTTTCAGAATTAAGTTGATGCCATTCAAATTTGTTCTTCCAGTCTACCCAGAAAGAAACATAATCACGACAACCAACTTCTTCAAGTTGTCTTTCATAGTAGTTGTGTACTACTTGCTCAAGTTGAGAAAGATCTACATTAACAGTAACTTTACAGTTAGGATCTCTTAATGGAAGATCAACAGAACCGTTTCTTACAAGCGTTTCATGATGCTTGCGGTAAAAGTTTGGATTCTTGTAACAGTTTGCAAATAGAGCTTCAAGATCGTCAACATTTACTGGGTTACGAGTATAGGTTGCAAGGTTGTAACGGATGTTATAAACAGCACCGGAAGCACCTGTTATACGCTTTGTACCAAACACTGCTTCACGAGCAAGAGTAAGGCCACACGAGAGCAAACTGGCTAATAGAACCAGGGTTTTGAATTGTTTTATCATGGTTTCTCCTTTTAAAATTAGATAAAATGTATTTCAATTCTTTAGGCTATCAAGCTCGTTCTTTTTGACAATTTTTTGCTACACTGAGTTTCTGTAAAAGTAACTTTTTCCAAAAAGGATTGTTAGTGAAGCACAATAACCAATTTGCTTATCAATTGTCAACGGATGAGCTTGTTCGTAATCTAAATTCCGATGTAAACAGTGGACTTTCGCCTGAACTTGCCGCTCAACGTCTCGCACAAGACGGTACTAATGTTATACCAGGAGCACCGGCGGATTCATTGTTCTTAGTTTTTTTCCGCCAATTTAAAAATCCATTAATTTATATTCTGCTTATAGCAGCAACCATTATATTTTTTGTTGGGTATCATCTCGATGCATTTATCATCAGTGGAATTCTCTTTTTCAATGCGATCATAGGAACCATTCAAGAAGGGAGAACCCAAAATATTCTTGCCAGTCTTCAAAAGTTTATCATGGCAGACTCCGTTGTTTTACGAGGAGGTAAGCATGTCGTTCTTCAAGATAAGGACTTAGTGGTTGGAGATATTATAGTCTTGCAGGAAGGGAGTAAGATACCCGCCGATGCTAGAGTTATCTCTGCTAATGATTTGAAGATCAATGAATCAACATTGACCGGAGAATCGACCGCTGTAACAAAAAATACGGAAACACTTTCAGGAAAGATTCCTGTAGCAGAACAGAATAACATGGTCTTTAGGGGGACGTTTGTTATTTCAGGATTTGGTACAGCGATTGTAACAGCGACTGGCCTTGATACCGAGATTGGTCGTATTCAAAAAACTCTTAAAACTATTCATCCAGAGATGCCGATTAAAAAGGACCTTGAAAAATTATCCAAGTGGATCCTTATCTTCGTATTTATTTTTTGTGTAGTCCTGTTTGGTGTTGGGATTGCAACCGGTAAGCCATTTAAAGAATTATTGGTCATGCTAACAGCGCTTTTCATATGTGTCATTCCCGAGGGCCTTCCTGTTGTACTGACTCTAGTTTTAGTGTCCGGTGCGTATCGCATGGCAAGAAGGAAGGTTCTTGTTAAGCGATTGCCAGCCGTTGAGGCCTTGGGTCGTATTCAAACTATTTTGATTGATAAGACTGGAACTTTGACTCGTAATGAGATGATGGTTTCTCAGGTTGCAGTTGGCGATCAAATATATTCTGTTACAGGTGAAGGATACTTTGCACAAGGTGCTGTTCAATATGAGAAGGGTATAACGCCAGAGGATAAAGAACGGTTGCAACAGATGGCAAGCGCATCAATCTTAAATCATGTAGAGATTAGCTACAATGCCAAGGAAGGGTTGTTCCGTATCAAGGGTGATCCAACAGAGGCAGCGTCTACAATCTTTGCAGAGAAGCTGGATGTAACTCCCGAGAGTTTGGAAAAGGAGTTTAAGCTTATTAAGGAATATCCTTTTAGCTCAGAAAAAAGATATCATGCAGGCTTTTATGATCGCAATGGCGATGTTGTAGCATTCCTTGTTGGCTCTCCTGAGGTTGTAGCTGAATGCTGTGATGCTATGACTGATAAGATTGAGATGACTTTGAATAACTTCCTTAAAGAAGGGTTACGAGTTGTTGCTGTAGCAATGAAGGTACTACCAAAACAAAAAGATTATACAGAGGATGACTTGAAAGGTATGTCATTTCTCGGGTTGCTTGGTATTCAAGATGCAATTCGAGTTGGTGTTGATAAGAGTATTGAGCAAGCGCATGAGCAAGGTTTACATGTTGCCATGGTAACGGGTGATCATAAAGACACAGCGCTTTATGTAGCAAAGCGAACGGGGATCTATAGAGACGGTGATACGGTTGTTATGGGAACTGAGTTCGAGGATGCTGATGAGGCCAAGAGGATTGAGATGGCAAAGAAAGCTACCGTGTATGCACGAGTTGCGCCACAAACTAAGCTTGAGATTGTTAAGACGTATAATGGAATGGGTGAGATTGTTGCCATGACTGGTGATGGTGTTAATGATGCACCACCGCTAGCAGCGGCTGATGTTGGAATTGCAATGGGTAATATTGGAACTGCAGTCGCCAAGGAAGCGGCGGACGTTATTCTTTTAGACGATTCATTTTCTAGCATCATGGCCGGTGTTGATGAGGGCCATCATATATTTTACGCACTGCGTCGTGTTATCTTATATTTCTTTGCAACAAACTCGGGAGAGGTTATTGTTGTACTGTTTGCATTGATGGCAAACTTGCCACTTCCTATCCTGGCAGCACAGATTCTTTGGCTTAACCTTATCACGGATGGTTTTCTTGATATTGCATTATCTATGGAACCGCATGAAAATGATATGCGTAAATATCTCGACTTTAAGAACATTAAGCTTATCGATAGAGGGATGATGTTCAAAATGTTTTCTATGGCATTGCCGATGGGTATTGGTTCCATGGCAGTCTTTTTATGGTACTACCAAACTGACTTACCTAAAGCCAGAACTATGACATTGTTAACAATGGCAATGTTTCAGTGGTTCAATGCATGGAACTGTCGATCTGAGTATAGATCAATATTTAATATGAAGTGGTTTGGTAATAAATGGCTTGTTATAGCAACAGTATGGGTTATCTTCTTGCAGTGGATGGTAATTTATAATCCGTATTTACAGTATGTATTCCGCACTGTTCCTATTTTTGGTTACGAATGGGCTATGGCTGCATTGATTTCTTCTTCAATAATTTTCATCGAGGAGATACGAAAATTAGTAGTTCGATTGACGAAGTCGGCATAAGTGGTAGGATTTACCTGAGAGTTTTAAGTATATAATTTTTCGTATAAAGGGTTTTTTCATGAAGAAGTTTTTGTCACTTGCATTATTAACAGCTACCATTTCAACAGTATCACTTGCTGAAGCACCAAAAGTATCAATGGATAAAGATGTTGCATCATTGAAGACACAAGTAAGCAAGTTAGCAAAACAACAAGTTAAAATTGGTATTGTTAGTGCGACAGATGTTGCAGGAGCAGAAGAGTCAAAAGATCTTCAAAAAGATATCATGCAACTTCGTGCTAAGTATGAAGGCGCTGTTATGAAAATAGATCAAGAACTACAGGGACTTGTAGCTCAAGCTCAAAGCGCAGCACAAGCAAAGCTCAAATCAAAAGTTGAAGACCTTCAAGAAAAAATTACACAAAAAACACAAGAGCGTGAAACAGCAGCGAAGAATGCAGAACGCGGTATGCAACGTGATGCACAAAAATTAGTACAAGAATCACAAGAACGCTTCTTGCAAGCTGTTGAAAAAGTAGCAAATGCTAAAGGTCTTGATGTTGTAATGCAACGTGAAACAGTTCTTTATGTAAACCCTGCATCAGAAAGCGATATTACAAAAGCTGTAATTTCTGAGTGGGATTCTATTTACAAAGCAATCAAAGCTAAAAAAGCTTCAGCAAAACCAGTTTTGAAAAAATAAATTCCCTTTCATAATGGAATTGAAAGACCTGCTTAACGCAGGTCTTTTTTTTGAATAATAAACTTTTTTTGGCATTGCAAATCGTTTTATACTACACTTGAAGTGAAACAATAAATTCATAACGATAAAGTGGAGAACGATGGGAAAGATCCAACGGCTTTCTTCGGACGAGATAAAAAAAATTGCAGCGGGTGAAGTTGTCGAACGTCCGGCCAATATAGTTAAGGAATTGGTTGAAAATTCACTTGATGCTGGTGCTACTAAAATAGATATATACATCGAAGATGCTGGTAAAAAGTTAATTCGTATTGTTGATAATGGTTGTGGTATGTCGGTTGAAGATGCGCATGCATGTTTTGAACAGCATGCAACAAGTAAGCTTCAATCTGTAAATCAGTTACAAGAGATTGATACGTACGGCTTTCGTGGAGAAGCACTTTCCAGTATTGCAGCAGTGAGTAAAGTATCGCTAACGACCAAGGAAGAGAGTGCCAAGCAAGGTGTTAATCTAACGCTTGAGTACGGTAAGGTTGTTAATGAGCAGGCAGCAGCTGCAGCTCAGGGTACAGATCTTGCAATCGCTGATATATTTTCTAATGTTCCAGCTCGTAGAAAGTTCCTTAAAACGAATGCAACAGAGTGGAATCAAATGGCTCAGCTCTTTCAAGCATTATGCCTCACTTATCCAGCGGTTCACTTTACGTTGTATCATGAGAATAAAATTGTACACAACTGTCCATCCGTTGACGACCTTAAGACACGAGTAACACAGCTTTGGAATCATCAGTTTGCAAACTACATGCTCGATATTTCAGGCAGTGATAAAAAATTAGACTTAAAGCTCGATGGTTTTGTTTCAGACCATCAGTATTCGCGTTATAACCGTAACCAGATTTATCTTTTTGTTAATAACCGTTGGGTTAAGAATCAAAAATTGTCTCGTGCCGTTGTGCGCGGTTATGGCAATGTTCTACAGTCTGGAAAGTTTCCAGCCGCGTTCATTTTTATTGAGATAGACAAGGAACAGGTTGATATCAACATCCATCCTCGAAAAGAAGAAGTACAGTTCCTTCATCCGCGGACTGTAGAGCAGTTGATTGTTAAGTGTATTAAAGATCGGCTTGAGTCTAAGGTCAGCTCACACTTGCAGTCAGTTACCTTTTCTCCTGCAACAAAGTCTTCTGACACATTCCCTATGGATGAATTGAAAAATAACTTTTCTCCAACGCTTAACTTATTGAAAAACAAGTTTGACCTTTCTGTTGAAGATGAGGCAGAGTTTGAAATTGAGTTTGCACAACAAGAGGAGTCCTTAGATAGCTTTGAGGATCTTTCAGGTTTGGACCAAATTCAACTGGAGACGAATGAAGATTCTAATTCAATGTCTAACAGTGCTAGCTCAGAAAGCCTTTCTCGTGTGGCCGAAAGTACTGAAGCTCAAATACTAAATCAGTTACAACAGCACTTGAGTAAGCCTTCGTATAAATTATTAGGGCAATTGTTTAGGACATACATTTTAATGGAGCGTGATGAGCAGTTTATTATGGTTGATCAGCATGCTGCGCATGAGCGTGTATTGTATGAGGTCTTTTCCAGGCGGTTTGATGATATTGCAACAGTTAACCTTATGTTCCCGCAACGTATAGAATTGTCCGAGCATGAGTTCAAGCTTGTAGAGCCATACTTATCATTGCTTCAAGAGCAAGGTATTGGTATTGAGCTTTTTGGTGAAACACAGTTGGTTGTATCTTCTACGCCAGTTAATATTAAGAATGTGAATCTTCAGGAATTTATTCAACAGGTAATTAGTTGGATAGAAGAACATGAAGGGGTTGATATTAAACTCTTTAGAAAGCAGCTTAATGAACATGTTCACGCGCAGATGGCATGCAAGGCAGCAGTTAAGGCCGGCGATGTTCTTGAGGATGAAAAGATTCATCAGCTTATTCGTGACTTGGAAAAATCAGAAAATCGTCTTACATGTCCTCACGGACGTCCGACAATGTGGGTAGTGTCACAAGGTGATATTGAAAAGCAGTTTAAAAGAAAACTGTAATTTTACTTAAACTTGAATGAATGAACCCATTGCATCATTAAGAGCCAGATTGGTGGAAGGCTTTGGAGTTTGAGTCCGTAATTGACGATCATGATTGAGATAATTACGCCAATTATTTGGATAAGGAATGGCCCGGCGAGTGCAATAAACAATCCTGTGCCGATGATAATTAATACAATTCCAAGGATTTTATCGTTACCTTGTGGCATATGATTTTCCTTAAGTAATACAGAAAAATTCTTTTATTATACCCAAGCGTAGCATAGAAAATTGTCAAAGCAAGGACGAAGGTTTGACTTTTGCAATCTCAGAAGTTTAGAATGGAGTCATTCTTTTCAAAAGGAGAAAAGCATGTTTAAAGAAATATTTAGCAGAGTAAGTGAATTAGAGCATCATTACCAAGCAGTATTTGCAGTTGTGGTTGCGATTGGTGTTGTACTTTTTTCATGGGGAATTGAAAAACTATTGGAGGAATACGTATTCCATCACAGGCCATTGTTTGGATATATTTTCTCGGTTCTGTTTGGTGTATTTCTTTTATGGATGACTAAGGTTGTTGTATTGAATCTAATGTAGCGGGAAAAAAAGGAGAATCTCGATGGCATACAGTGTTGAATCTAAGAAAAGTGGTAAGACATATTATCTTCACTCAAAAGAAGTAAAGCTTGCAGGCGGTCGCATGCAACGTATTTTCTATTTTGCAGGTGACGAACGTCCAAATGTATTGGATGCATTACCAGATGGTTACAAGGTTATTGAAAATGCGCGTACCGGTCTTCCAATGTTAAAAAAGAAGTAAGACCCCGAGTACGTGAAGTATAATATCCGCAGCTCCATGTGCGAGCATTGCAGATACTAAATTATACTTCCAATACAAGTATCCAAAAATAACCCCGGCGATACCGTTCAGAATCAATATCTGAGCTAGAACTGCTGGGGTTATTGTTGTTATAGCTTTGACACCTGGTATATGCCCTACACCAAATAACACCGCAACAACCACAATACCACTCCAGTATGTCCAATCTCTAGCTGATTGAGTAACTTTCTGTAAAATCCATACAATAAACGACATTAATAAAAGGCGAAGCAAAACCTCTTCATTAATGGCACCGTAAATGACTGCTAATAGTCTGTACTGCCACGCTGGTGGCATCCCAATAATAATACTTACTCCTGATGCCTTGAGTATCAATTCAATTGCTAAGAGAGCAATTCCAACCCCAATACCAGTTCCAATACCAATAATGACACTTTGTTTATTGGGCCAAATATTTAAGCGTATGTTTTGAGCAAAATAAAGGCCTGCAAAGCTAGCTATACCGTAGAGTACACCACTTTGTAGGAGCAAGGGTAAAACTTTTGCCTCTGGTGATATGTGAAGCATGTAGAGTACGTAAGGAATTGCAGCGAGTGATCCGACAAGGCAGGCTAGCCAAAGTATTAGTCCTGTAGTCCAGAATTGTTTCGTCATTGAATACTCCTTTTTGATCTAATCAATATATGATTGGACCATAGCATTATTTAAATGAGCAATCTAGCGGACGGTTGGTTATTGTTTTTGGATCAATTCAAATCGGTTTTGATGTGGCTTATTTTCAAGTTTCTCAAGAAACATTGAAAGAGGGCGTGACCATATTACATTGTTGCCAAGGTCAGATTCGTATTCAGCGCGATAGATAACCATCAGTTCTAATGTTTCGCTGTGTCGTGCAACATTGAGGACGGTATATAAATTACCTTTGTAGTGGCGGTAAGAGCCGCCGACAATGATATTTTGTAATTCTAATTTTTCTTTATCAGATATTGGTTTCATCATTATTACTATTCTAAGCTTTTTAAATATTTTACGACTTTGACGTGTCCTTGCTCCTGGGCACAATCCAGAGCACTTTTCCCATTATAAGAATTAACTTCAGATATGTCAGCTTCATAGGAGATTAGTAATTTTACAATGTCTAGATGTCCTTTGTATGCTGCTATCATGAGAGCGCTCCAATCACCAAATATTTTAGGGCTACCATCCAGATAGGCTCCCCAGTTAATAAGCTCTTCGATAATTTCGAGAGGGGCTTTGATATTGATAGCATGGGAAAGTAGGGAGAGGTTTCTAACATTGCTATTTTTATATTTGAATATTAAAGGTGATGCTGTAATGTCATTGGCGTCAGCTCCAGCCTCTAACAAAAGACGAACCATGTCGAGCGATTGGCTATCGATAGCATAGCGCAACACTGGATTTCCTCCACGAGGAAAGTCTCTACCTTCAACGGCGCATACATCTTCTCCAGCCATGATAAGCTCTCTGGCTTGATCAATATCTTTTTGGATTACAGCTTCCATGAGTGGGGTTTTATGATCTCCTCCACCAATACTCTTATGGTGAGGGTTAATACTGAAGCTAGAGATCGTAAGGAGTGAAAAAATTAAAAAAAGATACTTCATCTTTCTCCTATGACCTGGATACCCCGTGGTTCACCTCGGGGAGGAAAGGTCATCCTAATTCAGCCAAAATAAAAATTGTATTTTGTTTGGCTGATGACTTATACGTTTTACATTGGTAATAGTATGTCAGATATGG
>PVBE012703756.1_pt1 | contig 19094 bp, 16 predicted proteins | sample 1631181 | NCBI WGS metagenome assembly PVBE01 (sample SAMN08397723, study PRJNA350692) | Marine metagenome, whole genome shotgun sequencing project. | isolation source: water | place: Pacific Ocean | collected 2012-04 | reverse complement strand
TCGGTTATGGAGTTGGAGACGTAGGTTCCTCGCGCCGCAGGAGGCGCCCGCCGAGAAAGGGTGCGCACCAGGCCGCCGTCAGCACGAGCCCGACGATGCCGATCAGCCAGTAGGTTTCTGGCGTGCCTTCGGTCTTCTCGTAGGCGCCGACGATCGGGATCCAGATCGCGAACGAGAGGCGCCCCGCGAATGAGAGAATGGAGAGCGCCGTCGCCCGCGCCACCGACGTCACCCGTTGGTTGACGAATTCCTGGATCAACGACCAGTGCAGCGCGAACGGGATCTGATGGATGAAGAACAGGAAGATGCCGATCCAGTTCGGGAGAAAAGAACCGGCGAGGAACGCCGCGCACAGAGGCACCGGTAGCCACGTGAAGATGGTCTGGTAGCGGAAGCGGCGCGTCAGAGCGGGTGACAAGCGACTGAATGGGGCTGCGAAGAGGTTCAACGCCGCGAACAGCACGCCGAGGATCAGCCAGTTGCGCTCGGGGTGTGAGGTGTCGAGGACGGTCTCATTGAAGCACGGTTGGTAGGTGTGGAACGCGAATCGCAACAGGCCGAACAGGAGGATGAAGTACACGAGGCCCCAGACGAGCGGCCCGCTGCGCAGGTCAGAGATCGCAGCGCGGAGCAGCGGTGGCGACCCACCCCGTTCGCGGGGGTGCTCGTGGAGGAAGCAGGCGACCGTGGCCCCCGCGAGGCACAGGATTGCCGTGAACAAGATCGTGGACTCGACTCCGAGGAAGTAGGCCATCACGCCCCCGAGGAGGAAGGAGCCCCCGGTGCCGAAGATCCGCTTTGCGTGGATGCGACTTTCCACGACGAGGAACCGATCCGAGATGCCGTGTTCCTTCAGGGAATCGAAGAGCATCGCGGTGGGGGCGCCGGAGAGCAGCGAATGGCCGATGCCGAACAGCGCCTCGCCCGTGCAGAACACGGCGAACGTGTCACCTCCCCAGATCGTGAAGAACCCCGCGGCGAGGATCAGGGAGCCGGCGACCATGGAGCTCTTGCGCCCGAATCGATCGGCGAAGATCCCGGTCGGGATCTCCATGATGACCATCGCCCAGTAGTACCAGGCGATCAGCCACATGTACTGAACGAGGTCCAGCCCGTAGTCGCTGAAGTAGAAGAACAGGAACGGGATGCACGCGAATGGATAGGTCAGGGACCCATACGCCCCGAGCAACCCGATCTGTCGGTCCAGTCCCGCCATACGAATCAGACCATGCCGGTTTGCAAACCGAATCTCCAGTAGGTCTCGTGACAGTGTCTCGTCATAATCATCGGCGATGATTGCGGCGTTGATCCGAGCCATGCGGCCACACCAGTGGGTCAAGAACCTCCTCGTGTTCGCGTCGCTGATCTTCGCGCACAAGCTCGGCGATTCCGACCTGGTCGTGAGGGCGTTGATGGCGTTCGCTATCTTCTGCCTGCTATCGAGTTCGGTCTATCTGCTCAACGACGTGGTGGATCGGAAAGTCGACCGGGCGCATCCCCGGAAGAAGAACCGACCGATCGCGACCGGCGCGCTGCCCGTTCCCGTGGCTCTCCTCGTCTCCTTCGTGTTCGCTGGAGGGGCGATGGCGTGGGCTATTCAGATCAGTTCGTCGCCCCCGGAGGAGCACGTGCCGTTCTACGCGCTCCCGGTCGCCTACCTCGTCCTGCAGATCTTCTACACGTTTGCGTTGAAGAAGATGCTGATCATCGACTGCATCTGCATCGCACTCGGGTTCTTGTTTCGGGTTCACGCCGGGAGTCTCGTGCTCTCGGTGAAGAGCTCGGACTGGCTCCTGCTGTGCACCTTCTTCTTCGCGCTGATGCTGGCCTTCTCCAAGCGCCGTGACGAGGTTCTCAAGGTCTCAGACGGGAGTGGGGCGACGCGGGCGACGTTGCGCCGCTACACTACTGAGTTTCTGGACCAACTGATCTCGTCCCTCGCCGCGATCAGTATCTTGAGCTACGCGATGTACACGCTCGCTGCAGAGACCGTGAAAGAGCACGGCAGCAAGAACCTGATCATCACCGTTCCGCTGGTGGTCTACGGCGTGTATCGCTACCAGTACCTCGTGTTGCAGCGGGGCAAGGGCGGGGAGCCGTCCAGACTCCTCTTTCGCGACAAACCACTGATCGTCAGTGGAATCGCGTATCTTCTCGTCGTCTGGCTGGCTTTCAACTGGTTACCGCCGCTCTTGAGAAAGTGACCTCGATCGCCGATTTTCGAAGCGACACGCTGACCAAGCCAGACGCGGCCATGCGGGAGGCAATGGCCAACGCAGAGGTCGGCGATGACGTGTTCGGCGAGGATCCGACTGTTGCGAAACTCGAATCCCTCGCGGCCGAGTTCCTGGGCAAGGAAGCCGCGCTCTTCGTTCCGTCGGGGACGATGGCGAACCAGATCGCGATCCACGTTCACTGCCGTCCCGGAGACGAGTTGATCGGCGAAGAGCGAAGTCACGTGCTGCTCTACGAGGCCGGAGGCCTCGCGCGTTGGTCAGGGACAACGGCGAAGACTCTCTACCGGGCGGGCTGTTTTCTCGATCCCGCCGACGTATCGACCCTGCTGCGCGCGGACGATCCACACTGTCCTCGATCCAGACTGCTCCTGATCGAGAACACCCACAACATGTCCGGCGGGCGGACGATCGACAGAGTCGCGATGGACGCCCTGTGTAGCGCAGCGCGGTCGCATGACCTGTTGGTTCACATCGATGGCGCCCGAATCGCGAACGCCGCCGTGGCCAATGGGTGCGAAGCTCGCGAGCTCGCTGCCGCCGCGGACTCGGTGTCCCTTTGCTTCAGCAAGGGTCTCGGCGCACCCGTCGGCTCCGTGGTCGCTGGCTCCACGGACTTCATCTACCTCGCCCGGCGGACGCGCAAAGCTCTTGGTGGCGGGATGCGTCAGGCGGGGATCATCGCTGCCGCCGCGATCGAGGCGCTTCGGTCCGGTCCGGCGCGTTTGGTGGTCGACCACGCCCGAGCCCGGAAAATGGCTGAGGGACTCATGGGCGTCTCGCCGTTCGAACTCGATCTCGACGCGGTGCAGACGAACATCCTCATGGTCGAGGTTCCCGACAGGGATCCAAAGGAAGTGCTGAACTGGCTGGAGGATGCGGGGATCAAGGCGATGATCTTCGGGCCGCACCTCTTGCGGTTCGTTTTCCATCGCGATCTCACCGATGAGCACATAAACCGTTGCATCGCAAGGCTGCGGTCTTTTGCGGTAGAGGCAACCTGAACAGGACCTGTAAGGCGAACGAACAGTGAGCATATTCAAGGCATACGACATCCGTGGCACATACCCCGATCAGATCGACGAGGCCCTCGCGCGTCGCATCGGTGCAGCATTCGCGAAGTTCATCGGTGGCAAGCGACTCGTCGTCGGTCGCGACATGCGGACGATGGCGCCGTCCGTGACAGACGCGTTCATCGACGGCGTGTTGGAGCAAGGCGTCGACGTCGTCGACATCGGTTTGAGTTCGACGCCGATGGGCTACTACGCGATCGGCAAGCTCGAGTGTGATGGGGGCGTGATCGTCACGGCCTCACACAACTCGAAGGAGTACATCGGATTCAAGCTGTGCCGCGAGGGCGCGCGACCGCTGTCTGGTGACACCGGGATCAAGGATGTCGAGAGACTCGCCACCGGCGCGGATCTGCCAGTGGCGGAGCCGCGAGGTACGCGTGAACACATCGACGTGAAGCCTGGATTCGTCGATCACATCGCGAGCTTCGTATCCGGGATCGAGCCGATGAAACTCGTGTGCGACTACGCCAACGGCATGGGGGCGAACGAGGCACCCGAGATCTTCGCCAAGATCTCGGGGCTCGAGGTCATCGGTCTGTATCAAGAACTCGACGGCACCTTTCCTAACCACGAGGCCAACCCGCTTCACGAACCGAACCTCGATGATCTGCGCGCGGCGGTGAAGGAGCATGGCGCGAATCTCGGGATTTCGTTCGATGGTGACGCCGATCGGTGCGCCTTCGTGGACGAAGAGGGGAGAACCGTGCACGCAGACCTCGCCACGGTCATCCTGATGCGGGGCATGCTCGAACGGCACCCGGGCAAGGGCATCATCTACGATCTGCGTTCGTCGAAGGTGCTGCCGGAAGAGATCGTGCGGCACGGAGGCCGACCTGTGCGAGAGCGCGTCGGCCACTCGTTCATGAAGGAGACGATGCGTCGAGAGGACTGCATCGGTGGCGGCGAGCTGTCGGGGCACTTCTACTTCGCGGAGAACTACTACACGGATTGCGGCGTGCTCGCGTGCATCCTCGTCCTCAACCAACTCAGCAAGGAAGGGCTGAGCTTGAAGGGTGCCGCCGATCCGCTGCGGAGATACTACGGCACCGGCGAGATCAACTTCCGAGTGGATGACAAGGCCGCGCTCATGCAGAAGATCGAGGACGACTACTCCGATGGAGAAATCGATCACCTCGACGGCGTGACGATCACGTTCCCGGACTGGTGGGTAAACGTGCGCCCGAGCAACACAGAGCCGTACCTGCGCATGTGTCTCGAGGCCGACGTCGACAGCGTGATGCAGGAGAAGAAAGCAGAACTGATTGCGATCCTCGGCGAGCCGGTCTAGAAGATCGGCATGTCAGCCGAAGAGAACCGGGTGGTCCGCGTTATCGGGGTTCCAATGGATCTCGGCGCCGGGCGCAGAGGCGTGGACATGGGGCCGTCCGCAGTGCGCATCGCCGGTGTCGCCCACGCCCTCAAGGACCTGGGCTACACCGTGGAGGACGCGGGAGACGTCGTCGTTCCGTCCCCCGAGACCCGTCGTCTGGTCGACCCGAAGGTTCGTTATCTGCCGGAGATCGTCCATGTCTGTGATCGGCTGCGGGGTCGGGTACGGCGCAGCCTCGACGAAGGTGCCGTGCCGATCGTGCTCGGTGGCGACCACAGCGTCGCGATCGGCACCGTGAGTGGAGTCGCGGAGTACTATCGCGGACGCGATGAGAAGATCGGGCTCATCTGGATCGACGCGCACGCGGACATGAACACCCCGGAAACCAGCCCCAGCGGCAACATTCACGGCATGCCTCTCGCAACGCTCCTGGGGTTTGGGCACGAGCGCCTGGTGAACATCGGTGGCTTCACACCGAAGGTCGAAGCCAGGAACGTCAGCTTGATCGGGATTCGTAATCTCGACGAGAAGGAGAAGGTGTTGGTTCAAGAGTCCGGTCTCAACGCCTACACGATGCGCGACGTCGATGAGCGGGGCATGAAGTCCGTGATGGAGGAAGCGTTGCAGCGCGCGTCCGATGGCACGGCGGGAATCCACATGTCCTTCGACCTCGATGGCATGGATCCGAGCCAGGTGCCTGGCGTCGGGACCGCGGTCCGCGGAGGCATCAACTGGCGCGAGGCGAACTTGTTGATGGAGATGCTTGCAGACACTTCGACGATGACGAGCCTCGAGATCACGGAACTCAATCCCATCCTCGACGACCGCAATCAGTCCGGTCGCGTCGCCGTGGACCTGATCACCTCGGCGTTCGGCAAGCGCATCCTCTAGCCCGCTCTACTCGAGGAGTTTTCGCAGCAACGGCGGAAGCAGTGCGCGGGACGTGTTGTCGAGGAAGTCGAGGCGCACGGACCGGTACGCGCGAAGTGCGTCGAGCTGAAGCCCGTTGCTCGGTGGTTTGGTCAGCAATCCGAGAAGTATCTTGAACGCGTTCACGCTGCCCGCACTCATGAGTGCGCGAAGTCGCATGGGCAGCAACGCCACTTCCTCGACGGTCTTCGCCGGAAGGAACTTGTCGTCGATCGTGGCGCCGAGTCGCTCCATGGCGAGAGCCAGCCTCTCGGCAGACTCGCGATCCCGGGCCGAGAGGAACAACTGTGTCGCCGTGGGCAGGAGTTCCTTCCATCCGGCTTCCGCGACGATCTTGGTGGCGCCGGCGCGCACTTCGAACGACCGCTCGGCGTCACGGGAGATCGCGATGCACGCCTTTACGAAGTCGTCGCCGTGGGGGACTTTCTTTGCGCGGAGCATCGCGGCTTGAAGCATCGGTTCCGCCGTCGCGAGGATCCGATCCTCGACGCCCTCTCGCAGCGGGCTGCCGCCGAGCGTGAGGACCGTACGGATCGCCGCGGCGACGCTCTCGGGGGCCTGACCTAGGAGGGCTCGACCGGCGACGCCGAGCGCCTCTGCTTGTCGATGAAACGCCAGCAGATCAAGCGCGCGGGCGCGGACCCCGGGCGTGGGGGCGTGTTCGGCGAGGTGCAGGATGCGTTCCCAGTGCGAACGTTGGAACTTCACCCGTCGGTCGGCGAGCGCTGTCAGGCTCGCCATCAGGATCTCGGAGTTCTTCGTGCCGAGTTGTCCGAGGAATGCTTCGCGGTTCTGCGCACTCGGCACGCGGGCGAGGCTCTCTATCACGAGGGAGAGTTCGGCGCGGTTGCGGTAGGTTGCGTCCGAGATGAAACCACGGAGCGTCGTCATGCGCTGGGGATGCGGCAACTTCCGGAAGCCGATCAGGACGCAGACTAGCTCGGTACGGATGCGTTTGCGGCTTGCGCTGGACGCGCGGTTGAAGAACTCGTCGATGGCCGGAACGCGGGGTTCATCGGGAAGCAGCCCGAGCGCGAGTGCGGCGAGGAAGCGCTCGTCTGAGTCTCGCGCCGACTTCTTGAGCACGCGACTCAGCAGGATGTCCGAGCCCGGTTGGCCGAGCAGGCCGAGCGCCAAGATCGCCCGATGCCGTGCGGCGGGCTCGGGATCGACAGCGAGGCCGAGGATGTCGGCGTGGTACTTCGATTCACCGGTCGCCGCGAGGGCGAGGGCGGCTTCCCCGCGCACCACCGCGGATTGGGAGTCGAGCAGCGGCTCGATCGCGAGAATGACCGGGTCCGAAGTCGGGTTCTGGGCTGCCGTGACCCCCGTGAGCAGCAACGTGACCGCTGTTGCGAACAGGCGTGCGCCAGCGCAACCTCGGTGTGCGATATGACGCGCTGTCGGTAGGGGATCCACGAATGTGTAAGCTGCTGTTTGTGAACGGGCTTCTGGCGCCTGCTCCAGGATACGCTAGGAAGCTGGCGCTGGCTCCTATCCGAGACCGAGGAGTGGGCCATGGGTAGCAAATGGTGTTCCTGATTCCACGCTCATGACGTTTCCCGTTGGATCGCACCGTGCGGACGGTTCCTCCGTGGCGTTCCTCGATTGTTTCTCCGGTGTTGCCGGAGACATGTGGGTCGGGGCGCTGCTCGATCTCGGTGTGCGCATCGATGAGCTGGAAGGTCCGGTGGCGTCGCTCGGTCTCGATGGGGTCAGCCTGCACGCCGAGCGCGTCAGGCGTGGGAGTCTTGCCGGCACCCACTTCCAGGTTCGACTCGCCCGGGCACCGCGATCGCATCGGCACCTCGGCGACATTTTGGCGATTCTCGATGCAGGAGAGATGCCTGACGTGGTGCGCGGTCGCGCACAGCGTGTCTTCCAGGTCCTCGGCGAGGTCGAGAGCCAGGTCCACGACACGCCGATCGAGAACGTGCACATTCACGAGGTCGGCGCTGAGGACACGATCGTCGACGTGGTCTGCACGGTGTTGGGCTGCCACCTGTTGGGCATCGACCGGATCTACAGTTCGGCGGTGGTGACAGGGCGCGGCACTGTCATGTGTGACCATGGCGAAATGCCGGTGCCCGCGCCGGGGGCGATGGGGAATCTGCTCGGGATTCCGTTGCGGAGCGGCGGGCCGATGGGGGAGTGCGTCACGCCGACGGGCGCAGCGCTGCTCAAGGTCCTCGTCGACGAGTTCGAACCGGACCTCGCGTGGACTCCTTCGAAATGCGGCTACGGCGCCGGCACGCGAGATGACCCCGAGCACCCGAACTTGCTTCGGGTCACGCTGGGCTCAGCCAGTGCCTCCGCCACGTCCATGATGTTGGAGATCACGTGCAATCTCGACACGATCACCGGGGAAGGCCTCGCGTTCCTCATCGACGGTTCGCTGCAGCGCGGCGCGGTCGACGCGTTCGCGACCGCGATCCAGATGAAGAAGGGTCGACCGGGGTGGAAGTTTACCGCGTTGGTCGACGAAGCGTGTCGCGAGGGTATCGTCCAGTTTCTGCTCGAGGAATCCACGTCTCTCGGTGTGCGAACGCATCGGGTCGATCGGTCGGTTGTGAAGCGCTGGGAGGACACGGTCGAGACGGAGTTTGGCCCCGTGCGTTTCAAGGCGGCGCGGCTGCCCTCCGGGGAGACGGTCCGGCGCCCGGAGGAGGCCGAGGTGTTGCGTATCGCGCACGAGCAAGGGCTGGGTCGCCGTGAAGTGCTGCGTCGGTTGTTGTGAGCCTCGGCTCGAGCGGCTAGTGAGTATCTTGGCGTTCCAGCGAGTGAGCTCGGGGGCTTGACCGGGGGCGTTCCTCGACGGCTCGGCGAAGAGTGCGCTCGCTCGTCGGCGTCCTTGTGGACTGGCGTGTTCGCCGGCGATCCTGGACGGGTCGCTAGAACCTGGGCCTGCCGTGCTGAGGCTGTGCGTTTCCTTGCCTGCTGCCGGGGACGAGGTTTGGAGTCCGGTCGACAGGAGAGGCGGATGGCTGCGGACGCCTAATCGTTCGCTCGTGCGGAGTAGAGCCCGTCTTCGGTCGTGATCTTGACCTTGTCGCCGACCTTGATGTGGGCAGGGGACTTCAACTGGTAGCCGGTGCTGATCTTGATCGTCTTTTGCAGGTTGGTAGCAGTGTCGCCCTTGACGACATTCTCTGCTTCGATGACTTCGAGCACGACCGATGGCGGGAGCTGGATCACACGCGGTTCCGCGTCGATGAAACAGACGGTGACGTTGTCACCTTCGCTCATGAATCGGAGGTTGTCTTCGACCATGACGTCCGGGAGATGGAACTGTTCGTAGGACTCGTTGTCCATGAACACGTGGCCGTTGCCGTCCTTGTAGAGGTACTGGCAGTCCTTGTTGTCCAAGAACACGTTGTCGAGTGTGTCGCCCGTGCTCATGCGCAGTTCTTTCTGCCGTCCTGTGAGCATGTTCTTCAGGTAGACGTGGTTGATCGCCTGCCCTTTTCCGGGAGTCGTGTGCACGTACTTCGTGATCTGGAAATACTCGCCTTGAATGCGGATGACCATGCCGGGTCTGACTTCCGTGACCTTGATGCCCATTGGGTTGTCGAGTGGTGATAGAGGTTGAGGGGTTGGAGACGGGGAGCACTCGTCGAGTGAGCGCTCAGTATTCCTTGCGGCGACTGGACGATTCGATGTTCACCGCCTTGCGGTACTTCGTGACGGTGCGTCGAGCGATGTGGACGCCCTTGCCTGCAAGGAGTTCGACGAGTTGGTCGTCGGAATGCGGTCGGGCCTTGTCCTCCTCGGCGACGATCGTCTGCAGTAGCAGCTTGACCGCCTGCTGGCTCATGACCTTGCCACTGTCGGTCACCGTGCCTCCCGAGAAGAATCGTTTCATGTCCAGGATGCCCTGGGGTGTCTGGATGTACTTGCCGGACACGGCACGGCTCACGGTCGAGATGTGCACGCCCACCGCATCGGCGACGTCCTGCATCTTCATCGGCTTCAGTGCTTGCACGCCTTGGCGGAGGAAGCCGTTCTGGCGCTTTACGATCTCCGTGGCGATTCTCGTGATCGTATTCTGACGCTGGTGGATCGACTCGATGAACCACTTCGCCGACTCGATCTTGCGCTTCAAGAACTCAGCGATCTTCGGGTCGTGCTTCGCCTCCTTGAGCATCTTGCGGTAGGTCGGCGAGATGCGCAGCTCGGGGACGTTGCCGCGTCGGCTGCGAACCTCGAGACGGCCCTCGATCTCCTCCACGACGACGTCTGGGGAGACGACTCCGCTCTTCGACTCGGTGAACCGCGCACCCGGATGAGGGTGCACGTGAGCGCGCAGGAAATCCCAGCCCTCCTTGACCTCCTCGATTGTCGAGTTCGTGTCTCGGGCGATCTTTGGCAACTTGTTCAAGGCCAGGTCGTCCAGGTGATGACCGACCAACGCGCGCGTCAGCGGCGTGACGAAGTTCATGCGGTCGAGTTGGATCATCAGGCAGTCTTGCAGAGAGCGCGCGCCGATTCCCGCGGGATCCAGACTGCGCACCAACGCGATCGCTTCCTCGGCGAGCGGGATCGGCACCATGATGTCGTCCGCGATCTGTTCGGCGCTCTCCAGGAGACGACCGTCGTTGTCCAACGAGAAGACGAGGTGCTCAACCACGATCGCGAGTTCGTCGCGGATGTCCATCACGCCGACTTGCTGGAGGAGGTACTCCGAGAGCGTCTCCTCGTTATCCGCGGTATTGAGCAGCATCTCGTACCGCCGGTCGGCGTCCTCCTGGTTCGGTCGCGTCCCGACCGAGGCGTAGTCGTCGATCCGTTCCTCGAGTTGGTCGAGTTCCTTCGAGATCTGCTCCTCGATGGATTCCTCGAACTCCGTCTCCTCCGTCGTCGTCTCCTGTACCTCACCGTTGGTGACGGTTTCCTCGGTCTTGTCGACGACCTCGAGGAAGACGTTCTCGCTAAGTTCCTGCTCGATCTGCTCCAGGAGATCGTGCATGGGACACTGCAAGATCTTCATCGCCTGGATCATCTGCGGCGACTGAATAAGCCGCTGCTCGGTGCGCATGTGTTGGCTCAGACCGAGTCTCTGCATCTGGAAGCGTAAAGGTCGGAAAGGGGACGTGTGTGGCCACCCCGGGAAAGGGGCGGGAAGGGCTCGAACCTAAGGGAAGGCCTCAGGGAATCATAGCCGCTGGATTCCAACCGTGCGTCTCCACTTGACGACCGTCCCGAGTTGAGCGCGTAGGCTGTCGCGTCCCCGGGAAGCCGAGAAACCCGCGCCCCCGCGGGTCTCTACTTACTGCTTGTCAGAGCTTGCGGAATCGAACAGATTGGTGCACGCGCAAGTGGTTCGGTTCGCCAGGAAACAGAGGGCCCCATCCCAAGGGGACCTTGGTTTCGAGTTTGACCGCCCCGGAGCGCGTAAACTGCGCCGTGTTCACGTTCACGTGATACAGGTCCCCGACAGAATCCTGTGCCGTCGACTGCCGCGTCGGAGTGGGAATGTGGCTGATTTCGACATAGAGATTCGCGCCGTTGGTCTTGCCCTGTACTGTTGGTCGAACTGCGACGGCCAGCCCGCGGAAGGTCGTCTGCACCGCGGGATTCGACAGGGTCGTCTTGTTGGCGATCTCGGGTTCGTAGTCCCGCACGACCGCGGATTCGATCCCCTTGAACACCAGCGCGGTGTCGCCGATCAACGTCGGAAACGTCAGCGAGTGCAGGACCTCGCGTGAGGACGGATTGACCTGGCTCAATGCGGAGAATGTCGAGCTGCCGCGTGGCACAGCCAGGAGTTCGGTCGTCAGTTGTACTTCAACCCCGTGGATCCACTGATCCTGGAGCGCAGCGAGCAACCGACGCACTTCGGTGCGGGTCTTCTGGGAACCTCGCACGAGGATGAACCCGTGACCGGAGCCATTGCTGGTCATGTCGACCGCGGCCCCACCCTCATCGAGGAGGCTGCCGAGACTCTCGCGCAACAAGCTCAGAAGCGTCTCGCCGCGGTTGCCACCATCATCCACCTCAAACTTGATCACCGGATAACCACCGCGCGCTCCTTCGGGATCCTCCTCGGAGCGGGTGAGTGGCATGTCGAACTGGAGCGAACTGCTCGTCAACGCGGAGATGGGGAGCAACAGGGTCTCGCCGGCCGAGATCTCGGTGGGGTTCGCGGCGGATGGGCTCGCCTGTACGACGAGGAGGAAGTTGCCGTCGGCGGGTGCCCGACTTTTGATCGAAACCAGGAGAGCTCCATCGTGCTCCACCCGTCCCGAAAAGGCGCCGGATATCGCTGCGAGATGCGGGATGCCGATGCTCGGCATATCCTGGACGCCGGTTGACTGGAGTTTCAGCTCCTTCTGCTTCTCGCAGAGCGCGAATTGGCACTTGAAGACGCGATCCGTACTGCCGATCAGAGCGTGGCTCTCGACCAGGATGCGGATGCCTTCGAACATCGACGTCGTCACCGGTTGACCGACCGAGATCTCCTCCGCCACTTCGACGTCCACATCGCACACGTAGCGCGTGAAGTTCTCCTGGGCGAGCACGACCTGCTGGCCCGAGAGCGTTTTCGTGTGTCCGTGCCAGATCGGCGTCAGGTCCTTGGTCAGCTCGGTCAGTTGGCGCGCCGAAGCGGCTGCGGGGTACTGGTCGGTGCCGATGCGATAGAGGCGCACGTTTACCGCGAACCGTTGGGTCATGGCTCGACGCATGACCTTGACGATCTGTTCGACTTCAGCCACATGGCTGTTCTTGCCGGAGATCAACAACGACTGACCGCGCACGATCATCGACACCTCGTCGGCGACGTCCCCGCACGTCGACCGAATCAGGTCCAGGAACTGGCCCTTCTCGATGCAGAAGAACTCGGACTTCGCGAGCGGCCGGGGGAAGTTCTCGTCGCCGCGGCGGCGACCACTCAACTTGCCGAGCCGAGGTGCCCGTGGCGGTTGTGTGCGGAACAGCAGATCCGAGATCGAAATGATCTTGAGGCCACGGGCGTCCTGCGCGTCAGCCTGGGCAGTGGCGGGTGACAGGGCGGTCAGGGCGAGCAGAATCGTGGCCGGGAGGATGCAATGGTGGGTCATGATGATCTGTGGTTCGAGAAGGATCGGGAGTGCGGGCGGGCTCTCGAGGGGAAGGCAGTGGGGTCAATCGAAGAGGACGCTTCGCCTGCGACAGAGAGCGCACGCGATGCCGAACTGATTGGCATTGAACGCTCCGTCCCAGAGGAACGCGGTCTCTTCCCTGGTGAGAGTTGTCGTTCGAAGCTTGGATCGGGGTAGTTTCGAGCGCATGCCACACAGCGCGGCGAGCAGGACGTACGCGCGTCGGCTCCGCTCGATGCACGCGGCGATCTCGTCCTCGGTCGAGACGGGCATGCGACTCAGTACGTGACCGGACGCGAGCGCGGTCTCGTGGTGTCGGCTGTCGACCAGTCGAAGGAGAAACCCGACAGACGATGGGTCGCGTCGCCACCCGAGCGCGGTCAAGCACTGTAGTCGCCGATCGGGTCGCTTCGCCGCTTGCGCGGCCGTCATGAGTTCGGCGGTGGCCGCAGGGGGTAGCTGCCGGAACGATGACTCGAGCAAGCGCGTCTCGTCACTACCGAGGGCGCGGCGCGCGCGCAACTCATCCCAGATATCGAGCAGCACGGCGACGCGACCGGGTCTGTTGTCAGTCGAGGCGATCGCTTCGATGGTCGCGTGCGAGGTCAAAGGCCAGCGTCGTGTGATGCGGACGATCGCCGCGTCGAGACGCGGATGGCCGAGGCGCGCGGCTGCGACGATGACCTCCTGACCAGGTCGGCCACGACGGAGAGCGGTGTGAATCCGTCGTACGGTCGCCGCATCGTCCCGCGCAGCGGCGAGCAGATCGTGCAACAGGGGGGTCTCGGTCGTCGTGGCCAGGAACGCGACGAACTGGCGGTGGTCCGAGGTTCGACGGGACTGCATCAACTTCGTGCCGGCTTCGAAGCGTGCGTCCCGGGCCAGCCGTGCGGCGGTGCGGCGCATGCTCGACCACGAGAATGTCGCGATGCCGCTCCCTGGCACGGCGAGTCCGTGCAGTCCCTGGAGGATTCCGACGGTGGGGAGGATCACCGACGCCAAGTCTTCGCGGCGGAGGATCGTCGCGTTGGTGAGCCGGGTCCTTGGCGTCCGCCGGATCGTGCGCGTCACGTGCCCGAACGACCGACGCTTGCCGGCGTCGGGCAGGGGCAGAAGATCGGTGAGCAACTCGTTTTTCGGTTCTTCGGTTCGTCGTCGGGCGACGTCGTCCGCTGCCGCATCTCGACCGCGGCTGGTGGTCGGGGCCCGCCACCACATGCCGATCGCGATGCCGCCGATCAGAAGCACGGCGGCGCCGGCGACCAGCGGCAACCGACGCCGCGTCGGGGGAACGGGCGCCGGAAACGCGGCGGTCAGCAACCGGTCACCGAGCGCATCCGATACTTCGATGGTCGAGTGTTGCGCGAGCAGCGCGTCCAGCCGCCGGGCGCGACGCAACGCGGACTGGCACTCCGGGCACGACCCGAGGTGCGCGGGGGAGTCGGAGTTCTTGGTCGTCGGGTCGCCGTCCAGGAAGCGGGCGAGAACCAGGTCCGCCTGGGCGCAGTGGGCTTGCGGCGGTTTCATGGCAGCAGGTGCCTCCCCATGCGGCGCAGGATCTGGCGGCGGGCAGCGAGGACCAGCATGCGTGAGGCCGCGTGGGAACCACCGAGGACCTGGGAGATCGCTCGGTAGTCGAGGCCCTCGACCGCGCGGAGATGCAGCGCGGTGCGCTGGCGGGTGGTCAACCGCTCCATCGCCTCGTCGAGACGCTCGGCCAGCTCCCGCTCCTCGCTCTCGAGCCCGGGTTGGGTGGCCAGATTGTCAGGCACGATGAGATCGCCGCGACCGGAGTCCGGTTGCCGGCCCTTCCATCGACTTGGCTGGCCCGCGAGGCGGACCTGGATCTGGAAGAGCCAGGTCCGCAGCGAACACTCGCCGCGGAAGCCGCGGATGCCGCGGCAGGCGCGGACCAGGGTCTCCTGTACGAGGTCTTCCGCCCAATGGGGATCGCCGGTCAGGCGCCGTGCCAACGTCAACAGGGAGGGCAGGAGAGGCCGCAGCGCGGTCTGGAACGCCGCCCGGTCTCCGGTCTGCAGCATCGCCAGGGCCGCGGGGTTGTCGGCGGGCGTTCTCGGCGGGTCGGGCGGGGTCGTGCCCGGATTCGTGGCAGAAGCCGGTTCGGAGGAGTCCATGCAGGAGGTCAGAGTCCCGGAATGCCCTCAGTGTAAGGTGAAATCCGGATTCCGTGTGCGGCGCCGCTCAGTGGCGGTCGAGGATGTTGCTGTACATGTTCAGGTAGAAGCTGAAGATCACGTACGCGGCGAAGCCGTAGACGAGAACCGTGATCACGGCGACCGCGACCTTCGTGAGCACGCGGGCCTTGAGCTCGAGACTCTCCTGGCGCCGCGTGAAGGCGCGTTCGAGGGTGTTCTCCAGATCGCCTGCGAGCTCGGCGGAGCTGAGCATTTGCCGGGTCTCGGGGTGGAGGGCGTCTGCAGATTGCAGTGCCTCGGCGTAGCTCTTGCCCGAGGCGAGCATCTGGCTCGCCTGGAACAACCGCACGCGCACCCCGGGAATCGGTGAGGTCTTCAACGCCTCGTCGTGGGCCTCGACGATGTTGACGCCGGCGCTGTAGAGCCCGTGGAATGCCTGCAAGTACGGGAGTTCACCGAGATCCGAGACGATCGGCGAGATCAAGGGCACGCGGCGCGAATCGGTCTTGTGGGCAGAACGCATCGCGAACCGCACGGCAAACCAGACGCTGGAGACGATGGTGGCGAGGATCAAGGTCGGGATCCACATGCTCGTATCGGTCGCCAGGCACGACACGATGCTCACGCAGAACCCGAACACCAACAGGAATGCGGGGTAGATCAACTTCCGTCGCAATTCTCGGTGCAGCGTCGCCCGACCGTTGCGTCGGTCGGCGAGGGTGCGGAGCGCGCGACTCAGGGTGCCGGCGCGTTCCGCGCTCTGCAGGACCAGCAACTCGTGGGGCGCGACCCGGACTCCCTTGTCCTGCAACCCGATCGCGAGGGATGAGTCGCGGTCCACGACGATTCCTGATCGAAGGGACGCCGTCGCGGGTCCGTTGAGGATCTGCTCGGTACTCAACCCTGCGTCGTGGGCTGAAGCCACGTCGGTGAGCAGGTAGGCTTCGCGTTCATCCCGTCCGGGGCTGCTCGGCATGGTCACAGGCTATACCGTGGTTGCGTGAATGTCATAATCTCCAAGGTCACCGACCCATCGAAGAACCCATGACGGAAGAGACCCCGACCCCCGACCCTGTATTCTCGCGGATCTGCGAATCCAGTGCCCGACTGATGGCGGGGCTGGTGAACAAGTTGACGCTCACGGAACTGCAGAAGACGGTGAACTCGTCTGCGAGCGACTACCCGTGGGAGGTGGTCGTCGGCCGCGTCCTTCGCGATCCCGTGGAGCCTGCGAAGTTCACCACCCAGGCGCTGCGCTCCCAGCGCGACTGGGTGGTGCGTGGCGGACGCGAGACTCCCGGCAAGGGAATCCGGCGTCACGCCAAGACCTTCGTCGCGCGGATGCTCGCGCGGCTGATCTTCCTGGCCATCCTGATCCCGGCGGTGGTCATGCTCCTCGTCTTGGTGAAACACAAGTGGCCCGATGTGGACATCTACCGGATCCTTGGATGGTTGAAGGAGGTGTGGCCGGCTGTGTTCGGCCCGCGGTAGCCCCCGCATGCCGGTGAATTTCGGTGGCACGCCTGTCCGTTAGCGCCCTACCCACACGGGATTCCGCTGCGAACGCGAGTTCCGAAACGGTAGGCCACCCGTGGTGTCGCGCTCCGCGACACCGCAGACACGGAATGCCGAATTATTGTTCAAAGGCTGTTGAAACCCCGGGGAAATGGGGGATGATTCTGCGTCCAGCCCTCGCCAAGAGGGTCGGACGCGGCTCGCTAGTTTGCCTGCCAGCGAGACGCGCGCTCTATACAAAGTTGGCCAACGCCACACCGAGACTCGCGGTGAGAAAGGCTGTGGGCTGGAGACCTGATAAATTCCCCCTCCCTAACCGCCCTCTCCATTCCAAAGCTTTTTCCCGCATGCAGGGGCTCCAGCACTGACCGGCTGGAGCCCTTTTTTTTGATGCTTCGATGCGAGATGCCAGGTCCTGGGCGATCACCGCCCCCACGGGATGCCCGCGTTCTCAGCGGACTGTTGATCTTGCTGGGCCACTACTTGATAAAGTCCCACCGGATCTGATGTTCGATCCCCGAGGGTTTCAAGCACATGGCCAGCTTTCGTAAGTCGGACGCCGGCGCCACGCAAGGGGGGCGGTTTGGCGGTAGAGGCGCCGTGTCCGGGTCGCCGTTTTCGCAGTCGCAGATCCTGCACCTGATGAAGACGGAGTTCGCCCGAGCGCGGCGGTACGGGTTCCCAGTGTCGTGCATGCTCGTCCAGGTCGACCGGTTGGAGGCGCTCGTGGACATGCACGGCGGAGTTTTGCGCGAGATGGTGCGCGAGGAACTCGGCAAACTCGTCCACGAGAAGACGCGCGGCGCGGATCACCTCGGGTTCGCGAGTGACGACCGTTACCTCGTCGTCATGCCCCACACGAACGGCGCGCAGGGCTTGCACGTCGCGGAGCGACTGCGGCTCGCGTTCAACGCGCTCGAGTTTTGCGTCGGCGGCAACGCACTCGCCCTGCGCATGAGCATCGGTGTCGCCAGCTGCGACGACCAATCGACGCTCTTCTTTGATACGATGATGACCCAGTCCGAGGCGGCGGTGGAGTATTCGTTCTCCTCTGGAGGCAATTGCTGTTCGTTGTTCCGGAAGGACCAGATCAGCGGAATCGCGGATCTGACGGACGAAGAGCTGTACGGCGACGAGTCTGATCTCGATGATGCGGGTTCCGCGGATCAGAAGAAGGCGGGGATACCCAAGGACGTCGATGAGAAAGACGTATGAAGATCCTGCTGGTCGAAGATGAGGAGATCATCGCTGTTACCCTGAGTGATGATCTACGCGAAGCCGGTCACGAGGTGACGCACACCGCGGACGGCAAGGAGGCGATCACGATTCTCGGCGATCATGTATTCGACTGCGTGATCACCGACGTGCGGTTACCCGGCGCGGATGGGATCGCTGTCCTGCGTGCGGCAAAGACCGCGCGGCCTGGCACAGAAGTGCTCGTGATGACGGCGTTCGCCACGGTCGAAGCTGCCGTTGAAGCGATGCGCGACGGTGCGGACGACTACATCCAGAAGCCGTTCCTCAACGAAGCCGTCGTCGAACGCTTGAAGCGGATCAGCAGCTACCGGGCACTGGTGGACGAGAACCGGAGACTACGTGCAGATCTCAAGGGCGAGGACGGACTCCCTGGCATCATCGGCAACAGCCGGCGGATGCGCGACGTGTTCAAGATCGTCCGCACCGTCGCCAGCAATGAGGCGAGCGTGTTGATCACCGGCGAGAGCGGCACCGGCAAGGAATGCATCGCGAACGCCCTGCACCAATTGTCGAGCCGGAAGGACAAACCGTTCGTGGCTTTGTCCTGCGGCGCCTTGCCCGACACCCTGCTCGAAACGGAACTCTTCGGGCACGAGAAGGGCGCGTTCACGGACGCCGGCAAACAGCGCAAGGGGCGATTCGAACTCGCGGATCACGGCACGATCTTCCTCGACGACATCGACGACATGCCGATGCAGGTTCAAGTGAAACTCCTGCGCGTCATCCAGGAGCGAGAGTTTGAACGCGTTGGCGGGGAGGAGACACTCTCCGTCGACATCCGTGTTGTCTCCGCTACCAAGGTCGCTCTGCTCGATCTGGTCAAGTCCGGGAAGTTTCGCGAAGACCTCTACTATCGACTCAACGTCGTGCCGATCAGTTTGCCGCCGCTGCGGGATCGGGATGGCGACCTGCCTCTGCTTCTCGATCACTTCCTTAGACGGCTGGGCGCCGGGCGGATGTACAACGTCAAGACCGACGTCCGCGAGGCGATGTGCAACTACACGTGGCCGGGCAACGTGCGCGAGTTGGAGAATCACGTCGCCCAGGCGATCGCGATGGCTGGGAGTTCCCGCGTGCTCAAGAAGGAGCACCTTCTCCCCGTCGACAAGACGCGTCGCGCGGCGCTCAACCCGGCGATGGATCTGGCGTCACTGCGCGAGGTGATGGTCGCCGCCGAACGAAAGCACATCGAGACCGTCCTGAAGAGCGTTGGCGGCCATCGCACGAAGGCGGCGTCCGTTCTGGGGATTTCGCGCAAAGTGCTGTGGGAGAAACTCAAAGACTACGGGATCGAGTAGTGGTGGTCGGAACCACGCGCTTTCCGCTCGCAGTGCTCTGCAGTTGTGCCGTGTTCTGGGGCATCGGAGCGCGCGTCGAAGCGCAAGTCGCTGCAGGACCCACCGCGGTCTCCGGCTTCCAGAAGATCCTGTGGGTGCGTGGCGGTCAGAAGGTCGACGCCGCGTTCGCGACTCTCATCCGGTCCGCGGGGTTCAACGCGGTTAGCATTTCCAGCGGTCAAG
>PVBE012110095.1_pt1 | contig 19096 bp, 21 predicted proteins | sample 1631181 | NCBI WGS metagenome assembly PVBE01 (sample SAMN08397723, study PRJNA350692) | Marine metagenome, whole genome shotgun sequencing project. | isolation source: water | place: Pacific Ocean | collected 2012-04 | reverse complement strand
CGCCCTTGGGATTAATCTTCCGGGGCGGGAGATGGGGCTGGATCAGCTTCCACTGCCGATCGGTGAGGCCACGCCATGCCATGGCTGCACTCCTCCCGGCGGAGAACCACAGCATACCAAGTCATTTTGAGGTTATGAAATGACTTCTAGTCAGTTCGACCTCCTTCGGGCGAAGCTGTCGTCGGTGATCGATTTCTCAGAGGAGGCTCGAAAGGAATTACTCGAGGCGATCGACGTCGAAAAGGTGTTGACACACGATGTCAAGTTTGCCGATCCGAACGAGCCCACTGCTCATGCCGCCAAGCGAATGCTCGAATTGAAGATTGGCTGCCTTCCCGTGGTTGGCGAGGAGAAAGGACTCCTGGGGCTCATTACCGAAACCGATGTGATGCGTTACTTCGTTCAGATTGTCGACGAGGACGATTCCTAGCTCCGGAGAGCTTTAATGAGAAATATGGAAGGAAAGGTGGCCTTGGTCTCGGCCGCCAGCAAGGGTCTCGGCCGCGCTTCGGCGTTGGCGATCGCACGCCGCGGGGCGAAGGTGGCGTTGTGCTCCCGCAACGGAGAGGAGGCCGCCGCCGCCGCGAAGGAAATCGCCGAGGAAGCGGGAGTCGAAACCTGGCATTGCGCGGCCGATGTCAGCCAGGCGAATGGCGTCAAGGATTTCGTGGAAGGCGCCGCCGCCCGGTTCGGCGGGGTCGATGTGCTGGTCTCGAATGCGGGCGGCCCGCCGCAGGGCGAGTTTAAGGATTTTTCCGAAGCCGACTGGCAAAGCGCTTTCGAGTTGAGCGTGATGAGCGCGATCCGCCTCGTCGGCGCGGTGTTGCCTCACATGAAAGGCCGGGGTGACGGACGGATTCTTTTTATACTCTCCTCCTCCGTGAAGGAGCCCATTGATAATCTCCTTTTGTCGAACGTCATGCGTCCGGCGGTGGCCGGACTATCGAAATCTCTTTCCAAGGAACTGGCCGGCGAAGGCATCCTGGTCAATGTTGTGGCTCCGGGAGCGGTTCTCACCGATCGTGTGAGGCAAAATCGGACGGCCGATGCGGAGAGAAGAAACATCTCCTTCGACGAGGCCATCGATAGGGTGACGAAACAAGTTCCCCTGGGCAGGTTGGGGGAGCCCGATGAATTCGGCGCCATGGTGGGTTTTCTGGCATCGCCGGAGGCCAGCTACATCACCGGGGGATATTTTTTGGTGGACGGCGGCCGGCTTAAGGGAATCTGATTCCTCCGGAGTTTTCTCAAAGGCCTAATATTATCTTCTTCTCAGCCTGTTGAATCGGCTCGGGGAAGGCGGCGGGGCGGCGGGTTCGGGCGCCGCGGGCTCTTTTTTCTCGGTCTCAGTATTGAATTTTGTCCTCAGGTCGGCGTCCACTTCTCTTTTTTTCTTCAGGGCTTCTTTAAGCACCGCCTTTTTCTCGTAGATGACAATCTGCTCTTTCAGCAACGCGAAGAAATTTCCATCGGGATCTGAAATTCCCGGAATCGGGATGCCGGAAAGACCCGATAAAATTTCGATCCGGGTTCTTCCCTCCGAAAGGGACATAATAAAAATCGCCCGCTTGCCGAAGGTGGTGAGGGAGACGATTTCCCCCGTGGTTTTATTCGCCTCCCACACCTCTTCGCCGCTTTCGTGCATCACCCGGACCGCCGCGGGAAAGACGATGTTTTTCGGCTTGCTGATGATTCTGACAGTGCCGCCGCCGGGCCGAGCCGACTCGCTCGAACCGGGAGGCGCACCCCGCCGCCAGGGCGGCGGTGATTAACAGGGTGATGGAGGTCCAGAACCGTTTTTCCATCGGAAAGATTCCTTTGCTCCGGGCTCTATGAATATACCAAACCTCCGGCGTTGACACTGGAGAACCTCGCCCACCATACTCGTAAGGTTGGCCCGCCCGCCTTTTAAAACTTTACCGATCATACGGGATATTCAAGGATGGAAGATATTGTAATCGAGGGCGCCCGGGAGCATAACCTCAAGAACATTACCCTCCGCCTCCCGCGCGAGCAGTTTATCGTGGTGACCGGCCCGAGCGGGTCGGGAAAATCCTCCCTCGCTTTCGACATTATTTATGCGGAGGGCCACCGCCGTTACGTCGAGTCTCTTTCGACCTACGCCCGACAATTCCTCGAGCGTGTGGACAAGCCCGATGTCGATTCGATCGAGGGAATCAGTCCCGCCATCGCCATCGAGCAGTACAACCCCGTCAAGCATTCGCGCTCCACCGTGGGGACGGCTTCGGAGATTTACGACTATATCCGCCTCCTGTTCGCGAAGGCGGGGGATATCCACTGTCCAGACTGCGGAAAACCGGTCCGCCCCTCTACGGTGGACAGCACCGCCGCGTGCGTCCTCGAAGAGCACACGGCCGAGAGGGGATTCGTGCTCTACCGACTCCCCGGCGTGTTTCGGGAGGACCTGGAGGATCGATTCTCCGCCTTGGTCGCCCAGGGTTTTATCCGCGCCATGGTGGCCGGGGAAGTGGCGAAAATTGGTCCCGATCTCGCCGACCGAATAAGGGAATTGGCCGATCCGGCTCCGGTTTCAAATTCGGTTTCGAAACCGGCCCCAGCGGCTAAGAAAAAAACTCGCGCCAAGAAAAAAACCGCACCGAAGTCCCCAAAGAAAAAAACAAGGAAGTCAGCGGAAAACGAAGAAAACGGAAACGGCGCTTTGTCCATCCCGGTATATATCGTTGTGGACAGGCTCTCGTTCGCCGAGAAGTCGCTCGCCCGGCTTGGCGAATCCCTCGAGATCGCCTTCAGGGAGGGCGAGGGTCACGCCTATGTACAGGTGGTGGACGGCCCGATGCTTTTCTTCAGTCAGCGCCTCGAGTGCTGCGGAAGGACCTTTGAGACGCCCATACCCCCGAGCTTCAGTTTCAACAACCCTCATGGTGCCTGCGTCGAGTGCGGGGGGTTCGGGAACACCCTGAACTTCGACGAATCCCTCATCATTCGTGATCCGAAACGCACCCTCGCCCAGGGTGCGATCGAGCCCTGGACGCGGCCACGCTACCGGCGCAATTTCGGCCAGCAGCTTATCGCCGCCGTCGAGGAGGAGGGCCTCGAAATCCACCGGCCCTGGAGCAACCTCCCCAAGAAACAAAAAAAGATGGTGCTCGAGGGCTCAAAAAACCTGCTCGGCGTTTATCCGTTTTTCGAGCGCCTTCGCCGAAAAAAATATAAGGTGTGGGTGCGTGTGTTTATCCGCAGATACCAGAGCCTCCGGACCTGCCCCGTTTGTGGCGGTACCCGCCTGCGGCCGGAAGCCCTGTGGGTCCGGGTGGCGAAAAAGAACATCGGCGAATTTTGCGCGATGCCGGTCGGTGAGCTACGGAAGTTTATCCGCGATGTGAAACTGAGCCCGGAGCAAAAAGCCCGGGGGGAGGATATTCTGGCCCAGGTCAGGGAGCGGCTGGATTTTCTTCACCACGTCGGGCTGGACTATCTCACCTTGGACCGCGAAACGCGCACCCTCAGCGGCGGGGAGCACCAAAGGATCAATCTGGCCAGTCAGCTCGGCGCCCACCTGACTGGGACCCTCTATATTCTCGACGAGCCCACTATCGGGCTTCACCCGAGGGACAACACCAAGCTAATCGAAATCCTCAAGGGGCTGGTCGATCGCGGAAACACCCTTCTGCTCGTCGAACACGATCGGGACATGATCACCGAGTCGGATTACGTGGTCGATCTCGGGCCCGGCGCCGGCGAGTGCGGCGGCGAGGTCGTTTTTTCGGGGCCCTACGAGGACCTTGCCGGCTGCGAGGATTCGGTGACGGCGAAATATCTGGCGAACGCCCGGCGGATACTGCCCCGCCGCCCGAGGGATCGGGTGGATCAGGACGGCCGGCGGGTTTCCCTCATCGGCGCCAGCGAGAACAACCTGAAAAAAGTGGACCTCCATGTTCCGCTCGGTAAACTCGTCGCCGTGACGGGGGTGTCGGGCTCCGGGAAGAGCACCTTGATTCACGACACCCTCTATCCCGCGCTCGCCCGCCTCCTTCACGAGGCGAAAGATCCGATCGGCCGCTTCCGTAATATCCATGGCATTGAAAATATTTCGTCGGTCGTCCTTCTCGATCAAAGTCCTATCGGGAAGAGCCCCAGGAGCAACCCTCTCACCTACATCAAAGCCTACGATCCCGTCCGCCGCCAATTCGCCGAAACCCAGACCGCCCGGACCTACGGCTACGGCCCCGGACATTTCTCCTTCAACTCGGCCGGCGGGCGGTGCGAGGCCTGCAGCGGAAGCGGACACCAGAAAATCGAAATGCATTTCATGGCCGATATTTTTATTCGCTGCCCCGAGTGCGAGGGAAAGCGTTTCAAGCCACAGATCCTCGAGGTTCGCTACAAGGGCATGAACATCCACGAGGTGTTGAGCCTGACCGTGGACGAGGGGATTCTTTTTTTTGACCATATTCCCTCAATCGTGAACAAGCTCCTCACCCTCCGCGAGGTGGGCTTGTCCTATATGCGCCTCGGCCAGCCGGTCAATACCCTCTCGGGCGGCGAGGCCCAGCGGCTCAAGATCGCGGGCCAGCTGCTCTCCAAGCCGCCGCGCGACGTTCTCTACCTCATGGACGAGCCGACGACGGGCCTCCACTTTCAGGATGTCGAGCGCCTGCTTGAGGTTCTTCTGCGCCTCGTGGCCCTCGGGAACACGGTGGTCGTGGTCGAGCACCATCTGGACATGATTCTCGCGGCGGACTGGGTTATCGACCTGGGACCCGAGGGGGGAGAGGGCGGCGGCCGCATCGTCGCCGAGGGGACGCCCAAGGAAGTGGCGCGATCGAAAAATTCCCACACCGGCGCCTATCTCAAAGCCTACCTGGAACAACAACAGGCCGTGTAAATGCCCCTCTGGACCGGAAAACGGCCGCACCGCCTGATCCGGGTCTTTCTCGCGGGGACGATCCTTTTCATCGCGGCACGGTTTTATCCGCCCACCCGGCACCCCGTGGACTCGGCCTTGCTCTTGCAGGCGGTCTTCGTGGGGGAAAAGGGCGGCTGGCTTGGGCGGTGGGCGCCGCCGCCGCGCCTCGTCGAGAAGGCCGGGGGAGGCGCCCCGGCCGATCTCTATCTGCCCGCCGGCGATTCGAATGAAGTGCGCGGCTGCGTTCTCCTGGCCCACGGCATGACCGACATGGGAAGGCGCGATCCCCGGTTGGCGGCGTTTGCCCGGAATTTGGCGCGGCTGGGATTCGCCGCTGCGGTCCCCGAGCTTCCTGGGATGCGCCGGTTCCGGCCTTCTCCTGGGGATGTAGACCGAATATCGGAAAGTTTTTTGTGGATGGACGGAAAATTCTCGCGGGCGGGTCTGCCCTGCGGGCTGTTCGCGTTCTCATTTGCCGCCGGACCAGCGCTGAAGGCCGCCGCCCGGCCGCGGCCCAAAGACCGGACGGGTTATTTCATCGGGCTGGGCGCCTACTTCGATCTGAAAACCGTATTGAAGCACCTGACGACCGGGGGCCGGGGAGGGGAGCTGGCGTTTCCGGGCGGCCCGCCCGTCAGGGTGGGCAAATGGCTGTTTCTCCGGTACAACTTGAGTAACCTTGGATTTGGGCCGCACGCGGCGGCAATCGAATCGATCGTCCGGCTTAAGCTCGCCGACGAGCGCGCCGATATTTCGCGGTATAAGAACCGCCTTCCCGGAGAGCTGAGGAATATTCTCGCGCTCATCGAAAACCGGGACCCGGCTCGTTTCGACGAAATTTTCGGCCTCCAGTCCTCCGGCCTGCGGAATTTAATCGCCGATTGGTCGATGGGGCGGGTGATAGCGAAGACCCGGATGCCGCTGTTTCTTCTGCACGGCCGGTCCGATCCCTTCGTGCCCTTCCGCGAGAGCGAGCGGCTGGCCGCCGCCGCCCGGAGGAGGGGGACTGGGTCCACCCGGCTTTTCATCGCCCGACTCCTCGGGCACGTGGACCCCGGGAGCGAAGGCGACGCCGGAAGTGAAGATGGCGGATGGAGCCGTTTTATAGAGGCCCTTCGCCTAGCGGGATTTGTTTCGAGAATGATCACCGCGATGGAGGGAGACTACGCCGGATGACGGAGCGGACCGGGGTCGAGACGATTACGCGAAGCGTACACGCGGAATGGCGGGGCTCCCTGCGCTCGGAGGCACGCGTCAGGGATTGTCCGCCGTTTTTTACGGACGAGCCGGAGGCGCGCGGCGGGTTGTTCGAGCATCCGACGCCGGCCGAATACATCGTCTCGGGTCTTTCGGGCTGCACAGTCGCTCATGTCGAGATGTTCGCCAAGGAAGTGGGAATGCCCCTCGAGGGTTGCCGGGTGGACGGCCGGCTCACCATGGGGCGGTTCGAGATCGGCGACGATCGGGGGCGCAACGGCGGCATTCTGGGAATCGAGCTGGATGTCGAGGTCGTCTCCACCGGAACCGAGGAAGAGCTCGATCGCGTGAAAAAGCTCTTCCGGGAAAATTGTATCCTCTACCTTTTTACCGGTAGCGCCACTTCCGTCGAGGACCGCTGGACGCTGGTGCGTCCGGGATAACCCCGCCTCTCTTTATCCGCACTTTTCGGAAAGGCCCCGAGAAGCCTCCATGGAAAACACCCACGCCTTAGGTATGTTTTTCGCCGTGCTTGCGCTCTTCGCGTGGGCAGGGCTCTCGTTTTGCGTCAGAAGCGCCATGCGGGACGCGCCCCTTCTCAGGACCACCGCCACCATTTCCACGGCCAACGCGTTGATTATGATTCCCGTCGCTTTTTCCTTGATGCCGCTCTCGGCGTTCCGGCCCGCCCAGGGCGAAACGATTTATTACATCGTGGCGCTCGGGTTATTCATGGTCGCTGGATCGCGGCTCACCTATTATTTCGCCATTCGCCGAATCGGGCCCAGCCGCACCCTTCCGGTCGCGACGAGCACCCCGATCATCACCGCGTTCATCGCGGCGGCCTGGGTGGGCGAGCCCCTGACCCTGAATATGCTGATCGGCCTGGCCCTTCTCGCCGGAGGGGTGACTCTCGCCGTGGGCGCCGATCCCCCCCAGGACGCCAATTTGCCGGACTCGTCCAGGGCCCGCATGCTCGGATGGATGATGGCGGGGGTTACGGTGTGCCTCTGGAGCGTTTCGGGCGTGACGATGAAGGTCGTCTCCTCGGACGTTCCGCCACTCGCGGCGGCGGCGATGATCATTTGGTGCGGAGTGCCATTCAGCTGGCTGATCGCACTGGCGGGCTCGAAGGGCGAGGCCGGAAGATGGATTCCGCGCGCCAGTTGGCGGTGGATCGCCGCCTCTGCCTGCTGCCAGACGGTGGCGGTGCCCTCCTTCGTCAGCGCCGTTCATTACACCTATGCCGTAAACGCCTCCGCGATCACCGCGCTACAGCCGCTTATCGCCCTCATCGTGGCCCACCTGTTCGTCCGCGAGGCGGAGAACATCACTTGGCGCCTCGTCGCCGGCGCCCTGATGACGGTATGCGGTACGCTGGTGGTGATTCTGGTCACCTGATCGAGACGACCGAGACCCATCTCCGCCGCCTGACCGCCGGACTTAAAAAGGCGCTTCCTTTTTTTTCGACTTGCTATTTTTCAGCCCGTGGTTTTTCTGGCTGTCCGCCCGTTCCATCGAGCGGCCCGAGACGAGGGCGTCCGCGCCGTAGCGATCCCGCAGGGAGTCCACCGTCTCGGCCAGCCGGATTTCCTTCCGGCGGGAATCCTCATCGATGAGCCGGGGATGACGGTCGGGCTGAACCAGCCCGCCGAGATAGACGCCTAGGAGGCGCACCTTGCGGCCCCTGGACTTTTGATCGAGTGCGCGGCCGAGTAGCCTCCGCGCCGCCTCGAAGATTGGCCGGTCGATCGCCGCCGGCGGATCGAGCTGGGCGGCGAGGGTGTTCGTCTCGAAATCCTCGAAACGGATTTTCAGGGTCACCCCCCTCGCCTCCATTTCCTTTCGGCGCAACCGTGCCGCCGCCTCTCCTGTGAGGCGGGAGAGGACAGCTTCCAGATAACCGGGGTCCCCCTGGTCCTCGCCGAAGGTGGTCTCCTTCCCGACGCTCTTGGGCTGGCTGTCGAGGACGAGATCGGCGCTGTGCTCGCCCCGCGCTTTGCGGTAGAGCTCGGCGCCGCCGCTTTTGAAATTCGCCTCAAGCACAGAGAGCGGCAGGCGGACAATGTCGCCCACGGTTCGGATGCCCATCCCCCGGAGGCGAGCGGCGGTCACTTTCCCGACGCCGGGCAGGGCCTCGATCCCGAGCGGCGCGAGGATGATCGCTTCCCGGCCCGGAAGGATGTGGAGGATTCCGGCGGGTTTCGAGAGCTCGGAGGCGACCTTGGCCATGAGGCGATTCGAGGCGATTCCGATCGAGGCCGAGAAGCCCAGTTCGGCCTCGACGGTTTTTCGAATCTTGGCGGCCGCTGCGTAGGGAGGGCCGTGAAGGCGCTCGGTTCCGGTGAGGTCGAGATAGGCCTCGTCCACCGATACCGCCTCGAGCGCGGGCGAAAAGGTCCGGAGCAGCGCCATCACCTGCTTCGATGCGGCGGAGTATTTCGAGTGGCTGGCGGGGATATAAACCGCCCCGGGGCAGAGGCGGCGGGCCTGGACCATCGGCATCGCCGAGTGGACGCCGAACGCGCGGGCTTCGTATGAGGCGGCGGACACGACGCCCCGGTTTCCGGTGCTGCCGCCGACGATGACCGCTTTTCCCGAGAGCGAAGGGTCATCCCGCAGCTCGACCGCCACGAAAAAAGCGTCCATGTCCACATGCGCGATGACGCGCGGGGGAGGGTCCCCGGATGCAGTGAATTGGTCAGGAATCACGGCGGACCCCTGGTCGGAAGAAGGGGCAGTCTAATACTTTCTGAGCACGCCGACGACCACGCCCTGAATCCGGAATTCGCCGTTCCTCACCATAATCGGTGCCATAGTGGCGTTGGCCGGCTGAAGGCGAACCTGGTCCCCCTCGCGGTAGAACTTTTTCAGGGTGGCGTTTTCCCCTTCGATCAGGGCGACGACTGTTTCTCCGTTGGCCGCGGTGTCGCGCTGCTCGACGATAACATAGTCGCCGTCCTGGATGTGGTCTTCGATCATCGAGTCGCCCTTGACCTTAAGAACGTAGAGCCTGCTGTCTCCCGAGGACCAGGGCAGGGGGATGGTTTCGTTGTCCTGGACTGCCTCGAGGGGAACGCCCGCCGCGATCATGCCGCGCAGGGGAAGCTCGACGGGACCGATCGCCTCCTTGCCGATAGTGTCGGCGCCGGGGACGAGTTCTATCGCGCGGCTTCGGTTCCAGCTTCGCTTGATCAATCCCTTTTGAGCGATATTTTGGAGGTGCTTATGGACGGTTGCGGGGGAAGTAAGATTGAAGTGCGCGCCGATTTCGGCGATGCTCGGCGCGTACGCCTTGTCGTTGATGAACTCCTGGATAAATTCGAAAATCTGGCGCTGCCTGCGGGTCAAGAACATGGTCTGCCTCCTGTGTGTGTGAATCTTAATCCGGTGCGGGTGAGTCCTCCCGCGTCCATAAGGTGACGGATTCGAGATGGGCGGAGTTGGGGAACATGGGTGCGATGAGGGCCGACTCCAAACGGTAGCCTCCCCGGGCGATTTCGCGGGCGTCTCGCGCGAAGGTGGCGGGGTTGCATGAGACGTATACGATTCGGCCCGGGCCGAGCGCCATAACGAGGGGAATCGTTTCGAGCGCTCCGCGCCGGGGCGGATCGAGGAGCGCCAGGTCGGGCGCCTTGCCGCCGAGTGCGCCCAGGATGTCAGCCGAGCGGACGCGCTCGGCCTCGCAGCGGATGAAGTGAATGTTGTCCAGCCCCGCCGCCCGGCTGTTCGCTTCGGCGTCCCGCACGGCGTAAGGGTTGGCTTCGACGCCGGCGACGCGGCCGATGCGACCGGAGCGCCCGGCCAGCGGCAGGGCGAAGTTTCCCGCCCCGCAGAAAAGGTCCACCGCGTTTCCGCCCTCCGGGAGTGCCGCCATATCGAGCACGGCCTTAACGAGCAGGCGGTTCATCGGCCGGTTGGGCTGAATGAACGATTCGGGAGATACCTCAAGAGAAAGGGAAGCGTATTCGCCGTCCGGGTCTTCGAGTTCATACCGGGAGGTCCAGGCGGGAGGCTCCTCCGGGGAACGCTCCCCGGAGGCGACGAGCGGCCAGCCGTTTGCGCGGCCGAAGGCCTCCCAGGCACGGCGCGTCCGCCGCGAAAGTGCGCCCTTTCCCCGGTCGCGCCAACCGGGGGGCGAGAGAAACAGGCCCGCGCCCTCCCCGGTGTCTTCGCCGAGCGATGTGATCTCGACCGCTTCGGCGCCGTGCGAAGCGGGTTCGGCCCGAAGAAGCCGGCTGATCTCGGTGGCCGCCTCGGCGACAGGCTCCTCCACCAAAAGGCACGACTCGATGGGGACGAGGTTTCGCGTCCCCGGGGCGTAGAAACCGATTTCGCCGCCCTTGATTTGAAACCGCGCCCGCATCCGGTAGCCGAACTCTGGGCCGGGAGGCGTGAGCATCCCGGGCGGCGCGGGGAGGTCGATCTTGCCGATGCGGGCGAGGGTGTCGAGAAAGATTCGGCTCTTTGCCTCGTTTTGGCTCTCGGGGGTCATCTGCTGAAGCGGGCAACCCCCGCACGCCGCCCAGTGCGCACAGGGCGGCTCGCGCCGGGTCTCGCCGGCGGAGGCGATCTCCGCGAGTTCGCCGACGAGGAACTTTCCCTTATCGCCCGAGACGCGGAACTGGATCGAATCGCCGGGGACGGTGCGCGGAATGAACACCACCCGGCCGTCCAGGCGGGCCACCCCCGCGCCACCGGCGGCGATTGACTCGATTTCGGCCAGATGGGTTGCTCCGGCGCTCCCGGGTTGTGTGGCGGCGGTGCTCATGGGGCCTCCGACGCAAAAAAAATCGAAAAGAATACGTCTGGAATACAAACAAATGCCGAACGTACTTGTCAAGCGTCCTTAAGCTATTGTTAAAGAAGGGTTTCTGGTGGCCCTCTCGAGGCGAGTCCGCCCCGGGTAATAATTCGGCGGCATGAACTTCTTGCTAGACTGTTTTCATACGATGACGCGATGAAATCCGCATTGATGATTGACCGTCATCCCCGGGATTAATTCCGGCCGGATAGGAGACGATCTTTCGTTCAGGGCAGAGGCCCGAGAGGAGAATCATTTGGATGAAGAAAAGAAAATTAACGGCGGCCATGGCCGGGATTTTTTTCTGCCTGCTCACGAACGGTGGGGCGGCCTCGGCCGAGACGCTGCTCGATCGCGGGAAGTACCTGATGAACGGAATCGTTGCCTGCGGCAACTGCCACACGCCGGGAAGCCTGCTCGGCCGCTCGGAGCGAGGCCGGGAGATGGCAGGCGGTCACAAATGGGAAGAGCCCCCGTTCACCACCTATGCGTCCAACATCACCCCCGACAAGGGGACGGGGATCGGTAACTGGACGGATGAGCAGATTTTCACCTCTCTCCGCGAGGGCAAGCGCCCGGACGGCTCCATCATCGGCCCCCCGATGTCCGGCGAACTTTATGCCAGGATTTCCGACCGCGACGTGCGCGCGATCATCGCCTACCTCAGGCAGGTGAAGCCGTTGAAGAATTTCGTGCCGAGAGGGACGTACCGGATTCCGCTGCCGCCCGCCTGGGGACCGAAAAAAAGCGTCCCCGAGGTCTCCCGCGAGGACAAGGTGAAATACGGAGAGTACCTCGCCGGGCCGCTGGGTCACTGCGTCGAGTGCCACACCCCGATGGTGAAGGGGCGGCGCGATTACAAGAACCAGTTCGGCGCCGGCGGATTTCTACTCGACGGCCCCTGGGGGAAATCCTATTCGGCCAACATCACTCCCGATCCCGAAACGGGGCTCGGCAAATGGTCGGACCGCCAGATAAAAACGGCCATCGCCACCGGATACCGGGCCAACGGGGACAAGATGAATCCTCCGATGGGCTATCACTTTTACGAAAACATCAGCCGCGAGGACCTGGACGCTATCGTGGCCTACCTGCGGACGCTCAAGCCGATCAAAAAAGCGAGAAAGGTCCGCTTCACTCCCCACATGAAGAAATAGCGCCCAATCGGCAGGGCCCCGTGGAGCCGGCCGGCTCCACGGACAGTTTCCCGGAGCGCCTACTCCAGGCTGGGCTGGAAGATGGCGACGAGCTCGACGGGAGCGTCCGTGGTGGACGAGCTTCGGTGCTCGGTGCCCTTCGGCATGAAAATAAACTCGCCCGCCTTGAAGCGGAGCTCGCCGTCCTCTAGTTCGTAGCGCCCCTCGCCGCCGACGCAGAAAATCACTTCGTCCACTTCGTGATGGTGCCAGTCGTGGGACTTTCCCGGCGTGATCCGGGAGCGGTAGATGGTGATGTCGGTTTCGTTCGCACTCCGGGTGACGATGGTTTTGTGGGTGGCCCCGCCGTCGATTTCGTCGTCGGGGAGCTCGTCTGGCCGGATGACACAGGCCTTTCTGTCTGCTGAGGCGCTCATGGCTTTCCTCCAGTGAAGGCTCGGACTCTCGCCCGGTGAAGTATCGGGTCTTCGCTTAAAATGATTTCGCCTGTTTTGATTCACCCACAATGAAACAAAAGAGAAAGAGATGTCAAAAGGCGGATTGCAATTTTTCGCGTCTTGATTTTTCGCCGGGAAGGTTGAAGAGTATTCAGGAGCGGCGGGGTGAGCCGTTTCCGGGGTGGCTAGCGAAATTTCGACGTCGATAAAAACGCATGAATTTTGGGAGCGTCAAATGTATATCGTGATGAACAGGTTTCAGGTGGCCGAGGGCCGCGAGGGGGAGTTCGAGGAAATCTGGCGGACTCGGGATTCCTATCTCAAGGAAGTGGACGGCTTTCGCGAGTTTAACCTGCTCCGCGGCGAGGGCGGCGATTTTATCAGCCATACGATCTGGGAGAGTAAATCCGCGTTCGAAGGCTGGGTCGGGAGCGATGCGTTTCACAAGGCGCACTCCCGGGCCTCCGAGACGCCGCCCGATATTTTCGCCGGTCCCGCCAAGGTCAGCATGTACGACGTGTTGATGACCCAGACGAAGTAGCTTTTCCCGGTTAAAATTCTATTCGTTGCCCGTCCCGGGCGGCCTCGAAGGGAGATTCGCTAGGCGCGGCGAGCCTGCGGACATCCTCGCCCATATGCGTCAAAAGAAGGCGGCGGGTGCGGAGGCGGCCTCCCTCGCGCTCGAGATCTTTTAGCGAGGTGTGAAACGGGATTTTTTTATCGGCGGTGTAGCACTCCATCAGGAAAATATCGGTTTCCTCCGCGAGGGCGATGAGGTTCTCGTCCCACTCGGTGTCGCCGCTCAGCCCCAGGGCGCGGCCCTGCCAGCCGATGCGGTAACCGAAAGGAATGCCCTTGCGCATGTGAGTGACCCGCCCCGGCAGAATTGCGAGCCCCAGGATTTCGCGCTCGGCGCCGTCCTCGAGTTCGATGTATTCTAAATCGAAGCGGCGCTTCATCAGGTCGGCGGTTTCCCCGTAGCTCGCCCTGAAAATCTCCTCGCATTTTTCCTCCGTGCCCGGCGGGCCGGCGACGGTCAGCGGGCGGTTTCGCTGAAAAAGAAACTGATAGTTCAGATATAGAAACGCCACCCCCGCGATGTGATCGCCGTGGTGGTGGGTCAGGAGAACGAGATCGATTTCGGCGAGATCGAAAGCCATGCCCTGAAGCATGGGGACGGCCGTGGGGCCGCAGTCGATCAGGGCGGCGTGGCATTCGCTCTCGCCCTCCCCGATCGGCTCGAGCAGGTAGCAGCTATGCGGGTGGCCTCCCGTGGCGAAGGCGTCGCCGGTCCCGAGGACGGTCAGGGCAAGAGCGGGATCGTTCGCCATCCTGGGGCTCCGGGCTCCTGGGGAATGGACGCACTAATAAGCGGCGGCCACGAGGAGCCGCCGGGATTCATGGGATGGGTCTTACTCGCTGGGGATGAGATCTTCGCTCTTGAGAAACTCACCTTCCATCTCATCGAGAATTTCCGCGATATCGGTTAGCGAGAGGCCCAGGGTTTTGACAATGTCCCTGTCGAGGACGGGCATCCCCATGTCGCCGCCGTTTCCGAATCCGACGGCCCGGATGAGAATGTCGGCCATATGAACGACGGCGGTGGCCTCGGGGGCGTTTTTGGCGCTTTGGGGAGCGTGGTGCAGCGTGATCGGATCGCGGAGGTTGGCAGGCAGGTTCCACTTTCCGCAGGGCCAATCCCCGACTTTGGTGTGGTTGAATCCGAGGACTTCGTTCTCGGATTCGATGAAGAGAATCTTATCTTCAGGTGGACATGTCCGTCTCTGCCTGTGTCGCCTCGATTCGCTGCATCCTGAATCGGCTCCAGTTCCAGCAAGAAAGGGCTCCCGCCCCCACCGGGCTAACAGCTCGAATTAAAGTATTAAATGAGCAATATTTGGAATATCGAAGCTTAATCTAGAGTGTATCAGAGTTGGTGCGGGTGTCAAGGGCGGAGACGCGATTCGCGGCCGACCGCGGCCGGAAAACTGTCCGGCGAAAAGGCGCAGGCGTAGCGCTCAACCCATCGTTTCCCGGCCCCTTGTGGCTCATCTTGATTGGGCCGTTTTTCGGGTGATAGTCTGCCTTCATCGGCGGTATGCCGCGGCGGCGGACTTCCGGCGAGCCGCTATGTACAATGTGGACCGCCCTTCCTCCGGCCGCAGTTTCCGGATGGCGTTTCAGGATGGATTCCAGGGCGAGGCGCCTGTCATTTGGAGTATTCGCATGATCCGGTTTTCGCTCAGATTCGCCGTTGGCTTTTTCCTTACGGCCGGGTTGATTTTCACCGGGGCCGCCGGGGCCGCCGGGGAAGCCGCCGCGCCCGATCCGGCATCCAGGAGCGGGCTCCGCCGGGTTTTGGTGAAAACGGTTTTGGTGGACTCCCAGAACAATCAGCCCATCGTTGTTCTCGAGGACGAGAAGAAGGGCACGATCCTGCCGATCTGGATCGGTCCGGCGGAGGCGCGGGCCATCATGATGCAACTGAGCGGGGTGATTCCGCCCCGGCCGATGACGCACGATTTGCTCCGGAACATCATCGGCGGCCTGAGGGCGAAGGTGATCCGGGTGATCGTCACCGAGCTCAAGGGGGGCACTTTTTACGCCCATATCGTCATGAAATCCTCCGAGAGGAGATTTTCCATCGACAGCCGGCCCTCTGACGCCATCGCGCTCGCCCTTCGGGTGAAGGCCCCCATATTCGCTAGGGCCAAGGTCCTGAGCGACAACGCGATCGGCCCTGCGTCGACGAAGCTGACCCACCGCGATCACCTCGGAGTCGTTCTGCAGTCGATGACTCCGCTCCTGGCCCGCTACTTCGGCGGCGGAATAACCGGCGGTCTTCTCGTCTCGCAGGTCGCCGAGGGACAGGCCGCCGAGAAGTCGGGGCTCCGCCGGGGAGATGTGATATTTCTCGTGGAGGGGAAAGAGGTGCTCTCGGTTGAATTGTTCGAGAGGCAGTTTGTGAAAAATTCGTCGGGAATGAATATTTCCGTCAGGAGAGGGAATAAGCGCGAGCCTGTTCAATTGCGGCTTGCCGGGGTGAATCCGAAAGGGCCGCGCTGAGGTAATGAACATTCTATTCGTTTGCACGGGAAATCTCTGCCGCTCGCCGATGGCGGAGGCGCTGCTGAAAAAATTCGCCTCGAGAGCGGATCGCCGCGACCTGCACGCCCGCTCGGCGGGAACCCACGCCTTCGCGGGAAGCAGTTCTCCCTCGGAGGCCCAGCAGGTTGCGAGCGCGGTCGGGCTGGATTTGATATCCCATGAGGCCCAGCCTGTCACGTCCGAACTCGTGGACTGGGCGGACGAGATTGCCGTAATGTCCCCCGAGCATGCGGATTTTATCGAGATGAACTTTCCCGAAGGAATCGAAAAGGTGATTGAGCTGGTCCAGTACAAGCCGGGCGGGAGGCCGGGTGACACGCTCAAGGACCCCTACGGGATGACCCTGTTTCACTACCGCCAGTATTTCGGCGAGTTGATGGAAGCTCTTCAGGGGTATTACGCCCAGCTGAACGGCGATCGCGGCTGAGAGGGCCGGGAGAGATGATGTGAGCGATATCGCCGCCGGATCGGAGGACGCGCTGGTCGTCGTCGATCTTCAAATCGATTTTTGCCCCGGCGGGGCGCTGGCCGTTTCGGAGGGAGATCTCATCGTTCCGCTGGTCAACCGCCTTCTCGCGCTTTCGCGTCCTTTCAAGGCGGCCACCCGCGACTGGCATCCCGCCGGCCACGTTTCCTTTCAAGCCCAGGGAGGCCTTTGGCCGCCTCACTGTGTGGCCGAGACGCCGGGCGCCCGCTTTCATCCCGGGATGGACGCGGACCGGGTCGATCTGATCATCTCGAAAGGCGCCCTGAAGGACGCCGACGCCTACTCGGGATTCGACGGCACCCGGCTGGCCGCCGAGCTCAAGTCGCGGGGGGTGAGGCGGATATTTGTTTGCGGTCTGGCAACGGATTACTGTGTGCGTGCCACCGCGCTCGACGGCCGATCGGAAGGGCTCGAGGTCGTGGTTTTGGAAGACGCCATCCGGGCGGTGGACGTCAAGCCCGGCGACGGAGACCGGGCGATTCAGGGTATGCTCGGCGCGGGCTGCGTCCTCGCGAAGTCTGTGGATATCCCGGAATAAGAGCAAGGGAGCGCCAATATGGTAATGGTGCGCGTTCAGGTTCCCTCCAGCACAACGAATCTCGGTCCCGGTTTCGACGCCCTGGGGGTGGCGCTCAATCTCTATAACCGCGTCGAGCTGGACGAGCTTCCCTGGGGCCTTTCGGTTCATGTCGAAGGCGAAGGGGCGGCCGAGATTCCCCGCGATGAAACCAACATTTCCGTTGAGGCCGTAAAGAGGGTCTACAAAAAGGCGGGGCGTGCGCTCCCCGGGTTATGGATGAAGCAGCGCAACCACATTCCGCTGGCGAGGGGCCTCGGCAGCAGTTCGGCGGCCCTGGTCGGCGGGCTGGTGGGGGGAAACATGATGCTGGGGAGCCCCTTGTCGATGGACGAACTCGTTCAAATGGCCGTTGAGATGGAGGGTCACCCCGACAATGTGGTCCCCGCCCTCGTCGGGGGGTTCTGTATTTCGGCCACCACCGAGGAGGGCCGGACGCTGTTTACCCGCGCTCCCTTGGTGGATCGCTACCGTTGGGTGATCGTCGTCCCCGCCTTCGAGGTCAGCACCAAGGAGGCGCGGAAAAAGATTCCCGAGCGGATTCCGCTTTCCGACGGGACCTTCAACGTCCAGCGCGTGGGGATGCTGATGGCGGCGTTCGCGTACGGCCAAAACGAGTTGTTCCGCGAGGCGATGCGGGACAAGTTTCACCAGCCCTACCGAAAGGAGCTGATGGGCCCCCTCGACGAGGTGTTCGAGGCGGCCCATGAGGCTGGGGCGCTGGGCGCCTGCATCAGCGGGGCGGGCCCGTGCGTGCTGGCCATTTGCGATCAGAATGCCGGAAAGGCCGGGCTCGCGATGCGCGAGGTCTACCGCGTTCACGGGATCGACACCCGGATGCATGTCCTTCGAATCGCTTCCAGGGGAGCGCACGCGGTCGATTACTCCGGCGTCTCGGCAACCGCCGCCGCTTCCTGATAACCCGCATCGCATTCCGAAAAATCGATGACGGGAGATTGATGGCGAGATGAGTATCGGTCCGCGTCAGTCGGTAGTCGATTCGGTTTCACCGCGCCAGCGGCGGAAGGCGTAACGTAGCGCGTACCAGGCCGCTCCGGCGAAGAGAGCGAGAAGAAAAAAACTCTTGGTGGTTCCGACCATCTCCCGCAGGGTGCCCAGCTCCTCGCCAAAATAATAGGCCCCGAAAAACAGCACGGGGACACTCAGGCTCGCGGCGAGCAGATCTATCCCCAAAAACCGCCAGACCGACATGCGCATCATCCCCGCCGCGAGAAAAAGCGGCGCGCGCAGTCCGGCGAGAAACCGGCCGAAGAAAATGGCTTTTTCCCCGTGCCGGGCGAAAAATCTTTCGACCCTCTTCATCCGCCTCGGGTTGAGCATCGAGTGGACTGCGCGGTGCTGCGTGGCGCGGGGGCCCAACCAGTAGCCGATGCTGAAAATGATCATGTCGCCGATCAGGACGCCGGCGAAATTGACAGCCAGAGCGATTCCGAAATGAATGGTGCCCAGGTGGGTGAGGTATCCCGAAGCGATGATCGGGATGTCTTCGGGAAGAGGAAGGCCCAAGCCGCAGAGCACCAGGACGAGAAAAATCCCGCCGTAGGTGAACTCGGCGATGTAGGCTTCAATGATTTCGAACATCAGCCCTTCGTACGGCGGGCGCGAAAGGAGGCCGATAGGCGGGGCGGATTGTCGTCCGGCGCTATTTTGGACCGACGCATTCTAGCAGGTTTCCGTCCGGGTCGGCGAAGAAGCAGATGAACCGGCCGGGAACGACCTCGGCGATCTCGCCCTGCATGGCCGCTCCCACCGCCTTCAGCGAATTGAAGGCCTCCTCCACGCTCTCGACCGAAAAAGTGAAGTAGCGGACCCCGGTCGCTTCATCGATCTTCCCGGTGCCCGAAGGTGGCCCGGCTTCGGCCTGGACGACCTTGAGCTGTACGTCTCCGGCCTGAAAGGCCTTGAAGTTGAACGGCCCCCCGGCGCAACCGGACTGCCTCGCGATGTCGGCGCTCAGCGCCACCTCCCGGACTATCGGCAGCCCGAGGGTTCCGCCGTAAAATTTTTCCGCCACATCCAGGTCTTTCACGACGATGCCGATATCGATGGAATCCTTGGTCATTTTCAGAAGGGACATCATATTTCTCCAAAATGCGTTTGAGCCGGGCCGCCGACGTGCGATGCGCGCGGGGTGGTTTTTCCAATGGGAGGAGGATATCATTCTCCTCCTTCCTCGGACAACGGAATCGGCGCGGTGCGCTGGCCGTGGCGGGTCCGTTTCATGTACCTTGGTGGTATCCGGTAATTTTTCGAATTTTGATCGATGAATATTCATTCACTCCACATTATGCGGCGGGACGGAGCAAAAAGAGGCTGGAATCTCTGTAACCATATGATATAATTGGCCAAAATCGCCCGAGCGAGAGGATATCAGATGCCCGGAGATGGTGGCAGCCAAAAAGAAGCCCTTCGGCCCAGCT
>PVBE011982880.1_pt1 | contig 19097 bp, 7 predicted proteins | sample 1631181 | NCBI WGS metagenome assembly PVBE01 (sample SAMN08397723, study PRJNA350692) | Marine metagenome, whole genome shotgun sequencing project. | isolation source: water | place: Pacific Ocean | collected 2012-04 | reverse complement strand
TGTAAAGCGAACCGTTAAAGAAATTGGACTTTGCCATGGGGAGATTCCTTATTGAAGTGAAAGAAACATCAATAAGAAAAGATGCCCGCGCAAAAAGAATTTGCTAAACTAAAGCCCCGCCGCGCAGCGGCTTACTTGAACCAAAACAATAATAACAATAATAATGCACAAACAATGCACCCGGCCACAGTGATAGAAAGGAACGCCGTGACGCTGATCTGCCCCGGTGGCAGACCCGCTTTCTTTCGCTTGCTGGGCAACGGCTGCTCGGCAGGTGGCTCGTACGGATTCTCGCTAGATTTGTCTCGCTCGGTGGCCATGGGGGTATTGTAGCAGGGGGAGGGTGGGCTTATCGCGGCTTCTGAGGACGATAGTCGTCGCCGGATTGCTCCCGTTCAGCAATGTCGTACGTGAAATTGAACTCCGTCTGTACTTGGACGCCATCCTTGTTGTTGTCGTTGTAGCTACAGGTCTAACGATGCGCGCAGATGCAATCCGAACAGATCCGGCGTTCCCGATTTCCGACGGAGTGCTTGATTGCACTAAAAGTACGAATGGTGTTTTGTCATTTGTACGTAGCGAAGTCGCGAGTGCATCAGCCGGGTCACACTCGACCTGGGGGCACCGAAGGGCTCGGAACTCAGAATGACTACACGAGCTAACTGCTTTCGGTTTGTTTCACCGACGCGCATAAGCGCGGGTGGCTAAACCGCTTTGGGGTGCCAAACCGAGAGCACATGGGGGTAAAGATGCGGACTCACGGCGATCAATCGGAGCGATGGCAGCGGCGCCGTCCTGGGAATCTCGAAACGCAAGAACTCTGACAGCGTCGAGTATTGCTCGCCTGACCGGTATTTCCGTTAAAGTCAACGTAGGTGGCATGACGATACATCTGTCGGAGGATCCAAGTGGAACGGTGACGAATTCGAATGTTAACACTCCAGTCGAACCGCTGGATTTCCGTATATGTGTGCTTCCTCCCCTACTCACTCATATTGGGTGATACTCTTCCTGCTGGCGATCGCAACTATCGGTTGCTCTCGGCTTAAATATCGACTTCAGGCGGATCACGATGCGTACCATGTGATCGCGGAAAGAAATTGCGATCCCCGTTGGCAGGCGGCTGACGTCAGCATCGACATGGACCCGCGCAGTCGTTACTTCGACGCGTACGATCCCGATCATTCGCCGATGCCTCTGGATGATCCTAGCTCACACCAGTACATGCAGATTGTGGACGGCAAGAAGGGCTGGAAACACTGGCATGACAATGGTGATCGAGTGGAGTTGGAAAATCCGGCTTGGCGGGAGGCGCTCGCCGAGTACGTCGAAACCGGTGCGGATGGATCGGTCAAACTCGACGTCGATACCGCGCTGCGACTTGCTTACGTACACTCGCCTTCACACCAACAGCAGTTGGAAACACTCTATCTATCGGCCTTGGACGTCTCTGCAGAGCGGTTCCGCTTGGATACGCAGTTCTTCGGCGGCTATGACGCGCGATACGCCCACAACGGATCGTTGATCGCACCGGGACTCACTTACAGCCCACTGTTGAGACGATTCATCATCACGCCGGCCATCGACGCTGATGGAGCCGACGTTAACCGGCTGACGGCGGGCCGACCGTTTGGAGCTGACCCGGCAGCCTCCGCGAAAAGGCAGCTTGCTACGGCCGGTGAACTTTTAGTCGGCTTCGCCAACTCGTTCGTATTCGAGTTCACTAGCGGTGATGCAAACCTCGCGACTTCGCTGGCAAACTTCTCCTTCATCCAGCCCTTGCTGCGTGGAGCGGGCAAGGATGTCGCTCTCGAAGATCTGACCTTTAATGAACGAAAGCTGCTGGCCAACTTAAGAGCCTATGGCCAATTCCGACAGGGCTTCTACACGCAGGTTGCCATCGGAGAATTAGGCGTCACCGGACCGCAGCGATTCGGCCACAGCACGAACCTCCAGTCGTTCTCAGGATCGGGAGGGGTTGGCGGGTATCTCGATCTTCTCCAGCAACGCCAGCGAATCCGCAACTCGGAGGACAATCTGAGCCTGCAGCTTCGGACGCTGACGCGGTTAGAAGCACTCTACGACAATGATTTGACGACCCTCGTTCAGGTTGATCAATTCCGTCAAAGCGTGCAAACGCAACGCGCAGCGTTGCTACTCAGCCGCAACAGTTTCGAACTGGCGCTAGATCGCTACAAGACAAACACACTCGGTTTGCCGCCGGACCTGTCAATCGAATTGGACGAGAGCCTAATTCAGCAGTTTCAACTCGTGCCCCGGGAGGCAACGACGATCCAGGATTCGCTGCGCGAGTTGCAGACCCGAGTTGGCGAAGTTGCCGATTTGCTCGAAGCACCCGATAAGGTTGCCGAGTTGCAGACGATGCTTGGCGGGCTGGCCGACGATGCCGGCATCGAGCTTGTACGCGAGCTGTTGACGGAAACTCGCAAAGTTGCCGAGGTAATTCAGACACGACTCGAAGATCTGCCCCAGGATCTTGCTCGGGTTGACGAACAAGCCCTTTCCGACGTGGAAACGGAACTTGTTCAATTCGTTCGCGCACGAATTGCGGAAGGATCCAACGACTTCGAAGCGGAGTTCGAGGCAGCGACCGACAAGTTGAAAAAACTCATCGCCGGGTTGGCGGAAGAAAACACGGCTGCCACCCTTAGTGAGAATGGTGCTTGGCTGCGTGAGTTCCTACATCTCAGTGAAGCCTATCTCGTGGTTCAAGCAAGGGCTCGCCGCGTCGAAGGCGAACCGGATCGTGTCCTGAACGAACTGTTGGACCTCATCGATCCTGTGCGGCGATTGTTCGACGGCGCGCAGCAAGATCTGGCCCACATGGACGCGGTCTGGCCGGATCGTCAGCCGACCATGACGGAAGAAGACAAGGAACTGTTTTATCGTGAAAGGGAACGCCTCGGCAAGCTGTTTGCGGATCTTAAAGGAGGGCAGCGCGGGTTCGATGTCGCGGCGGCGGGGCTGCAAGCTCTAAGAGTCGGGCTCTCCGCTGAAACCCGCAGCGAGACGACCCGAGCCTTGATCTCGTGGGTACAGGAATTCCTCCAGGTTGTAGAGCGGTTGGTCCTCGTTCCGGCGCAGGCCCGCCTGGAGATGATCATGGTGAAGTCGATCGACCTGGGCGCCGAGGACGCGTTCCAAGTTGCCTTGGCGAACCGGCTCGACTTCATGAACGGGCGGGCGTCGCTGGTCGATCAATGGCGGTTGATCCAGATCAACGCCGATGCGTTGCAGTCCGTGCTGAACATAACGGCGAGCGGCGAATTGCGGACGGCGCGAAACAACCCGGTCAGCTTTCGCGCGCCGACCGGTTCTGCGCGGTTGGGCTTGGAGTTCGACGCGCCCTTTACACGACTGCTGGAACGAAATGCGTATCGCGAATCGCTGATCGACTACCAACAGAGTCGTCGCAGCTTGATCCAATCTCACGACTCACTCCACCTGGGCGTCCGGGCCTTGATTCGTAATCTCGAACAGCTGCGCCAGAACCTTGAGATCCAACGCCGCGCCGTTACTATCGCGCTCCGACGAGTCGATCAAACCCAGCTCGACCTCAATCCGCCCAGACAGCCGGTGCAACCCGGCTTCCGGCCACCGATCAACCAGACCTTGTCGATTCAGTTGCTGGGAGCACAGACTGCCCTGCGAGATTCGCAGAACGCGTTTCTCGCGGCCTGGCTCAATTACTATGCGATGAAGATTCGCCTCTATCGCGAACTTGGCATCATGGTGCTCGATCCAGAAGGCCGCTGGATTGAGTACGCGATTGGTGAATCCAGTGAGGAAGTTCCCACCAACGAAGGAGAAGAGGCGCCGTTGCCGTTGCCGCCGATGGTCCCGGCGACATGGATGGAAGTTGTCAATTCGCCGACCGATCCTTCAGAAACTCGTGCGAGTGTGGTTGAGCGGGCCAGCTATTCGGTAATCGTGCCACCATCCTACCGGCTGCGCCGGCTACCGCCGACCGAGCGTGTGCCACGTACAAACTGATACACTCGGTTGTGCGTTCTTCGATCGTCGGATCAATGTCCACGATTGGCCTCGTTGCCTGGTTGTTTCCTAGAGTCTGCTGCGCGCCGACGCGCCTTGGTACAGACCGATACGATTCAGAGCCACGCCTGGTGCACCGAGGACGTTGAACATATCCACGCAGCAACATTCCGGTTAGAATGAAGGAGAATGTTCGAGCGGCCACGTGTCCGGCAGATCTGCCAACCTCTGCCCCGCTTGCGGGATCAAAATCCATCTTCGAGACCGATCATGTCGAGCACCGCGCAACTGGCGACCCAAGAATCACGGCCAAGCGGTGGTTCCGGTTGGGACAGTGCGCCCTTACGCGGCAGGTGGTTGATTCGCAGTCTGCTCGTTGTGATTGCTCTGGTCGCGATCGGTGCGACGGCGGTGTTCGTTTCCGGCTCGATCTCACCGGAAGACACGGGACCCAACCTGACTCACGCGATCACGCGCGGCAACCTGCTGGTCACTGTCACCGAGCAGGGAACGCTGGAGAGTTCCAACAACACGGAAATCAAGTGCGAGATTCGAGGTTTCAGCACCGTCACGTGGGTGATCCCCGCCGGAACCGTCGTGGAGCCGGGAGACGAACTGGTAAGGTTGGATACTAAGGTTCTCGACGAACAACTCAGCCTCACCAAAACCGACACCTTTATCGCCAAGGCCACGCACGCCCGCACGGAGGCGAATGTGAAGGCGGCCGAGATCTCCATCGACGCCTACAAGGAGGGCCGGTTTATCTCGCAACTGGAGCAGAAACAAAAGGAGCTCGAAGCCAAACGACGGAATCTGCGGACCGCCCAAAACATGTTGGATCGTTCCGAAAAGTTGTTCAAACAGGGCTACGTGACGGAATTGGAAGTTGACGGGAATGCGTTCACCGTCACACAAGCCGAACTGGAACTGAAGGTCACCAAGACTGAAATCAAAGTCTTAAAGGACTTCACCAGCAAGATGGAACTGGAGACGCTCAACGGCAATCTGACCGCCAGCAGATCAAAGCTGGCAGCTGATGTCGCTGGTCTTGAGATGGAGATCAAGCGGCAAGAGCGAGCCAAGAAAGAACTCGAAGCGTGTGTCATAAGAGCGGAACGAAGCGGCTTGGTAATCTACCCATCAGCCGCAGCTTGGAAACGGACTCCGGACATTACGGAAGGTGCGACGGTCCGCAAGGATCAGGTGCTGCTCTTGATGCCAGACTTGACCAAGATGCAAGTCAAGGTTGGCATCCATGAATCGATCATCGACCGCATGCGTCCAGGATTGAAGGCCTTCGTCACGCTGCCGGATCAGGAACTGGAAGCGCTAGTGACCAATGTGGCTTCCGTCACCAGGCCGGCTGGCTGGTGGACTGGCAACGTCGTGAAGTACGACACGATCATCGAGCTGCCGTCCAACAAAGGGCTCAAGCCAGGGATGAGCGCCGAGGTCGAAGTCATCATGGCGGTGCATGAAGACGTGCTGACGATTCCGGTCGCGGCGGTCGTCGAGACGGAACAGGGCGACTTCTGTTGGGTTAAGACTCCCGAAGGAGTTCACAAGCGCTCGTTGCAGCTGGGCGACAGCAACGATGTCTTCATCGTCGTCGGTGCGGGCCTGAAGGAAGGAGACGAGGTCGTGCTCAACCCGACCGCCTACATCCAGGAAGCACAAGCAGACGCTTTTCAGACATCGGCAGAGACACCGCAGTCCGGGTTGAAATCGACCGATTCCGATTCAACGGCGGGCTCGGATTCAAGTACAGACGGGGCAGAGGTGGATTAACACTCACTCTGAAAGAACAATCATGGCGTCTGACAACACAGGATCGCAGAGCGGCAAGGCCGGACGGTGGCTTCTCGGTTTGTTGCTGGTTGGCTTCCTTGGCGCAGGTGCTGCTGCCTCATTCATTCCCAGTCGCTTGTCGAGTGAGCTTGGACTGGCGATGACCCATTCGATCGTACGCGGCGACTTGCTCGTCACGGTGACCGAGCAAGGCACGCTGGAAAGCTCCAACAATATCGAGATCAAATGTAAAGTCCGCGGTGACAACACCATAATTTGGGTGATCGAAAGCGGCACCGAGGTCAAACCCGGTGACGAGTTGGTCAGGCTCGACACGCTGTTTATCGAAGAGCAGATCAGTGAGCGTACCAAGTTCTCTCATCTGGCGAAGTCCGGAGTCGCGCGGTCCCAGGCAGATGTGGCCCGCGCGGGACTTGCGATCGAAGAATACCTGCAAGGTCAGTTTGTCTCCGAGTTGGCGACGCTGAACAAGGATCTGACCATCGCCAAGTCGAAGCACCTCACTGCCAAGAACATGCTTAGCCATTCCAAAATGATGGCCGAGAGCGACTATGCCAGTGAATTGGACGTTGAGGAACGAGAGTTTATGGTCTCGCAAGCCGCGTTGGAAGTGAAGCTCAACCAGACCAGGATTGGAGTGCTGCAACGCTTTACGAAAGAGGAGCGACTGGTCAGGCTGAACGGCGACTTGAAGGCGGCGAAGGCAAAACTGGAGGCCGACAAAGAACGGGCCTATGCTGACGAACAACGACTGAAGCGTGCACAAGAGGAACTTGGATATTGCGTCGTCAAAGCCGAATCGACCGGGATAGTAATCTACCCAACTGGCAAAGCGTGGGAAGATGCGCCCGACATCGAAGAAGGTGCAACCGTAAACAAGGATCAAGTCATGTTGCTCATGCCTAACCTGTCGAAGATGCAGGTGAAAGTTGGCATACACGAATCGGTCATCGAACGAATCCAGCCAGGGTTGGAAGCGAAAGTAACGCTGCCGAAAACGGCGCTGAACGGCAAGGTTTCCTCTGTCGCTGCAGTCGCACAGCCGGCGGGTTGGTGGACAGGTAACGTCGTGAAGTATGACACGATCGTCGAGCTTCCTTCGATCGAAGGACTGAAGCCTGGCATGAGTGTGGAGGTGGAAGTGATCATGAAACGGCACGCGAACGTATTGATGGTTCCTGCCGCGGCCGTCGTCGAAACCAGCCAAGGGCATGCGTGCTGGATCGAGACCGCCAAGGGCTGGGAACGGCGAGCGCTGAAATTGGGCGACAGCAGCGACATGTTCCTCGTTGTTGAGGCGGGCCTAACGAACGGCGACGAAGTGGTGCTCAATCCGCTCGCCTACATCCCGGAAGCCCAGGAAGAAGCCGCGAAGACAATCGATGAAGCAAAGAAAGGCGAGGACTTGGTAGCATCTTAGCGTTCCCGCTGGCAGTCGATGCTTCGCATGCCAGAGACGATCGCTAATCAGATTCTTCACCTGCAACACATCATGGCAATCGACACGTTTCCAGGATCCGACGCGTTTCCGCAGACGCAACAGTCGTCGCGAAAACGCAACCCCACTCCGCCTGCCGAGCCCAACCGAGCGAAACGTGGCTTGCTGCTGCTCTGCCTGCTCGCTGGCTTGGCAACCGCGGCCGGGCTGATGATCGGCGCGATGAGGCCGAAGGAAACGGGGCCGAGGCTGACACACGTTGTTACCTCTGGCGACTTGTTCGTTATCGTGACCGAGCAGGGGACTCTGGAGAGTGCCGAAAACACCGAGATCAAATGCAAGGTGCGTGGCCAGAACACCGTCATTTGGGTGGTCGATAGCGGTACGTACGTCGAGCAAGGAGACGTCTTGCTGAGACTGGATTCGCTGTTCATCGAAGAGCAGATCGATGAACGGACGAAGTATTCCAATTGGTCTAGGTCTGCCGCGGAACACTCCAAGGCGCGAGTGTCGATTGCCGCACTTGCGCTCAATGAATACGAGCAGGGCAGGTTTATCACGGAGCTGATGGCGGCGGAGAAGGACGTGGTGCTCGCCGTGTCCAACCTGGGGACCGCGAAGAACATACTCAGCCACACTCAACGGATGGCGGAGAGTGGCTACCGCAGTGAATTGGATCTCGAAGAGAAACAGTTTGCAGTCGCGCAAGCCAAGTTGGATGTCAATCTCAAGAGAACGCGGCTCGATGTGCTGAAGAGATTCAGCAAGGAAGAGCAGCTGCAGACACTTCGAGGCGATTTGAAGGCGACGAAGGCAACACACGAGGCCAACGCCGAAAGAGCGACGGCAGATGATTCCCGTCGCCAGCGTGCTGCGGACGAACGGCAGCACTGCGTGGTAAAAGCTCCAAGGGCCGGCTTAGTGATTCATCCGAATGCCGCACAGTGGGAATCACAACCGATCGCGGAAGGCTCAACCATTTGGAAGGACAAAGTCCTGCTGCTGATGCCCGATCTTTCCAAGATGCAAGTTAAGGTTGGCATTCACGAATCGGTTGTCGATCGGGTGAAGGAGGGGCGGTCTGCCAAAGTGACTTTGCACGACAGGGAGCTCGACGGAACGGTCTCTTCCGTGGCGTCTGTCACCCGACCATCCGGCTGGTGGACAGGCAACGAAGTACGATACGACACGCTCATCGAACTTCCACCGATTGACGGCTTGCGGCCGGGCATGAGCGCCGAAGTGGAGGTGCTGATCGCGAAGTACAAGGATGTGCTGACCGTACCCGTCGCTGCGATCGTCGAAACTGCCGACGGCAACTTCTGCTGGGTGAAGACCGCCGCGGGAAACGAGCGGCGAAAAATCGTACTCGGCGACAGCAACGATGTCTTCACGATTGTCGAGGAAGGCCTGCAAGAAGGAGCGGAAGTCATCCTCAACCCACTGGTCTTCGATCCAGCTCAAACCGCGACCACTTCGTCAGACGAATCACTCGCCAAATTCGATGCCAAGCCGAGTTCATCACAACGTGACTAACAGCAAGTCTCCTCTCCCTGGTGGGGAGACCAAACCAATCATGAAGAGTTCCTTCCTGCAAACCGTCCAACTTGGCTTAAAGAGTCTGATGCTGCACAAGATGCGGACTGGCTTGGCAGCGATGGGAATCTTTATTGGCACGACAACCGTCATTTGGCTGGTGGCGATGGGCGAAGGAGTCAGCTACCAAGCGCAGCAACAAATCTTGGAGCTTGGTGCAGCCAACATTATCGTGCGCACGAAGGAACCCAACTCCGCCGGCGAAGGGGCGGATTCCAACAGTCGTGTCAAAACTTATGGCTTGTTGCGGAATGACTATCGCCGCATCGTCGAGATTATTCCGAATATCCGTCGCGCCGTTCCAATGCGCGAACTCCGATTCGAGCTGCGTCTGGAGAATCGAACCGCGGATGCGAAACTCGTAGGATGCGTCGAGGATTACATCGAACTGAATCGACTGGAACTAGCGCGGGGGCGATGGCTTACGCCGCGCGACCGTGGAAAGAAGGTCGTTGTCCTGGCCGACGATACCGCCAAGCGGCTGTTCCCCTACCAAAATCCGATCGGCCAGACGATTTGGGTGGGCAGCGAATTCTACAAGGTCATCGGGCAGACTAAACTTCGAATGGCTTCCGCGGCGATCGGCGGCAGCCTTGACTCCAGGGACTACAACCTGGACGCGTACATTCCGCTGCAGACGATGCGTCACCGCGTTGGTGATCTCGTAATGAAACGGGTGGGCGGCGAGTTTCAGGGAGAACAAGTCGAGCTCAGTCAGATCACCGTCGAAGTGAACGACATCGAGGATGTCGATGAGACCGCACAGATCATCGAGACGTTGCTAAAGAAGTTTCATGAGAGGGAAGATTACGCAGTCGTCGTCCCGAAGGAGCTGTTGCGCCAGGCCGAGCGAACGCGCGCGATGTTCAACGTGCTGCTCGTCGTGATCGCTGGCATCTCTTTGCTGGTGGGTGGCATTGGCATCATGAACATCATGCTCGCCACTGTGACCGAACGAACTCGCGAGATCGGAATTCGTCGAGCTCTAGGTGCGACGCGGCAACACATCATCTCACAGTTCCTCACCGAGACCGTCGTGCTGACCGCCACAGGCGGTCTCCTGGGAGTCCTCTTCGGCCTTTCCGTCGGCCCCCTCTTTCGTAGCGTGCGCATGGGGTTGACGATGATGTCGCCCGACTTCCTGCCCCCGATTGTATACACACTGGAACCGCGTATCGCCCCTTGGTCTGTCGCGCTTTCGTTGTTCATTTCTCTTGGAGTCGGGCTCATCTTCGGAGTCTATCCTGCCCGCCAAGCCGCTCACATGGATCCCATCGAAGCGCTGCGCCACGAATAGCTGTCGCTGCACTTATTCAGAGCATGTGAGCTCAAGCTGGGATTCCTTGCGCTTCGTACTCGCGGGGCAGGCGCGAGTACCGTAGAACTAAGTGTTCACCACGACGACTTTGCTCGATCGATCAAGCTCGTCAACAACGGGCGCATCATTCGCCACTGGCTGTCCTGAGAACTCCATCGCTGGCTCAGTCTTGGCTTCGCTAATCATGATGGAAAACGTGGACGGCGCGAGGTGTGTCTTCGCGCGCATACGTCACTTCGGTCACATCGACAACAGCGTGCAACGCGCCCTCGGACATTCTCCGTTCGGCGCGGAGGTGTCCACGACCGAGAGCAGTTTCGGCTGAACCAGTGCCGGCCGCTCGTGTATCAACATGATGGCGCGCCGAGCATCTTCTCCGACCAGACCGGCGGGCGTCTCAAACGACCAATGTCGACAACCTGAGCAGCTTGGCGGACTCTTTAGCCGACCAGAAGACTATGCACCGATTACAAGATACTGGAATTCCTTGCGCGCGTCGGTCTTTGTCCAGCAGTCGATAACCATAGGTCCCTAGCTCGCGTCGGCGCAACGCACTTTTGCGGATGTCCCCGCGCGTAACGACCTCAACACGCCGCTCGACAACCTCTCGTTCTTCCAGCATTTCACGGTCACCGTCGAGGCAATCAATGACGCGCCGACGACAACGGATGATTTGAAAACCGCGGTTGAGGACGTGCCACTCACGTTCCACAGCAACGACCTTCGAGCAAACGATTCAAGTGGCCCGTCGGAGAGCTCGCAGAACCGGACCGTTACGTCGGTGACCGGCACGGCGGACACACACGGAACAGTGGATCTGGTCAACGGCGAGATTACGTACGAACCGGCTCCCGACTTCTTCGGCCAGGCATCGTTTGATTACACGATCACCGACAACGGTCAATCCCGGGGCGTCGACGATTTCAAGTCCGCCACCGGCAGCGTGATCGTCACCGTGACCGAAGTCAATGACGCGGTCATCCTGTTGGACGACACCCGGAGTACGCCGGAAGGCGTCACGACGAACATCGGCTCGCACCTCCTGCTGGCCAACGACTCGCCGGGGCCCTTGGAAGACTATCAGCTTCTGTCGATCACGGATGTGCACACGCATCCGGAGACGCGCGGAAGTGTTTCGATGACAACCGGCGGCGCCAATGTTTTTTTCATGCCCGAAGCGGATTTCTTTGGGGACACTTGGTTTACGTATGACGTCACCGACAATGGCACGACCAACGGTGTCAACGCGCCGGCAACCGGCACGGCGACCGTTTACGTGACCGTCAGCGACGTCAACGACCCGCCGGTGGCCGGAGACGATACCAAGACGACACCGGAAGACACCGATCTGGTGTTCAATCGCGATCAACTCTTGCTCAATGACAATCCAGGCCCGAACGAAGAGTTTCAGACTCTGACCGTGTCGGACGTCCATATGACCGCGCAGACGCATGGAACGGTCGAGATGGTCAACGGCGAGATCACGTATTCGCCCGCGGACGATTTCTACGGCGACGCCTCGTTCACCTACACGTTGACGGACAACGGCGAGACCAATGGCGTCAGCGCCCCGCAAAGCACCACGGGAACCGTCAACGTTACGGTGACCGAAGTTAACGACACCCCCATCCCGGCTGACGATACCAAGAGCATCGCCGAGGACGGGATGCTCACGTTTGCCGGTAGCCAACTACTCGTCAATGATTCGCCCGGCCCCAACGAGGCATCGCAGAGCCTCGCCGTGGACGTTGTGACTGAAACTCCCGAAACCCATGGAACGGTTTCGCTGGAAACCAATGGCGACGTCATCTACACGCCCGTGGCGGATTTCTACGGCACGGCCACGTTCACCTATACCGTACTCGACAATGGCAAGACCAACGCAACAAACGATTTTCTGTCCGCCACGGCAACAGTCACCGTCAATGTCACCGAGGTCAATGACGCGCCGGTGCCGGCCGACGACACGAGGACCGTGGCGGAGGACGGCGACTTGGTGTTCAACGCCAGCGAACTCCTTGCAAATGACTCGCCAGGCCCCAACGAATCGTCGCAGACCCTGCTGGTGACCGACGTGACACCTGGCAGCGAGACGCACGGCACGGTCCAGTTGGAGAACGGATCGATCACCTACTCGCCGGCGCTGGACTTCTTCGGCGAGGCGTGGTTTACCTACACGGTCGAGGACAACGGCAAAACCGACGGGAGTCCAGCTCACCTGACCGCCCAGGCCACCGTCTCGGTAACGGTCACCGAAGTCAACGATGTGCCACAACTGCAAGATGACACGGCGACCAGTCCCGAAGACACGTGGTTGGTGATCCCGGTCGCCACGCTGCTGGCAAACGACAGCGCCGGTCCGGGCGAAAGCGGCCAGACGCTGACGTTGACGGCCGTCACCAACAGCGCCGCCACCCATGGTCAAGCCACGTACTACGAAAGTTCACATACAGCGGCCAACGGTACGTCGTACCCGCCCGACACGATCATCTACATTCCTGACGAGCACTTTAATGGCGCCGCGTCATTCACCTACACGGTCACCGACGACGGCACCACCAACGGCGTCAACGATCCAAGAACCGCAGTGGCAACCGTGCTTGTCAACGTCACCGAAGTCAATGATGCGCCGATAGCGGCGGATGACTCGGGGTTCACTACGGCCGAAGAACTTGCGCTGACGATCCCGAGCGCCGACTTGCTTCCGAACGACTTGCCGGGCGGCGGAGAAACGGAACAGACGCTGACCGTGACGGCGGTACAGGGCAACGACGATACGCACGGCGACGTGCAGTTGGATCTGCAAACCGGCATCATCACGTACGAGCCCGAGCCGCAATACATTGGACCGGCGCAATTCACCTACACGGTCACCGACAACGGCACGACCGACGGCACCCTCGACGCGAAAACGGACGAGGCCACCGTCTTTATTACCGTTACCCCGGTCAACGATCCGCCGACGATCGATTCGATCGACAACGTGACGGTCGACGAAGATGCGGCGCTGCAGACGATCATTCTCACCGGTGTCACGGCCGGCGGGGGCGAAGATCAGGTACTGAAGGTCGAAGCGACCGCCGATGTGCCCGGACTGTTCGCGACACTCGACGTCGAAGATCCGCTGGCCGACGGCACGGCGGAACTTACGTATTTGCTGGCGGAGCATCAAAACGGCGAAGCCGTCATCACGGTCACCGTAACCGATGGCGGCAACGACAATCTGTTATCGACCGAGGAGGACAACGCCACGGTCACCACCGACTTCACGATCACCGTGCGCGACATTAACGATGCGCCGGTTGCCTTGCCGGACTTCAAAGATGCGACCGAAGATGTGCCCATCACCTTCAGCGCGGCGGACCTGCTGGTCAACGACGCGCCCGGCCCGAACGACAACGAAGATCACCAGTCAATCTCGGTTTCGTACGTCGCCGTTCCCGGGTCCTTCGTGCCGGGCGGCGGGGGTGCCACCATGAGCAACGGCATGGTGACTTATTCGCCGCCACCTAACCATAACGGCATCGCCATCTTCACCTACAACGTGCTTGACAATGGCAAATCCGATGGCGTCAATGATTTTATGTCGACCTTTGGAACCGTTACGGTCAACGTCGCGTCCGTGAACGACCCGCCGACCGTCGATCCGGTCGCCCCCATCACGATGCAAGAAGATGCGTCAACCCGGACGATCAATCTCACGGGGATTACCGCCGGCGGCGGCGAAAACCAAACGCTGAAAGTCGACGTGAGTTCCGATGCACCCGGACTTCTCGGCGAAGTCACCAGGTCCTACCAGCCGAACCAAAGCACCGGAACTGTCACCTTTACACCCGAGCCCGATCAGAACGGCGTGGGAACCATCACCGTAACCGTGACGGACGCGGGACCAGACGCCGACTTCTCGACGACCGACGACAATGAGAGCTTCGACCTGCCGATCGTGGTCACGGTCATCGCGGTCAATGACGCCCCGTGGACGACGCCAAACGAGTTGGAAACGGTCGAAGATACTTCGGTCCAATTCCATATCAACACTTTCTTGGCCGACGATACGCCAGGTCCGGAAAATGAAAGTTCGCAGACCTTGAGCGGATACGTTTGGCCATTCGGCGGTCCGCTCCACGGCGACGTCGTCTCCAACGGAAATGGCTTCTACACGTACACACCGCTGCCCAACTTCTTTGGTGAAGACTCCTTCCAATACGTGGCCAAGAACAACGGCACGCCCCAACTGGAGACTGGCGCCTTTGTCACAGTCGACGTCAAACAGTTCAACGACCCACCCAAAATCGATCCGTTCACACCGGTCAATCAACTAATCCTTGCTGAAGACGCGCCATTGCAGACGGTCAGTCTGACCGGCATCAGCGCGGGCAATGCTGAAAACCAGCCGCTGCGCGTCACCGCGACGACCGACCGAGACGACCTGATCGGGGACCTTAGTGTCTCGTACACCTCGCCGCAGTCGATTGGCAACTTGCATTTCAAGCCTGTCAACGACGCCTACGGCCAAGCCTTCATTACCGTGCAGGTGACTGACGGCGGGGTCGATGAAGATCTGTCGACAGAAGACGACAACGCCAGTACGTCGATAATCCTGGTTGTTCACATCCAGTCCGTGAACGATGCCCCGAAGTCGTTCCCGACGACCTGACCACGCCGGAAGACACGACCTTGAACATTGTGTCCGGCGACTTGCTGGACAACGACAACCCGGGTCCGGCCAATGAATCGAATCAGACGATCATCGTTACCGACGTACATAGCGCCAGCGTCGGTACGGTCTCCATCAGCGGCAGTTTGATTGCTTACACGCCGCCCACGGACTTCGTTGGGCTGGCGACGTTTAAATACGACGTGCGCGATAACGGACAGAGCCACGGCGGTGTAAATGATTTCAAGACAGCGACTGGCACGGCGACCGTCGATATCACGGCGGTCAATGACGTGCCGACCATCGATGAGATTGTTGAATTCACAATCGACGAAGACGCTTCCGCACAGACGGTCAATCTGGCTGGGATCACCGCCGGCGGCGGAGAAAGCCAACCCTTGGCGGTCAACGTGAGCACGACCACGCCGAACTTGTTGGAGAATGTGACCCGCGCGTACGCGTCCGCGCAAGCGACCGGCAGTGTCAGCTTCACGCTCGGCGCCGATCAAAACGGCGAGGGCGTCATCACGGTCAAGGTCACCGACGGCGGCCTCGACGGTGATCTTGACACCACCGAAGACAACGCAACCTTTTCACGAAACTTTACGATCACGGTAGACGAAATCAACGATGCCCCGATACTGACCGATGACGTCAAGGCGACCGACGAAGATGTTGAGCTGACCTTCCAAGCCAACACTTTACTGGACAACGACGCCGCCGGTCCCGCCAACGAGAGTTCTCAGAATCTGACGGTCACGCAAGTTAATAACCCCAGCGTCGGTAGTACGGTGGAGTTGTTGGACGGTGAGGTCACATTCACGCCGCCGGCGAATTTCTTTGGCGCGGCCACGTTTGATTACATCGCGACAGACGACGGGACCAGCAACGGTGCGCTCGACGCCAGAGTGGCCACGGGCAAGGTCACCGTTAACATCACGGAAATGAACGACCTGCCGACGCTGGACTTCATCGACAATCTCATTGTCGATGAAGACGATCCCGCGCAGACGGTAAATCTGGCTGGGATTACCGCTGGCGTTGGCGAAAGCCAACCGTTGGCAATCGACATGACCACCGACGCGCCCGGCTTGCTGGGTAGTTTGACGAAGTCGTACACCACGGTGGAAGCAACGGGCAGCATCGGATTCACGCCCATCGCCGACCAAAACGGCGAAGCCGTCATCACGGTCACGGTCACCGATGGCGGGCTCGACGGCGATCTTGACACCGCCGAAGACAATGCAACCTTCGCACGCGAATTCACGGTGACAGTGAATTCCGTCAACGACGACCCGACGATCGACGCGATTTCTGATCCCGACTCGATCCCGGAAGATGCGGGAACGCAAACCAACAATCTTACGGGCATCACTGCCGGCGGCGGCGAGAGTCAGCCGCTTCTGGTCACCGCGACCAGCGGAAACGAGGCGCTCATCGTTCCCTCGGTCAGCTACAATTCTCCGGCCGCCACGGGATCGGTTAGCTACGCACCGCTCGCCAATGCGTTTGGACAGGCCGTTGTCACGGTTACGGTGACCGATGGCGGCGCGGACGACAATCTGGCAACGGGCGAGGACAACCTGACGTCGGTCCGCACCTTTACGGTTTCCGTGGATTCTGTGAACGACCTTCCGACCATCTCCGACGTGCCGGATCAATCGATCCCCGAAGAAGGCACCATGGGCCCGATCACGTTCACTGTCGATGACGTGGAGACTCCAGCCAACGAGTTGGTTGTCACGGTAGCGACTTCGAATGAAGAACTGGTTCCGCTGTCGAACATCACGCTCGGCGGCACTGGCGCGGCACGCACGGTCACTGCCTATCCGGTGATCGACGCGGTCGGCAGCACCGTCATTACGTTGCGCGTCAAGGACGGCGATCTAGAAACCAGCACCGAACCGTTCATCCTGTCGGTCACGGACGTCAACGACCTGCCAACATCGCGCGATAGCAGAATCTGGACGCGCGAGGATTTGCCGGTCACGATCCATCACTGGAACTTCTCTTTCCAGGATCTCGAAACGCCTTCGTTACACTCGGTGCGGATCGACACGATCCCCGACAAGGGTGAACTGTACGTCGGCAACGTGCTGGCGACGGATGGACAGATCGTAACCGCGGCGCAACTGGAAGCCGACTTGTTGGTGTTCCATCCGGCGCCCGATGAACACGGCATGCCCTACACCTCCTTGACCTTTTCCGTCTTTGACGGCACGCAATTCGCCGCCAGCGCGAACACCATGCTGTTCCGCGTGCTGCCCAGCGGCGACACGCCGACCACGGAAGACGGTCAAGTGACCACGGACGAAGATACAGTCTTTGTGTTTGACACCGCGGATTTTCCGTTCGCGGATGTGGACAATGACACGCTGCACGAGATTCGGATCAAAGCAGGTCCCAAAAACGGCGCGCTCGCGCTGAACGGAATCAATCTGACCGCGGGATCGGCGATTCCGGTCGAAGATCTGGCCGCTGGATGGCTGACCTTTACACCAGAGTTCGACGCCTCCGGTGATCACTATGGCGACTTCAGCTTTTCAGTGATTGACGGTACGGGCGCGGTCTCGTTGCCAGCGGTCATGCGGGTAGACGTGACCGATGTCGCGCCGGAAGTCGTGTTCCGTCTCGAGGCGCGCAACGCGATGGGCGTCGTGATCGAGGCGGCCGAGCCGGGACAACTGGTGACGCTGAACGCCTACGTGGAAGACAACCGGCCGGACGCCACCGGCGTCTTCGCCGCCTATCTCGATTTGGATTTTGATTCCCAGATGGCCTACTTCAGCGGTCAACTGCAACATGGCGCGACCTATGCCAACGGGATCAGCGGACAGGTCTCCGTTCCTGGCTCATTGGATGAAGTGGGAGGATTTGGCGCGGCATCTTCGCCGATAGGTGGCGGCCTGAAGCTGGTGTTTAGCCAGCAGATCACGCCGTTCCAAGAAGGCGAACTGATCGTGCGGGGATCTCCCGCGGATATTCATCCTATCCACGACATCCTGCGATACAACGAACTGGACGCGGTGCCCGCGCGGTTGATCGACTATGAACCGATCACGCTGCGGATCGAAGATGGAATCTTGCCGGAGTTTCCCTGGCAAAATCCAATCAACCAGTTTGATGTCGATAACGATGGCTTTGTCTCTTCGTTCGATGCGCTGACCATCATCAATAGGCTCAACAACGGCCTGGGCGGGCCCTTGCCTACTCCGTCACCCGGCGACGCGCCGCCGCCTTATTTTGACGTCGTGCCCGACAACATCGTCGATAACGCGGATGTCGACGCCGTCACCGCATATATCAATGGCGATCCAACCAGCGGCGGCGTAGCGGGCGAAGGCGACCCAACGATGATGGAACGGTACCATTACGTCAAGTGCCACGATGAGCCGGTCCCGCGGATCTCGGCCGGCATGCCCATTCAAGATCAAATTGGCTTCGCTAGACCTGAGACCGCCAAGCTCTACCCGAATGGCTTTGCCGCGAAAAGTGTGAAGCGTGACTTGCTGCCCCGAACACGACTGGAACGAGGCGAGGAAAGACGTCCCGTCTGCCCGGTTTGTCCAAGTGCGAAGCAGTGGGCGTTGTCGTGCAGTGACATAGCTACGATCGTCCTGGCTTAATCGTGCAATGGACACAGCGATCTGTGTTCCACCTGCCTTGCGGAGATGAACTTTGCCATCCTTGATCTCGACAAGCTCTGCTTCAACCGAGAAGCGACCTGTGCTGTCCGTCCACGTACGAGCAAGGCTCACACCAGTCAAGTTCGCGAAGGCGAGGAATACGACAACCGATCGAGCCACTGGATCTCTCCATACTTCGTTCAGTCAATCCACATCAGCATTGTCGTAATTAGTCATTCAAGCGTCAAATAGGCGACGATACCGCAAGCTGGCCGGCAGATGAAACTCCAGCAATCATTTGAGTTGATGACCGTCAAGCCACCGCGACCCTAAGTCGTCAGTCAAGATGCTCGTTGCATCCGGCGCAGCATTGGTCGTTGGGAAAGAAGAAGTTGAGATCGCCAATGCGCCTGTATAGCCGCGTTTAGATTGAAATGCAAAACGAGAAGGTCAGGTCGCAATGAAAGCGAATTAGTGGGGGGGAATTGAAAAAGCTCCTCAACGATCCGCTGAGGAGCTTTGGAAGCTAACCGCTTGACTCGATTCGCTTTGTTATCGTGAAAAGCACGCCCGACAGGATTCGAACCTGTAACCCTCGGTTCCGAAGACCGATGCGCTATCCAGTTGCGCCACGGGCGC
>PVBE011959755.1_pt1 | contig 19100 bp, 16 predicted proteins | sample 1631181 | NCBI WGS metagenome assembly PVBE01 (sample SAMN08397723, study PRJNA350692) | Marine metagenome, whole genome shotgun sequencing project. | isolation source: water | place: Pacific Ocean | collected 2012-04 | reverse complement strand
TGCTTGGTGCAGGGGCAGCCAGACTTCGACCTATTTTTCTGACAACTATTACGACTGTTCTTGGATTGACACCGTTGATGCTTGAGCAGTCCATGCAAGCGAAGTTTCTAATTCCAATGGCGCTTGCTATTTCGTTTGGTCTGATGAGCGCGACAGTACTTATCCTATTGCTACTACCCGCTTTACTCGTTATAGGCGAGGATTTTAAATCGCTAGCAGTATACCTTTGGACGGGTGGAGATGAGCGGTCGCTATAATAGCGCCTAAGCCCTCGGAACTTCTTTAGATAACTTGCCGAGCGCTCATTGGTTATGAAACAAATACAAGGAATTCCAGTTAGCCCCGGCGTCGTCATTGGGCATGCTATGGTCGTTGAGAAATCACTCCACCGAGTTCCATTTCTTATTTTGGATCGTGAAGATATTCCTGCAGAATTGAAGCGATTTAACGATGCAATTAAAAATGCGCATAGTGATGTTGCTCATGATCGTGATCAAGTTGCAGCTTCTTTAGGAGAAGAGCCAGCAAAGATTTTTGAGTTTCATTTAGGGTTACTGAGTGACAAGACGCTCGTTGAACCCATTCAGAATCGTATTGAATCTGAGGGCGTGAATGCCGCATTTGCTGTCGTGGAGGCATTCGGAGAACTCGCCGATCAATTTAGGTCGATGGAAAATCCAATTTTTCGAGATAAAGCAAACGACGTTTTTGATCTTGAACGTAGATTATTGAATCAGTTAACCGGAGGATCTAAAGATCGGCTTGCTTCAGTTGAGGAGCCAGTGATTGTTATTTGCCATCAAGTTACCCCAGCGGATGCTGCAACGTTTAATCACAAGAATGTGCTTGGGATTGCAACTGATGTTGGTGGACGAACAGACCACAGTTCTATCGTTGCTGCAGCAATCGGCATTCCTGTTGTTGTTGGTTGTAAATCAGTCGCAGAAGAAGTAAGCGACGGTGATTTGCTTATTCTTGATGGTAAAACTGGAACTGTAATTATTGCTCCTGATGAGGAAACTCTTTCTAGGATGCGAAAGAACATTGCACTTCTTGAATCGTTTAAGCAGAAGACGCAAGAGATTTCAAAGCAGCAATCAGTAACTGCAGATGGTGTGGAAATACATTTATATGGGAATATAGAGTTTTCACACGAGATTGAACAAGTTATTTCAAAAGGTGGTGAAGGTGTTGGCTTGTACCGTACAGAATTTCAATACTTGACAAGTTCTAGTTTGCCTTCAGAAGATGAATTGTGTAAAGAATATGTAACAGCAATTCAGCAACTTGATGGTCGTAAATTAACACTCCGAACTTTTGACTTAGGTGCAGATAAATATACGCAAGCGCAAGCGATGGAACCAGAGCGAAACCCCTTTCTTGGTCTGCGATCAATACGGTACTGTCTTCAGAATCAAGATTTATTTCGTACACAGTTGCGTGCGATTATTCGCGCTTCTGCAGTGGGTCCTTTGCAAGTCATGTTTCCGCTCATAACTTGCATGAATGAACTTCGCCAAGCAAAACTTATTTTCTCGGAAGTACTTGAAGAGTGTGAAGATGAAGGTATAGAATTCTCACCAAATATTCCTGTAGGGATGATGGTTGAAGTGCCCAGCGCTGCACTTATGGCAGCGACCTTTACACGTGAAGTCGATTTTTTCTCCATCGGAACGAACGATTTAATTCAATATACGGTGGCGGTTGACCGAGGGAATGAACGTGTAGCTAGTTTGTATTCAGCAGCGAATCCAGCCGTTATTAAACTCATAAAGTCCGTTATTAGGGCTGCAAGGCGTGGTAAGGTAGAAACGAGTTTGTGTGGTGAAATTGCTGGTGATCCGATATATACTATGCTTCTCATCGGCCTTGGTCTGCGGAACCTTTCTTTGGTTCCATTTCAAATTCCTGCGATAAAGCAGGTGATACGGAGGGTAAAGGTCGAAGATTGTGAGCGACTAGCCCGAAAAGTCGGATCGCTCGACTCAGATCGTCGAATTCTTTCGACGCTACGAGCTGAATTACAGAAAACAGTGCCTGAGCAAATAGGCGGATGGTCCGCTGAGCAGCAAACTCAGGCATAACAATGATACATGAGGCGCAGGGATCGCACTGAACAAGTTTGCGGCCTGCAATTCACCGAACACAGAAGGGTGATTAGTAAATCACCCACTAGCACCAAGAGCAAGCGGAATCTGCCCGCAGTTCGTACGAGATATATTTCAAGTCGTTCAATCATGATGGTGTAGTGTTCAGGCAAACCGCAATTGCGGAAAAGGTCGAACGTGACAAAAGCCAAAAAAAGTGGGGATACAACAAAGGGGAAAACAGCAACAACTGAGATCATGATTGTAAATGATGATCCGGGAGTTGAAACGAGAATAGCAATTCTTGAAGATGGACGACTTGAAGAGTTGTACACCGAACGAATGAACGCTGTTACTGGCGTTGGGAATATTTATAAGGGTAGAGTGACGAATGTTGAGCCAGCAATACAAGCCGCATTCATTGAATATGGAGGTTCGCAAAGTGGTTTCCTACATGTAACTGATTTGCATCCTAAATATTTTCCTGGAAAAGAAACAAGTGAACGTGTAGGCAAAAAAATTGCAAAACACAATCGTCCCCCAATCCAAAAATGCTTGAAAAGGGGAGATGAAGTGTTAATTCAAGTATTGAAGGAAGGGATAGGAACGAAGGGGCCAACACTAACAAGTTATTTATCAATTCCAGGGCGCCTAGTTGTGATGATGCCTTATATGGATAAGGTTGGTGTGTCCAGAAAGATTGATGATTTAGATGAACGCAAAGAGATGAGGAAAGTCCTTGATTCGTTAAATTTGCCAGATGGATTTGGGTTTATTTTAAGAACTGCTGGTCTTGGTAAAAACAAACTAGATATAAAACGTGACATTGCGTACCTCCTCCGACTTTGGAAAATGATTGAGAAGCGGATTAAAACTGTAGGCGCACCGTGCCAACTTTACAACGAATCAGATTTGTTGGTTCGTACCATTCGAGATGTATTACGCCCAAACATAGGTGCTATTGTTGTTGACTCGGAGTCGGCGCATGAGCGCATCTCCACATTCTTAAAAATTGCCTCGCCAAGAGCATCAAGAAAATTGATACTTTATCGAAGCGCATCACCAGTCTTCCATGCATTTAACATTGAGCGACAAATCGATGAGGTGCACAGCAGGGAAGTGGACTTGCCAAGCGGTGGACGTTTGGTTATCGATCAAACAGAAGCATTGGTAGCAATTGATGTTAACTCTGGGAAAAGCAGAGGTGCAAAAAATAGTGAAACAAATGCACTGTATACAAACCTTGAAGCAGCGGATGAAATTTGTCGGCAGTTGCGACTACGAGATTTAGGCGGCATTGTCATTAATGATCTAATTGATATGGGTAAATCAGCAAATCGAAAGAAAGTCGAGGAGCGATTCCAACTTAATTTAGAACGTGATAGAGCACGTTCGACTGTGTTACCTCTAAGTAGATTTGGTCTGTTGGAAATGACTAGACAGAGAATTCGTCCAAGCGTTTTAGATAGCCATTATGTTGGCTGTGTTCACTGTGATAGTCGCGGGCTTGTGAAAACGCCTGAAGAAGTTGCAGCAGATGCAACGAGACACTGCGGATGGTTGTTACATCATGAAACTGTTCGACGTGTTGAAATGTCCTGTTCGACTTCGGTTGGCGGGCACCTACTTTCCAACAAGCGAGCAGAGTTAGATCGTTACGAAAAGAAATCAAGCAAACGTATTCTCGTTCGAATAAGTGAAGAGATTGCTACAGATAGAATTACGTATCATGCTTATGACGATCGTGGTTCACAGATTGATATCGAAGCATTGCCAGAAATTGCGATACCAACTATTAATAGTTTGCAAAAGATGGAACGCGATTATGTTGCTGTTGATGATGCAGTAGAATCGCAAACGGTTAAAAGAAAAAGATCCAGAAGAAGAGGCAAAAAGAAGGCGCCACTAGCAGAGGCATCAACCATTTCTGGTCACGATAATCTTGACAGTGAACTCGCATCACTCGAAAAACCTGCGAAGAAAAATGTGAAGAAGAAGACGGATAAAACCAAGCAAAAGAAAAAAGAATCGCCTGCTGATTCTGCAACTAGGGTGTATGAATTTGCTCGTAGCGTTGGCAAGACGAGTAAAGAAGTTATTGCAATGTGTAAGACCCACGGGAAGGTTGTTCGAGGGCACATGTCTACGATGACAAAAGATTTAGTCACAATAATTAAAGAAGAAATAGATAAGGAAGAAAGTTCAGCAAAACCAAGAAGACGTCGGCGAAGGCGAAGTACTCGTAAACAAAAAAGTGTTGAAAAAGTTGCAAAGAGTGAGGCCAAGGCAGAAGGTGCTACAAAAAAAACAACAAGAAAGAAAAAGCCGATAAAGAAAAGGTCTAAGCGGCAAGTTAAAAAAACTCAAAAGAAACAAAACGTTACTAAAACTAAAGAAGTTATAGAAACTAAGAACAAACCAAAACCGAGACGCACTTTGTATGGTGGAAGCCGTCGAAGTGTGACAACAGATGAGGTCAAGCAAAGCATGGATGACAGAGCATGAGCAGGCGGGTTTTTATTCTTGGGTCAACGGGATCTATCGGCAAGAATGCAGTTGAAGTAATTCAGCATCTACGTTCATTGGATGGTGTTGGTAGTTGGCCAGTGATAGGACTTGCAGCAAAAAATAACGTAATGCTCTTAGAAGAGCAAGCGCGCTTATTGGATGCAGAATCATTATCCGTGAGTTCTGGAGCCTCAGTTGATTTCACTAATGTGTATTCGTCAGCAGAAGAAATGTTGCGATCCCACGCACGAAAAGGTGATTTGGTGCTCGCTGCAATAGTTGGATTTGCAGGCATTTCACCAGTTCTCACGGCAATAGAATGTGGTTGCGATATTGCACTTGCAAATAAAGAAGCACTCGTCGCCGCTGGCCAAGTAGTAATGCGTGCTGTTAGTGATGCTGGGGTCAATTTGTTGCCTGTTGATAGTGAGCATTCTGCAATATTCCAAGCTCTTTCTAATCATCCAAATAAAGAAATATTAACTGTTACGTTAACAGCAAGTGGTGGGTCGCTGCGAACATTGTCTAACGAAGAAATGCACACTGCAACAGTTGAGCAAGTATTGAATCATCCTACTTGGAAAATGGGAGCGAAAGTAACAGTTGATTCGGCTTCGCTGATGAACAAGGCGCTTGAACTTATTGAAGCCCATTGGCTTTTTGGGGTTGGAGTTGACCGGCTTGATGCGGTCATACATCCACAATCGATTGTGCATGGAATGGTCGAATTTGTTGATGGTTCTGTTATTGCACAGCTATCTCCACCAAACATGAAATTGCCAATTCAATATGCTTTAACTTGGCCAGATCGGCTTGATGGTTGTTGCCCAAAAGTGAATTGGACAAGCCATCCGACTCTCCAGTTTGACCAAATAGACTTGGAGAGATTTCCAGCAATTCGGCTTGCTTATTCGGTTATTAAGCGTGGCAGTACAGCTGGTGCGGTCTTTAATGCAGCAAATGAGGTCGTAGTTGAATCTTTTCTTGAGCATTCACTTCCATTTGGGTCGATGGTTGCTATTGTTGAAGAAGTGTTGGAGAACATTTCAATTACTGACCACGTAAACTTCGATTCAGTGGTATTGGCAGATAAGGAAGCTCGTGTTCTTACTAAGACACTTGTTGCTTCTCATAAGGTAAACTCGTAAAGGAATTCCATGAGTTTTGATTCGTTAATAAATGTGATGCTTATTATTCTAGGTTTTGGTTTGCTCATTGGCATTCACGAATTAGGGCATTTTCTAGCAGCAAAATGGTCGGGTATCAGGACAAATGCTTTTGCAATTGGCATGGGGCCACAAGTACTTTCCTATCGTAAAGGAGTTGGTTTGTGTTACAAGTCCACAAAAGCGAAAGTGGTTGCAAAGTGTGGCAAAGATGCAAATGATTTAACGGACAAAGAGTTAGTTGAGCATGGTATTTCGGAAACAGAGTATTCGCTTCGGCTTCTACCAATTGGGGGATTCGTTAGCATGCTAGGTCAAGAAGACGGAAAACCAGATCAAGTTTCGGATGACCCTCGTAGTTACAACAGTTGCTCAATTGGGAAAAGAATGGTTGTTGTCTCAGCTGGCGTAGTGATGAATTTGCTCCTTGCTGGAGTGTTCTTTTTGATTTGCTTCCAAATTGGCGTAAACTTTGATGCGCCGATTATTGGACACATTATTCCGAACTCTCCTGCTGCAAGGGCTATCGCTCAAGGTAATCAGTCTGAACAGTTACAAACTGGCGACACAGTTGTTTCGATTGATGGAAAAGAAACAAAAACATTTCAAGATGTTCAAATCGCTGGCGCCATGGCAAAGCCTAATGTCCCTATTACCCTTGAAGTTAGGCGAAAGAAAAGGGAGAAATTATTTACATATCTAATTACTCCAGAAAGTGTGACGCAAAGCGGATTGCTTGAACTAGGTTTATATTCTGCATCGTCTTTGACAATTCGTGAGGGTAGTGATTCAGAGGAATCATTAGCCATATTGCAAGAGCAATATCCGGAACTTGGTGCGTTGAAAACTGGTATGACTATGACAGGGGTCAATATCAATCAGGGTATAGATAGAAGTTTAGATGTTTCTCAATGGCAAAGTTTTCAAAATGCCATTCAATCTTCTTTTACACTTGGGGCAACATGTACAACCAAATGGTCTGATGGTGAGACATCAATTATTGTTAATACTCCGGTCTTTCCATCCTTAGAAATCCTTCGGCCAGTCGGTATTACAGCAGATGCACCGCAGAACTTTGAAAATGGTCTTATGGGGTTAGTACCGCTGGCAAAGGTGACACACATAAGTGCATCAAGCCCAAACATCGATGTGCTAAATATTGCTGATGTGATTGTTCGGGTTGCTTCTATAGAAGCGCCAAGAATGGGTCAGTTGAGAAATTTCTTGGCGAAACAGCCAGATGGCGACATTGCATTGACAGTTCTTAGAGGTGGCGAGAAAATAGAACTAACTGCAAAACTTATCGACGGAAAACTTCGTATTTTACTTGAGAATGCTCTTGATACTCCAATTATTGCTCAGCCCCTACAAGAAGTTCTTGCCGATGTAGATGGAGAACTTGTTCCAACGCCAACGGTAATCGCAGGGCAACAACTTCTTGGAGGTTCTGCATTTGTTTCGATTCATAATTGGGCGCAATTACGTTCGTTATTCATAGAATCACAAGATGTGATAATTCAATTCAAAAATCCTACTGAAAATCATGAGGTAATTGACATTGCGTTTCATACGAGTAAAGAAGAGTTTGCAGCTTTAAGTAGCAAAGGTTGGAGCACTCCATTTGTCCAACAATTATTTGAGCCCATCTACGTAACACGAAGCAGTGGCGGCAATCCAATTAAAGCAATCCAGATGGGATTTGATGAAACAGTCAATATGGTTGTGATGACGTACCTGACTATAGACCGCTTGTTTCGTCGAACGGTTGGGGTTGATCAATTAAGAGGTCCTGTTGGCATAATTCATATTGGTTCAAAAATTGCAGACCGTGGAATGAGCTACTTACTCTTTTTCTTAGCAATTATTAGTGTGAATTTAGCAGTGCTTAATTTTTTACCACTTCCGATTGTAGATGGTGGGCTCTTTCTTTACCTAATTTACGAAAAGATGTTCAAGAAACCACCATCGATTGCATTTCAAAATGCCGCTGCAATGCTTGGTCTTGGTTTGATTGCAACTCTGTTCATTGTTACTTTTTATAACGACATTGTTCGGCTCGTTGGCTAAGAAGGGCTCGCTGGCGAATCAGAGGCACTCTTTCAGTGGGTTCTCTTTTGTGTATAGACGGGGGGCATGTTCCGGTTATGCAGGTTATTCGTGTGGTAATTGCTCAGCAATGGGTAATGCGTGTGGGTTTTGGTGCCGATGAGCACAGTGAACGGACACACTAGGAATACCTTAAATGACATTAGATCAACATATAGATGGAATGAGTAGGCGAAGAGTTATTATTGTCGAGAGTGACGCAACTATAACTGAACGACTTCTCGCTGCATTAGTTACCTCGAAATCAAAAGCAGATGAAATTGGGTTTTCTAAGGAACACATTGAATGCGAAACTTTTACTTCGCAGCGTGATTTCTTTGAAACGGACCCCGCACTGTGGGATTTAGTGGTCACATCTTCAAATCTATGTGATGGTTCTGGCTTTGATGTACTTTCTTATGTTCAAGGATTACGACCAGACGTACCTGTAATTTTAACTGGTCATCCAGAAGAATCAGATGCGGCTGTTGAGGCGATCCAAGCTGGGGCTGCAGATTATCTTATGCTTACTGGGCACGAAATGATTACATTTCCAGTGACAGTACAAAAGTGCCTTGCGTTGCAAGTGGTGCGAACGGAAAACGATGATTTGCATGCTGAACTCAGCCAGTCACTTTCTGAACTTGCAGTTGCAAACCGAGAATTGCAGCAAATGATACAGCGATTAGAAGTGGCTGCTCGAACAGATGATTTAACCAAACTTAGTAATCGTCGATGGCTCAATTTAATGCTTGAAAACCGCTGGGAAGAAGCGACGCGAAATGGTATTCCGCTTGCTTTTATGATGATTGACCTTGATGGATTTAAAACATTTAACGATACATTTGGTCACCAAAAGGGCGATGAAATTTTACGACTAGCGGCAAGAGTACTTGAAGCAAATTGCCGCTCCATTGATATTTCTGCGAGATTTGGTGGCGATGAGTTTTGTTTACTTATGCCCCATGCTGATCCAGAGTCCGCTATTCGTGTGGCATATCGAGTGGCGGCAGCTTTTGATGAGGCGGTTGCGGCAGTAGCTGAGCCGGGAGTGCAAGTATCAATGTCAATTGGCGTATCGCACTGGCAAATCACAAACCCAGTGAATGCGGACGAATTGGTTCGACATGCAGACGAAGCGATGTATGAAGCAAAAAATGATTCTGAATGTCGAGTAATGCTTTCCAAGAATATTCGAAGATCGGCTGCTTAATATCACAGCCGTTTTTTCATTGCGCGTTCCATTTCACGCTTTGCAGTTTTCTTTGCAAGGTCCTGCCGCTTGTCTGATTTGCGTTTGCCAGAAGCAAGCCCAACGAGTACTTTTGCTTTGTTGTTCGAAAAGTAAATCTTCAGTGGAACGAGTGTATGTCCTTGTGAATTTGTAAACGCTGCGAGTTTGTTAATTTCTCTTTTATGTGCAAGTAGGATGCGGGTCCGAGTAGGTTCATGCTGGTTTGCAAGGGCAGCATCAGCATATTCTGCGATGTGGACTCCGTGCATGGTGAGTTGGATAGGGCGTTGCGAGGCGCGAATCCAGCCCTCGGCCAAACTGGCTTGCCCGTTGCGAAGTGATTTGACCTCTGTCCCTTGTAGTACGATTCCTACCTCAAGGGTGTCCTCGATATGGTATTCATGTCGAACGCGTCGGTTCTCTATGACTGGGCTTTTATTGTTTTTCTTCTTTTCCATAAGAGTATTAAGGAATAGTATCTCGCAAAAGCCCCATTACGTAGGTTTGTACGGCTTTTATTGAAAAAAGAACTGGTATTTAGACGAATTGCTAGTAGAGTACAGTTCAGGAGTTTGACATGAGTTTTTCTACGATTTTACTTTTGAGTTCCGCTGCGATGATTGGACGTGGTTCTGGTTTTAACGAAACCTTTTCGATTACCGCTGAGTCTGGAAACAATATTCTCTGGGTTGGTTCGCAGCCACTAGCGACTGATGGCGATAATTATGAAATGCTTTATATAGTCGAAGGTGCTACTGTCATGGTGTCGTATCTTGGTATCACATTTGGTCCAATAGATGTTATGGATATGATTCCGCCTGAAGCTATTGCAACTTGGCAGCCAGCGCAGGCGCCAATGCCAATCGATTTTGGTTGGTATAATGTTGTTGCACCAGAGGATGTAGATCCTCCATCTATAGCATACGATTGGATTGTTGAAGTTGATGCAAAAGGTAATGTGAGTTGGCGAGGTGAAAATGTATATCTTGGTGAGGCGGAGTACGATCTTGGTTGGCCATGGGGATCCGTTACAGTTCAAGTAGTTGAAGCCACCCTCACCGCAAATCTAGACATTCAACAAGTCGCGAACCCTTGCTATGAGGATGTAGATGGTAGCGGGACAGTTGACGTGAGCGATTTGCTTACGCTAATTGGCAATTGGGGTAACTGCCCAGACTGTACTGAAGAAATCCCTGGCGATGCCAATTACGACGATATTGTAGACGTAACAGACTTGCTCATGATTGTTGGTGCTTGGGGGCCATGCCCAGGATAATATTTGTAATTCGACAACGAATAAAACCACGGCGTAAGTCGTGGTTTTTTAATGCGCTGAAGAGGACTCGAACCTCCACGGGATGTTACTCCCACCAGCACCTCAAGCTGGCGCGTCTGCCAATTCCGCCACCAGCGCAGTGGGGACTAACAATTTTACCACAGCAAGCAATTTGTTGCTAGCGTAGAATCTGTATAGATGGCTGAGAAACAATTACACATAAATGAGATTTTTCTCTCTATCCAAGGAGAGTCAAGTTGGTCTGGGCTTCCATGCGTGTTTGTTCGATTGCGAGGTTGTCCCTTGCGGTGTCATTACTGTGATACTTCCTACGCTTTTGAAGAGGGAAAGTGTATGCCATTGGATCAAATTATTACGCAGATTCAAGCGTTCAACTGCCCACTTGTTGAAATTACGGGTGGTGAGCCGTTATTACAACCACATGTGCACACATTAATGGAACGGCTCAGTGACCTTGATTTTCAAGTGCTATTGGAAACAAGTGGTCAGTTTCCAATAGGAGAGTGTGATTCTCGTGTTCATCGGATTGTTGATATCAAAACGCCAAATAGCGGTGCAGTTGGAACATTTCTAGATGCTAATTACGCACAACTCTGCGATATGGATGAAGTGAAGTTTGTCATAACTTGCCGTGAGGATTTCGATTGGTCAATCTCAATGGTTCGAACGCATTCTTTGCTTGCTCGCGTTAAGGCGGTTAATTTCTCGCCTGTGATGTATCAAGAAGGAAATAAATCTATTGCAGGGTGTGAAGCACTCCCACCGCATAAACTAGCGGATTGGATTTTGGATTCAGGCGAGAAAATCCGCTTACATTTGCAACTTCATCGTTATGTTTGGGAGCCAGATGCTCGCGGAGTGTAAAATAGAACTATGCGACTAGAAAAAACATTTCGATTTGAAGCCGCGCATTGGTTGCCGAATGTTCCAAAAGATCACAAGTGTAGGCGAATGCATGGGCACTCATTTAGAGTGACGATTGTAGTTGAGGGCGAGGTGGATGAACATTCGGGCTGGGTGATGGATTATGAAATTATTAAGAGTGCGTTTGCTCCACTTGAAGAACAACTAGACCACTATTTGTTAAACGAAATAGAAGGGCTAGAGAATCCTACAAGTGAGGTTTTGGCTCAATGGATTTGGGAGAGAGTATTGCCAGTACTTCCACAACTTTTTGAAGTTGTTGTCGAAGAAACATGTACATGTCGTTGTGTATTTCGTGGCTAAGAGTTGCCGTGGCTAAAAATAAATGACCCGCGGGGTAATTAATTTTACGCGTCGTCGCGTTCGATTGTAGTTAAATTGGTGCGTTCGTTGCGCCCGTGAAGAGGATAATCTTTTCGCAGTGGATGGGCTGGATAATCTTTCCACATTAAAATGCGGCGAAGATCTGGGTGGTTATCAAATCGGATTCCAAACATGTCAAATATCTCGCGTTCTCGCCATTCTGCACCGGGCCAGATATCCGTTGATGTGTCTACATGTAGAGCAGGGTCATCTTCAATTCCGGAAGTGTCAATGCTTGGGTTAAGGAATGTCTTTACCCGAATGCGTGAAGCGGTTTCAGTGTTAGCAAGAATCCAAACAACTGAAAAGCGGCCAATTGAATTTGCCGGATAATCCAAGTAGTCCACGGCAGTTACATCGCAGAGCAAGTCAAAGTTGCATTCAGGGTCGTCTCTCAAAAAGCGTAACAGGCGATGGACATCTTGTGGGTTAGCGATGAGGGCAGTATCTCCACGGAACTCAGTTGTTCTCAACTGCATGTCAGAAAGTAGTTCTCGTACTCGAGTAAGTGTTGGGTTGTCGAGCCGTGGTTTCATAACGTTATATTGTAGTCCAATCAGTTCCCGCTCGTTCCTTGCAGATTACGAAATGTAACGGTGTCGATAGTTGGATCCATGTTCCAAAGGATACTAGATGCCCGTACAGGATTAGAGCCTGCAGTCGTTATAGAAATTGTTTGGTTTGCATTTGCTGAAAGTTCTGCTATTCCGGTCATTGGACTGTAGATAAATGTGTCGCAATCCACGCTTTTTGTTTCAGTTGTGACTTTTACACTGCCAGTTGCTTTTATTTGTCGCACGTCAAGTCCTCGCATTGCAAGTTGTGGTCCGCCGATGTTGTCTGTTGGCTTTTGTTGGGGGTCAATCGCAGTTATGGTGAGCGTGTCTGACTGTAATGCACTCGTAGAGCCGTCAGGTCCTTGGTGTAACATGGTAACGCCACCTAGCATTTGAATTTCATACGTATTGCCGTGGAGTTTTGTTGTGCTTAATTTATTGTTCCACTCAAAGAGCGTGTCCCCACCTCCTGCAAATGTTTGTTGTTGTGCTTCTGTATCTGGATTGGGAGGAATGCTGAGAACGAGTGAGCCATTTCCTTGTACGAGTGCGTCGTGTGTTTTAAAATCTAATTCAATATAGTTACCATCGATGTAGTACACGGAAGGATGTAAAGTTGGGTTCAACGCATCTTTCGTACGGTGTTCAATTTTTGCGCCACGAATTGCAATTACTTTTTTAAGTTCGCGTGCATCGGTATTTTTTTGGGTGTTTTTTGCAGTTGGTTTTGCAAAGACGAGGCGTAGGTTTTTACTTGTAACTTTACTTCTTTGGTATTCGTCTTGCTTTGAAAGGATTTGTACGTCACCGAGTAATTCGATTGCCCCTGCGCCGGAATTCGCGTGTTGGTCAATGTTCATTTCTTCGCTCCAGTCGGTTCGCATAGAAATGGCATTGTCGCTTGATTTGTTTTCTGATAATTGGATTGTTGGACGTGCAATGCGATTGTCATGGGTTGTATTGAAGGGAGTGTTAAGGAATAACGCTTGCCCTCCTCCAGCCCATTTACCCTTGCCCGAATTATGGTCTAGTGTAAGCACGGCAGATTCTCCGTGGTGCATTAGCATCCGTTGATATGCGATTACGACATTGCCTGTGAGGGTTGCGTTTTCTTCAGCGATGTTACCAACGAGTTCATTGCAAAAAGCGCGTCCACCGTCGCTTAGGAGTATTTGAATATCCCCTTTAGCATACAGTTCTTTTGCATGTGATTCTTTGCTAAATGTATCGTTAGATGTTCTTGCTTTTGGTACAGATTTTTCAAATGAAACTTGAACCTCGTTAGCCCATAGCGTTTGATTTTCACCGATCACCTTTACTTCGCCAGATGCAATCGCAAGTGATGGCGAGGAACTACCTTCAGAATCCTTGTCAAATGTAACTGTGAGCGTTTCGCAGTGGACAGATCCGCTTTGATCTGAGAGAGCAACATTTTCACTGCACACGACCTTGTCTAGGGACCTATTTTTTGTCGTCGTCATCATAAGATGGTTTGCAGATGTGATTGCGTCGTTCATTACAAGTCTTGCTGGTTCTCCAAACAAATCAGTTCTAGCTTGTTGCACTTCGTAGCGTAGTTTTGTTCCAAGGGCTTGTATGGATTGTTCTTTGTCGACCAATTCGGCTGGTGTATCTTTAGAAGCAAAAAGTTCGATGCGAGTGTCAGATGGCGTAGAAGGAATAAGAGCAGGGTCATCGATAGGAACCATATCGAATCCACCTTCGCAAGTAAGACGTACTGGTTCTTCACTGAGTTGTTTTTCTACTGTCCCAAGAGTTACTGCGACAATTGCTGTTGGAATTGTACGCATAGAAATTTGATTATGAATTTGCGACGCATTATTGTTGGTTCGATTGTTCTGTGTTGTCTTGGAATCGCTTTGATTTGAGAAGGAAATTGTCAGAGTGTCACCTTTTGCATACCTGCCATTGCTGCTATCCCCTTGCACTATGTGTACATTGTTTGAAAATGTGACTAGATAATATTCAAGATCATCCCCAACCGCTGCTGCGTGTATTTTGTGTTGCGATAATTTTAGTTGTTGATTGCCTAGTGGCTGACGCGTAGGGGGGAATGGAGTGGGAGTACTTGAAGCGACTTTAGAACCTGGGATAAATTCTATGTAATCAAGTTCCGCTAAGCGCAGGTATTCGACACGCTCTTCTATGTCGTTATACCGAACGGATAAATTTTTGCCAAATAAAGTTTTGGAAACAGAAGTTACTCTTACATCATTCGGACAGTTTATTTCACCCGTAGCACTGTTAAATAGAATCGAAGTAGTTTGGAGTTCCATTGAAGGGGTGTAATGAGATTTTTTCGCAACTTGATTTGTTTCATATAGTTGCACCCTTACATTGCCTGTTATCTCCCCCGATTCTAATTTTTTGCTTTTCTCTTTGTAAACAAAACATGAGTCTCCAGTTATTCTGACTAGTTTATTGTTGCTAAGAAATAATTCAATTTCTAGTTCTTCCATCTCAATACAGCCGGATGGCTTGTTCAGTGGCTCTGGATTAACTGAACTGCAACGATACTGTTGAACTATGTTACCCATGGCATCGGTTTGATGTACCCAACCGCCTTGTCTTAGTGTAACTCCAACTTCTGGAGAGTTTATGTCTACTGTTCTTGGGCGTTTTTGCGTAGGGGAATCGAGCAAGTCGATTACATCATCATATTCAACGAGTTTATTTGGTGTTTTATCTTCCTCACTAATAATAAATAGGAGAGCGACAAGAAGAACACAGAAGATTGAACAAATTCCAGTGGCTATCCATGCCAAGCGAGTGGTTGTGTTCTTCCTTTTGCGTGTTGCTTTTGAAGTCATGTTGCTCATGCAATGAAATTGCTCATTGATTTGCGTGTTCAGTATGTAAAGCCGAAATGGATTGGTCCCACGTGTTATTTGCTTTCATGATATGTTCAACAGCATCGCGAACTGCGCCATGTCCGCCATTTCTAGGAGTTATCCAATGAGCAATTTCTTGAACTTCTTTTACAGCGTCATGTACAGCAATGGCGTAACCAACATGCTGCATAATTGCGATATCGCCAACATCATCTCCGACAAAACATACCTCTTCTGGGGTGCAGCCGATTTTGAGCAAGAAGCGACTCAGGTCAGCGATTTTGTCTTTGCTCGCTTGCTTGACATGCTTAATGCCTAATTCATTTGCACGTATCGTTACGCATTCTGCGTTGCGTCCGCTTATTAGGATGACATGTTTGCCAGTCTTTAGCCAGAGTGAAATGCCAAGCCCATCGTGAACATGGAATGATTTAGATTCTTGGTGAAGGATCTGTGAAAAACTTATAGTTCCATCAGTCAAGACTCCATCAACATCGAGTGCTAAAACCTTAATGTTTTCTATTTGTGTCATGTTGTAAGTTGAAGAACGTCGACCATTCCGCCACATTGAAGATTCATTGCTATGGCTGCATTAACAGCATCTGTTGCAATTGAAGCGATATCATCGGTTCGGTCATAGAGGGTGTATATGACACCGATTGCATATTCGCCGCCAGAACCAATTGCATAATATTGATTAAGAGGTGTAACACCTAAATCAGATGCGACTGTAAAAATGCCGCCGGCATTGGCAATTAGAAAAGTTGAGTCTAAGTCTCCAAAAGGTGTGCTTGAACCAGTTGCATTATCGTTGACAAAGGTGTAGTGGTCGTGAAGAGCTCTCCAGAAGTCAAGGAAGAAGGTAAATATTTTTCTTGAACTCGATAAGTCAGGCGTTGGGCGTGTCGCTAGAAAATCATTCAAAATATCATCGTATACCGCCCACCCTGCGCCGCCTATGAGCGAATCGCCTATTCGTCCTACCTTCGCGGTTCTTGCATTTTCCTGTGGCATGTGTTCTGAATCGCCGAAACTTGTCAGCGTATCTGCAGCCATCACGATGCGATGCTCTTTTCGGATTGCGACAATTACTGACATGGTTACTCCGATACTACTTTCATGGCAATTAAATCTTGGACATCGATGAGTCCAAGAGGGATATTGTTTTCATCAACGATAGGAATTTCATCAACACGGTATTCGGTGACAAGTTGTTGCGCGTCGCGGACAAGAGAACTAGCCAATAGCCGGCGAGGATTGCTCGTTGCAACTTCACCGATTCGTCGTTCCATGGGATTCACGTCATCGATGACTAGACGTCGCAAATCTCCGTCTGTGAAAATGCCAGTTAGTTTATTGTCAACATCAATAAGCAAAATTGCTCCTGCTCGTCGCATGCCTTCTTTTGGCCTTGCAATTGTCAATGCCTCACCAACAGGAGTGTCTTCATGGATGACGGGTAGATTGTCTCCAACTTTAAAACGGATGACTTCAGTGATAGTTCTCAAACCAATGCCGAGCATCCCGCCAGGATGGTGTTTGTGAAATTCATCCGCGGTAAAGTTGCGTCGTCTTGAAAGTGCAAGGCCTAGCGCGTCACCAATTGCGAGTGTCGCAGTTGTTGAAGCAGTTGGAGCAAGATTGAGTGGGCATGCCTCCGAGAGGGAACCGATTGCAAGGTGGACAGTGCAAAGTTTTGCAAGTGGGGTATCGTCTGCTTTAGAAATGCCGACGCATGGGATGTTGTCAGTTCGAAGTATTGCTGCGAGATTTACAACTTCTTCGGTTGTTCCCGAGTAACTCATTAGGATAACAACGTCGTCTCTCCGGATGGAACCGAGATCGCCATGCACAGCTTCTGCAGGATGAACAACGTGTGATGGTTGTCCGATACTTGAGAAGGTGGAAGATATTTTTGCTCCTATGAGCCCAGATTTGCCCATTCCGCTGAAGACTGCGTGTCCCTTGCATTTTTCTAAAATATCGACAGCTTCTGTCCAAGCAGTACCGTTTATAGAATCGGATTCGATTCTGTTGATGACAGATTTAATTGCATTTGATTCAGCAACGAGGACATCGCAGATAAATGCATGTTCCGCAGATAAACCTTGCTTTGTTTGTGGGCGTGGGGCGTTCATGAAACTATGATGTATATTGTACCTTGAAGGTATTAGATTGCACTTATCCATGTCACTTCCTCAAGAACAATTCAGAATCTCGATTGATGCCTTTGATGGTCCATTAGACCTGCTTTTGTATCTTGTGCGGCGTGCTGAGGTTGATATCCATGATATTCCAATTGCTGAAATAACAGATGAGTACCTTGAAATTCTACGGTTGGGCGCTTCGGTTGACGTTGAAATGGCTGGTGAATTTCTCGTTATGGCTGCAACGCTTATCGAAATAAAGTCACGCTCTCTTGTTCCGCCTGAGCAAGTTGCGGAAGATGACGAAAAGCATGATGCAGAAGATTCAAACGCAGATCCAAGAGGCGATCTTATTCGTCAGTTACTCGCATTTCAAAGGTTTAGAACTGCGTCAGAGCAACTTGAAGTGAGACGAATTGCTTTCTCTCGCCGTTTTGAAGTATCGATTGGAATTTTCCAGTTGCCAGACGTGGAGCAGGAGCCAACGCTTGAACTAGATGATGTACATATTTTGGATCTTTCAGATGCTTACGAACATATTGCAAGTGCAATCGACTTTACTCAACTTGGCGAGCATCACGTCGCATTTGATGATATTCCCATCGAGTTGTGTCAAGAAGATTTAGTAGACCGTCTAACTCGAAACCATGATAAGCAACTTACATTGCAAAGTACTTTTGATGGCTTGGCGCTTCCTGAAAGGGTCGGCATGTTTTTGGCTACTTTGGAACTTGTTCGATTACGAAGAGTAACCGTGCAGCAAGACAAGCTTGATGGGTCAATTGTTATTTCATTACTTGAAAGTGATGTTAGTCCCGCCGAATTGAATTCTGAAGAACATTAATTTCTGGTTGCGTTAAATCTCTCCACTGGCCGGGTCGCAATCCCTTCAGGGCAACTTGCCCGATATGTGTTCTACGTAAACGCTTCACAGGATGACCTACAACAGCGAGCATTCTTCTGATTTGACGGTTTCGACCTTCTTTTAGTGTTATTTTCAACAATGTTCGGTCACGGTCGTGTCGAACTATTTCTATTGTATCGATATTTGCTCTTTTGCCGCTTCGATTGCTATCGTGTTTTGTATGAGCATCTGCAAGGTAAACGCCCTTTTGCAGTTTCGCGATAGTAGAATCATTGACTTTTCCTCTCACGGTAACTTCGTAAGTTTTGCTCATTCCATGGCGGGGGTGCGTTAATTCATTCGCCAGCATATTGTCATTAGTGAGGAGAAGGAGCCCCTGACTTTCCATATCGAGCCGACCAATTGGAAAAACTCTTCCTGAAGGGTGAGAAATAATATCACCAATACACTGCCGACCTTCTGGATCAGACATAGTGCACACAATCCCTCGCGGTTTGTAATACATGATATAAATGGAATCAGCATGTAAATTGAGTTTTTGATCAACGATGGTGATTTTGTCGATTGATGGATTGACCCATGCAGGCAAAAAATCTACGCGGATTCCGTTGACCTTTACTTTCCCTTCTTCAATCATTTCCTCGCATTTGCGTCTAGAAGCAATTCCACCATTTGCCATAACTCTCTGGAGGCGCTCGCCACGGGCAGAATCGCGAAATGGAGCGGTTGCGTCAGAATTTGAGTTCTTGTTGTTGGTATTCCAGCCCATATTGACTAGCATACCCTAAGTGAGCATACACTCTATACTCAAACGAATCCGAACTGCAATTGCTGACCCATTTGAAGAACTAAATAGGTGGGAGCGGATTGTTCTGTACATCTGGAATGTGACGCGTCAAGGAGCACGGCAACTCTCCCAGGATAGGGCGAGCATGATGGCGGCATCGTTGACCTATCGAACTTTATTTGGTCTTCTCCCTGTAACGGTGGTTGGTGCCGGTGTAGCAAGAGCCAT
>PVBE011270176.1_pt1 | contig 19100 bp, 12 predicted proteins | sample 1631181 | NCBI WGS metagenome assembly PVBE01 (sample SAMN08397723, study PRJNA350692) | Marine metagenome, whole genome shotgun sequencing project. | isolation source: water | place: Pacific Ocean | collected 2012-04 | reverse complement strand
GTTTCCGGCGTCGGCTGCGAAGACTTCGAGAGCGGCCACGGTTAGGGTGAATAGTATAATAGTTTTCATACGCCCATGATCTCCCAGCCGCTGCGGTAGGTTCGCTGAACACTTGCATTGGCTTTATCGTTGTTGGTGAAGCTAAGCTTAGCAGCATCCCACTCGAGCCAGTCGGGAGAGTGCTGCATGGCGATGTTTCCTAGGAGAATAAACTCGGTGAGATCGGCGGCGAATTCGATAGGCGATAGTAAGCCCTCTTGCTTACCTTCTAGTACGGCATTCACAAAAGCGTCGTGGTGGCCGATGGATTTCAGTTTTGGCAGAGGTACATTCGCATACTTTTTGGTCGGTAAAATGACAGGGCTATTCCCATGCCGTAAAAGTAGTAATCCATCTTCCCCTTTCAGCAAACAACCGAAGCGAAGTTTTATCCCATCAGGAATAGCATCGGTTAGCGTTTTTGGTGGTCGCTCGCCACCACTGCCCCAATGCACTTTCAGATCACCACTAGTGAACCGTGTGCCGGGAAAGAGATATTCTACACGCTCATTATTCGTCCAGTTGTGTGCATTAGGCACACCGGTTTGTGAGCGCACTTTGCGTGGGGCGGTAAGTTCCAGTCCGCGGTACATGGCATTAAAAATATGGCAACCCATATCGCCTAGAGTGCCTGTACCAAAGCCCTGGCGCCGCCGCCAGTTTTTGGGATGATAGTACTTCTCAATAAAAGGACGTTTTTCTCCGACCCCCAGCCACCCATTCCAGTCGAGTCCATCAGGAACCTGATTTCCATGATTAGGAAGTGGCTTCGAGTCACCCCAGCTTTTACCGCAGAATACCCAAGCCTCCGTTACCCGGCCAATGACTTGTCTCTGGATCAAATCTACCGCGGTGCGATCATGGATACTAGAGGCTCCTTGAGTCCCCATTTGCACAATTTTCTTATTTCGTTCAGCTGATTGTCTTAAAGCTCGGCATTCACCGACATTTTGCGCCAGTGGTTTCTGAAGGTACACATGCTTGCCGAGGTTCATGGCGCTCAAACCCATGATCCCGTGCATGTGGTCGGGAGTAGAAATACTAACAATATCGATAGTCTCTTCGCCTTCCTGAAGCATTTTTCGCCAATCGGAGTAGGCTTTGATTTGAGGATAACTCGCCGTCAGTTTTTTGGTTGGCCCGGAATCCACATCGGCTGCGGCAATCAAGTTCACTTTTGGGTGACCGGCCAATGACTTAATATCAGCTGCTCCACGCCCACCGATGCCAATGGCAGCAAACTGGAGTTTTTGCATGGGTGATCCAGTTGCCCATGAATGCCGACTGACATATGGTGCGCCCAAGGTGATGATCGAGCTTGCTATAAATTTTCTGCGGTTGAGGTGGGGTGTTAAGGGCATGGTTTTATTTGATTATTGTGTAGTCGGGATTAATTTCAGAAGTCGATTTGGACCTAAATTTTCGATTTGGACCTAAATTTTTTGTTTTTTATTCGGGCAAATAATGATTTTACCTAATGGCCCTTGAGAGCTTTTTGGTATCGATCGGTTTCGTGGTCTTTGGTCTTCTGCATGACCTTCAGAAGTTCCTCCCGATAACGGTTCTCTAACTTGGCATGTTCCTCGTCCCCGATAAGGTTGTTCAAGGCATCGGGGTCATTCCCGTAATCATAAAATTCGAAGGGGGTACGGTAAAGGTAATGCTTCACTCGTTTGGCAAGAGCAGGATTATTCTCTGCAGCCTTGGCCATGGCTTTCCAAGTCAGTCCGCTCATCGATTCGTTTTTAAAGAGGGTTTTACCATCGTGCCAACCGTTCCAGATGAATCCGTAACGCTTGCCCTGCAAGGAACGCATGGTATAGGAGCGACCTGAAGCAATGGTGTTGATGTGGGTGTAGACGAATTCCCTATCGTTTTGCTTCTCACCCTTGAGGACAGGAAGAAAAGAGCGACCGTCCATACCCTTCATGGGAGCAATTCCGAGAGCTTCAAGAATGGTAGGGGCAAAATCGACTCCGGCCACCAAATGCTCGGTTTCATGAGTGCCCGCCTTCACCGTGCCCGGCCAGCGCACGATCCAGGGAGTGAGAGTCGAATGCTTCCAGACGTTGGTTTTTGCAAAAGGGACGGGGATTCCGTGGTCTGACTTCAGCATGACAAGGGTGTTCTGGGCAAACCCGGCTTTCTCAAGTTCGACTAGGACTCGGCCCACGACGTCGTCGGCCCGACTGACCGAACTGTAGTACTGGGCAATCTCTTCTCGGATGGCGGGCAAATCGGGAAGAAATCCGGGGATGACGATTTCATTAGGCTGATAGATTCTGGAAGGGGCCGGATAGTCGGTCCGTTTCCTTTTATTTTGCTTATCATCCGAAGTTCCCTCACTAGGTTCCTCGGTCAATTTTCTTTGATCAGCGGGTTTCCGGTTGTCGAAAGGACGGTGGGGATCATGGGCATTGACCATAAGGAAAAAGGGTTTGTCGTCTCTTTTTACCTGCGCGAGAAATTCGGCGGCGAATTTACCATACAGTTCTTCACTGCGCCCATTGTCCATTTCTGAACGGTCCCGACGATATTCGAATGCATTCTTTCGGGAAGGGACGACGTGTTCGGTCTTGCCGAGTATGCCGGTCATGAAACCATTCTCGAGCAAGGTTTCAGGCAAAGTGGGTACGCCCGGTTTGATCTTGGTAAAGCCAAGCGCTCCGCTGTTGTGGGGATAACGACCGGTCATCCAGACCGCCCGGGTGGGCATGCAAATCGCAATCGATACGTGGCCATGCTCGAAACGCAGGCCTTCACCCGCGAGTTTATCGATATTGGGAGTCGTCCCTTGGACTTTAGAACCATAGACCCCGACAGAGTCGCGGTTCATGTCGTCTAGAGTAATGAATAAGACGTTGAGTTTTGACTCGGCAAAAGTACTCAGGCAGCCGCTTACGTAAGTCAGAAAGGAAAAAAGCAAGGGTTTCACGCCCCCACTCAAACGGTAAAAAGTTTTCGTATCAAGGAAACTTATTAAAGTTACTTGAGTTACGACGATTTAGCATCAGAAAAAAATTCCTTTCATGGCGCACTAAGAGTTGTGGGTTAACTCTCCAGTCCCTGGATGGTGCTGGCGGTGCTGCTGCCGAATTGATCAATCTCCACGCCCATGCGTTGGGCAAGGGGGACGAAGAGGTTGGCAAACGGCGTGTTGTTTTCTGGATCATGGGCGGCATGGTGGCCGTGTTTGTAACCACCGCCAGCAAGCAGAATGGGCAAGTTGTGCCAGCTGTGTGAAGAAGCGTTGCCGAGGTTGGATCCGAACAGGACGGCGGTGTGGTCGAGCAGATGACCACCGGCTTCCTTCACGTTCTTGAGTTTAGTGAGAAATTCGTTGAGCACTTCAAACTCAGCGGCTTCGATGCGAGCCAATTCCTCGATCTTATTTTCGTCACGGCCGTGGTGGGAGAGCATATGCCAGTCGGTGCGCACTCCCGGGATATTATTCGGCACCGCATTCATGCTACCAAGCGAGAAGGTGATTACCCGGGTCGAATCAGTTTGAAGCGCCAACAGGATAAGGTCATACAATAGGCGCTGCTTGGCGAGGATGTCAGTACGGCCGGCGACCTCTTTAGGTTCCCTGTAATTGACCTCAGGCTTTGGGCGTTTTGCCCACTGTTTATTCTGCTGTAAACGGGTTTCAAGTTCCCGCACGGAGGTAAAGTATTCGTCAAGTTTCTCGCGGTCGCGCGCGCCAAGTGTGACGTTAAGCGCCTTGGCATCACCCAGCACCGTATCGAGAATGCTATGGCCGCGCTCAAGATTTTTCATCTCTTCTGCCACTTCTTTTTCAGTGCCATTTACAAACATCTGACGGAAGAGTTTTGCGGGATGACTTTGGGAGGGGATTCTCACGCCGTTGGCAGTCCAAGAAAGCGATTTACCGTTAGTCCCAATGGAGAGCGAGGGGAATCGGGTGGCCGCCCCGATATGTTTGGCCATCAACTGATCAATTGAGATCGTGTTTTTAAACCCAGCCAATCCTGGGTGTGGGGCACTGGTAAGCCAAGTGAGTTCGCTGGTGTGACCGCTGGCTCCGTTAGAATTGGGATGTGACAGGCCTGAGAATACTGTGAAATCCTTCCGATGCTCCTCGAGTTTTTGCAAGTAGAGAGGAGATTGATAACCCGCTCCAGTTTCAGTCGGAATGAAGTTAGGCGCGTGAAAACCAAGCCCGGCATTCATCGCTACAAACCGTTTTGGCTCGGCGGCGGTCTTGGAAAAGGCGGGCGTCATGGCGCTTAGAAACGGAAGGGCCACAGTGGCGCCAGTGCCCTTCAGAAAGGCGCGGCGGTTCAGCGAAGTCTTGGTGGCTATGAAACTCATGTTATTTATTTAGGAAAATTCCAGATTGGATAATACGATGAAAAACGTCGCGAAGGCGATGTTTGTTTTGGGCGGTGTCGGCAACGATACGGTCCAGCTCGGCGCGATCGGAGAAGCCCAGCTCACGGCCAGTGGCGAAGGTAAGTAGCTTTCCTGCGAATGCGCGAGCGAGTCGGTCGTCGTGTTTGGCGAGGTAATCGCGATAGTCGTGGAAATCATTGTAGGTACTACCGTCGAGAAATTTGCCGGAGCTGTCCACTTTTGGGCCGAGGCGGTACTGTACTTTGCGGCCGCGCACGACGACGTCTACGCGTTCGCTCTCGGAATTCCGATTGCGGAAACGATCGCGTCGCAGGCCAGTGACGTCGAAGCTCTCCAGCGCGAACCCGAGCGGATCAATCTTGTTGTGACAGGAAGCACAGCTGACGACGTTCCGGTGTTTATCCAGCAGCTCGCGCAAGGTGGCCGTGCCGCGGATGTCCGGCTCCACGCCGGGAATATTCGGCGGCGGCGGGGTAGGAGTGATGCCGAGGATACGTTCCATCACGTATACGCCGCGCACCACGGGTGAGGTGGCGGAACCGTTGGCGGAAACCTTGAGCACACTGCCCTGGCTGAGGAAGCCGCCACGCCAACTATTCGCAGGTAATGCAACCTTCCGAAATTGTGAGCCGGCTACCCCATCGATGCCATAGTGCTCGGCCATGCGATCATTGATCATAGCGAAATCGGTCTTCACGATGGTGGACGCTGGATGATTGCCGGCGATTAACTCGCGCAAAAATGCCTCCGTTTCGCGTGGCATTGAAAAGCGCAGGTAAGGCTCATATTCCGGATACAGCGTGCGGTCGGGTATGGTGAAATCCATTTCGCGCAGGTTGAGCCAAGATTGTGTGAAGTCGGTAATAAAACGCTCGAACCGATCGTCTTTAAGTAACCGTTCGGTTTGCGCGTGGAGATTGCCTCGCAGTTCTCCGGCTCGGGCAAGGCCTAGTAACTCCGCATCGGGTGCAGTGCGTGTAAGAAAATAGGAGAGCCGGCTAGCGAGTGCATAATCATCCAGCGCTCCGGTCGGTTCGCGTAAGTAAAGGAAATGCGGTGAGTTCAACACGGCTATGGCTGCCGTGCGTAGTGCGGACTCAAACGCCTCGCTTTTGGAACGTTCGGCTTGAAAGAGTTTCACATAGGGGGATACCTCCTGTGGCTCTACCGGCCGGCGAAAGGCGGCATTCGCTAAACGGCCGAGCGCTTGTTCGGCATCCGCCTGTTCATTGGCTGATTTGATTTCAAACTGCGGTTTGTACTTCGACTTATTGCGGTCATTCGGATTGCGAGGTGGAATCTCCACGCGGTTGATGCCTTTCAAGATCAGCTTGTGGCCCGCAGATGGAAATTCGCTGATCAAAGGACCTTCAAGCTCCACTGAATGAATACCCAGCCCGGGTGTTTTCACAGTGGTTATGGGAGTTTTATCCCTGCGCCGAATGCCTAGATCCGGGTCAACAATACCGTAAGGCTCAATACTAATCATGTAGTTCGCACCGATCTTTGCGGTCAGTTCAACCGTATGCATTTTGTTTGGTCCACCCGGCGGAAATGAAAAGTATCCCAATACGGGTTGTGCCATGCCACGTTGAAAAGTGGTGAGGCTGACAGAAAATGTGATCGGTTTTTCGGATTGATAGGCAAACCCGTGTACTTTAATCCGATAAGATCCTTCGTTCTGCGTGCGCGCTGAACGAATCATACCTGATGGATAGCCAGTACGCGCAAAGCGTACAATGGAATCATCCTTGAGCTTCAGCCACTGGTCGCCGACGAATTTCTCCGCACCCTTGTCATCCGTATACCGCCCAACGATCCTCTGTGGTTTAGGCGGTTTGGTTGTCTTGGTAATAGCCTCTTCCAGCACGACTTCGGCGGCCTTTAAATACATTTGCATATGTTGCATCGAGATTCCAAGAGCGTCGCCAACATTGTCAAATTCATGGGAACGTCCATCTTCGGGTAGCATATCTTCCAACTCCAACGAAGTGCCGAAGAGATCGTTCATCGTGTTCTCGTATTCGCGCCGATTGAGTCGGCGTAACACCGTCCCTTTCGCCACCGCGTGCGCCTGAACCAGCCGCGGTCCCAGCGCCGCCTGAAACGCCTCCAGTTCCTTCGCCTCCGGTCGATTCGTCACCTTCGCTGGGGGCATCTCGCCCAACGCCACGCGATCAAAAAGCCGTTCCCATTTTGCAAACACCGCCGGATCCGAAAGATCGTGACCGAGCTTCTCCAGATCCAACCCGCCCTTTGCCGCGCCATCTCCGTGACAATCAAAACAATGCGCCTCCAAAAACCCCCTTGTTGGCTTGTCAAAAGCCCAAGCAGTCGTACCAACCAGCAGGCACATAATGAAAATCTCACTTCGCATGAAGGGCTCTAAGACTAGCGGCAAGGGGGCGGGTATTCGAGCCTTTTACCCCGTGAAAAACTCATGAAAATCATTGAACGAAAAAGGGTGCATCCGGCGTCGAATAATACATCATGAGGCCGATGATAGGTCGTTGGATCATTCTGTTGGGATTGCTGGGCGTGCTGTGGTGTCCGGCGGTGTTGGCGGTGGATTTCATGAACGACGTGAAACCGCTGCTCAGCCGACTGGGCTGCAACGGCTCCTCCTGTCACGGCAAGGCCGAGGGTCAGAACGGATTTAAGCTGTCCGTGTTCGGTGCCGATCCTCGTGGGGATTATCATTCCATCCTCAAGGAAGCGCGCGGCCGGCGCATTACGCAGGCGGCGCCGGAGGCCAGTTTGTTTCTGCGCAAAGCCACCGGCGAGGTGGGGCATGGCGGCGGTGTGCGTCTGCAAAAGGGCTCGCGCGAATATCGCGTGCTGCATGATTGGATTCGTGGCGGGTTGACCTTTGCCGAGGAGGAACGGCCGACGATGGTGGCGTTGCGAATGGAGCCGGCCCGGGCCGTGCTGCCGTTCGGGGCCAAGCAACCGCTCAAGGTGATTGCCCGCTACGCCGACGGCCAAGAAGCGGATGTGACATGGCAGGCGGTGTTTCATTCCAATGACGTCGGCATGGCCAAGGTGGATGAGCAAGGGCTGGTGACGCTCGGCCGCAGCATTGGCCAGACCGCCGTGATGGCCCGGTTCCAGGGCAAGGTGTCGGTGTTTCAGGCGATCGTGCCGCGGCCCGGACTCAAGTCGACATTGCCCGCGCGTCCCGTGCATAATTTCATCGACCGCCATGTGGACCGGCATTTGACCCGGCTGAATGTGCATCCCTCCGACCTCACCGACGACGCCACCTTCCTGCGGCGCGCGCATCTTGATTTGATCGGCACATTGCCCACCGCCGCCGAGACTGAGGCGTTTCTCAAGGACAGGCGAAAGGACAAACGCGCACAGCTGATCGAGGCGCTGATGCGGCGGACTGAGTTCGCCGATTTCTGGGCGCTCAAATGGAGCGACCTGTTGCGGGTCGATCGCCTCGCGCTCGGGCACGAGAATGCCTTCACCTATTACCAATGGATCCGCGCCGCCATGCGGGACAACCGGCCGTTTGATCAATGGACGCGCGAATTGCTTACCGCCGAAGGCCCCCTGCGCGACCAGCCTGCCGGGTTCTTTTACAAGGTGGCTGCCAAGCCGGGCGAGATGGCGGCGATGACCTCACAGGTGTTTCTCGGCGTGCGCATCACCTGCGCCGAGTGCCACCAGCATCCTTATGATCAATGGACCCAGCAGGATTATCAGGGCATGCGCGGGTTTTTTGCTCAGGTGAAGTACAAGAAACTGGGCGATACCGAGGCCCTGCTGGCTGAAGGTGATCCTAAGGGCAAGCACCCGCGCACAGGCGCGCCCGTCTTTCCCTACGCGCTCGGCACCGCCATGCCCAAGGCCGCGCCGGAAGGCGATCGTCGGCAGGCCTTGGCTGATTGGATGACGCAACCGAACAACCCGTGGTTTGCCCGCAACCTTGCCAACCGAATCTGGGCGCACTTCATGGGGCGCGGCCTGATCGAGCCGGTGGATGATTTGCGCGCTACCAATCCGGCCAGTAATCCCGAGCTGATGACGGCCTTAGCCCAGACGTTGGTGGAAAACCAATACGACCAGCGCGCCATGATCCGCCTGATCACCGCCTCGCGCACCTATCAACTCTCCAGCGAACCCAACGCGACCAACGAACTGGATGAGCGCAATTATTCCCGCGCCCTGCTGCGGCGGTTGCCGGCGGAGGTGTTGCTGGATGCGGTGAGCCAGGTAACTGGAATTGAGGAGAAATTTCACGGCGTGGCTCCGGGCGCCCGGGCCATTCAGTTGTGGGATAGTCAGGTGCAGCATTATTTCCTGAAACTCTTCGGCCGCCCGGCACGGGCCTCGGTGTGTGACTGCGAACGCGCCGTGGGGGCCAGCATGGCGCAGGCATTGCACCTGATGAATTCGCCCGAATTGGAGGCCAAGCTCGCCCATGCCGGCGGTCACCTCGGCAAGCTGGAGCACCGCCATGCGGACGACGCCGCATTGGCCCGACAGTTATACCTTACCATTTACAACCGCGAACCATCCGCCGCTGAGCGAGCCCGGGCGACGCAACACCTCGGCAGCCGCCGCGCCCAGCGTCGCAAGGCCGCTGAAGACATCGCGTGGGCGATGTTGAATTCAATGGAATTTATCTTCAATCACTAGCGTCAAAATGATAGATTGAAACAGTAGAAAAAATGAAACGAACGTATTGTGACGGAATTGGGCGGCGGGACTTTCTGCGTGTGGGCGCAGCGGGCGCGCTGGGCGTGAACCTGCCGTTGGCGCAGTTGCTGGCGGCCGAGCCTAAACTCAAGGGCAACGACACCAATTTCATCTTCGTGTTCCTTAAGGGCGGCATGAGCACGATCGACACGTTTGACCTCAAACCGAATGCGCCCGAGGACGTGCGCGGGCCGTTTGGCAGTATCCCCACCAATCTACCCGGCATGCGTGTGGGCGAGCATCTCAAGCAAACGGCGAAGGTGATGCATCGCTTCTCGCAGGTGCGCTCCTTCACCCACCGCAACGCGGGCCACGGGCCGGCGGATCATTACATGTTCACCGGCTTTCATCCCACCAGCGGATTCAATGGCGGCCTCAAGCCAAACAATCAGCATCCCTCGATGGGCTCGGTGATCGCCCACAAGCTCGGTGCCCGCGGTGCCATCCCGCCCTACGTCTGCCTGCCGAACATGCACAACAGCGGCAGCTCGGCGTACCTCGGCCCGGACGCCGTGCCGTTTACCATCGAGGCGGACCCCGCGTCTCCAGGCTTCAAGGTGCCCGATCTGCAGCCGCCGTTCTCGGTGGATGCCTCGCGCGTGGCCGATCGGCAATCGCTGTTGCAGGATGTGGACCGGTTCCAACAACGCGCCGAGCAACGGGCCAACAGCGGCGCCAAGGAGTTTGGCGTATTCGCCCAACGGGCGATGGACCTGATGACCTCGCCGCTGGCCAAAAAGGCGTTCGATATTCATCAGGAAAAAGACAAACTGCGCGATGCCTACGGTCGCTCCACACTGGGCCAAAGCTGCCTGATGGCCCGCCGCCTGATCGAGGCCGGCGTACGCTGCGTGACGGTCGATCATTCCAACTGGGACACGCACTACCATAACTTTCGCGTGCTGGAGGAGGATTTGCTGCCCAAGTTCGACCTCGCCATCCCTACACTGTTCAACGATCTGGACGACCGCGGGTTGCTGGAGAAAACGATGGTGGTCGTCACAGGCGAATTCGGTCGTACGCCGAAGATTAACAAGGACGCCGGGCGCGATCACTGGAGCCGTTGCTTCACCGTGCTGCTTGGCGGCGGCGGCATCCATGGTGGCCGCGTGATCGGCAAGAGCGACAAGTGGGCGATGGATCCGGCTGAGAATCCTTACGGCCCCGAGGATCTCTGCGCCACCGTGTACGATCGGCTGGGCATTGATCCGCGCAGCGAGATGCACACGCCTGAAGGTCGCCCAATCATGCTCACCAACAGTGGGCGCGTGATCAAGGAACTGCTCTAGCATGAACCGTTGGGTCGCCATCCTGCTGCTTGGCGGGCTGCTGTTTCCCGCCGCCGCCGAGCCGCCGGACATCGAATATATTTACCCCGCCGGCGGCCAACGCGGCACCGTGGTACCCGTGCGGGTGGGTGGTTATTATTTTCACGGTCAGGCTGGGTTCGAGATGCTCGGGCCGGGGGTGCAGTTCAAATCCACCGTGCCCCGCGTGGACACCACGTGGTTCGAAGGCCCGCTCATTTTTCAGCCGCTCTCCCAACGCGGCGAGGATTATCCCAAGGATCACGCCAACGAAATCACCCTCGCCGCTAACGCGCCGTTGGGCGATCGCTACTGGCGGTGCTGGACCTCGCAGGGCGCCACGCGCGCGTTGCGGTTTGTGGTGGGCAACCTGCCCGAGGTGATGGAGGAGGAAATCGATGGCCGGCCGTTGCCGCAGGCGGTTACTTTGCCCGTCACCGCCAATGGCCGCATCTTCCCACGAGAAGACGTCGACATCTGGACCCTCGAAGCCAAGGCCGGCGACGTAATCGTGTGCGACGCCGCCGCCAAGCGGTTTGGCTCGCCGGTGAATCTGGTGCTGAGCGTGCAGGATCCGACCGGGCGCCCGTTGCCCACGCAGCACACCGTGCGTGGCGGCGATCCCGTACATTGGTTTCTTGCCCCGACAACCGGCCGGTACACCGTCATCCTTCGCGACGCGCAATTCTGGGGACTGCAAAACCATATTTACCGGCTCACTCTCACGCGTGGGCCACGCATCCTGCACACGTACCCGCTCGGGGCCCAACGTGGCACCACCGTTTCGGCCGAGGTACATGGCCCGGGCCTGAAACCGCGCGCCGTGTCCCTCACCATTCCCGCGCAGGCCGGCGAACAATTCGTCGCGCCGGTTGAGCAACTAGGCCAGGCGACCTTCGTGTTGGGCAACCATCCGGAGCGACTGGAGCCCGCACCGGAACCGGCCACCGTGCCGGTGGTCTTGAACGGCCGTATTATGCAGCCGGACGAAACGGACGAGTGGACGCTGCAACTGAACGAAAAACAGGCGATCACGCTGGACCTCGCCGCCGCGTCACTGGGCAGTCCTCTGGATGCCGGCCTCAGCATTCACGACGCCGAAGGCAAACAGCTCGCCACCAACGACGACCGCGCCACCGGTCAACCCGACCCCTTGCTTACCTTCACCGCACCCAAGGCCGGCGCCTATACCGTGCGCGTCCGTGACCGGTTTCGGTCCCGCGGCGGACCCGCCTTCGCCTATCGACTCACCGCCGCGCCGGCGACCCAGCCGGATTTCAAGCTCACCCTGGCCGCCGCGCATTACAACGTCACCCGCGATCCCGAAGGCGGTTTGGAAGATAACCGCGCCGAGATAGAGCGGTTGGAAAAACGCATGACGGAAATTGATGCCGAGGTGAGTGCCGCCAAGGCCGTTCAGAAAACCGACCCCACCGCCACCACGCGCATCCGCGAATTGACCACCGAGAAACGCACTGCTACTGCCACCGTTCGCAAGCTCAAGGCTGAGGACGCCAAGCGCCGACCTAAATTCAAGGTGGCGCTCGAACGCCTCGGCGGTTTCAAAGGCGAAGTGCGGTTGGCATTCGAGGGCTTGCCGAAAAACGTGATCGTACTCAACGACCTCATCGCGACCAACGGCAAGGAAGCGAATTTGGAATTCATCGCGCCGGCCAACACGCCCATTGACGTGCATCAGCTCACCGTGACGGGTACGGGCAATCTCGGTGATCGCAATGCCACACGCGCCGCGGCCACACCGGAAGGGCTGGATCATCTTCTGCTCGGCGTGGTGCCGATCGTGCCGTTCAAGCACGAGGGCGTTTACCGCATCATCACCGCGATGCCCGGCGGCAGCACTTTCCACCGGGAATACGCGCTGCATCGAAACGGCTTCGAAGGCCCGCTTAAGGTGCGGCTGGCGGACAAACAGATTCGCCACCTGCAGGGCGTTACGGATCAGATCATCACCGTGGAACCGGGCACGGAATCGTTTAAGTATCCGTACCGTTTTCCCGCCCGCGTGGAAGTGGGCCGCACCAGCCGGTTGCAGGTGATGTTGATCGGGGAGTTGATTGATTTCGACGGCAGCAAACACCTTATCAGCTACACTTCGCGCGAGCGCAATGATCAGCTCATCAGCGTGGCCGCTCAGGGCAATGTGTCCGTGGAACCGGCTACCGGCTCACTGGCGCTCGGTCCGAATGAATCCCGCGAACTCACCGTCAAGGTCGGCCGCGCCAATGCCGCTCTCGGGCAGGCGCTGTTGCTGGAACTGCGCTTGCCACGACACGTACGCGACGTGAAGAGTGAAACCGTTCGACTGGAGCCGGGGCAAACCACCGCTACCTTGCGCCTGCAAACCGGGCCCAATCCCGGGCCCTTCAACCAACCGGTGATCCTTCGCGCCTCCACCGCCGCCGGCTCGCGTCAAGTGGGCGAGGCGTTGCTGGAACTGGTGGCACCTTTGAAGTAATTCGGGAACGGGAAACTTGCCCCACCCGCTTCGCCTGCGCACACTGCGCCGATGCGTTTTCTATTCCTGTTGTGTCTCTGGGTGTCGCTGCCGATGTTGGCCGCCAAGCCGCCGAATATTATCCTCATTCTTGCCGATGACTTGGGCTATGGCGATCTGGGTTGCTTTGGGCAGAAGACCTTGAAGACCCCGCGGCTGGATGCGATGGCGCGGGAGGGGATGCGGTTTACGCAGTTTTATGCGGGCAGTACGGTGTGTGCGCCTTCTCGCAGTGTGCTGCTTACCGGCCGGCACATGGGGCGCACGGTGGTGCGGGGCAATTCCACGCAACCGATTGTCATCCGGCCCGATCAACCGACGCTTGCCTCAATGCTCAAGGGCGCGGGTTATCGCACGGCGTGCATTGGCAAATGGGGCGTGGGCACGCCGGATAATTTCACCAACCCCAACGACGTGGGGTTCGACCATTTTTACGGCTACATTAACATGTGGCATGCGCACAATTTTTATCCGGAATTTCTCATCCGCAACGGCAAGGTGGAAAAACTGCGCAACGAGGTGGCGCCGCGTTGGAAGGCGATGCAGGATCCCAAACAACCGATGGCCGGCCGCGGCGTGGCGGTGAAGCGCGTGGATTATGCGCCGGATCTGTTCACCGCCGATGCGCTGAAGTTTATCCGCGATTATCACCGGCAACCGTTTTTTCTCTACTACGCCTTGAACATCCCGCACGCCAACAACGAGGCAGGCAAGGCCGGCATGGAGGTGCGTGATCTGGGCGAGTTTGCCGCCAAGAACTGGCCTGCGCCGGAGAAGGGCTTCGCCAAGATGATTCAAAATATCGACCGCGATACTGGCCGCATCATCGATCTGGTGCGGGAATTAAAAATCGCCGACAACACGTTGGTGATATTTACCTCGGATAACGGCCCGCATCAGGAAGGCGGGCATCTGGCCGATTACTTTAATTCGAACGGCAAATTGCGCGGCATGAAACGCGACCTGACTGAGGGCGGCATTCGCGTACCCACTATCGCGTGGTGGCCCGGCACCATCAAGGCCGGCGGCGCGGATGATGCCCACTGGTACTTCGGCGATTTCATGGCGACTCTGGCCGATCTCTCCGGTGCCAAGCCGCCCGCGGATATCGACAGCGACAGCTTTGCTGGGCCGCTCAAGGGCACGCCGCGCACCAATCAATGGAAGCGCGAGCACGAGATGTACTGGGAATTTTACGAACGCGGCTCCGCGCAGGCCGTGCGTTTCGGTAAATGGAAAGCCATCCGCAAGCCGATGTTCACCGGCCCGATCGAGCTCTACGACATGTCCAATGATGCGAGCGAAAAAAGGGATTACGCCAAGCGCCACCCGGACCTCGCCCGGCACGCGGCCAATCTCATGGAAAAAATGCACACGCCCGATCCGAACTGGAAAGTGCGCGGGCGGAAGTGACCTATTTCAAGCTCCGCCAGTCGAATGCTTCTTCCATCACATCACGGTGCAGCTTCAGCATTTGCGCTTTCATTTTGGCGAAGCGTTCGGGGTCCTTTTCAGAAAGGTCGATCTCTTGGGCAGCGTCGGTGCGGAGGTTATGCAGACGGTAGTTTTTAAAACCGGTCTTCTTGATGTCGCCTATGAACCGTTCCAGAAACATGTTTTGGCGGGGCAGGTCAATTTCCGGGTCAGCGAGCAGACACCAGTCGCCATCGCGGATGACACAGACTGGGCGCGAGGGATTGTAAAACCAATAAAGCGGCTTGGGGCGGTCAAGTTTACCGGTGGCAAATAAGGGCAGTAGGCTTGTGCCATCGAGTGTGACATTCTTGGGTAACGAGACTCCTGCCGCGGCACAGGCGCTGGGCAAGAGATCAACAAGCCCGGCGGGAACATCACTACGTGTGCCGGGTTTGATCCTGCCGGGCCAGCGGATGATGCCTGGCGCGCGGATACCGCCTTCCCAGAGTTGGGTTTTGCGTCCTTTGAGATTTCGGTTGTTGGCACGGTCGGTGCGGTAGCTACCATTATCAGAAGTAAAAATGACCAGTGTATTGTCTATCTCGCCGAGGGCATTCAGCTTTTTGAGGATGCGTCCGGCGGCATCGTCCATATTTTCAATACAGCCGTAATACTCGGGTTGCTTCACGTCGGGATGGCGGGCGGCCAACTCGGGCGGCGATGCCACGCGTTGATGAGGTTCGTGAAAGCAGATGTTGAGGAAAAACGGTTTCTTCTTATTGCGATGCTGGTCGAGCCATTTGATTGCTTCATCTGCAACGATTTGACAGGAGTAACCCTTGACCTCTCCAATTGCCTTGCCGTTGCGGACAAAATTATTTGGGTTGTGGTGGGAAGGCTGGGCGTTGTTGCCCGTTGCCAGCCAATGGTCGTAGCCATGATCTCCAGGGTCGGGGCCAGAAACGTCATCAGTAAGCCCGTAGCCGAGATGCCATTTGCCAATATGTGCAGTCGCGTAGCCGGCGGCCTTGAGGAGTTCAGCAATCGTGGTTTCCTCAACTCGCAAATGCATCTTTTGCGAAGTGGCGACCCAGCTATAGACCCCGGCGCGCACGGAAAAGCGGCCTGTCTGTAACGCAGCTCGCGATGGCGAACACACCGCGCTGGCCGCGTAGAAATCACTGAATTGCAGGCCATCTTTGGCCAGTTGATCGAGATGAGGTGTTTTATTTTCCGGACTACCATAGCAACTGAGGTCACCGGCACCTAGATCGTCGGCGAGCATGATGACAATATTCGGCTGAGTCGCCGCCGTAAGGCTCCATGAGGTAAGGAGGAGAATCAGAGGAACAATAATTTTCATGGTTATTTCATAAATCTATGACGCGAAGTATGACTGCAGGAAACTTGCCGGCGACAGCTCCGGAACAATGGCGGAAACAAATCCCAGTTGAATGATGAAACTTTTTTAAGCGCATTCCGGGCCGTCGCACTTAAGTCCGTCCATCCCGAGTAGCATCGTGCGTACAGCAACACCGGCGTTTACGGCGGCGACCAGATCGGTGGTGGCTTGCAGGGTTTCCTGCGACACACCGTCGCCCAGTGCCTTTTCTGTGCGGCCGCCAGTGCAAAAACCGCAGCCACGCGTGATGGTAACGGCGAGGCCGATGAGGTGTTTTTCGCGATCAGTTAGATGTTCGGTTGCGCCGGCTTTTTCCAGTGCCTGAATAACGTGTAGTTCTTGTGCGTTCATGATGATTTAAAACTTTTTCAATTCGGTTTGCAGCCGCTGGATGATCTCCGGATGGCGGGCGGACAGATCAGTGCGTTCGCCCAGATCACGGCTAAGGTTAAAGAGAAGCGGGGTCGCGTGCTGAATGGCGGGCTCACGTTGACGTGTGTCTGGATGAGAGGAACGATCCTTGGTGCTGAGGTGGATTTTATAATCCCCCGATCGAAATGCTTTCGCGCTACCCGAAAAGAGCCAGTGTGTTCGCGGGCTGGGCTTACCTCGCAGGAGGGTCTCGGTGAGATCAAGAGACCGATAGCCGGGCAGCTCTTGTGGCTGCTGTCCGCCGGTGAGCGTGGCAAAGGTGGCGTACAGGTCGAGATTAGCTGCCATGCCGGGCACTGTGGCGGGTTTGATTTTGCCGGGCCAATGAAAGATGCCTGGCACGCGATAGCCGCCTTCCCATGAGGTGCCTTTCTCGCCGCGCAATGGTCCGGCGGTACCGCCGTGCGGGCCGAACATACTCCATGGGCCATTGTCGCTGGTGAAGATGACGAGTGTGTTGGTATCAAGCTTGGCCAGCTTGAGGGCCGCCATGACCCGGCCGACGGACCAATCGATTTCCTCGATCACATCTCCGTACCGCCCGCCGTCGCTGCTTCCCTGGAATTGTTTGGACGCGAAGATCGGCGCGTGCGGCATGTTGTGCGCGAGATACAGGAAGAACGGCTTGTCCCGCGGCGTGCGAATCCATTTCACAGCCTCTGCCGTGTAGCGGCGCGTGAGCAGTTCCTGATTGGTCGGATGCTCCACCACCTTGCGGCCGCGAATGAGCGGCACGGGAAAGCTGAACTTGGTGCAGTGGTCAAACACCTCACGCGTCTGGCGTTTGCCCGGCGGCGCCGGCACATCGTTGCTGCCAGGCGTGCCGAAGTGATAATCGAAGCCGCACTCGAGTGGGTGCATGAGGCTTTGCGTAAAATCTTTGGGGTAACCGGCCAAGTGCCATTTTCCCAAAATGGCGGTGGCATATCCCTGCCGCTTGAACATTGCCGGCATGAGTTTTTCTGGGGCGTCCGAGAGTTTTTGTTTTCCGATCAACGCCGGATGTCTTCCGCTCATCAATCCTGTGCGACTAGGAACGCAGGTCGAACCCGACGAATAAAAACTGGTCCAACGCTGACCCTCTTTTGCCAACCGGTCGAGATGCGGTGTTTTGATCTTGGTGTTGCCGTAACAGGTGAGGTCCCCATAGCCGAGGTCATCGACAAAGATCAGTACTACGTTGGGGCGCAGGGCTTTGGGAAGTTCCGGTGAAGCGGCATGGGTCGGGCCCAATACCAAAACCCAGCCTGCTAACAGGCAATATAACCGTGAAAACATGCCGCGTACTGTGCCTGCAAATCGAAGCATGGGCAATCCCTCCGACTTTTTGCCTAGCAAATCCTAGCGTCCCCGCAGTTGGATGTCATCGAAGTCGTTCATGTCATCAAACGATCCGATGCCGATGCGGCCCTTGCCGAAGGTCTTGTCGTTCACCTGCATGTGCGGCTTGGTCAGGTCATCAAAATAAACGGCGATCGTGCCGGCCTTCGAGTCGCGCACTAGCTTCACTTTGTGCCAAGTTTCGTTCTTCCATGGCGTCAGGTTTTTGTTCGTGGTCATCGCCTTGCGGGGGGCGTTTTTGACGATCATGATTTGTCCGCTATGCGGGTCCGGACGCGCGCCTAGGTGCACGTAGTAAAAATTATGCGGACCCTGCCAATTGAAGAATATGCAGCAATCGCGATGACCGCCGGTATCCTTGGTGCTCTTCACGCGAAAGGTCAGCACGAAATCGGTCACCTGCACGTCCTTGATGAGCGCAATGTGCCGAGGGCTGCGCACCTTGGGTTGGTAGTTGCTGTTGCGGCGGTTGATGCCGAACACCGCATTGCCCTCCACCTTGCGATGCGTCCATGACTCGGCATCCGTGGTCTCCCAACGCCCGTGGCCTTTCTCGAAACCCTCCGTAAATAACACGGGCAGTTTGGCCAAATCCTCCGCGGCCACCGTGCCGGTGATTAGAATGAAAAATAAAATGGATCGCATGACCCCGCCAGTGTGCCGGTCTCCAACGGGCGGGGCAAGTTCCGCCTTGCCCCAATTAAACAGGCCTCTTCACCGCCGTCATAAATCCGCGATCCGCAATTGTATCGTGATAGTCGCCCACCTCGAAGTTCAGCTCCGTCAGCACCGCGCCATACTCCGCGGGTGTGTAGCATTTGCCTTGGCAGATGTTCATCAGCAACGCGGAATATTCTGCCACCGGCAGCGGTCCGGTTTTGTCGTCGTGAATAAACGCCTCATGAATGATCAAGAGCCCGCCGCTCTCCAGAGCCGCTGCGGCCTTGGTGCAGATCGAGCGCACCTCGGGAAAATCCCAATCGTGCAGCAGATTGGAAAGCAGTAACACATCGCATGCCGGCCAATCGCCTTCAAACATATCGGCCGTGAGCACCTCCAGTCGATTGGCCAAACCATGCTGGGCGATTTCCTCGCGGGCAATGGCGTCCACGGGCGACTGCTCGAGCACCACTCCGGTCATTTGCGGTTGGGCAGCGAGCAGGGTGCTGGCGTAAATGCCTGAGCCGCCACCGGCATCAAGTAGCCGTTTTTTGCCAATCAGTTGCGGTTCCAGCGCCGCGGCCAGTTTCTGGCCAAAGGCCAGTCCGCGGCAATTCATCAACTCCGTGAAGCCGCGCGCGAAATCTTCATCCAGCATCGAGGTATGCCAATCACTGGCGTCATCCTTCGCCTGCCAGTTGGCCGGTTTGCCGGTGCGCAAGACGGTGAGAAAATCCTGCGTAATTTGGGAATCCTGAATCGGCGTGTAATATGGCCGTAGATTCCAGGCCGAATCACCGCATAAAAACTCCTGGGCCAATGGCGTGAGCGAATGCCGATCCTCCTGCGTGACGATCAAGCCGTTGGCCCGGCACAAGGTGAGCAGCACATCCGTCGGACGTTG
>PVBE011121320.1_pt1 | contig 19103 bp, 18 predicted proteins | sample 1631181 | NCBI WGS metagenome assembly PVBE01 (sample SAMN08397723, study PRJNA350692) | Marine metagenome, whole genome shotgun sequencing project. | isolation source: water | place: Pacific Ocean | collected 2012-04 | reverse complement strand
CGAAGTACGTTTCCCCGACTCCCGCCACCCAACCCAGAAAATGAAAGAGAATCCCGAACGTCATCCCCCGGCGGTTTTCCCGGTAATAACGGGAGAGTTTCTCGTCCAGGCTGATCATCCGGCTTTCCACTTTGGCCAGCGCGGCCCCCTTCAGCCCGAGGTATCGCAAGAACCGCATGATGGCCCCGAACATTCCCAGCCGCTGCGCGACCAGGAGCGCGACACACAGGGGGAGGAAGGCCACCATCGCCCACATCAGACCTTTCATGATCGCCGGGCCGGTCCCGATTTGGTAGATGGCGATGCAGATTCCGATCAGAACAAAGAGCGCCTCGGCGATCGTCATGACCGTCTTGGCCACGACCACTGAGGAAGCGCCGTCCACCATATTCACGCCGTGGCGCTCCAGGAGGAACACCTTGACCGGCTCCCCCCCCATATACGCGGTGGGGGTGATGGTGTTCATCGTTTCGCCGATGAGGCGCAGCCAAAGGAGGCGAATCATCCGGATGGCCGGCTTCTCGGAAAAACAGTAGCGCCACCCGACGGTGTTAATCCATGTGGCGACGAAATACGGAAGGATGATGAAGGGAAAGTAGATCCCCGCCCGGCCGATCTCTCTTCCAATGGCGCGCGCGTCGAGGAAGTAGAGCAGGACGCCGAAGAATGAGAGTCCCGCCGCCAGAAAAAATAGACTGATCAGACGCCCAACCGTGGAGCCCGCGGATATAAACACCCAACACTTTCCGGAAACAGTTGCGCCGCAACCGACTTCAGGGGGAAAGGGGCCGTTCGGAAAACCTCTGCTACAATACCACACTTGGTAGAACCCAGCGCTTGACTCAACCATTCCTGCTGATCGGGGACCATCGATTTGCCGCCTCCCATGGAACCCCTTTTGCGGGCCATCGTGATTGCCCCGGGGCCCGAAAAGGACTCGGCCCCATGTCCGCCTCTCCTTCGCGCCGGGGGGCTTTCCATCCTCGTTCGCGCGCTCCTCACCCTGAAACGGGGCGGGGTGAGCGATCTCACCGTCGTCGCGTTGAGCGAGAGGGACGCGATCCACGAAGAAGTCCGCCGGGAACCCGGATTGCGAGAAACCCGAGTCCTGGATGTCTCCGAGGCGACCCCTGAAGGGGCTTTGGCCGGAGGGGGGGGGAGGGAGGAGGATTTCCTCCTCGTTTTGGCCGACCGGGTCTTCTCCGCGGATGCGGCCGACGACCTGAACCACGCGAGACCGGCGGAGGGCGAGGGCCTGATCCTCCTGGACGATAATGGAGGGTTTTCAGGGTTGGCGTTCTGCCGGGCCGCGCGTGCGGCCGAAGTCGGGGCCGCCCTGGCGGGGACCGGCGATCCCGCCGGCCGGCTGGAACGCGCCATCGGACCCGCGGACCGACAACCCTTAAAAAGAGGATTCATCGAGCGGGTCCGTTCTGCGGCGGACGCCCGCCGGGCGGAGGACCGCTTGCTGCGGGGCCTTGTCAAAGAGACGGACAGCTTCATGTCCCGCCACATCAACCGGCGCATTTCCCTCCGGGTCACCCGCCGGCTGGCCCGGACCCGCGTGACGCCGAACCAGATGACCGGGGTTCATTCATTCATCGGGTTGGCGGGGGCCGTTTTGTTCGCCCAACCGGTCCGTTGGGTCCAGGTCCTGGGGGCGCTTTTGTTCATGCTCTCCTCGACGCTGGACGGCTGTGACGGCGAAATCGCCCGGCTGAAATTCCGGCAGAGTCGGTTCGGCGGCTGGCTGGACATCTGGTCCGACAACGTCGTTCACGTGGCGGTCTTCGGGTCCATCGCCGTCGGGCTCTACCGCGAAACGCTTGCCGAGCGGTTTCTTTGGCTGGGGACCTTCGCCTGTCTGGGCGTCGTGCTCTCCGCGGGGCTCGTCTCGTGGAAGACCCTGCGCCGCAAGACCGGCGATGGGAATTTCTTCGTCTCCGTCGGCGAAGTAGAAGCCGATCCACCTGCCGCCCCGCAAAAGCCCAAAAAGGACTTTCTCCGGGATATCGACGACTATCTCGCCCGCAGGGATTTCATCTACATTCTCCTGCCCCTCGCGGCCATTGGAAAACTGGAGTGGTTCCTCTGGGCGAGCGCCATTGGCGGGAACCTCTTCTTCCTGAGCCTCCTGGTCCTGTACGCCCGCGCGAGGGCCGCCCCTGAGGCTTGAGGGAAATCCTCCCCCCTCCCGGTCAATATCTCGCCTGGATCTTCACTTCACCCTCTGGATACTCCGGTCTTGTCGGTATCCGGACGATGTCCAGGCCGTCGAGCTTCGGGATGAACATGAAGTTCTCCCGAAACCCCCCGAGGGTCCACTGGTAGCCTTTCCAGATCGCTCCATCATCCGTCCGCCTGAACGTGTGGATCAGCTTCGGCCGGCCGGGACGCTCCAGGCTGTAGATGTGCAGCCGGCTGTACTCCGCGCCGATGAGATATCCCCCGTGGACCCTCACGTCGCAATAGAAATGCTGCCACCCCTTTTCGGGGAATGAGATAGCGCTCGCAAAGACAGGCGCCGCCGGGTCCCGGACGTCGAATACGAAGATGGACGGCTCCCTCGGGGAGTATCCGCCCAGGGTGACGTAGGCGTATCCCCGGGCGACGGCGATCCCGCCTTTGCGGACGCCGCGCGACCGGCCGAACTTCAGAACGCGGCCCTTGTGCGGAATATTGGGCCGATCGAAACGCCCGAGGGGTCTCAAATCCGCCGGATCGCGCACGTCATAGATCCACAACCGGCCGCCCCAAGCCGCGGCCAGGTAAAGCCGGCCCGCGGAGAGCGCCATTCGCCAGGCCCCCCCCTCTTCATCAGGAGGGGGGTGTAGGCCGTCAGCGCCGGGCGGGCGGGGTTCGTCAGGTCGTAAGACCGCAGCGCGCTCGCCCCGGTCTTCGGGTGGACGGAGGCCACGAAGGCCGTCCCGCCGAACGCCACGATGAAGGGGTCCCGAAGCGGGAAACCGGACTCTTCCCTGAATTCGCCCACCCGCTTCGGGTTCTTCGGGTCGCGGAAATCGACAATCGTCAGCTCATAATTCTTGGGGACGTAGAGAAAACCGTTCCGGCCGGCCATGCGGGCCGAGTAGTTCATCCAGACCCCGTCCCAGTAATACCCCAGGCGCTTCGGTTTGCGGGGGTCCGAAATGTCCACGGCGACGATCGTCCCGCCGAAGGTGTGGGCGATGTAGGCCCGGTCCCCGGACACATGGGCGAAACGCCCTTCCGCCGCGGTGGGGCAGCCGCCCAGCTTGACCGGCCGGCCGGGCCGGGAGATATCGAACGTCCAGAGACCGAAATTGTAGTCGTTGACGAGCAGGGTGCTCCCCATGACGCCCAGGTTGGAATACTCTGTGACGCCGGGGTCGATATACACATCGACCACCGCCGGACCGTCGGGGGATTGGAGGTCGACGGTGAAGAGCCTGCTGGGTTTTAATCCCCGGTAGAGGCTCCGCTGGGCCCCGATCCTCCGCCCATCGGCCACATAGAGGCGGGACCGGTGATAAAGAACGTCCCGGATAACGGCCTCCCCTTCCCCGAACGAGAGCCACCCGATGTCCTTGGCCGAAAGACCGCCCGGGTCCCGGCGGCCACCTGATAGACGGCCAGGTTCCAAAAACCGACCCGCAACGCAAAACCCCCGTCCCAGACTTCCATGACTTCCGCATGGGGAGGGGGGCTCCCCCACCGGAAGCGGACGGCGGGCCTGAGGACGCGGAGATTGGGCAGCGTCGCGGCCAGGACGGGCCTGAGCGGGTCTCGCAGACTCACCAGCCCGAGGGTGCGCCCTCCCTCCAGGACGGCCACGGCGAACCTCCCGCCCGGCGCGAGATGAAACGTCTTGAGTCCCTTGAGCCGGACGCGGGTCTTCTCCCGGATTCGCTCCAGGTCGGAAACGTCCAGGACGAAGACCCAATCGCCGGAGGCGGCGTACGCCAGGCCCGCGTCCTCGATCACCCCCCGGACCCCCCGGCCCCACTCATCCCGCCAGCGGACCATGGCCGCCTTTCCGGGCCGGGCCGGGTTGGAAAAATCGCGGACCCAGGCCAGGCCCGCATGCTTTCTTCCCCGTCGCGCGTTCAGGAGAAGGGAACTGCGGAAACGGTGGACCTTGGAATAGAAGAAATCGGTCGGGATGAAGCCCGCCAACGCGGGCTTTGCGGGGTCGGACAGGTCAAGGACAGTGAGGTCGCCTTCGCCGGGGGGGACGACGGCATGCCTCCCGACGGTCACCGGCCGGCCGGAGCCCGGCACGCCGAATCCGGTGTGCAGGCGTGCGACGGTCACGGGAGGGCGGGAGTCGTCGCTCGAGAACTTGACCCGCCCCCTTTCCGGGTCGATGGCCAAAACACCGGGAGGAATGGACACCTCCGGCCAGCCCGCCTCGTTGGAAAGGTCCCAGCCTCGCGGCGCCAGGGGGCGAATGCCCTTGGACGCCGCGTACGCGCGGGACGTGACGTCGGCGCCGCCGGCCAGAACCGTCACACCGCCGGGCTTTCCGTAGAGCGCGGGGATTTCAAAGCGGCGGATGGGGGCCCCGTCCCGTTTCAACAGCTTCACCGGACGGCCCCCATCCCCCGCTTGGTAGGCGCCCCGTTTTGCGTCGGCGTCGGGGACCTCGCCCGGGGACATCCCCGCCAGGCCGGTCATGCCGGCGATGATGAGGCTGAGACCGCCCAGGAAGATGGAAGCCCGAGATTTGGAGCGCGTGGAGGAAGGCGGGGAAGATGACCGCGGGGCGGAGGGTCCGCCGGTTCTTCGGCCCAAGCCTGTTCGGGCGGAACCCGGGAACAGGCTCAACGGACCGCGCCTCAGCGTTGAATTCTTTCGCTCCGGGCTCATCAAGACTTCACACTGCGGAGAAACCGAAAGTATCGAATCAACACTTACATTCTAACAACCGCACCCGACAAAAAAATAGCGGTGTCCCTCGGATTTCGCGATGGGAAGCGGAGCGGGGCCGTCCCGCAATTTCGGAGCGGATTGTCGCAATGTCGGATGCGCCCGCGTTCCCGGTTCTTTCGTTCGACTTAAGGAAACACCCCCTGGGAAAGCTTGGCCTCGGCAACGCGCCGAATCCCCTCGATCAGCGCGGCCGTTCGCATGTTCAGGCCGTCCCGCCGGGCGCGCAGGAGCGTCCGGTGGAAGGCCTCCGTCAGGATCTTGTGCAGACGCTCATTGATCTCTTCCAGCGACCACATGTAGTTTTGCGTGCCTTGCACCCACTCGAAGTAGGAGACGATCACCCCGCCGGAATTGCCCAACACGTTCGGCAGAACAAACACCTCCCGTTCGCTCAGGATCTCATCGGCTTCGAGCGTCGTGGGCCCGTTTGCGCCCTCGGCGAGGATCCTGCACTGGATCCTCCCCGCGTTTTCCCCCGTAATCTGGTTCTGGATGGCGGCGGGAACGAGAATGTCGCACGGAAGCTCCAGAAGCTCCCGGTTGCTGACCTTTTCGCCCCCCGGATAGCTATCCAGTCTCTTGTGCTGTTTGATGTGGTCCGTGACGGCCATCACGGAAAATCCGGCGGGATCGTACAGCCCGGTCGTCACATCGCTCAACCCGACGACCTTCACCCCGAGGTCTTCCAGAAACTCGGCGGCGTAACTGGCGACGTTCCCGAAGCCCTGGATCACCGCCTTCGCGTTCGTCAAATCCAGTTTCACTTGTTCAGCCGCTTTCTGAATCAGGTAAACGAGCCCCCGGCCCGTGGCCTCCTTTCTCCCCAGGGAGCCGCCCAACACGACCGGTTTGCCCGTCACGACTTCGGGGACCCCGTGGCCGACCTGCTGGCTGTACGTATCCATCAGCCAGGCCATCACCTGGGGGTCGGTCCCCATGTCCGGCGCCGGGATGTCCCGGTCCGGCCCGATCATGTCGATGATCTCGGAGGTGTACCGCCGGGTGAGGCGCTGGAGCTCGCCTCTGGACAGGTCCGTCGGATCAAGCCGGCCCCCCCCCTTCGCGCCCCCGAAGGGAAGGTTCATCAGGGCGCACTTCCACGTCATCCACATCGCCAGGGCGGAGACCTCTCCCAAGTTGACATCATGGTGATACCGGATGCCGCCCTTGGTCGGCCCCATCGTCAGGATGTGCTGCACCCGGTAGCCGAAGACCGTCTCGACCTGTCGGTATTCATCCCGTCGAAAAGGGAAGCTCACCAGGAGCGTCCGTTGGGGGAACAGCAGGCGCTCACGCAGGTTGTCATCGAGCTCCATGATCTCGGCGGCCAGGAGAAACTGATTCTGGGCCAACCGAAACATCGGCGAATCCCACTCCCCGTTATTGCCGTTCACGAGGTTGGTTGAATTCCCCCCCCCTCCCCCATTAGCCCGGACAACGTCTCCGGGAGCGACGGCATCCCTACTGGATTGCATGGCGGTTCTCCCGATTCGAGATTCCCACGGGCGGTTGAGACCGGCCGGACAGGGGAAAAGCGGGACGAAGAGAAAAGGAGGAGGCCCTTTGGCTCCCTTCTGAAATCTCCGTTGGACCCGACATTTGGCGTCCGACGGCGGTCGGAACACTCCGCCCAAGGAAATTTGCAAGGGACGTGCCACGGTCTCTCTAACCGCCGGCTGAGACGAAATCATTTCCGATGTTTCACTGAATGGGATGGACTGCCATGGGCAAGGCGAAGAGCGTAACGAGCCGAATCCGATCTTCCCCGCCCGGCTGAAATCCGATGTCTCCGGTCCCCGTAGCCGTTAGGCTGAACAAAGAATTTTGGTTGGACCGATCCGCCCGATTGCGCTATACTTCGGGTCATCTTCCATGGAGCCGCAGAAAAGACGCTGAAGGAGTCCTCCGATGCCGTTCGCGGAGACCAAACGTCTCACCACGGATGGGGCCAAGAAGATGATGGCCGCCGCCATCTCGCGGGCCGATGGGTTCGGCATCGCCGCCACGGTCGCGATCGCCGACGCCGGAGGACACCTCCTTCTCCTGGAGCGGATGGACGGCGGACGGTTTCACACCGTCCACTCGGCGACCGTCAAAGCGGTTTGCGCGGCCTCGAACAAGCGCCCGACAACGACCCGGGGCTCGCAGGGACAGGCGCTGGACACCGCGCACGCCCTCGGCCTTGCCCTGGCCGCCGGTCCGGAGCGATGGACCGCGATGGAAGGCGGGTTTCCGATCATCGTCAACGGGGAGTGCGTCGGCGGCATCGGCGTCAGCGGAGGGGACTGGGAGCAGGACGCCGAAATCGCCCAAGCGGCGGTCGAAGCCGTCGGGGCGACCTTTCAGATAGATTAGCTTGGATTTCTCGCCGGTATGCTCTGTGTCGGACAGCGGAGCCAAGGAGGGTCGTGAGAGATTCAGGTTGGAATTTTCGGACCGCAGGGGGAAGGCATCGTCCGGGACGGCATGATCCGATCCCATTGGCTTGACACAGAGGAGAACGGGCCCATGAGGAAGATTCGCCGTATTCTCATCTCCATCACCGTGCTGTGGGCCGGGGCCGCGTTCGTCGCTCCGGCGTCGGCCGAGTTCCCTGAGAAGGCCATCCAGTTCATCATCCCGTTCGGCGCCGGCGGGGGGGCCGACATCGAGGGGCGGCTCCTGGCCAAAGGGATGGCCAAAGTCCTGGGTCAACCCGTGATCCCCGTCAACAAGCCGGGGGCCGGCGGCTCCGTCACATACACCTTCGTCAAGAACGCCAAGCCGGACGGCTACACCGTGGCCTGGAATTCGACCTCGATCCTGACTTCGACAAACATCGGGAACGTGAACTTCACCTATAACGCCCTGGACCACGTCGGCCGGGTCGAGTTCCAACCCATGCCCTTCGTCGTCAGGGCCGATTCCAAGTGGAAGACGTTCCAGGAATTCGTCGCGGATTGCAAGAAGAACCCCGACAAGTACAAGGTGGCCAACTCCACGACGGGAAGCGCCACCCACCTGGCCGCCATCGCGATGACGAACGCCGCCGGATGCAAGGTCATTCACCTTCCGTTGGGCATCAAGCGGCGCAACGCGGGGCTTCTCAGCGGGGAGGCCGACGCCATGGCGGCCCCGCTGACCGGGGCGATCCGGCTGGCCCGGGCGGGCAAGTTCCGCATCCTCGCCGTCCCAAGCGTCAAGCGGAACGCGGTGATTCCGGATGTTCCGACTTTGAGCGAGCTCGGCTATCCCGCCGTCATCGACCTGTTCCGGGGCCTGAGCGTGCCCAAGGGGACCCCGGACGCCGTGAAGACCAGGATCGCGGACGCCATGACGAAAGCGGCCCGATCCGCCGCGTTCACGAAGCTGGGCAAGAAAAAGGGCTTCACGATCGCCCCCCAGAATGCCGCCGCGTTCGAAGCCTACCTGGCCAAGATGAACCGGGACGTGATCGCCATTATGAAGAGCGCGGGGATCTATCAGTCCAAGCGGAAGTAGTCACGCCAGCTTGTTGGGGGCCGCCCTGAAAGGCGATTGGACGGGGCGGTCCCGTTTCTTCTCAAACGGCAAAGACAAGAATCAGGGGGCATGCATGCGCGCGAAGAACATCGCGGGCTCCCTCGCCCTGATCGCGTTCGGGATCGCTTACGGTTTCCTGACCACCGGGATTCCGGAGCGGACGCTGCCGAACACGCCGGGGCCTCCGTTTTTCCCCCGAATCCTGACGGTTTGTCTGTTGACCCTCTCCGTGGCCTGGCTCATTCAGTCCGTCCGGGGGAAATCCGATGAGATTCCGCCCGCGGAAACAACCGCAACCGGCGGGAGAGGCCGGAGGGGGGTCGGGCTGCTGGCGTTTCTCCTTTATCTCATGGTCCTGCCCTACCTGGGATTTCCCTTTTCGACGCCGCCGCTGTTCGGCGTCCTGATGTGGGTGTTCGGCGAGCGGCGGCCCGTCGCGATTTGTGCATATTCGTTGGCCGTCCCCCTGTTCTTCTACGTCCTGTTCAAGTTGTTGTTCCGGATCCAGCTTCCCGCCTCCCCCCTGTTCGGATGAGTGCATGAGCCCCGACGTCCTTAGCGGTTTTTTCCAGGCCTTATCCCCGACGAGCCTGTTGGCCACGGCCTGCGGGACGGTCATCGGATTGGCGGTGGGCATGTTGCCGGGCATGACCATCAGCGCGGGGATCATCGTCGTTCTGCCCCTGACGTTCGTTCTGGACCCGGTGACCTCCATCGCCCTCCTCCTCGGCCTGTATGCCGCCGGGATGGCGGGAGGGAGCTTTTCGGCCATCCTGCTCAACATCCCGGGGACGCCCTCCGCTTCGGCCACCGCCATCGACGGCCATCCCATGGCCATACGGGGCGAGGCCGGCCGGGCGATCGGCACGGCCATCGTCGCCAGTTTTCTGGGCGGCCTGTTCAGCTCGGTCTGCCTGTTTTTCATCGCCCCCCTGATCGCCGAAGTCGCCCTTAAGTTCCGGGCGGCCGACCTGTTCAGCCTCGTCTTTTTCGGTCTGACGATCATTTGCGGCTTCGCCGTCGAATCCGTCGTCAAGGGACTGCTCTCGGGCGCGCTGGGCCTGATTCTGGTTACTGTGGGACAGGACCCGGTCATGGGCACGCCGCGCTTCACCTTCGGCAGTGTGAATCTGCTCTCGGGCATCCAGTTTCTCACGGCGCTCATCGGGTTGTTCGCAATCCCCCAAATCGCGGAGGCACTGTCAACGGAGGTTCGGGCCTTTCAGCGGGAGAGAGGCGTCGGCCGCATCGGAAGGCTTCTGCCCGGCCGGGAGGACCTCAAGCGCATGCGGCTTCCCGTCCCGATGGGGGCCTTGATCGGGACATTCATCGGCAGCCTGCCCGGCGCGGGCGGACCCATCGCCGCCTTCATCAGCTACGATTATACGAAAAAGCTGAGCAAAGACCCGGACCGTTTCGGGACGGGGTGTCCGGAAGGGATCGCCGCGCCCGAAGCGGCGAACAACGCCGTCTGCGGCGGGGCCCTGATTCCCATGATGACCCTGGGGATCCCCGGAGACCCCGTGACGGCCATCCTGATCGGCGCCCTGCTCGTCCACGGCCTCGCCCCGGGACCGCTCCTGTTCATGGAGCAGGGGGATTTCGCCTATTCGGTCATCATCTCCTTCTTTTTTGCCAACATCTTCACGCTCATTGTCGCATTGGCCGGGGGCCGCTTCCTGGTGAAGATCATCGATCTACCAAAACGGGCCCTCATGCCGACGATTGCGATCCTGTGCGTGATTGGGAGCTATGCCCTGCGGAACTCCTTTTTCGACACCTTCGTCATGCTTGGATTCGGGGTCTTGGGCATCGTGATGCGCCGGCTGAAGATTCCGGTCGTTCCCCTCCTTCTGGCCCTGGTCCTGGGCCGCCAGTTGGAAGAACACCTGCGCGTGGCCCTGACCGCCTCGAAGGGCGACGTCTCGGTCTTTATCACCTCGCCCATCAGCCTGGGCTTTTTGATCCTCTCGGCCGTATCGATCCTGTGCCCCTTTGTGTCCGAGGCGAGAAGGCGCCGGGCTTCCGCCCTCTCCGCGGCGGGCGCGGGTTAACCGCCGGCGCGTCGAAGAGAGCGAACTCATCACGGAGGACAGAGAAGATGAACGCGAAACCGGTCCGGGTGGCCTCGATCGGCATCGGATGGTGGTCGGACGTCCTGGCCGACGCCGTTCAGCGATCCGGGGCGCTCGAAATTGTGGGTTGTTACACCCGGTCCGAGGAGAAGCGCGCCGCCTTTGCGGAAAAATACCGCTGCGAGCCCGCGCCGAGTCTGGAAGCCATTCTCGAAGACCCCGCCGTTGAAGGGGTGATCAACACGACGCCCAACAACGTCCACCTCGAGACCTGCGCCGCGGCCGCCCGGGCGGGCAAGCACATCTTCGTCGACAAGCCCATCGCCAACACCCTCGCCGACGGACGGGCCATCGCCCGGATTTGCCGGGAGGCCGGGGTCGTCTTGGCCGTGGGTTACCAGCGTCGCCGGGAATCCCACTTCCGCTGGATGCGCGATGAAATCACACAGGGGAATTTCGGGCGGCTGGTCCAGGCGGAGGCGAACATCGCCCGGCGCCGGATGGGGCGGTTCGACCTGACCTCCTGGCGGCACCAGACCTCGGAGATGCCCGGCGGCGTCATGCTCCAGATAGGCCTCCATTACGTGGACGTGCTCGAATACCTGCTCGGTCCGGTGAAGGCCGTCAACGGGACGCTCCGGCACCTGGTCCTGGAAGGCGAGAACCCCGACGTGGCCGGGCTTCAAATGGAGCACGACAACGGGGCCCTGTCCCATCTGCTGGCCTGCTATTGCGCCTCCGACGAGCTGTACACCTTCAATCTGTACGGCGGCGAAGCGACGGCGTACTACAACCTTCAGGAAGGGCTGCGCTTACTGCCGCGCGGCAAGACGGAGCTTCAGCGCATTGCCTGCGAGGAAAACGACACCCTTGTCCAGGAGCTGGAGGAGTTCGCCGCCGCCGTCCGGGGGACGGCCCGGCCGGAGGTGGACGGGGAAAGCGCGCTGACCTCCCTTGCCGTGGTCCGGGCGGGGATCAAATCCGCCCAAGAAGGCCGCCGCGTCTTTATCGAGGAGATGCTTCAATCGTCCGACGAATGATTCGACATTCGTCCTCGTCCAATAAGCCCGCTTCTTGCGAAATAGGGCCGCCCTGGTCGACCCACCCGTCCTTCTCGGCGTAGATGAGGAGCAGGTGCGCCTTGATCCTCGGGACGGCCGAGAGCGGCGGGGTCGGGCCATAGAACGCGGCGGCGGCCCATCGGCGTGTGGCGGCGCCTGTGATAGAGGTCGAAGATGGCCTGGTCCATACAATCCTCCTTTCCCAACAAGCAGGTTGGTGGATCTCCGCCCGTTCAGCAAAGTTTCCGGGGCGTCCTCAAAGGGCGTCGGAAACAAGAAGAAGAATGCCCGAGTATTGGTGGAGGTGCGTTTTGCCTTGAATGGGGGCGATTTCCGACCCCGTGAAGAACCCTGCCACGGGAACGCCTCCCAGTGATTCTCTCAGGGTGCGGGAATCGACGTCCGGCTCCCCGTAGAGGCCGCGGCCGCGCGCCATGCAGTTGAAGTAGAGACCGAAGGCGGCATCCGGCCGGTCCCGCTGGAGGTCGGAGGACATCCGCATCAGGTCTTCACGGGCGCCGGCCGGCTCGCGAAGGGCGAACGTGAGGATCTGGCCCGTTTTGGATTCGTCGGAGATGGCGATGGCCCCCGAGTCGAGATCGACACCCATGATGTTGCGGACCAGGTATTGGCCCCGGTCGATCTCGTCCTGGTCCGGCTGCATGGGCAGGCCCACGAAAACCGACGTGACCGCACGCCGGAGGTCCGCCGCCAATTCCTCGCCCGCCGCCTCTTTGAACGACTCCAAGGCCGGCCGGCCCCCCAGCTCATAGATGATGTTCTCCTCCGCCCGCGTCACCACCCGGGGCTCGCCCAGGGGGCGGCACGCCTGCGTCATCCGCATGTCCAGGGACACGGCTCCGGTCATGAGCATTCCGACCACCGCGTTGGATTCGATGTTCTTTCCATAGAACTGGTACGTCCGGCCCTGGGAGCCGTCCTCCGAGGCCCCCCCGCCGAACAGCGGGACCCCTTCGATCTCCCCCTCGAGCGATGCGAAGAAATGGGTCGGATGGAGGTGGTAGGTGTCGGGCAGGAGGAGGATTGCGGCGTTCTCCGGGCGTCCGGACCGGGGCAAATGCGGCCGGATTTCCTCGGCGATGGCCAGGGCGGCGTCCTCAGGCCGGCTTTGGAGGGGCCGCTCCAGAAACGGGAACACCTCAAGGGACGGGGACGAGACCGCCAGGACGGCGATTCCCGGGGCGTCTTCGATCTCGCCGTCCTCGGTCAGCACGCCGTGTCCGCTGCATCCGACGATCTTTTCCGCGCCGGTTTTGGCGGAGACGGTCTCCAGCATCGGTCCGAACGCCGGGAAGTGGTGCACCGTCGCGAAGACCACCGCCCAATCGGCCCGGCCGCCGCCCATCCGGGACATCGCCCGGCCGGCGGCTTCGTCCGCCGCGCGAATCGTGTCGGCGTCCCCCGACAAGCCGCTGCCTGCGGAAGTGGCGCCTTCCGGCATGGAGCGCCCCCCTTTGAGGAGAAAGAATGCCGCCTCCATCCTACACACGGCGCCGGAAGGCGTAAACTGGAATCGATGTGTCCCACGCGGAGCGGCCCGGGGGCGGCCCGGACGCCGGATGCAAACATACGGGGTTCTTGACAGAAAACGATGTCTCCAAGAAACTGGATAAAAGGGGATTCCCCATTCAGCCCCCCGGGTGGATGGACCGGCTGAAATCGCAATCCCCGCGTTGCGGGCTTTCGCCCGTCCGTCTTGTCAATTCCATCCAGAAACGGAGAAGCGGGCCGTGTGGAGCGATTCGACCAAAGAGGAACGGACACCCCAAGACCATCAGTATCGGCAGTGCTGGGCCGACTTGAGCGCCGGAAGCTTCCGGGAAGAGATCAAGACCTGCGAGGACCTCGAAGACATGCTGGGCGGGATCGGCCGGTCCTGCAAGCTGCTCCAGGGTTACGAGGTGGAGGACCCCTACGCCCCTGAATCCCCCCTCGTCATGAACCTGGGACTGTTCACGGGCTCGGATGTCATGACGGGCCTGCGGGCGTTTTTCAGCGCTTACAGCCCTTTGAAGACCTCAAAATCGGGCCGGCCTTCGGCCATGTGGAGCGCGGTCTCGGGCAAGTTCGGCACCAAGCTGGCCTGCGCCGGCGTGGACGAGGTCATCTTCACGGGCCGGTGTGAAAGGTGGAGCTATCTCCTCATCGAGGGGGACCGGGACGCCCGTACGTACACCCTACACGACGCCTCCGAGCTTCTGGGGATGACCACCCACGAGAAGATCCTGTGGTTAGCCGATCACTACGACAACGCCCACTTCGCCGTCCTCGGACCCTCCGGAGAGAATTGGCGGGGGAACCGGTTCGCCGGGATCGCGTGCAGCACGGAGAATCAGGTCAAGTCGCGCCAAGCGAAGCCCCGTTTCGCGGGACGCGGCGGGATGGGAAACCTGATGGGGTCGAAGAACCTCCTCGCCATCGCGGCCAAGACCCCCGATCCCCGGGGCCGGGTGTCCCCGGTCATCAAGACCGTCAACGTCGAAGTCTCCCGGGGGGACGGCTCGCGAAACTACCGGGACAAGCGCAAGCAAAACGGCGGGGGCGGCACCTGGCGGAACTATCCGCCTCTGCACAAGGCCGGCATCCTGCCCGAGAACAACTTCGTGCCGCAAGGGACTGAAGGCCCCGTCACACAGTTCCGCGACAGCTTCGAGGAGAACTACTACGTCAAGGACGAGTCCTGTTTCAAGTGCGGGATCGCGTGTCACAAAAACGTCTACGACGCCGTCGAGGAAAACGGCAAGCGGAAACCCGGAAAGTTTCACGTCAAGCTCGATTACGAGCCCCTCAACCTCATGACGACCAACATCGGCATCTACGACCAGGCGCAGACGCTGGAGATTGTGGAGCTGACCGACGACACGGGGTTCGACTCCATCAGCCTGGGCGTCGTCCTGGGTTACGCCATGGAGTACAACGAGCGGCGCGACCGGGGCGAGCCGGGAGAGAAGATCCTGGGCGGCATCCGGTTCGGTGATTTCGAGGGGATCATCAACCTCGTCCGCCGGTGCGCCGCGGGTGAGGAGCCGGAGCTCGGCCAGGGCGTGATGCGCCTTTCCGAATCCCTCGGCGAGACGGACTACGCCATGCACTGCAAGGGGGTGGAGCTCCCCGCCTACCTGCCCGAGACCAACCCCGGCTACCCCTTCGCCATCGCCGGCGGCCACATGTCCATGCGGACGTTCCTCTTCCTGGTCTTCGAGGAGAAAACCTCCCTGGACTACTGGGAGGACGCCATCCTGAACCGGGGGATTCACTACACCCGCGACGACCTGATTGGCACCTGCAAGTTCGCCGGAACGCCCGACTCCTTCTTCCTGGACGCCATCCGGGACATCACGGGCGTGCCCACGACCGAGCCCGAGCTCAAGGACGCGGTCATGCGGACGTATCTGCGCGGACTGCTCCTGGAGAGAAAGCAGGGCTTCACGGACGAGGATTACGTCCTGCCCGCCCGGGTGTACGAGCGCCAGGAGCACATCAAGATCCCGCAATTCATCACGCCGGAGTTCTGGACCGAGTTGCGCGCGCGCGTCCTGAAGGGGCTCGATAAACGGCTGGAAGAGTATGGGATGGAGACGCCGGTGTAAGGCGGAACCCGCGCGGGGATGCTTCCTTCGGCATCGTTCAGGACAAGCCTTGAAAGTCCCCCCCCAGGGGTTGGGCCCCCCTCCCGCAAAACTTTCATTTGGCGCAAGAAACTGATCGGCGGCGCCTTGAGCCCGTCGGGTGATAAGAAATATCGGCTGGTGAGAACTCCGTCCTACACCTTCCGCAACGGTCTTTGGCGGCGGCGGGGGATCAACAACCGGAAGGCGGTCAGGACGCCCAAACCGATCAACTGGAACAGGCGGAGTGTGCAGAACCAGATCCGGCGGCCCTTGCGGTAAGACGGATAGATCTGTCGCATCACGTCGTCCCGCGGGAAACTGGCGATGGTCGGGAGGAGGAGCAGATTGGCGAGTGGTCCGATGTCGAGCTGCCGCGCGAGGCGGACGAGAATCAAATTCTCGAGACGGGGGCGCGGCGCGGCGGCCGCCTCCTCGATGATCGGCCGCGGGAGATCTTCCCCGATGTGCTCCAGGAGAAACCGCAGGGTAAAGATCAACGTGGGATAAAGGGCGTTCTCCCGGGCGCGATCGAAAAGGAGCGGCCAATTCAGGTCCGCTTCGTGCCGACGAACAAAGGCCGCGACGTCTGTAAACCAGATCAAGGAATCGTAGGAGTGCTTCAGCAGGTGCCGGCAGAGGTAGAGAAGGTGGTCTTCGAGCGCGAGTTGGAAGACGTGCGGTGCTCCCGTCGGGTCCGGGCGCGCTCTTTCCCAGATGGCTTCGATCTCGAGCTGGGCCGTATGCCGTCTTCGGTCGATGCGATCCGTGTCGCTGAACGACACGTGCAGCTCGATCACCAACGGACCCCGCTCCAGGTGGTCGCCGAAGTTTTCCCAGGGTTCGAATCCCATTTCGATCAGGACCGTGCGGGTCTTTTGAACGTCTTCCGGGCGAACCATAATGTCGACGTCCGACAGGGGTCTCAGGCCCGGATCTTCATAGAGCGTCTCGACGAGGACGATGCCCTTGAGGAGAATCACGGGGACGCCCACTCGCCCCAGGGCCTCCAAAACGGGGGGGGAATGAGGTCAGGGTGGCCGTGGTTCTCGCCCAGGTCTCCGCGTACGCCGCCTTCAGGCGCCCCCTGGCCGCTTCCGGCGCATCGACCGATTCCACTTTCTTGTACAACATGCCCGAAACGCCGTGGTCTTCGGCCAGGTTCAGGAGCCTCCCCCAGTCCGGACCGGACTTCGCCAAGCGGGCGATCCGGTCCCGATCGCCCGGCCCGCTTGTCCACTTGGAGGCCAGGAGGAGGAACTCGATCTCCGGACTCGGATGCCGCGCCATCATCCGCCTCCCAGGACTTCGTCGATGAGGCGGCAGTTTTCCCCCGGCAGGCCCAGGACGAGCTCGTAAGGTTCCGTTCGGCTCGCCAGGTCGGAGAGGATCTCGAGGCCGCGAACGCCGAACTCATGCGTCGCGTAGGAATGGGGGACCAGCCGCCGGAGGGCTTGACCCCGCGTGAGCGGGCGAAGTTCGGGCTTCTTGCGCGCCCTCTCCCTGCGCCGCGGAAATACGATCCACCGGGCCTCGACGGGTTTCGGGGGGTGATCCTCGCCCCGCTTCGGGGACAGCCAGGATGGATGGAAATATGCGAAGGGATTGGAATAATCAGGAGGGCCCAAGCGCAATTCATAACCCAAGGCCGGCGCTTTCAGGTGCTCCAGCGTCCGCCCCTCGAGTTTGAGGGCGCGGGGAAACGGCAGGAACAGCCCGCTCTCCGGCTGGAGGACGGCCAGATCATCCGAGTACATCGTCCAACCCAACTCCCAAAGGGTGAGGGCCAACGTGGTTTTTCCGATATGGGTCCGGCCGGGGATCAACAACCCGCTGGCCTCCTTGGCGACAAACGCCGCGTGTATCTGGGAGTACCTCGTCAGGTTCCAGCTCACATGCTCGATCACTTGGCATTCCAATTCCCCGGCCATTCCCTCCGGTCTTTTCTCCGATGCGGATCGCGACCCCGGAGGCCGAATCCGAATTTGGCCTCGGGCCTTGCCCGTGTTCGGCCCATCGCGCATCAATCGGAAGACCGCGCCGACCGGCGCCTCCTCCCCGGAAAACCGGGTGTCCTTTGAGATCACGTCACGGAGAAAGGGAGAAAAGAGTCTTCTGATCCAATCGTCCATCTCCGGGACGGATGAAATGACGGCCGCGTCGTATGAAGGATGCGGGGAGGGATCCTTGTAGGGAAACCGAAGGCGGTACATCCTCAGCCAGGGGGGGTCCGCACCCGGAGCCTTTTGCTTCAAGTCCGTTCCTCCGCGCGGTTGAGCTTCCCGCTGACTCCGCAGAGTCTTTCGATCAGCCGGCAGTTCTCATCCAGGGGCCCGGCGGCCAGCTCGACGCATTCCGCGCCCTCCACCAAGTCCGCCAGAATGTCCACGGCCTGTCTCCCGAACACATCGGTCCCCCAGGCCCGGCGCGCCAGCCTGCTCACGGCGTCCGCGCGGCTCATGGGGACGACAGCGGAGGAGGCCTCGGGATGATATTGAAGGAAGACGATGTGCGTCACCTTCGCCGGCCGTCCGAGCGAACCCTCCCAAATACGGTTGGGACTGACATACGCGCTCAAAGGCTTCAACGGCCGGACCCAGGAGGCGTCCCCGTTCTCTTGAAGATCGACGGCCAAAACTTCGCGCGTTTCGGTCCGGACGATGAAATTCCGCGGAAAGGGGACGGCCATTAAAGGGTCGGGGCAAATCGCCGTGATATTGTCCGATAAGTATTGCCATCCCCGGAGGATCAGCCCCAAGGTCAAGGTGGATTTCCCGGAGCGGAGACTGCCCCCCAGGAGAACGCCGCGCCCCCCGCAGGTGACCATGGCCGCGTGGATCAAGAAATACGGATTCGAGGTCTTGCACACCTCATCCATGATTCTCTCATCGAGGATCCCCAGCGCTCTTTGGATTTGCCTGCGAACGCAAAGCCTCGCGCCGTTGGACAGAAGGCTGAATCCCCTGAAGCGGGGCCATGCGGGCGCAATGGAGTAGGTGGTCTCTGGGGGAATGGACCCTTCGGCCTGAAAGGCCTCGTAGTAATCCTTCAGAAAGAGGGACCACTCGGCAGAGCTCGATTGGATTCGGATGGGATAACCGGGAGGAAATTCGATGCGGGCGTTTGAAAGCGGCGGCGGAAACTGCAAATCAAGCGCATCCGCCTCCGGCCGGCCCTTCATGCTTCCATCATCTAGGATTGCAGGAGCTTTTTCGTTTGGAGTTGATCGATCGTGCCTTGAACGTCCTTCACGACTTTGTCCGACCCCGCGTCGTATCGCCGGCAGATCTCCCGCGCGATGTCCTCGGGGGTGTGATTCCCGTCACACAACTTCCAGATGACCGTGGCAACGGGGTTGAGGGTGTGCATGACGGAATCCACGGGATCGTAGAGGACCGCTTCATCCGTCAGGGAGCGCTCGAAAATATCCGCACGTCTCAATGGGCGTTGCGTCATCTGTTCCGCGGCCGGGAACCGCAAGTCAGTCTTATCAATCCGAAGTCATCACTGACATCACTGACCGCGAGCTCATCCTCCTTCTCCTATTCGTCGTCCTCCTTCTGGCCTCCGCGTCTTCAACGTAAATCGCCATGCTTGCGATGGCCGGCGCGACATAGGGCAGGAGAACGACGGGCGACCGCCGGAGGAACTGCCTCCGCGAGGTGCTCGATTCAGCCTCTTCCGGTTTCTTTTGATCCATTATTATGACTCCCGGTGAAACGCACCTCAGAATGAAATAACATAATGACGCATGTTAACAACATCTTTACATTTCACCGATGTTTATATATAGCATCTTCAACCCCCCGGAGGTGTATGGGTTCAAGACATATGAGACACGGGGGCCGTTTTTTTGAATGTTTCCAGGTCCTGGGCGGGCGTCAGGTAGTCCAGGTTCTGGTGAGGTCGAATATGATTATAGATCT
>PVBE012769192.1_pt1 | contig 19111 bp, 9 predicted proteins | sample 1631181 | NCBI WGS metagenome assembly PVBE01 (sample SAMN08397723, study PRJNA350692) | Marine metagenome, whole genome shotgun sequencing project. | isolation source: water | place: Pacific Ocean | collected 2012-04 | reverse complement strand
GAAGGACTTGGCGGGGGGATGCCGGAGCGGGCATTGAAGAACACGGAAGCGAACATCATGGTGAGCACTGCTGTCACGAGGCAGCAGCGCTCAGGGTGATGGCCCAAGCAAAGTTTGGCAGAAGCCAATCAAGCAAGGCTGTTTCTTCCTGAGAAGCGGGCGTTGCCCGCGAAGCGCATCTGCTTGCTGAGGCAAGCGAGGTCGCGCTGCAACGTTCTTCGACAGTTTAGAGAGCAACCGCTCACCAACCAGAGATGCGGAATTCCGCGTCAGCATGAAGTGGAACCGGAAACCCTCCCTCTGGTTAGCGTGAACCTCTGAAGCTTGGGCCGGGATGGTCTGGGCGTTTCCGGGGAGTCCCCCCGGAGCAACGTATCTGTTTGGCCCTGATTGGACGTTAAACACATAGGACTTACGCAAAAAACCAGGGCTGGTTTTAAAATAACTAACTGATGTTACGCACTCGGATTTTAACTCATTGAAATCATTGTGGTTTTAAAATCGATCAAAATTATCACCATCAATAAAATCAATAACTTACGAAGGGGACTGCGTAACATCAGTAACTAATGATTCCAAAGAATTAAAGGATTTTAGTTGATGAAGTCAATAATATTAGTGCTTCAGCAAAATTTTGCGTAAGCCCTGACCTTAACAGAGGGTCAAGCATTTCCTGATCGCAGTATAGGAGATCGGTTCTGAAGGTTGAGCCACGGGGAGTCCCCGTATCGCTCAGCCGGAAAAGTGCGGAGGCGTACTTGGTAAATTGTCCAGAAAATTATATTTTCAGGTCATTCCCCTGAGTGGAAAATTTCCCAGTGGGCAGAGGAATTCTGTCTGCTTGGAAGCGTTTCGCCTTGAGGGAGGCGGACCTTCCCGTCGCAAGACGGTGGGGTGCATGGATGCGCCCGGCAGCACATGGATGTGTGACATTTTTCAGGGATGAACACTAGCGATAGGAGGTCGCAATGTCATTAAGAGTACATACGAATGCCCCCAGCTACGGGGTGCACCGCCAGATGGTGAACAACCATCGGACTCAGGAGAAGACGCTCGAGCGCCTCAGCTCGGGACTCAAGATCAATCGTGGGGCGGACGCTCCGGCGAACCTGCAAATCTCGGAGCGCTTGCGGGCGCAGACTTCCGGTTTGAAGCAGGCGATCGACAACTCGGAAATGGGCGTCTCGCTGGTTCAGACCGCAGAAGCGGCCTTGGACGAGGTGAACCGCACGCTGATCCACGCACGGCAGGTCGCCGTTCACGCGGCGAACGAGGCCACGAACGACGAGTTCATGCTCGAGTCGGATCAGCAGGAGATTGACAACATCATCGAGTCGGTCAACCGGATTGCGACGTTCACGTCCTACGGGAACAACTACCTGCTCGACGGCAGTCGTGCGGGCAACGGGGTCACCCAAGGAGACAACCTGGAGTTTCTGATGGCGACTCACGAAGCCGCTACTTCAGGCGTGCACGGCTATGAGGTTTCGGTCACGCAGGCGGCCACCCGCTCCGAAGCGGTCGGGTCGAAGGAACTCACGCAGGCGATCATTGACGAGGGCGAGCAGATCACGCTCACCGAAGGTGGGCGTACGCTTAACTTCGTGACTGAAGCCGGTCGTTCAGTTGAACAAACACTCAATGACCTCGGCAAGACTCTCAAAGAATCCGGACTCAATCTGGAATTGCTGAGGCCGGATCCGACAGTGACTGGGAATGACGATCCGCAGTTCATTCGCTTGCGGCACAAGGAGTTTGGCAGTGAGCACAACTTCACGGTTGCCAGCACCACGGCAGGGATTCTCTCCCAAAAAGGAGACATCTCCGACTGGATTCAGACTGGAGTTGACATTGCCGGAGAGATCAACGGCGAGGCGGCTTCTGGAAGGGGACAGGTGCTCACGGGGGGGCCCGGTGCCTCTGCGGTGGAAGGCATTCAGGTCCACTACACAGGCTTGGCTGCTCCGGAAGGAGACTTTGCCGGAAGCGTGACCTTCGCACAGAATTCGCTGGTCTTCCACGTCGGCGCTAACGCGGACCAAACCTCAGCCGTGTCGTTGCGAAGCATGCACGCGCACAAGCTTGGAACCGGCATTACCAACGAATCCGGATTTGATTCGTTCCGGAAGATTGACGTCACCTCATTTCGTGGGGCCGAGGACGCAATCCGGATCATTGACAAGGCGATTGAGGATGTCACGATTCAGCGTGGAGAATTGGGTGCCTTCCAGAGAAACAATCTGGAGAGCAACCTCAATTACCTGCGCATCGCACATCAGGAGATCACCAACTCCGAATCCGTGATCCGTGATGCGGACATGGCGGAGGAGATGATGGCCTTCACGCGCAACCAGATCATGGTGGAGTCCTCCACTGCGATGATGGCTCAGGCCAACATGATGTCCCAGAGCGTTCTTCAGCTTCTGGGCTAGTTGATCCCCGCTGGGAAAGCGGGATTGGTAGCAAAACGGGCAGGGATTGACCCTGCCGGTTTTCGGGTGCGTCACAGGACGTGGCGGGCCTGAAGGTTGACGCAGGATGGGTCACCTTCGAATCAGGCACAGTGAGGTGCGCAAGCACAACCTGATCGAAAGGAAGACAGATGTCCCTGCGAATCAACCATAACCCAATGGCGATGAACACTCATCGCAACCTGGCGAGCACCAGTCAGGCCAATGCCCGGAACTTGGAGCGACTCAGTTCCGGGCTGAAGATCAACCGAGGGGCGGATCACCCCGCAAACCTGCAAATTTCGGAGCGCCTGCGGGCGCAGATGGCAGGGGTGCAGCAGGCGATCAGCAACTCGGAACAGGCGGTTTCGATGGTACAAACCGCCGAGGCCGCGATGGATGAGGTCAGCCGGGCGTTGATCAACGCCCGGCAACTGGCGATCCATGCGGCCAACGAAGGAGTGAATGACTCCTTCATGTTGCAATCGGATCAACAGGAGATTGACAACATCCTGACGACGATCAACCGGGTGGCCAATCAGGCCCAGTACGGAAACAACTACCTGCTTGATGGTAGTCGTTCCGGCAACGGGGTCACGGTGGGTGCAGATCTGGAGTTCGTCGGTGCCACGCACGAGGCCCAGACTTCCGGAGTCAACGGCTACGGAGTCACGATCACTCAGGCGGCAACCCGTTCCGAAATCATCGGGACGAAGGCGCTCTCGCAGTCCGTGATTGACGCGGGCGAGCAGATCACGGTCACGGAGGGCGGACGCACTCTGGATTTCCGCACTGTGGAGGGGCGCTCGGTCGAGCAAACGCTCAACGACCTCGGCAAGGCGATCAAGGAATCCGGGCTGAAGGTCGAACTGGTGCGGCCAGACCCGGCGGTGACGCCGAACAACCAGCCGGTGGCGCTTCACCTGCGGCACCAGAAGTTCGGCAGCGAACAAAGCTTCACCGTGGCGAGCAACACGACGGGATTGCTCTCGCAGAAACCGGATGTCTCGGACTGGATTCAGACTGGGGTGGACGTTGCGGGCGAGATCAACGGTGAGGACGCCACCGGACGGGGGCAGTACCTGACTGCCGGGCCGGGAGCGACCACGGCAGAAGGGGTGCAGGTCCGCTATACTGGAGGGCAAGCGCCTCCGGGAGGATTCGCGGGAACGCTGACGTTCAGCCAGAACTCGCTGGTCTTTCAAATCGGCGGCAACGACGGCCAGACGACGGCGGTTTCACTGCGCAGCATGCGTCCGGATCAGCTTGGGCGGGCGGTGCATAACAAGTCGGGGTATGATTCGCTGCGCAAGATCGACGTGACCTCGCTACAGGGGTCCCAAGACTCGGTCCGGGTGATCGACCGGGCGATTGAGCAGGTCGCGGTGCAGCGTGGGGATTTGGGAGCCTTCCAGAAGGACAATCTGGAGAGCAACCTCAACTACCTGCGGATTGCGCATGAGGAACTGACCCGCTCCGAATCCGTGATCCGTGATGCGGACATGGCCGAAGAAATGGCAACCTTTACCCGGAACCAGATTTTGATGCAGTCCGGGACTGCGATGCTGGCGCAGGCAAACCAGCAGCCGAATCATGTGTTGAACCTGCTCGCGTGATTTATCCCTGATCCTGCCCCGGCCCTTACTGGGGCAGGAGTGAGGGGGGGCAAAGAGGGTTTTGCTGGGAGTGGTAAAATGTCCTCAAAGGGGGAGTATCATGCTGTCCATCTCTGGGGTCCGGAGGTGGTCTGGATGACGCTCTGCACGAGCGCGGTTCTTGGTCAAGTGAATCTCGAGGTCTGCCTTTCGCAGGGGCAGCCACCCCAGACCTGAAGTCTGCTGGAAAAGTGGGTTTCAGGTTTCGGAATTGGGTGGTTTCAACCACTGGATTGGTTGCGTTGCGAAAGAGAACACCCCCTCCCAAAATCCAGGAAATCCGGGATTTGGAAAAGGTTGGGGGGGGGGCAGTGTGGTTCCGGGGTCCGGACAGAGTCGGTCCGAACCCACCTTTCTTGATGAGAAGGGAGCAGTCTCAAGCAGACACGAACGGTCGAGAACCCCGGCAAGGCGCATCGCTTTGGCCTTGCAGGCGTGACCGGAGCCGATGTTCTTTCTCAAACGAATCTGACTACGAGTTTGCCGGGTGTCAAGGGCTTTTGCCCAAGCACAGGATCATCCATTCGTGGATGAAAAATTATCAGGAAAATTTTATTTTTCTGAGTAAAATGGCGAATTTGGAGTTTGAGTAGGCACACCAGCAACCGAAGGCATGAAGCCTTCCGGGTGTGCAAGAGACACGTGCTGCAGTGGGTGCAGCAGGTGAGGGATTGTGGCAGGAAGCTGCAATCTTCAATCAAGCAGTCACATGACGTGGCTGTGTAGAACCTCAATTGGAAGGAGAATCCAATGTCCCTGCGAATCAATTCGAATCCGATGGCGATGAACACGCATCGCAACTTGACGAACACGAGCAAAACGACGGCCCGCAATCTGGAGCGCCTCAGTTCCGGACTCAAGATCAACCGGGGGGCGGACCACCCGGCGAACCTACAGATCTCGGAACGCCTGCGGGCACAGACCGCCGGAGTGCGACAAGCGATCGGCAACTCTGAGATGGGGGTCTCGCTGGTGCAGACGGCAGAAGCCGCGATGGACGAGGTCAGCCGGGCACTGATCAACGCACGGCAACTTGCGGTCCATGCCGCCAACGAGGGGGTCAACGACGATTTCATGGTGCAGTCGGACCAGCAGGAGATTGACAACATTATGACCACGATCAACCGCATTGCGGCCTATACCCAGTACGGGAACAACTACCTGATGGACGGCAGCCGCTCCGGCAACGGGGTGACGATCGGCGACAACCTTGAGTTTGTGGGAGCGACCCACGATGCAAAGACATCCCCGATCCATGGCTACGAGGTCAAGGTCACGCACGCTGCGACCCGTGCAGAGCATCAGGGGGTGAAAACCTTGACGCAGGACATCATTGACGCCGGAGAGCAGGTCACACTCACGGAGGGAGGTCGCACTTTGGATTTCCGGACTCAAGAGGGTCGCTCGGTGGAGCAAACCCTCAATGACCTCAACAAGGCGATTGAGGAATCCGGGCTCAATCTCGAACTGTTACGGCCGGATCCTGCGAGGACCAACAACACCGATCCGCAATTCATCCACCTGCGTCACAAGGAGTTTGGCAGTGAGGAAAGCTTCACGGTGGCGAGCAAGACGGCGGGGCTGCTCTCGGCGAAAGGAGACATTTCGGACTGGATTCAGAACGGAACCGACATCGAGGGGGAGATCAACGGCGAGGATTCTCGCGGCAAGGGTCAGGTGCTCACCGGGGGCCCAGGGGCCGGCACCGCACAGGGGGTGCAGATCCGCTATTCGGGGCTGAAAGCGCCCGAAGGAGGGTTTGCTGGAACCCTGACGTTCAGCCAGAACTCGCTGGTCTTCCAGATTGGGGGCAACGCAGGCCAGACAACTGCGATCTCGTTGCGCTCGATGCGCCCGGACCAGCTGGGTCGGGCCGTGCTGAACGAGTCCGGGTTCAACTCTGTCTCCGAGGTGGACGTGACGACCCTGCAAGGGGCGACCGACGCGATCAGTGTGATTGATCGGGCGATCGATCAGGTGGCCGTGCAGCGCGGAGATGTGGGTGCGTTCCAGAAAGACAACCTGGAGAGCAACCTCAACTACCTGCGCATCGCCCACGAGGAACTGACGCGCTCTGAATCCGTGATTCGGGATACGGACATGGCCGCAGAAATGGCGGAATTCACGCGCAACCAGATTCTCATGCAGTCCGGCATGGCGATGCTGGCACAGGCGAATCAACAGCCCAGCAATGTGCTGAGCTTGCTGGGGTAATGTAAATTTTAGCCCCCCTGCTCCGAGGTTCTCCGGGGCAGGGACAACGCATCAGCCGCGTTTTGCGGACTGCTTCCGAAATCCGGAGGCATCCTGAAGAACGCTCTGAGCAAATCAGAGTCATGATCTTGGGCAACTGAATCCACAGATTTGCCTTTTCGCAGGGGCAAGCATCCCGAGTTCGGAGTTTTGAGAAATCGCGACCCCGAACTTGGGGTGACCAATCCCGTCTGTCGTGCATGGCGTTTTGCAAACGGCTTCCGGAATCCGGAGGCGGCTTGAAGAACGCTCGGAATGGTGGGCGGTGCTCTTGAGCAACTGAATCTGTGGGATTGCCTTTTCGCAGGGGCAAGCATCCCAGGCACGGGGTTCTGACATGCTGGAATCCCGTGTCTTGGGATCACCCGCTGAAACGCAAAGCAAACTGAATTGCGATCGGCTTGGGCAAGTGAACCTGCGAGCAAGGAAATCCGCCACCCGCAGCAGAAGCGGACAGCGTGGGGTGCTGTGAACCCTGTCCGGAATCCGGACAGGACTCAGAGGACGCTCAGGTTGAGCGGCTGTTCTTGGTCAACTGAATCTGAATGCGGATTTACCCGAAGCCCGGGAAGCTCTCCGGCTCAGCACAGTGCTGGGGAGGAGAGTGCCACGGGTATCAGTAAAATAAAATTTTACTGAAAGTGAATCCATCCAGATTGCCGCACGACGAATGGAAAACAGGAGGAATGGATGCCTCTGGTTGTGCCGCAGGGTGTGCCGTGCAGGAGCAGGGCAGACCAAAGATGGGGGACAGGAAGTGCCCGATCTTGAACCAATCCGCCGCATTGACGCGGCATTTCGCGCATGGAATTCAAGGAGGACTTATGTCATTGAAGATCAACACCAACCCGATGGCGATCAACGCCCATCGGAATCTGGCGAACAGCCACAACGCCCAGGGGAAGACCATGGAACGGTTGAGCTCAGGGCTGAAGATCAACCGAGGCGCCGATCATCCGGCCAACCTGCAAATCTCGGAGCGCCTGCGCTCTCAGGCCGCAGGTTTGGAACAGGCGGTCAGCAACTCGGAAATGGCCGTTTCGATGGTTCAAACAGCAGAGGCCGCGCTGGATGAAGTCAGCCGCGCCTTGATCAACGCCCGGCAGCTCGCAGTTCATGCTGCGAACGAAGGGGTGAACGATGTATTCATGGTGCAGTCAGACCAGCAGGAGATCGACAACATCTTGATGACGATCAACCGGGTGGCCAACTACACCCAGTACGGCAACAACAACCTGCTCGACGGCAGCGCCGCTGGAAATGGTGTCACGGTCGGGGACAACCTGGAGTTCGTTTCGGCGACTCACGAGGTGAAGTCCTCCGGAGTCAACGGCTACGGAATCTCGATCACGCAGGCGGCCACCCGTTCTGAAGTGACGGGTGCCAAGCCACTCACGCAGGCGATCATTGATGCCGGAGAGCAGATCACGATTACTGAAGGTGGCAAGACGCTGGATTTCCGCACCGTCACCGGACGCTCGGTCGAGCAAACGCTCAACGATCTTGGCAAGACCATCAGCGAGTCGGGGTTGAGTGTGGAACTCGTTCGACCGGATCCAGCCATCACCCCGAACGGGGAGCCGGTGGCCATCCACATCCGGCACAGGGAGTACGGCAGTGAACACAACTTCACGGTGGCAAGCAACACCGGAGGCGTGCTTTCGCAGAAAGGCGATGTCTCGGATGTGGTCCAAACCGGAGTGGATGTCAATGGCGAGATCAACGGGGAGGACGCCACCGGACGGGGGCAGTACCTCACCGCAGGTCCGGGGGCGACGACCGCCGAGGGCGTGCAGGTTCGCTACTCTAGCGAAAAAGCTCCGGAAGGCGGCTTTGCGGGGACACTGACCTTCAGCCAGAATTCACTGATCTTCCAGATCGCGGCGAATGCGAACCAGACCTCGGCGATCTCGCTGCGGTCCATGCGCCCGGACCAGCTGGGCCGTGCGGTGAACACCGACTCCGAGTTCAACTCGCTGCGTGAGGTTGATGTGACCTCGCTGCAAGGTGCGCAGGACTCCATGCGGGTCATCGACCGTGCGATCGAACAGGTGGCCATCCAGCGTGGGGATCTGGGGGCCTTCCAGAAGGACAATCTGGAGAGCAACCTCAACTACCTGCGGATCGCGCACGAGAACATCCTCAGTTCGGATTCGGTGGTGCGGGATGCGGACATGGCCGAGGAGATGACGGACTTCACCCGCAACCAGATCCTAGTCGAGTCCGGGACCGCGATGCTGGCGCAGGCGAACCAGATGCCGCGCAACGTGCTGGCTCTACTGGGCTAAGCATGAACGGATGACTGGCGGGGTTCGTGTCCCGTCAGCAGCTGAAAATTTGGGGCGGGCGGCCTCGTGGTCGCCTGCTTCCACCGCCGTCTGGCCAGAAGGTATCCACGGGTGCCTTGTTGCCTTGTGGTGGGCGTGTCGAAAAGACACACCATCGGCTCTTTGACAACCGACACCTTATAGTGAACTCAGAATCACTTTTGAACACTTGGTTGTAGGAGCGTCCCCTGGACGAGCAGCGCGGGCCTGGCCCGCTCCTACGGTGCCTTGGGTTTGAAAGAGACGGAGACGTGTACAATTCTTAACCGGAATCACTATAAACACATTTTCCCAAGCATAAGCAGCGGGGGGCGGGAGGCCCCAGACTCTTGGGCGCGTGGGGTGTTCCCACGCCATGTTGGGCTTCCGCAGGAGGCAGGAGCCAAAAGATCGAGACAGGAGGTCTTGGTCTTTGAACCGGACAGAGGAGGTTCGATTCATTGCCAATGATTTCAACATTTTCGATCCAAAAAGGCATCATGACCTTACGCATCAACCAGAACCCAACGGCGGTCAACGCGCACCGCAACCTGACCACGAACTCCAAGGTGCAGTCGCAGAATCTGGAGCGCCTCAGTTCCGGACTCAAGATCAACCGTGGCGCAGATGGCCCTGCTTCCTTGCAGATTTCGGAACGGCTCCGGGCACAGATGTCCGGACTCACTCAGGCGATTGAGAACACGGAAGTCGGTGTTTCCTTCATGCAGACCACCGAGGCGGCACTGAACGAAGTCAGCCGCGTGCTGATCAACGCCCGGCAGCTTGCCGTGCACGCCGCGAACGAGGGCGTCAACGACGAGTTCATGCTGCAGGCCGACCAGCAGGAGATTGACAACATCCTCTCGGTGGTGGACCGCGTTGCCCGCGACACGCAGTTTGGCAACGTCAATCTGCTGGACGGCAGTTCTGGGGCGAACGCGACGACCACCGGAGCGAAGCTCGAATTCCTCGGCGCTACGGAGTCATCGCAGAGTTCAGGGGTGAAAGGGTATGGGATCACGATCAGCCACGCTTCGACTCGGACGGAACATACCGGATCAAAGGCGCTGACGCAGGCGATCATTGACGGTGAGGAGCAGATCAACCTCACCGAGGGGGGCAAGACGGTCAAGTTCTTCACGCAGGCAGGACGCTCGGTGGAACAAACCCTCAACGAACTACAGGCGGCCATTGCGGACGCCGGACTCAACTTGGACTTGCTCCGGCCCGATCCGGCCACGACGGATAACAACGCACCGCAGTTCATCCAGTTGCGGCACAAGGAGTTCGGCAGCGAACACAGTTTCTCCGTAGTCAGCACCACCGCCGGGTTGCTCTCGGCGGCAGGAGATGTTTCGGAAGTGGCCCAGAACGGGACCGACATCGCCGGAGAGATCAACGGGGAGTCCGCCTTTGGTCGCGGGCAGGTGCTCACGGGTGGTCCCGGAGCAAACACGGTGGAGGGCACCAAAATCCTCTACACGGGGGAGAAGGCACCTGCAGGCGGGTTTGCGGGCACCGTGACACTGAATCAGCGCTCGCGGGTCTTTCAGATCGGGGCCAATGATGGGCAGACCACTGCGATTTCGCTGCGCAGCACCTTCACCAACGATCTCGGCAAGGGCGTGACGAACGGGTCGGAGTTTCGAACGTTACGGGACATCGACGTGACAACGGCGGATCAGGCGACGGACTCGATCCGCGTCATTGACAAGTCGCTGGAGGAGGTCAACTCTTTCCGGGGACGGATGGGGGCCTTTCAGGCGAACAACCTGGAGAGCAACCTCAACTATTTGCGGACGAGCCGTGAGAACGTGCTCAGTTCCGAATCGGTGATCCGGGACGCGGACATGGCGTCAGAGATGACGCAGTTCACACGCAACCAGATTTTGATGCAGTCGAGCGTGGCGATGCTGGCGCAGGCGAACCAGACGCCGAACCATGTGATGAATCTTATGACCTAACCCATCCTTGGGGGGGTTCCCCTGGCCGGAAACTGAAGCCGGGGGAGCCAAGGGACGAATCTCCGGAGTGCTTTTCACAAAGCACTGCGCAGGTTTGGTTCTTTGAAAGAAAAGCAGGTTTCCATGCGCGACCGAACCCGGTCTTGCCCCAAGGTGTTGGGGGCCGGGCCGGGGGCGGTTTGTGCGACAAGGGAGAAGGTCATCGAAAATTGTCATGAAAATTATATTTTCTGGAGAAAAATAAGCTCCACTCACGCACTTTTGTGGGTTGCGAGGAGCGAAGGTGGTGGGCGAGCAGGCTCGTTCATCACTACATGAATTGCCATGGAATGCCACGTCACAGGAGACATGGAGGTCTCCAGCGGATTCCGAGGCAGGTTCGGCCGCATGAGGTGGACGAGCCACAACCCGGAACATAAGGAGGTGCCGGGTTGGAAGAAAAGGGGGGGCGGGCAGACGCAAACCCGCACTCGTTATGGAAGGAGGAACGATGTCCCTGCGTGTCAACACCAACGTTTCGGCGTTGAGCGCCCACCGCAGTTTGGTGAGCAACAGCAAGGAGCAGGCGAAGACGCTTGAACAGCTCAGTTCGGGGCTGAAAGTTAACAGTGGGGCAGACGCACCGGCGCAGCTTCAGATTTCCGAGAAGCTTCGCGCCCAAGCAGCAGGCCTCAAGCAGGCAATTGACAACACGGAGATGGGCGTTTCACTGATGCAGACCGCCGAAGGGGCACTTGATGAGGTGAGCCGGGCTTTGATCAACATGCGTCAACTCACTGTTCATGCGGCCAACGAAGCCGTCAACGACGAGTTCATGTTGCAGTCGGACCAGCAGGAGATTGACAACATCATCACGATGATCAACCGAGTCGCGCTCAGCACTCAATACGGGAACAAGATCCTGCTGGACGGCAGCAAGTCGGGCAACGGGGTGGCGATTGGAAAAAATCTGGAATTCATCGCTGCTGGGAACATGGCTCAAACGTCAGGGGCGCAGGGCTACGAGGTCACCATCACGCAGGTCTCCAAACGCGCCCAGCATGTGGGCACCAAGCAGCTTAATCAGGTGCTCATTGACGCCGGGGAACAGCTCACGATCAGCGAGGGCGGGAGGACATTGGACTTCCGGACTCAGGAAGGCCATTCCGTGGAGCAGACGCTCAACGAGCTGGACTCCGCGATCAAGGGAGCCGGACTCAACCTTGAGCTGGTCCGGCCGGACCCGACGACGACGGGCAACAACGTGCCGCAGTTCATTCGTCTGCGGCACAAGGAGTACGGGCAGCACAGCTTCGTCGTGGGCAGCACCACGGGCGGTGTGTTGTCTCAGAAGGGCGACAATGAGGAGATGATTTGGAATGGCACGGACGTCAAGGGCGAGATCAACGGCGAATCAGCGATAGGTCGTGGGCAGGTGCTCACGGGAGATCCCGGGGCCAAGACCATTGAAGGGGTGCAGATGCGCTACTCCGGGGAAAAGGCTCCGGAGGGCGGATTTGCAGGCACCCTCACCCTGAACCAGGGAGCACTGGTTTTTCAAACCGGAGGGAATGCGGACCAAACCGCAGGCATCTCGTTACACAGCATGCGGCCCACGACCCTTGCGAACGGAGTTCAAAACAATTCCGGGTTCGTCTCGTTGGGCGACGTGAACGTGCTGGACACGCAGAAGGCGAATGACTCGCTGAGGATGATTGACAAGGCGATCGAGGAAGTGTCCGCCGCTCGCGGGGAGATGGGGGCGTTCCAGAAGAACAACCTGGAGAGCAGCCTCAACTACCTGCGCATTGCCCACGAGAACGTGGTGAGCACGGAATCGGTGATCCGGGATGCAGACATCGCGGAGGAAATGTCCGTGTTCACTCGCAACCGGATCATGGTGGAATCTGCCACCGCGATGCTGGCGCAGGCGAACCAGCAACCGCTATCGGTGCTTGGATTGATGGTTGGCTAATGAAATTAGGGAGGGATGTCCCTCCCAGCCTGAGGAGCCGGGTTTTCAAGATTGGGAAATCCGGAGGTGATTTGTCCCTGAAAAGGGACCGCGCTCTTTGACAAAAGAATACGAACGTTTCCGGTGGGAGGATTCCCCCGGAACTTCTCCGGAATAGTGAGATTCCGGACCACAGTGATGCAAGCGGGCAATGGTGCCCAGCATCGCTGTCAGGCTCTACGCAGGATGCGGAGGGCCTCCGAGGTCGAGACTGGAGGTCTTGGTGCTCAAAAGCGAACACAGGATGTCCTTCAACAACCCTTTTTCTCGATTAAGGAGGACTATGACCCTTCGTATCAACAACAACCCGATTGCGGTGAACACGCACCGCAATCTGACGCAGAACTCTCAGGTCAACGCGAAGAACCTTGAGCGGCTCTCGTCCGGACTGAAGATCAACCGTGGGGCCGATGGCCCAGCGGCCCTTCAGGTTTCAGAACGCCTGCGGGCACAAACCGCAGGACTCGATCAGGCGATTGAGAACTCGCAGGTCGGCGTCTCGCTGATGCAGACCACGGAAGCAGCCCTCGACGAGGTCAGTCGGGCGCTCGTCAACGCCCGCCAGCTCGCCGTTCACGCGGCGAACGAGGCGGTCAACGATGAGTTCATGCTGCAGGCGGACCAGCAGGAGGTGGACAACATCCTTGAGACGGTGGACCGCATCGCCAAGGACACGCAGTTCGGCAACATCAGCCTGCTTGATGGCAGCGCGGGCACGAATGGCGTGACCAACGGAGCGAACTTGGAGTTCGTCGGTGCGACCGAGAAGTCGCAAAGCTCGGGCGTCAACGGCTACGAGGTGAACATCACGAACGCCTCAACCCGCACCGAGCATGTGGGTGTCAAGCCGCTGAGCCAGTCGATCATTGACGCGGGCGAGCAGATCACGGTCACCGAGGGCGGCAAGACGGTCAACTTCACCACCCGCGCGGGGGAGACGGTGGAGCAGACCTTGAACCGGCTGGGGGATGCGATCAAGGCCTCCGGACTGGAACTGGACCTCTTGCGTCCGGACCCGGGCACAACCGATGGCAAGCTGCCGCAGGCGATTCATCTGCGGCACAAGCAGTTCGGCAGTGAGCAGGGTTTCACCGTGGCAAGTTCCACCGGAGGAGTGCTTTCTGCCAAGGCAAACTCCTCGGAGATGGTCCAGAACGGAACCGACGTTGAGGGGGAGATCAACGGCGAGGAGGCCAGCGGACGTGGGCAGGTGCTCACGGGCGCTCCTGGAGCCGAGAGCGTTGAGGGCGTGCAGATTCGCTACGGCGGGGACAACACCCCGGCAGGTGGATTCACCGGAACCGTGACGATCAGCCAGAACTCGCGCCGCTTCCAGATTGGTGCAAATGACGGCCAGATGACGGCGATCTCCTTGCGCAGCACTCACTCATGGGACTTGGGCAAGGGCACCTCGAACGAGTCCGGGTTGGGCTCGCTCAAGGACATCAACGTCCTGCAAGCGGACAAGGCCACGGATTCGATCCGGGTGATTGACAAGGCTCTGGAGGAGATCAACTCCTTCCGGGGCGAGATGGGCGCTTTTCAGGCGAACAATCTGGAGAGCAACCTCAACTACTTGCGCATTGCCCGCGAGAACGTGATCGGATCGGAATCAGTGATCCGGGACGCGGACATGGCCGATGAGATGATGCAGAACACCCGCAATCAGATCATGTTGCAGTCCAGTACCGCGATGCTGGCGCAAGCGAACCAGAACCCGCAGCGGGTGCTACAACTGCTCGGCTAAAGAGTAGTCGCACGCAACGCAGGCCCCCTCCCCCACATTCCTTAACCGGAGTGTGGGGGGGGCTATGCAGCCCTTGGCATTGGGAACACGGCATTCTCGTGCTTCCACTGGTGAGGGGTACGGTGAGTTTCACCGAACACCATTGGCTCTTTGAAAACAGACTAACGAACAGCCCAAGAGGTTGTTCACATCTTCCTTCCTCCCTTCATGCCCCCCGTGTCTGCTTTGAGAGACACGGGGGAGCACCCAAGGAGGGAAGAAGATCGGCAGGTTTCTGACCCAAGGTGCCGGAAGATTTGTCTTAAAAATAAATTTTTAAAGACAGATATTTCCAGCACAACTTTAACTGGAGGTCCATCCACTCCACCCGATGCGCCCACAAGGCGACGGGGGCGCAGGCATGGATCCGCAGGGCTGGGAACCTGCCAGACCTTAACCTGTCGTGGACAATGCCAAGGCAGAATGCTGCACACTCTTGAACTGCTGGAGCGGCGAGAGAGTGTGCAACCGTTCGCCCCGTGTAGCAACAGAGAACATGGAGGTTTTCTGCGCACGAGGCGAGGGATGCTCGCAGGGAGCGGGCACAACCACAGCGTAGGGTGCTGGACCACCAGACGCTGAAACTGACACGTGCGGGAATCGCACATTTTCATGGAAGGAGAATATCATGTCCACTCGAATCAACACCAACGTGGCGTCCCTGAACGCCCATCGTCAGGTTCTCGGGAACCACAAGTCCATGAGCGAGTCGCTGGAACGACTCGGCTCCGGACTCAAGATCAACCGTGGGGTTGACGCCCCGGCACAGTTGCAGGTTTCCGAGCAGTTGCGGGCGCAGTCCGCAGGTCTGCGTCAGGCGATCGACAACACCGAGATGGGGGTCTCGCTGATGCAGACCGCCGAGGCCGCCCTCGACGAAGTCTCCCGGACGCTGGTCAACGCCCGGCAGATTGCGGTGCACGCCGCCAACGAGGCAACCAACGATCCATTCATGCTGCAAGCCGATCAGCAGGAACTGGACAACATCGTCGCTAACATCAACCGCATTGCCACCAGCACCCAGTACGGGAAGAACTACCTGCTGGATGGGAGCAAGGCGGGCAACGGGGTGATCAGCGGATCGAACCTCGAGTTCCTGCAGGGTGGCGCAAATGCGAGATCCTCCGGACCGAACGGCTACGAGATCAAGATCACCACCGCTGCAACCCGTACCGAGCATGTGGGGGGCAAGCCGCTCACGCAGGCAATCATTGACGCAGGTGAGCAGGTCACGGTCACCGAGGGGGGGCGTACGCTCAACTTCAAGACTCAGGAAGGGCGCACCGTGGAGCAGACCCTCAACGATCTCGAGTCTGCAATCAAGGATGCGGGGCTCAACCTCGAGCTGCTCCGCCCAGATCCGGAGCAAACGCCCAACAATGATCCGCAGGCCATTCACCTGCGTCACAAGCAGTACGGCAGTGAGCACGGCTTCACTGTGGCAAGTTCCACCGGAGGAGTGCTTTCTACCAAAGGGAACATCTCGGAACTGGTGCAGAACGGAGTGGACGTCGCCGGCGAACTGAACGGAGAATCGGCGATGGGTCGTGGCCAAGTGCTCACCGGGGGGCCGGGGGCGTCCTCAGTGGACGGCATCATGGTCCGCTACAGCGGTGAGAAGGCACCGGAGGGGCAGTTCGCCGGCACACTGACCTTCGCACAGAACTCGATGGTCTTCCAGATCGGGGGGAATGCCGGGCAGACCACGAGTGTCTCGATGAAGAGCCACCGGGCTTCTCAACTCGGCACCGGTGTCCAGAACGAATCCGACTTCACCTCGCTGACGGAGGCGAATTTGACAAGTCGTCAGGGGGCAACGGATTCCATCCGGATCATCGACAAGGCGATTGAGCAAGTCGGGGTTGCTCGCGGGGAGATGGGTGCCTTCCAGAAGAACAATCTGGTGAGCAACCTGGGTTACTTGCGGATTGCGCATGAGAACGTGCTTGGCTCCGAGTCGGTAATCCGGGATGCGGACGTGGCTGCAGAAATGGCCGCGTTCACGCGCAACCAGATCATGGTGGAATCCTCGACCGCGATGCTGGCACAGGCGAACCAGAACCCGCGCTCTGTGCTGAGCCTGATCGGCTGAGCGCACGATCAAACTAAAACACCACCCCGCCCCACACATTGGGGTTGGGGGGGTGCCATGCTTTCCGGGACCGGATTTCGATCCCGGAGAGGATGGTGATTTCTGGAGGGCTGAGCTTTCTGGAAACCCATGTTCTGGACATCGGCAAAAGTACCAGAGACCGGACGGTGCTGAATCACAGTTCAGGGGCTCTTGGGTTCTCGCCGGATGCTGGACACCACCAAACCCTGAAGCAGGGGATTGTCCTGAAGCTGCGGAGGGGGCGGACTGAAGCAGGGTGCGGCAGCATGCTCTCTGGCACTCGGTGGAGTGCCGGGGAAGATGAGGTCGCCCAATCCCTTGAAGGGGTGGAGACCGGAGTTCTTGGATAGCTGAATCAATGTGAGGAAGAGACTGTAGCCCGCAGGTCTATTTTTTTGTCTGAAAAATAATATTCTTCAGATAAAAAGGAGGAGTTCGGGCAGTGATGCCCCCGGAGGGGGCATTGTCAGATCACGTCATGAACCGTGTGGGTTTGTGGCGTTCTCCGCACCAGTGTATCCGCGACGCATGGGAAGTGTCCGGAGGTGGCGGAGAGGTTCATCTTGCAGGAAGCAGGTGAGCTGAGAGCTGGACACATGGAGTGTGTCGGCTTTGCAATTACCCGCCGCCAGAGGGTGGCAAATCCACAACGGAAGGAGTACGAATGTCCACTAGAATCAACACAAACGTCTCATCCCTCAATGCGCACCGCAACGTGGTGCGCAATCAAGAGGCCCAGAGCAAGACGCTGGAGCGTCTCGCCTCGGGACTCAAGATCAACCAAGGGGCGGACGCCCCGGCCCAGTTGCAGATCTCGGAACAACTGCGGGCGCAGTCTGCCGGGTTGAATCAGGCGATTGACAACTCGGAGATGGCCGTGTCGCTCATACAGACGGCAGAGGCCGCACTGGACGAAGTCAGTCGCGCCCTGATCAACGCACGACAGATCACCGTGCATGCGGCAAACGAGGCAACGAATGACGAGTTCATGCTGCAAGCAGATCAACAAGAGCTGGACAACATCTTGGCGTCCATCAACCGTATTGCCGCCAACACTCAGTACGGGAAGAACAACCTGCTGGATGGCAGCAAGGCGGGCAACGGAGTGACGTCCGGAGAAAACCTTGAGTTCCTCGAAGCCGGAGCAAACGCCCAGACCTCCGGTCCCGGAGGTTATGTGGTGGGAATCCAGCAGGCGGCACGTCAGGCAGGGGTTACCGGGACGAAGCAGCTCAACAAGGGACTCATCGACGCGGGCGAGCAGATCACCCTCACCGAGGGAGGGCGCACCCTGGACTTTCAGACGCAAGTCGGACGGACGGTGGAGCAAACCCTCAATGATCTGGACGCTGCAATCCGGGATGCGGGGCTGAATTTGGAACTGATGCGTCCGGACCCCGCGACCACCAATGCCAGCGACCCGCAGGCCATCCTGCTTCGGCACAAGGAGTTCGGCAGCGAATACACCTTCACGGTTGCCAGCTCGACAGCGGGGGTGCTTTCCACCAAGGCCGGAGTCTCCGACCTCGTGGACAACGGTGCTGATGTGAAGGGCACGATCAACGGCGAAGCCGCCAGCGGGCGGGGGCAGATGCTCATGGGCGCTCACGGTTCCCGTTCGGTGGAGGGCATCCAAGTGCGCTACACCGGAACGCAGCAGGGGCCGGATGACGGAGCCCCGGTCGGCACGCTGACGTTCAGCCAGAACTCGCTGGTGTTCCAGATTGGCGGCAATGCCGGACAGACGGCGAGCATCTCAATGAAGAGCATGCGGGCCACACAACTTGGCAGTGGTGTGCAGAACGACTCCGGATTCAGGTCGTTGGGCGAGGTGAACGTTCGCGATTCCCAGGGGGCACAGGATTCCATGCGGGTCATTGACCGGGCGATTGAGGAAGTCGCCGTCGCTCGCGGCGAGATGGGGGCTTTCCAGCGCAACGGCGTGGAGAGCAACCTCAACTACCTGCGCATCGCACATGAGAACGTGCTGAGTTCGGAATCAGTGATTCGGGATGCCGACATTGCCGCAGAGATGGCCGCGTTCACACGCAACCAGATCATGGTGGAGTCGTCCACCGCGATGCTGGCACAGGCCAACCAGCAGCACTTGAACGTGCTGAACTTGGTCCGCTGACGATAGATTTCCAGCGGGTTGGAGCTTTGCACCCGCTGGCCTTGAGACCATGTGCTTGGATGGGTTTTGCAACCCGATTGGGGAGAGAACTTCTTGCTAAGCGAAGGGGTTGAGCAGTCTTGAGAGCAAGCCTCGTTTGCGTTTCATCCCTGCGCCGTTATCGGCACCTCTGACTCACGGAGTTTCCAGCAACTGCTTGAGCGCGGATTCCAGACGAGGGGTCTGCTCCGTCAGCGCTGGATCGCATCGGCGAGCGCCTGGATGCCTGGCGAATCAATACCGTCGTCGTTTGTGACTAGAATCTTCATGATCCCCACACCCCTCACTCGTCGAGGAGCGCGACCACCCCGTTGTCGCCATCGACACGGATCAGCTGCCCGTGCCTGATCCTCTGGGTGGCAATCCCGAGTCCGAGCACCGCCGGGATGTTGTACTCGCGGGCGACGATCGAGCCATG
>PVBE010886436.1_pt1 | contig 19119 bp, 13 predicted proteins | sample 1631181 | NCBI WGS metagenome assembly PVBE01 (sample SAMN08397723, study PRJNA350692) | Marine metagenome, whole genome shotgun sequencing project. | isolation source: water | place: Pacific Ocean | collected 2012-04 | reverse complement strand
TGGCGAACACCAGCTCGCGCATCCGTTCGACGATGTTTTCCATTTCTTCCTCCATTGGTTGACCGCGCCGCAGAATGACACGGCTCCTCGGCCCGGCGGAAGGGCCGAAACGCGCCCGCGACGTCCGATTATCCTTGCGCTGGTGTGGGCGCGTGTTCGAATGTGGTCACGGTTCGACCACGGGAAATCGAGGCAAAGTGACATGAAAATCGGACTCTTCGACCATCTGGAGCGCTCGCCCGACCGCTCGCTCGCGACCCAGTTCGACGAACGGCTCGAGTTCGTCGCAGCCGCCGACGCGGCCGGGTTCTACTGCCTGCACGTGGCCGAGCACCACTCCTCGCCGCTCAACATGGTGCCGGAGCCGGGCGTCTGGCTCGCCGCCGTCGCGCGGGCGACGCGGCGCATCCGGCTTGGGCCGCTGGTCTACCTGCTGACGCTCTATTCGCCGCTCCGCCTGGCCGAGGAGATCTGCATGCTGGATCACCTGAGCAAGGGGCGCCTCGAGGTCGGCGTCGGGCGCGGCGTCTCACCGTTCGAGCTCAACTTTCACGGCATCGATCATGGCGATTCGCGCGAGATCTTCTTCGATGCCTTCGAGTGTCTCAACAAGGCATTGACCGGCGACAGCTTCAGCCATGACGGCAAATACTTCACCTATTCCGACGTGCCGATTGCGCTGCGTCCGTTGCAGCAGCCCCATCCGGCCTACTGGTACGGATCGTCCAACACCATCGGCGCGACCTGGGCCGGCGAGCAGGGCATGCACTTCACCGCCAACGGCCAGCCCGAGCTCGCCAAGGAAAACATCGGCGCTTACCGGGTGGCGCTCGCCGAACGCGGCGGCGCGGCCCAGCCCAAGGCCGAGTTCGCCGGCGGCGCGGCGATCGGATTGCTGCGCCACATCGTCGTCGCCGATACCGACGAGGATGCGCGACGCATCGCCAAGCCCGCGCTCGAGCACCACGCCGCCAGCCTCAACTGGCTGCGCAAGCGCCACGGCTCGACCGAGTTCACCAACCGGCTCAACGTCCACCGCGGCGTCGATTTCGAGAGCTGGGAGGAGATGCAGATGGTCATCGCCGGCAGCCCCGATACCGTTCGCGCCGAGATCGAGCGCCAGGCCGAGATGCTGGGGATCAACTACTTGGTGGCGTACTTGTTCTTCGGCACCATGACGCTGCCGGACGCGATGCGCTCGCAGCATCTCTTCGCCACCGAGGTGATGCCCAAGCTCGCGGAGGTGTGAGAAGAGCGGGTCACTCCGACCTTGGGCTACTGCCCGGCAACGCCGCCGCCGGCGCTTCGATGATCTCGGCGAAGTACCGATGGGAGTCGGCGGCCGCGGCGATGATCCACCGGCGCAACTCGGCGAAGTCGCTGGCCCCGGCGGCCCGTGCGAGCACCGCGCGGGCGGCCTCCGGCGCCTTGCGTTCCTCGAACTCGGCGCCGAAGCTGAGCCGCAACAGTCCTTGAATCTTGCGCCACAGGTGCATTGTCGCGATCAGCTCGCCGGCCGTCTGATCATCGAGAACCCCGGCGCCGGCGAGTCGCGATAGGGCCTCGGTGGTGTTGGCGGCCAGTACCTCGGGATGCGCCGCGGCATGACGTAGCTGGAGGTACTGGGCGATGAACTCGATGTCGACCATTCCACCGCGGTAATGCTTGATTGCCCACAGGTCGTCGGACGGGTGCTCGCGCGCGATGCGTTCGCGCATGTCGGCGACATCGGCGAGCAACTTGTCGGCATCCCGCTCGCGGGTCAGTACGTCGTGGATCGCGCTTTCGATGCGCCGCGCCAAGCCATCGTCCGCCGAGATCACGCGGGCGCGCGTCAGCGCCATTTGCTCCCAAGTCCAGGCGTCCTCGCTCTGGTACTTTATGAACGCCTCCAGCGCGGTCGCGATCGGCCCGGCGTTGCCCGACGGTCTGAGCCGCATGTCGACCTCGAACAGCTTGCCTTCGGCGGTCGGCGCCGTGATGGCGCTGATCAGCCGTTGCGACAGGCGGCTGTAATAGAGCCCTGGCGTCAACGGCTTGGGTCCGTCCGAGGCGCCATCGGGCGCGTCATAGACGAACATCAGGTCGAGATCCGATTCGACCGTCATCTCGCGGCCGCCGAGCTTGCCCAGGCCGACCACCGCGAAGCCGCCGCCCGGCGTCTCGCCGTGCCGGCCGCGAAACTCGCGACGGACCGCCGGCAGCAACGCCCACAATCCGGCATCGACGATGTCGGAGAGGGGCTTGCCCGCCTGTTCCGGGTCGGTCGTGCCATGCAGCACGTGCACGCCGAGCTGAAAGATGCGGTCGTTGGTCCAGCGGCGCACCACGTCGAGCGTATCCTGGAAGTCGCGCGCCTCGTCGAGCGCCCGCGCGAGCTCGGATTCGAGGGCTTCGAGGGGCGGTGGCGGATCGAAGAAGCCCTGGGTCAGGACGCCGTCGAGCAATGCGGGATTGCGGCTCATCCAGTCGCCGAGCCGCGGCGCCGAGCCCATGACTTCCGCCACCAGGTCCAAAAGGACGGGGTTGCTGGCGAACAGCGACAGCAGCTGGACGCCGGACGGCAGCGCCCGGAGGAAATCGTCGAACTTGATGAAGGCGACGTCGGGATTGACCGTGCCGGCGAGTGCATTGAGGATCGCCGGCACCAGCTCCGTCAGCAGCTCACGCGCCCGCGCGCTGCGGGTCGCGCGGTAGCGGCCGTGATGCCAGGCACGAATTCGGGCCGACACCACGGACGGATCGTGGTAGCCGAGCCCTCTCAGCGTTTCCAGCGTATCCGGGTCCTCCTCCGCGCCGGTGAACACCAGGTTTCCCGGGCCGGACAAGTCGGAGCTTTCCTCGAACAGGACGGCGTAATGCTGTTCCACCGCTCGGAGCTCCTCGATCAGCGCGGCGGAGAACGCGGCGCGATCGGCAAAGCCCATGAAGACGGCAACCGACCCGAGCCGGTCGTCGGTCTCCGGCAGGGTATGGATCTGACGATCCTCGACCATCTGCAGGCGATGTTCGAGCCGGCGCAAGAATTCGTACGCGGTTTGCAGCCGGTCGGCGACCGCTCCGTCCACCCGGCCCGATCGGGTCAGCGCATGCAGCGCCTTGCAGGTGCCGCGTTCGCGCAGCGTCGGATCACGGCCGCCCCATATGAGTTGCTGCGTCTGGGCGAAGAATTCGATCTCTCGAATGCCGCCGCGGCCGAGCTTGACATTGTGACCCGCGACCGCGATCTCGCTGCCGCCGCGGTGGGCGTTGATCTGGCGCTTGATCGAGTGGATATCCTGGATCGCCGCGAAATCCAGGTTCTTGCGCCAGACAAAGGGCCTCAGCGTGTCGAGGAACGACGCGCCGGCCTCGAGGTCGCCGGCGACCGGGCGCGCCTTGATCATCGCAGCGCGTTCCCAATTCTGGCCGGTGGTCTCGTAATAGATCTCGGCCGCGAGCGTCGACAGCGCCGGCGGCGTCGAAGCGGGATCGGGCCGCAGCCGGAGGTCGGTCCGGAACACGTAGCCGTCCGGGGTGCGCTCGTCCATCATCTTGACCAGGTTGCGGGTCAGGCGCACGAAGCACTGCTGCAGACTGCTTCGCCCGGTGTAGACGACGCGGTCGGCATCGAACAGGACGATCAGGTCGATGTCGCTCGAGTAGTTGAGCTCGCCCGCACCGAGCTTGCCCATGCCGAGCACGACCAGACCGGAGCCGCGCTCGGGATCGTCGGCGTCGGCCAGCTCGATCTCTCCCGCGGCCGCGGCCGCCGACAGCAGATGCGCCGACGCCACCCCGAGCGCCACGTCGGCGAACTCGGAAAGCGCGCCGCACACCCGTTCGAGCGGCCAGGCGCCTGCGATGTCGGCGACGCCGACCACCAGCGAACAGCGCCGCTTGGCGATCCGCATCTCTCGCATCACGCCGGACATGTCGGCATAGCTTCCGCGCGCCCGCGCCAGATCGGCGAGCACGCGGCGGAAGGCCGCGTCGGGGCCATGTTCCAGCATCTCGCGCGCGAAGCCGAATTCGTTGGCCATCGAAAGTCCGAGAAACGGGCTGTTGCCGAAAACGGCGTCGAGCAACGCACGACCGACCCGGTCGTCCAACAGGTGCCGGGAGAACTCGGCGTCGGTGCGATCACCGGTGTCGTTGCCCGCATCGGTCCACCGCTCGACCGCGAGCCGGGCGGTGTCCGGGTCCGCGGCCCGCGGTAGGTGGCCGGGATCCGAAACCCATTCGGACGACAGGGCGTTCATCCGGCCGATGCTCCGTGGTGGCGTCGGGCGCAGACTGAGCGAACCGCTCAAACCGGTCAAGCTCATGTAATACCAAGGATCGTTGGTATAAAATCGGCGCCGTAATGATCCGACGTTCTTCTCGCATATTGCTCGAGGTCGTGGCGGGGTTGGTCGGCGTTCTGGTGCTGCTCGGCGCCGGCGCCGCGTGGCGCCTGTCGCAAGGACCCGTATCGCTGGACTTCGCGGTGCCCTATGTCCACGAGGAGCTGGTCAAGGCTGGCGGGCCCGTGGACATCGGGCTCGAAGACATCATCCTGACCTGGGCGGGCTGGGATCGCACGCTCGACATACGCGTCCTCGGGGTGGCGGTGCGCAACCGAAAGGGCGCGGTCATCGCCGCGCTGCCCGAGGTTTCGGTCAGTCTCGCGATGGTCGCGCTGATGCAGGGCGAGATCGCGCCGACCCAGCTCGAGCTTATCGGGCCTCGGCTCCGCGCCCATCGCACCAAAGCGGGCGACTTCGAGCTCGCCGTCGGCGAGCAGACCGGGCCGACCGGAGAGACCCTGCCGTTGATTGTTCAGGCCCTGTCGGATCCGCACGACCGGGAATCGCCGCTCGCCCTGCTCCAACGGATCAGCATCGTCGGCGGCGATCTCAGTGTCGACGATCGGATGCTGGGCACCACGTGGCGGGCCCCTCGTCTCGACATCGATCTGGCGCGAGGCGAAGGCGGCATCAGCGCGCGGTTCGGGCTCGACGCCGCGCTCGAGGGCCACACGCCGCGCCTGTCCGGCACGGCGAATTTCGATGTTGGGCGAGGCACCATTGTCGTCGACGCAGACCTCAAGGGGGTCCGGCCGGATCGTCTGGCGAAGCAAGTCGCCGCGCTGGCGCCGTTTGCCGGGCTCGCGCTGCCGGTCGACGCCGAGTTCGAGGTCCGACTGACGGCCGACGGCACACTTCGCAGCGGGCGCTTCAAGCTGAACGCGGGCTCCGGCACGCTCGACTTTCCCGACGTCGTGCCGCGCGCGGTGGCGGTTCGCTCCGCCGAGGCTCGCGGCAGCCTGGACGTCGAATCCTCGCGCGTCGTCCTCGACCGGGCGACGTTCGATCTCGGCGGACCGACGATCGAACTGAGCGCCGTCGTCGAGCGCGCGCGCGGCATCGCCACCGTCAGCGGCGAAGCGGTCATCCGCAAGATGCCGATTGCCGATTTCAAGAGCTATTGGCCCGAGAATGCCGCCCCCGGCGCGCGGCGCTGGGTCGTCCCGAACATGGAAGATGGCGAGGTTGCCGAGGCGCGGGTAAATCTGCGGGTCCGATCCGCGCCGGCCGGCGAGTGGTCGCTCGACAGCATCGACGGGAGCCTGCGGATCGAGGGGGCGACCGTCCACTACCTCAAGCCGCTCATTCCCATCCGCAAGGCCGGCGCGACGGTCACCGTCGCCAAAGTCGATCGCGTCGACATCACGATCGACGGCGGCGACCTCAACGGTCTCGAAATCGACACGGGGACGATCGGGATTACCGATGACGGACACGACAACTGGACGCTCGCGCTGGAGACGGTGTTGCACGGAGGGGCGCGGAACGTCTTGGAGATCCTCGACCACCCGAGGCTCAGATATGCTAGCGAGCTTGGCGTCGACGTCGCCCGGGTGGCCGGGCGGGCGGCGATCCGGTTACGCGTCGGATTGCCGCTTTTGGCCGCTCTCGAATTGGACCAGGTCGACATCCAGGCGGCCGCCAACCTCGTCGAGGTTGCGATGCCGGGCGTGGTCTCCGGTCACGACGCGCGTGACGGCGCCGTGACCGTTCAGCTCGATGGCGACGGCATGACGGTATCCGGTACCGCGCGGCTCGCCGAAATTCCGACGACTATCGCATGGTACGAGAACTTCAAGGACGATGCGCCGTTCGTCCGGCGCTATGACGTCAAGGCGACCCTCGACGACGCGGCGCGCGCCCGGCTGGGCCTTGATGCGGGCCCCTTTCTCGCCGGGCCGGTGGCGGTGGACATGGTGTTGATCAAGCGGTCCGACAGCGAGACGGACTTGACCGTCCGATTGGGGCTCGACCAGGCGACGCTGGCGTTGTCGCCGTTCGGCTGGTCGAAGTCGGCGGGGACGCCGGGCGCGGCGCGTTTCGATATTGCGCTTGCCGGCGAGCGCATCGCCGCGGTGCGCGATTTCGACATTCAGGCCGGCGATCTCGTCGCACGCGGCGATATCACGCTGGGCGACGATGGCAAGACGATCGGGCGGGCCCAGTTCCGGCGCTTTTCGCTCGGCGAGCGAACCGATCTTTCCGGTGTCGTCGCGCGGCGACCCGATGGCGGCTTCGATGTTTCGATCTCGGGCCCGGCTCTCGATGGAGAAACACTTCTGAACGCCAAAGCCGAAGCCGAGCCCGGCGACGCGAGCCCGACGCTGCCGCCTATTCGGCTCCGGGGAAGCTTCGAGCGGCTGTGGATCAACGCCGCCGCCAAGATCGACTCCGCCGAGGTCTTCGCCGAGTACGATGGCGCAACATGGCGGGCCGTCTCGGCCGCCGGGCGGACGTCAAAAAACCGTGCCGTCAAGGCGGTCTACCAGGACAATGCGCGCGATCAGACTGTCACGCTCGACTCGAACGATGCCGGTGCGCTGCTTCGCACCATAGGCATCTTCGACAACCTCACCGGCGGCCGACTGGTGCTGAAGGCGAAGAAACAGGGCCGTGACGAAGCGGCGGCGTGGCGCGGGCATGTCGCGGTGACCGATTTCCGTATCGCCAAGGCGCCGATCCTCGCGCGGCTCCTGACGCTGGCCTCGCTGACCGGTATTTCGGATCTCGCCGCGGGCAAGGGTATCGCCTTCAAACAGCTCGATATCCCGTTTGCCATGCAATCGCGGCGGCTGACCATCTCCGATGCGCGCGCCGTCGGCTCACAGATCGGCATCGGCTCGAGCGGCGAGATCGACTTCAAGGCCAATAAAACCGAGCTCGAGGGAACCGTGGTGCCGGCCTATACGCTCAACACCCTGGTCGGGAAGATACCGCTGCTGGGCAATCTTTTCACCGGCGGCAAGGGCGGCGGCGTGTTCGCGGTTTCCTATACTCTGTCAGGCCCGCTCGACAACCCCGAGATCCGGGTCAATCCGTTGACCGTGCTGGCGCCCGGTATCCTACGCAATCTGGTGCGCGGGTTGGGCAAGGCGGGAACCGATAGCCCGCCCGAACCGGAGGTCCAGGATTGACCGCGTCGGCGCCGACGGCGCCGGTCTCAAACGTTCTCGCCGGCCTGGTCCTCGATCTCCGGGATCGAGGACGAATAGCCCGCCTTCTCGAGCGCGGTATCGAGCTCGATGCGGCTGCACAGGCCGAGGCGCACCGGATCCTGGGCCTTGATGTTGGTCATGTTCCAGTGGGTCCGCTCGCGGATCGAATTGATCGTCGGCTTGGTGGTGCCGATCAGCTTTGAGATCTGCGAATCGACCAGATTGGGAAAATTGCGCACCAGCCAGGCGATGGCGTCGGGCTTGTCCTGGCGCCGCGCGACCGGCGTATAGCGCGGTCCCTTGGTGCGCGGCGTCGGGCGCGGCATGTTGTGCTCGGCTATCTTGAGCCGGGCGTCCGGATCCTCGGTGCAGCGTTCGATCTCTTCGCGGGTCAGCTGGTTGTTGACGATCGGATCGTAGCCCACCATGCCAATGGCGACCTCGTCATCGGCGATGCTTTGCACCTCGAGCACGTGGAGGGCGCAGAAATCGGCGATCTGCTCGAAGGTCAGCATGGTATTTTCAATCAGCCACACGGCGGTGGCCTTGGGCATCAGCGGTTGGGCCATGGATTCCTCTCAGCGCGCTCCCGCGGGCCGAATTCGGCGGTCGTGGGAGATTCTCATCTTCGGAGCAATTAGTTAGAACGTTCGACGGCCCCTTCTAGCCCGAACCGCGCGCGCGATCAAACGGTCAATACGATATTGCCGATGTGCGCGCTCGATTCCATCAGCACGTGGGCGTCCGCCGCGCTGGCCAGCGGGAAGGTGGTATGGACCAGCGGCCTGATCTTGCCGGCCTCGAACAGCGGCCAGACGTTTTCCCTGAGCGCGTCGGCGATGGCGCCCTTTTCGGCCACCGAACGCGCCCTGAGCGTCGATCCGGTCAGCGTGATGCGCTTTTGCATGATGACGAACAGCGGCACTTCCGGCTTGGCGCCACCCTGGACCGCGACCTGGACCAGCCGGCCCTCCATGGCCAGCGCGGTCAGGTTGCGCACCGTGTAATCGCCGCCGACGATATCGAGAATCAGGTCGACCCCGGCGCCGTCGGTCGCCTCCTCGATCACCTCGACGAAATCCTCATCCGTGTAGTTGATCGCCCGCTCGGCGCCGATATCGCGGCAGACGGCGCATTTCTCCTCGGTCCGGGCGGTGGTGAACACGCGTGCGCCCATGGCGTTCGCCACCATGATTGCGGCCGAGCCGATGCCGCCGGAGCCGCCGTGGATCAGCACCGTCTCGCCGGCTTTCAGCCGTCCGCGGTCGAACAGGTTGGTCCAGACGGTGAAGAACGTCTCCGGAATCGCCGCCGCCGTCACCATGTCGAAGCCGTCGGGCACGGCCAGGCATTGCGGCTCCGGCGCGGCACAATAGGCGGCATAGCCGCCACCCGCGACCAACGCGCACACCTCGTCGCCGACGGCGAGCCGCGAGACCCCGTCGCCGAGCGCCACGACGGTGCCAGCGATCTCGAGCCCGGGAATATCGCTGGCGCCGGGCGGCGGCGGATAGTGGCCGCGGCGCTGCATCACGTCGGGAAAGTTGACGCCCGTCGCCGCGACCCTGACTAACACCTCGCCTGCGGCCGGCTTGGGCACCGAGCGCGTTGCCGATACCAGCGCCTCGGGGCCGCCGGGCTCGGCGATCTCGATCGCGTCCATTGTCTCGGGTAACTCGCCGCTCATCCGCCTGTTCCACCTGAAATCCGCCAAAATCCCGCTTGCAGGTCTAATCGCTCGCCCGCACACTGGCAAGGACCGATCGGAGCACCGCGCCATGGACACAGACGACCTAGAGCCGCAACGCATAAAGCCCGCCAAGCCGCCGCTCGACGACCTCTCGATCGAGGAGCTGGGCGCCTATATCGCCGACCTCGAAGGCGAGATCCTCCGCGTGCGCGCCGAGATCGACAAGAAAGACAGCCATCGCAAGAACGTCGAAGGGCTGTTCAAGAAGTAGGCCGGCGACGACGCCATCGGATTTGGTCGGCAGTCCATCGGATGGTGTACAGGGGAGCAAGCCCCTGTGGATAAAATTTTCTTTCTTTAACCAATTGTTAACGATGCGGGCGCTATCTTCGATCCGACGGTTCGGGAGACCGGGCCGTTCTGAAGGATCCTCATCCCATCCTTTTGACGCCTCCCTGTAAACTGAGCCGCCCTTCGGGGCGGCTCTTTTTCTTTTTCGCCGGATCGCCGAACGCCCTCTGCCGGTCCGTTAAAATTTTTTTAACAAATGTGAGGCCGTTAACACTCTGTTAACCATTCGGGCCCTATTCTCCATATCAGCGGTTCGGGAGACCGGGCCGTTCCTAAGGATCCTCATCCCATCCTTTTGACGCCTCCCTGTAAGACTGAGCCGCCCCGTCCGGGGCGGCTCTTTTTCTGTGCTCCACCGCCCGCCTCGAATATCATCGTGGAGATCATCGGGGAGGCGGGCATGACCGAGTACGCGGCCGACGAACACGAAATCGCCAATCTGCTGGTGCGCTGGGGGCATGCGCGAGACGCCAGCGACTGGGATACCCTGGCGGCGTGCTTTCACGACGACGCCAAAATTCACCTGTCGTGGATGTCGGGTTCGGCCGAGGATTTTCTCGCCGGCTCGAAACGGATGGCGGCGAACAAGAAGCCCGGCACCCACACCAAGCATCAGATCGGCGGGCCTTATGTTCTGGTCAATGGCGCCCGCGCGTTCGCCCGGTGCCACGTCAATCTGTTCACCCGCGTCGAAATCGACGGATACGAATTCGATTTCCAGGTCTGGTTCCAGTTTCTCGACCGGATCGAACGGCGCGACGGCGTCTGGCGCATCGTCGAGCGCACCGCCGTCTATGAAAAGGACCGCATGGACCCGGTGGTGCCGGGCAGCGTGCCGGACAGCTATTTCGCCGACATGAACCTGTCGGCGTTCCCGCCCCAGGTCCGGTTCCTGAGCTGGCGCCACAGCCGGACAGGCAACTCGCCTAATCCCGGCAAGGTTTTCGCCGCGAGCGAAGAAGCGGCGGCGCTTCAGCGGGCTTGCGAGGACTGGCTCGCCGGCGCCTGAGATGCGCAGCCGCTAACGGCTATTATTTCGCCAGCGCCTTGGCGACATTGCCCACCGCCTCGACATCCTCGCCGACGTCGAACAGGCAGACGATGCGGCACGGGCACGCCTCGAGCCCGTCGTAGCGCCACGGAAACGCGCCGATCACGCAGCGCTGGTTCAGCACCTGCTCGATGTCGCCGCCGACGTTCTCGGCGTGGATCAGCCCTTCCTGGAACGCGTAGGAGTGGAACGGGAAGATGTCCGAGCGCACCTGGCGTCCCGACAGGCTGTGGGCGTATTCGTACTCGCCGAAGAACTCGGCGCAGCTCATCCCCACCTTGGCCTCGAACTGCTCGGCGAGGTCCGGGCGCATGTGGCGGATCGAGGTGTTCATGGCGTGATCGCCCGAGCCGCAATCGATGCCGAACCATTTGATCTTGCGGTCCATCATCCATTCCAACAGCTCCATCTTGCCGCCCGGGTGCATGCAGAAATATCGCACCAGATCCTGCTGCTCCTGGCCCTCGTAGTAGCGGTGATAGCCGGTGTGGATGATCAGGATGTCGCCGTCCTTGATCTCGACAGGCGCGGATTCCATCATCTCGGGCGTGATGATGGCCCAGTCCTCCATGTGCGGCGAGACGTCGACGACGCAGCCCGCGCTGACCAGATAATCGAGCGGGTACGACGCCATGTCGCCCTTGGCGTCGGTTGCGTGCATGGCGCCATCGATGTGGGTGCCGGCATGCATCGCGGTCTCGATGCGCTGGGCGACGATCATCTTCGACTGCAGGTTCTGGACGTAATACATCTGGTTGCCGGCATAGCCGACCCAGCCCGGTGTATGAATGTTCATCATGTGTGACAGATCGACCATTCTCATCCGCTATCTCCCTTGACGGCCCATCGGCCTCGGTCCCTGATCGAGGGGAGTATTTTGTAAATTCGCCCGGAACTCAACAGCGCTGTTGACCGGATCGTGGTATACCGAGGCGCCGCGACCCAATCGGCAAGGAAAATTGTTCCATGACCAGAAAACGAGCTGCGTTATGCATGGCCGCGATCTTGGTGGCCGGAACGGGCGGTGGCCTGGCTGCCGAGCTGGCGCCCTATGCCGGGCTGGAGACACGCCCCGTCAAGGCGCTGTCGGCCGATCAAATCCAGGGGTATTTCGCCGGCGACGGCATGGGGCAAGCGCTCCCGGCCGAGCTCAACCATTATCCCGGGCCGCGCCATGTGATCGCGTTGGCCGAGCGGCTCGGCTTGAGCGCGAAGCAACTCCGACGCATCCGCCGAATCGAAGGCAACATGACCAAGGAGGCGGTATCGCTGGGTCGCGAGATTGTTTCGCGGGAGCGGAAGCTCGACCGGCTTTTCGCCAGCGGCTCGGCCCGCCAGGAAACGCTGCGCGAGGCGGTGAGCGAGATTGCCCGCCTCAAGGGCGAGCTGCGCTACACCCACCTCAAGTATCACCTGAGCGTGAAGGCGATCGTCACGCCCGATCAGGTCGCGCTCTACGACCGCCTGCGCGGATACACCCATTCCGGCGGCGGGAAAAGCGGACACGGCGGTCACCACGGGCGCTGAGGCGCCGGGATCAGCCAGGCGGAACTATTTTCTGGACCGCTTCCCCCGGGCGACGACGGGCAGCAGCAGGCGGGACGGCCTGGCGGCATCGTGATGAATCGTGTCGCTGCCCATCTTGTCCGGGTGGTAGGGATGGGTCCACACCGCGTCGGTCAGGAACGAATCACCGTTGACCACCTCGAGCCGGATGCGGTGGCCCTTCTTGAACAGGTATGACGTCGGCAGCACCTCGATCTCGAACTTGTAGTCCCGGCCGGGCTCCAGCGGCCTGGGATCGTCGTGGTCGTAGAACGGCCTGAGGGGCGTGCTCTTCTTGGCGTTCTTTGTGGTGTGGTGCGACGCCTTGAGCCAGCCCTTCGAGACGTTGGTGAACTTGGGCTGCGCGCCCTTCTTGCGCTCGGCGGCGGATTGCGGCTCCTGATCGGCGACCTTGACGATGAAGTCGGTGTCGATCTGATCCGAGGACGCGTGGAGCTCGAGCACGATCGGCCCGGTGACCTCGACGTCGTCGGCCAGTTCATCGGTGGTGAAGGTCAGCACGCGGCGTACCGGATCGGGCCCGTCGGGCCCCGCGACGGCGACGCCGTTGGTCCATTCGGGATCCGGGTAGGCGTAGCTGGTCGAGCCCTCGTCTTGGCCGGGCTTGTCGGTCGAGAGCCCGCCGTCGTTGATCGAGGTGACGCTGCCCGACGGCCCCTTTCGAAGATAGTACGAGACCTGGCGCGCGCGCTTGAGCGGCCACTCCTTCTCGTCTCGCAGCTGGCCCTCGCCGCGCACGAATATGCGCACCGGCGCGCGCTTGTCGTAACCTGAATCGTAACCCTTCAGATAGTGGTCGTAGAACGGCAGCAGCTCGGTCTCGTGGAACTCGATGGTGTCGAACATGTGGTGCACTTCGCGCGGGTTGCGGCAGCCGGTGACCAGCAGCTTCTTGTCGGTCTCGATCTCCTCGAAGCCGACCAGGTTGCCGCGCAGATGCAGCCCCATCTTGGCCCAGTGGCCGATCGAGAACACCGGGATCTTGATGCGATCGGCGCGCTCGGCGGCGGTGCGCTCGCGCCACCAATCGTCGTAGGTGTCATGGCGCGTGAGCTCGAGCCCGAGGTCGAACTCCATCAGTTTTCCGGGGCGCCGGTTGCCCGAGCGGTGCAGGGCGTTGGCGCGCACGCTGGTGTACCAGTTGGTGCGGTATGCGCAGTAGATGCCGCCGTGGAACCCGTGGCAGCGATAGGGATCGAACAGCGCGTCGTAGGGTGCGATGCAGGTCAGGTGCGGCGGGTTCATCGCCGCCATCAGCCATTGCGAGAAGCCGAAATAAGACTGGCCGATGCCGCCGACGCGGCCGTTCGACCACGGCTGCTTAGCGATCCATTCGATTACGTGAAAATTGTCCTCCTGCTCGGTCTTGGACAGGAAGCCGAACTCACCCTCGGACCGGCCCGAGCCACGCACGTCGGCGTGGATGTATACGTAGCCGCGCGCGACGTACCATTCCACCGGGCCGGTCTCGCGCCACGGGAACAGGGCGTCGGCCGGGATGTGGTCGTACTCCCACTGGTATGGCGAGGCGGCGTAGAGCGTCGGAAATTCGCCGTCGGCGTCGGGCTGCCAGATGCAAAGAGCGATCCGTACCCCGTCCGGCATGACGACATGGACGTCCTCCGTCTTTCGGACTTTATATTGCGGTTCGCTGACCTTGGGGGTGTTGCGCCGGGGCCGTTTCGCCATCTTTTTTCCTCCTCATTCGTCTCGTCCGGTGGGAGCGAGCGAAGCTCTTCGACATCCATCGTCGGATGCGGCCACGCCGGCTGATCGGCGATAGTTGCAGCATTGGCCGATGTTGCACAAGTAGGCGAGGCTTCGTGTCGAGACGGTCTCGCGACACCCGAATTCGTTTACCAACTGCGGGGCCCGGGGGAACATCTTGCCCGGCAAATACGTATCAGCATCGATCGATCCATGTCCGGTCCGCGTCGTTCGCCCCTTGGAAAACCACACGATTCGCGGGTCCCGCGCGTGGCATGGTTCTTGCGATGGATCGACGGGGGAGGATTCAGTATCGGCCTTTGGCCGGTTGGAGTAGTTATGATACATGCGTCTTCTGGAGCCTTTCCGCCAAGGATGGCTCACGACCACTCTCATTACCTTCAGGGACGAAATCAGCCGGAGATGAAATCGCCGGCCACCGACATCTCACTCGGTCGCATCGAGTTCGACAAGGCCGGGCGGGTCGAGGAGTCGGAGCACGAGTCCCACGAATCCGAATCGTCGCGGCGCGCCTACGGCCATGATGACGATATGCGGGGCCACGACGGCGAGGAGCACGGCCACCACCGGTTCGGCGACGTCGTCGGCGCGGCGGTGTTCGCCCATCGCATACAGATGTTACAGCGTGCCGAGTTCCGCGCCGAGATGCACGAGATCAGACACGACATTCGAGACTTCATGGACGGGGTCGAAGGCGGACAGCTCACGGCCGAGCAGCAATCGACGTTCGATGGCTACGTGCAGGACATCGTAGATCTGCGCGAATCGTTCGACTTCAAGAATTGGCATCAGACCGACGCCGAAATGATCAGCGCTCGCATTCTCGATCGGTTCGGTATCGAAGCGGCGCCGAGCGAAGCAGCCGAGACGACCGATCCGGCCCCGGTCGATCCGAATGTGGCAGCGCAGGACGTGGTGGAGACGGTGTCGGATCCGAAACCTCCGGCCGGGAGGGAGACCACGGTGACGACGGAGAATGTTCCGCCGGTAGTCGATACCGCCACGACAGAGGTAATCCCCACCGTCGAGACCGAGGTGGTAGAGCCGACCTCTACATCCGACGCCTTTACGCAAGAAGAGTTGATGGCGATGGCCGACAAGCTCGCAGGCGTTATCGCCGATGCATCGGCGATGATGGACGACTTGCTCGAAGCGCTCGGGGCCTAAAGCCGGAATCCCGACAAAGGAATCCCCCTCTCTCCTTACGGAAGAGGGGGTTCCATTGTCGTTCTCGTTTCACCAAGCCCTGATCGTATGACAGGGCCGGCCGAGAACGTGGCCGGTCCGCGGGCGGACCTATTTCATCTCCTCCCGTAGCACACCGAGACGCTCGCATACGACCCGGTCGGTGGCCAGGAGCGGATCGGCATGGCCAGCTCGCGTGCCACAATCTTGAATCGCGCGGGCTTCGGAAATCCTGCACGACGTCGATCGGCATCTCTATCTAACGGATCGCGCAATGGTATAACCTCCGCCGGGAGCCGCGATCGTGCCTCATGACGGCGCCGCGCAGACCATGGCGGGTGTGAGAAATGCGGGCTAGTCGCCAATCGCTTGTGCCGATCGCGCTGTTGTTCATGATCGGCGGGTTCTGGGGCTTCTTTTACGTGCTGCTCAAGACCGCACTCACCGGTGGCGTGAGCCCGATCGGCTATCTGTTCTGGTTCACGCTCGGCACCGGCGTCTGCCTCTACGCCGTCGGCGCCCTTGTGGGACGGCGGCCGATTTTCCGGCGCGACCATCTCGGCTACGTGCTGAAGCTCGCGCTGGTCCGGTTTACCCTGGCCAACATCATCTTCTACAGCGTGCAGGCCAAGCTGTCGGTCGGGCTGATGGCGGTGATCATGACGTTCGTTCCAATCTTCACCTATATCATCAGCCTGCTCGCCCGGATCGAGCGGATGATTGGGACGCGGGTGGCGGGCATCGCGCTCGGCTTCGCCGGCGTCCTAATGATCGTCGTGCCGAAGAGCAGCCTGCCCGATCGGTCGCTGGTCCCGTGGATCGCGCTCGGCCTCGTCACGCCGCTGCTGCATGGGTTGTCCTATGTCTATATGTCCGAGCGCACGAGGCCGCGCGATATCGACAGCCTGACGCTGTCGAGCGGCACGCTGATCACCGCGGCGGCTCTAACGCTTCCCATCGCGCTCGCATCTGACCAGTTCCAGTGGATCGTGCCGCCCTTCAGCCTCGGCGAGCAGGCGTTGCTGCTCCACATCTTGATGGCGACGGCCAATTTCTACGCCATCTTCGAGCTGATCCGTATCAGTGGGCCGACATATATGAGCCAGTCCAACTTTATCGCGGTCGGGTTCGGCGTGGTGTTCGGGTTGGTGCTGCTTGGCGAGCGCCACAGCCTCTATGTCTGGGCCGCGATCGCCATGGTCCTGGCCGGCGTTGCGCTGGTTAATTTGCGGCGCGCGTGATCCGGCTTCAGGCTCCGCCCGATCCCGACATGCTGTCGAAGAACCCCTTGCCGTAGAGGCAGAACCGATATGATCACTTGTCGAACAGGCCCGAATGCGCGAGGTCGCCACAGCCCAGCAGCACGTGGCGCCATGCGCGCCGAACGAATACCATGGCTGGTCGCTCGGGGCGTGTGTCGAGAGAGGTGGTAGCGTGACCATGAATTCCAGCGCTGAAGAGATTCCCGTCTTGATCGTCGGCGCGGGCCCCGTCGGGCTCGCGCTCGCCGGTGACCTCGGCTGGCGCGGTACGCCGTGCATTGTGGTCGAGCAGTCCGACGGCTCGATCTATCAGCCGCGCCAGGATCTGGTCGGTATCCGCACCATGGAGTTCTGCAGGCGCTGGGGCCTCACGGCCGACGTCGAGGCTTCTCCCTATCCACGCGACTACCCGCAGGACAACATCTACATCGCCGGCAGCCTCGCCGACGGTTGGGAGATCGGCCGCCACGCCTCGCCCGCGATGGACGACTCGCCCCCGCCGCCGCAAAGTCCCGCCCGCCGCGAGCGCTGCCCGCAGGATATGTTCGATCCGATCCTCGCCCGCTTCGCGCGCTCGTTCGACTGCGTCGACATTCGCTATCGCAATCGCTTCGTCTCGCTTGACCAGGACCCGGACGGCGTGACGGTGGAGATTGAGGATATGGCGCGCGGCGAGCGTCGCGCCGTCCGCACCCGTTTCATGGTCGGCTGCGACGGCGCCAACAGCCGGGTACGCGACGCGATAGGGCTCGACATGACCGGTGAGGCGGCGCTGACCTACACCACCAACATCATATTCCGCAGCGCCGGCTTCGAGGCGCTGCACGACAAGCGGCCCGGTTACCGGTTCATCTTTCTCGACGAGAACGGCACCTGGGCGACCATCGTCGCCATCAACGGCCGTGACCAGTGGCGCATGTCGATCATCGGCAACCGCCATAAGCGACGTGAGCTCACGACCGACGAGATCGAGGCCGCCGTCCGCCGCGCGGTGGGGCGCGCGTTCGACTACGAGATCCTGTCGGTCCTGCCGTGGACGCGGCGCGAGCTGGTCGCCGAGCGACTGACCGAGGGCAACGTATTCCTCGCCGGCGACGCCGCGCACTGCATGTCGCCGACCGGCGGCTTCGGCATGAATACCGGCATCGGCGACGTGGTCGATCTGTCGTGGAAGCTGACCGCCGTGCTCCAGGGCTGGGCCGGCGGCGGGCTTGTGGCGAGTTACGACATCGAGCGCCGACCGGTGGGCTGGCGCAACGTGACCGAAGCGAGCGGCAATCTCGGCCGCATGCTGTCGCCGGGCCACAACCCCGACCTGATCGACGCGACCGAGGACGGCGCGCGGACGCGCGATGTCGCCGGGCGTGATCTCGACGAAGCCATGCAGCGCGAATGGAACACCCTCGGCGTCCATCTCGGCTACCGCTACGACGAGTCGCCGATCGTCTGGCCGGACGGCACGCCGACGCCGCCCGACGAGGTCATGACCTACACCCAGACCGCGCGGCCCGGCGCCCGCGCGCCGCATGTCGGGCTGTCGGACGAGTCTTCGACCCTCGACCTGTTTGGCCGTGACTTCGTGCTGCTGCGTCTCGGTCCGGGCGCCCCCGATCCGTCGGCGCTGGTCGACGCGGCGGCCGAACGCGGACTGCCGCTCACCGTCAGCGATCTCGATGAGCCGGCAGTGCTCGACGCCTACCAGCGGCGGCTGGTGCTGGTTCGGCCCGACGGGCACGTCGCGTGGCGGGACGATGCACCGCCCGCCGACGCCGTGGCCGTGATCGACAAGGTTCGCGGCGGCTAGGCGGACCGCGCGCATTGCATCACCCATCACCGGAATTTGAAAGCTGCGCCGGGTCCGTGGCCGTTGGCGCTCGATGTTCGAATTGATATTGTCGGGCGTCGATCGGCCTTCGACGGAATGGGGCTCGATGATCGACCGCCTGCCCGGCAGACCCCGGGCGCCCATGCTTCACCAGTGAATCCGGGTAGAAAATGGCTAAATACGACTACGACCTGTTCGTTATCGGCGCCGGTTCGGGCGGTGTACGCGCGTCGCGTATGTCGGCGTCCTACGGCGCGCGCGTCGCCGTCGCCGAGGAGCGTTTTCTTGGCGGCACCTGCGTCAACGTTGGATGTATCCCCAAGAAGCTGTTCTCCTACGGGGCGCACTACGCAGAGGACTTCGAGGACGCGGCGGCGTTCGGCTGGGACGTCGGCGCGCGCACCGTGCAGTGGCCGAGGCTGGTCGAGAACAAGGACAAGGAGATCGCGCGGCTCAACGGCATCTACCGCAACATCCTCGCCAACAACAACGTCACGCTCTATGAGGCGCGGGCGACGCTCGCCGATGCCCACACCATCGAGGTCGGCGGCGAGACGGTGACGGCGGCGAACATCCTGGTCGCCACCGGCGGCTGGCCGGTGGTGCCCGACATTCCGGGTCGGGACCTCGCCATCACCTCGACCGAGGCGTTCTACCTGCCGCAACTGCCCAAACGCGCATTGATCGTCGGCGGTGGCTATATTGCGGTCGAGTTCGCCGGCATCTTCCACGGGCTCGGGGTCGAGACCACCCAGCTCTACCGCGGGCCGCTTTTCCTGCGCGGCTTCGATCAAGACATCCGTTCCCATCTGGCGCAGGAGATGCGCAAAAAGGGCATCGATCTCCGCTTCGAGTCCAACCTGGCAAAAATCGAAAAAACCGCCGCCGGGCTGGTGGCGACGCTGGAGGACGGCGCCACGGTGGAGGCCGATATCGTGCTCTACGCCACCGGGCGGTCGCCCAACTCGCGCAATCTGG
>PVBE012230843.1_pt1 | contig 19121 bp, 17 predicted proteins | sample 1631181 | NCBI WGS metagenome assembly PVBE01 (sample SAMN08397723, study PRJNA350692) | Marine metagenome, whole genome shotgun sequencing project. | isolation source: water | place: Pacific Ocean | collected 2012-04 | reverse complement strand
CTGGTCATCCCGTGTCTCAAAGTCCCGCCGGTAGTGAGAGCCCCGTGACTCCTCCCGCACCACGGCCCCGCGGGCGATAACCTCAGCCACCAGCAGCAGGCCCCTCAGGTCATAAGTGCGCAACAGATCCAAGTTGAAACGTTTTCCTCCGTAGAGGGGGCGGGTGCGTGCCAGGCGCTGCTGAAGCTCTACCAGCCTAGCTGCAGCCTCTTCCGTCTCGTCTCGGCGGCGGAAGATGCCTACCTTCTCCATCATCACCTCGCCCATCTCCTGCCGGATAAGGCGGGGATCCTCCTCCCCTTTCCCAGCAATAAGCTCTTCCAGGCACTGGGTGGAGGCACCCAGGGCAGCCTCCACCCGAGCGGGGTCGGCGGCCCCGTTGCCGACCACCCACTCCGACACCCTGACACCAGCCCGCTGGCCAAAGACCACCGTTTCCAGCAGAGAGTTGCCTCCTAACCGGTTGGCCCCATGGACGCTTACACAGGCACACTCCCCAGCGGCAAAGAGGCCTGTGAGAGGCGTCTGTCCCCAGGAATCGGTCCCGATACCACCCATGGTATAGTGCTGTGCGGGGAGCACGGGGATGGGCTGCTTTACGGGGTCAAGCCCTGCAAAGTGCATGGCGATGTCCCGTATTCCAGGCAGCCGTTCCAGAATCATCTCCTGGCCCAGATGCCGGAGGTCTAGGTGGATGTAAACATCCTCGAAGCCTCTTCCCTGTGCAATTTCAGTCTGTATGGAGCGGGAGACGATATCCCTCGGAGCCAGTTCCATGGCGGTGGGGGCGTAGTCCTTCATAAAGCGCTCACCCTTGCTGTTGAACAGGTAACCCCCTTCACCCCGGGCACCCTCAGTGATGAGTATGTTGGTAGGGTAGAGGCAGGTGGGATGGAACTGGACGAACTCCATATCCTTGAGCGGCGCTCCGGCCATGTAGGCTAGGGCTATACCGCTGCCGGTGTTGATGATAGCATTGGTGGACTGGCTGTAAATACGCCCCGCCCCACCTGTGGCCATTATCACCGCCGGTGAGGTAAACCCAACCACATTTCCGGTGGGCATGTGAATGGCTACCAGGCCGTGCACACGGTCGTCCCAGACCACGATAGATAGCACCGTCCACTCGGCGTAAACCGTAATGCCGCGTTTTAAAGTTTGCTCGTAAAGGGTGTGGAGCATGTAGTGGCCGGTCTTATCGGAGCCGTAGCAGGTGCGAGGGAAGGCCCCACCGCCGAAGGGGCGTTGAGCTATGGCGCCATCGGAGTTACGGGAAAAGGGGCATCCCCAGTGTTCCATCTCATAGATACGCTCTGGGGTATCAGCGGTCATCTCCTCCACGGCATCCTGGTCGGCCAGGAAATCGCTGCCCTTGACGGTATCGTAGGCGTGGCGCTCTGGGGTATCATCCTTGCCCTCCTCGGCGTTGCCCAAAGCGGCGTTTACCCCCCCCTGGGCGGCTCCTGAGTGAGAGCGTAGCGGGTGCACAAGGGAGACGATTGCCACATCCACCCCCTTGTCATGAACCTCTATGGCCGCCCGCAGCCCAGCCAGCCCCCCACCCACGACTAAGACCTGATGGGAAAACATACCGTCCCCCTAACTCGCAAAGCCGTACAGGGCATAGCTACCCAGCAGGAATCCGGCTACCCCCACCACGGTTAAGGACCAGGTCCATGTCCGGGGGTTGCCCCAGCGGTAGTCTATAGCGATGCCGCGGAGCCCGTAGAGGGCATGGTATATGGCCGCCACCAGCAGCAACCCCTCTGCGGTCCAGAGCACCGGGGCCTGCAGCCGGTCCGCTATGCGCTGGAAGGTAAGCCGTTCCCCCAAGTAAACATAGTGGAGTAGCCACAGGTGGGTGGCCAAAAGTATAAACAGCAAAGCAGCTGTAATCCTCTGTAGCAGCCATCCCCATGCGCTCATGCTATACCAGCTCCCGGCCCTGGAGCCAGGGTAACGTGTCTAGCACGGTGAGCACCAAGACGACTGCCCCTACCGTCATCAGGCCTATAAAGAGCGCCTTCTGGTGGCGAACGCCTACCCCGATATCAAAGAGCAGGATGCGTACCCCATTGAGCATATGGAACAGGACCACGGCTACAAGCAGCATCTCCAGCACCAGCACCCAGGGCTGCTGGAAGGTCTCCATAAGCCGGTTAAACCCCACATCCCCCCCCAGTGCGTAGGACATCACCAGCACATGGGTGATGCCATATAGGGCGATGACCACCCCGCTGGCGCGGTGCATGGCAAAGGCTACGGCACCCATGCCACCCATCACTTTGCGGCTGCGGTATGCTGGCATCATAGGCGGGCCTCCTGGTATCGGTTAGAGTGGCACTGCAGGTTTACGGCCGCGGGCAGGGAGGCGATGTGGCACGGCATGACCTCGGCATGGACGGCCAGAGCGGTGACTGTGCCGCCGAAGCCCTCCGGGCCGATGCCCAGGGCGTTGATGCGCTCCAGTAGCTCCCGCTCCAGCCCAGCCACCTCGGGGTCGGGGCTGGGCCGGCCCACGGGGCGTAGCAGGGACTTCTTGGCCAGCAGCATCACCTGGTCCGCCGTGCCGCCCACCCCCACCCCCACTATTACCGGAGGACAGGGATTGGAACCGGCCTCGGATACCGCCTTGACCACGAAGTCCACCACCCCCTGGCGACCGTCCCCCGGGGATAGCATGGATAGCCGGCTCATGTTCTCCGCCCCTCCCCCCTTGGGCAGCAGTTGTATCCGCAGGCCGTCCCCGGCCACCAGCTCAGTATGGACTATGGCTGGCGTATTGTCCCCGGTGTTCTGCCGGGCAGAGAAGGGCCGCACCACTGTGGAGGCGCGCAAGTAGCCTTCCTCGTAGCCCCGCCTAACCCCTTCTTGCACCGCCTCATCCAGGTTCCCTTGGATATGGACCTCCTGGCCCACTTCCATGAAGACCACCGCCGTGCCGCAGTCCTGGCACAGGGGTATGGTCTCCCGATGGGCCAGCTCGGCGTTCTCCATCAGCCTCTCCAGCACCTCCTGCCCCAGGGGGGACTCCTCCCGGGTCAGGGCGCTGCGAAAGGCGGCCACCATATCATCCCCTAAATGGGTGCTGGCCTCCCGGCACATGCGGGCCACCGTGTCCGTGATGAGCCCTGCCTCAATCTCCTTCATAGATTTTCACGCCTCTTGCCGCGGCCGCCTCTCTTACAAGGTAGCTGTTCGTATTTCCTGTTTTACCACCCGCCGCTCCGTGGCTAATTAGCCCTTCCGCGTTACCTCAACCAGCTCTCGGACGGCGGCAGCGGAGCGTTTCAGGGCCTCCTGCTCATCGGGGCTGAGCTCCACCTGCATTATCTGCTCCACCCCCCCGGCCCCCAGCTTGACCGGCACCCCCAAGAACACTCCCTCTATGCCATACTCGCCCTCCAAATAGGCGGCGGCGGGCAGGATGCGCTTCTTGTCCAGGGCGATGGCGTCCACCATCTGAACGGCGGCTGCCGAGGGGGCATAATAGGCGCTGGTGTTCAACAGCTCCACAATCTCCCCACCCCCCTTCACCGCACGCTGCACGAGGCGGTCTATGGTCTCCTGGGGCAGTAGCTGGGGCAGAGGGATGCCGCCCACACTGGCAATCCGGGGTAAAGGCACCATCTGGTCACCGTGGCCGCCCAGCACCAGGGCCTGTACGTCCTCCACGGATACACCAAACTCCAGGGCGATGAAGGTGCGAAAGCGAGCCGTATCCAGTATCCCAGACATCCCGACCACGCGGCAGCGGGGGAAGCCGCTCTCTTTGAGTATGACATGGGCCATGGCATCCAGAGGGTTGGTGACGGCCACGATAATGCAGTCCGGCGAGTGTTTCAACACGTCCCGGGTGATGCTGGCCACGATGTTCTGATTGGTGGTCACCAGATCATCCCGGCTCATGCCGGGCTTGCGGGGGACGCCGGCGGTGATGACCACTACATCAGAGTCGGCACTGGCCTCGTAGCTGTTTACACCGGTGACCAGAGAGTCTATCCCCACCACCGGGGCCGCTTCCTGTATATCCAAGGCCTTGCCCTGGGGCACACTGGGGACGATGTCCACCAGCACCACATCGGCGTAGCCCCGCTCCGCCAGCCGCTGCGCGCAGGAGGCGCCCACATTACCTGCTCCGACAACGGTTATCTTCTTACGCATGGCTCCTCCTCATGGCCTCAATAACCGCCTCGGCCACCTGGGAGGTGGAGGCCGGAGCGGCCTGCCGGGACAGGTCGTAGGTGAGGATATTGCCCTCCTGGATGACCTGGCCCACCGCCTGCTCCACCCTCACGGCGGCCCCGTCCTCGCCCAGGTGCCGGAGCAGCATGGCACCGGAGAGAATCATGGCCATGGGGTTCATGCGATCCTGCCCGGCATAACGAGGGGCGGAGCCGTGGGTAGGCTCGAAGATGGCCGCACCCTCCCCGATGTTGGCACCGGGGGCCAGCCCCAGGCCACCGATTAGCCCGGCGCACAGGTCGGATATGATATCGCCGTACAGGTTGGGTAGGACGAGGACATCAAAACGATCCGGATTCCTCACCAGTTGCATGCAAAGGTTGTCTATTATAATGTCCTCAAACTCAACACCCGGGTAATCCCCGGCCACCTCCCTGGCTATGGCCAGGAACATACCGTCTGTGTACTTGAGGATGTTGGCCTTGTGGACGGCGGTAACCTTCTTGCGGCCGTGGGCCTGGGCATAGTCAAAGCCGAACTTCAGGATGCGACGGCTGCCGGCCTCGGAGATGGCCTTCAGGCTCACCCCCCATTCTCCCTCTAGGTCCTCGTGCAGGTCCTCCGCGACCAGTGCCTGGAGCCGGGCCATCTCCGGCGTCCCTTTCTCAAACTCCAGTCCGATGTAGAGGTCCTCGGTGTTCTCCCGGACAACTATGAGATCCACATCCTCGTAACGGCTGGGGGCACCGGGGAAGCTCAGGCATGGGCGCAGGCAGGCATAGAGGTCAAACTGTTTCCTGAGAGACACATTGATGCTTCTAAAGCCGAAGCCCACGGGGGTGGTGAGGGGGCCTTTCAGGGCCAGCTTGGTGCGGCCTATGGAGGCCAGCGCCTCTTCCGGGAGGGGTGTGCCGTAGCGCTCCACAACCGCCTCACCCGCCTCCACAGGCTCCCATTGAAACTTGACACCGGTGGCCTCTAGCACCTTCACGGTGGCCTTGGTCACCTCTGGGCCTACGCCGTCGCCGGGAATCACGGTTACGCTGTAAGGGTTGCTCATAGCTTAAAACTCAAAATCGCCATGTCTCTTAATATACTCCACCAGACCCCCCTCTTCCAGTATGCGAAGCATGGACTGGGGTATGCGGCTGCATGTTACAGTGAACCCCTTTGTGCGGTTGTGGACGGTGCCCCCGGTCAGATCCACCTCCAATTCATCGCTATCCTGAATCCCAGATGTGTCACACAGGAGAATGGGCAAGCCCACGTTGATGGCGTTGCGGAAGAAGAGGCGGGAGGCCGTTTCCGCCAGCACCGCCCCCACCCCACACATCTTGATGACCAGTGGGGCATGCTCCCGGCTGGAGCCAAGACCGAAGTTCTTGCCCCCCACCACGAAATCGCCGTGCCGCACCCGAGAGGCAAAGGTGGCGTCGGCGTCCTCCAACGTGTGCTTGGCCAGCTCGGGCAGGTTGCTTCTGAGGTGGGTATACCTACCTGGGATTATATGGTCGGTGGAGATGCCGTCCCCGAATCTGAACACTTTACCTTTCAACATTACATCAACTCCCGGGGGTCTGTAATATGACCGGTGATGGCTGCCGCCGCCGCCGATGCCGGGCTGCCAAGGAAGATGAAGCCGTTGGGGTTGCCCATCCTCCCCAAGAAGTTGCGGTTGGCGGTGGAGAGGCAGCTCTCCCCGTCCCCAAGCACCCCTTGGTGCATCCCCAAGCAGGCGGCGCAGCCGGGCGGCAAGATGATGCCACCAGCCTCAATGACCGTCTGCACATAACCTGCCTGGATAGCGTCGCTGAGTATCTGACGGGAGGCAGGGGCTACCAGCAGTCTCGTGTCCGGATGGCGCTGTTTCCCTTTGAGGACAGAGGCAACCTCCGCCAGGTCTTCTAGCCTCCCGCCGGTGCAGGTGCCGATGAACGCCTGTTCCACCGGGGTATTGTCCAGTCCCCGGATGGGGGCCACATTGTCCACGGTGTGGGGCCTAGCTACCACCGGCTCTAGGACGGATAGGTCTATGTCAAGCACCCTCTCGTAGGCAGCGCCGGGGTCAGCACTGAGAGGTATATACTGCTCACCCCGCCCGTGGTCCTCCAGGTACTCCCGGGTGAGGTCATCGCTGGGGAACAGGCCCACCTTGGCCCCGGCCTCAATGGCCATGTTGGAGACGGTGAGGCGGTCGGGCACACTCAGGTTGCCCACTCCCTCACCACCGAACTCAAGGGACTTGTAGGTGGCACCATCGGCCCCTAGCAGGCCGATGAGGTGCAGGATGAGGTCTTTGCTGTAAACCCCCCGGGTAAGGGAGCCAGAGAGATTGATGAGGAAGGACTCCGGCACCCGGATCCAGGTCTTGCCCAGCGCCCAGGCCACGGCCACATCAGAGGAGCCGAAGCCGGAGGCGAAGGCCCCCAGGCCACCGGCCGTGACGGTGTGGGAATCGGCCCCCACCACGATGTCTCCCGGACCTGCCCAGGACTCAGCCACCAACTGGTGGCACACACCCTCACCCACGTCGGAGAGGAATGCCCCCGTACGGCGGGCGAAGTCCCGCATGAGTTGATGATCGTTGGCAAACTCCTTCTGAGGGCAGGGGGCGGCGTGATCCAGGAACAACACAGAACGCTTGGGGTTAGCCAGTTTAGTGAACCCCATAGCATCGAACTGGCGGACGGTGAGAGGCCCAGTGGTGTCCTGGATGAACACCAGGTCTGCGGGGGCGATGACAATCTCCCCTCCCCGGCACTCTTTACCCGTTTTCAAGCCAAGAATTTTTTCTGCTAAAGTAAATACCATTTCACCCTATCCTACTGCTGAAGTCAAAGGTAGTTGCTCACTTTGTCGGCTAATCCTCTGCTCCGCCAGTCTCACATATTCAGGGACGATGTCATACCCGATACAGCGTCTCCCAGGCTGGAGTGCTGCTATGCAGGTGAAGCCGCTACCGCAGAAGGGATCCACGATAACCTCGTCTTTGAAAGTATATCGCTGGATTAGCCGATATAGAAGTCCAAATGGGAAAGGGACTGGGTGACCCTCCTTACGGGCTGGTTCAGCGGGTAGTGCCCATACGCTTTTAGTAAACGATAGGAACTCATCCTTGTTAATGGTATTGGTTTTCTCCGGCAGGTTCTTCCGGTTAAAGGCTTCCTTAGAGAAGACCAGGATATATTCGTGGATGTGTCTGAAAATGTGGTTGGCTGCATAGACCCAGGTGCCCCATGCAACGGAGGGGTTCGCACTTGAGGCCTTGTTCCAGATTATCTCGCCTCTCATAAGAAAGTCTATCTCCAGTTTGTCCTCAATGATGTAGCTGTGAAGAGGAATATACGGCTTTTTCGGCGTAACCGGATCCGCCTTTTTGCGAGTCGCAGTATATCGTAGCGAACATGCTATCGTTTAGCATATCTCTCTCGACATCTGCGGTCCACAGGCGAAGTGGCACTGTGTTAGTCACCCACATCAGCAACGAGTAACAGTCGGCCCAAGAGAGAACTGCGAGGTGGCCCGGTTTCCACCGCTTTCACCCTGTTGTTATGACGGCCAAGATATCCCCCTTGCCGGCCTTGTCGCCTGGCTTTAGGGTTCGCTCCTTTACCACACCGGATGTGGTGGCGGCGAGGACATTCTGCATTTTCATGGCCTCAAACACCACCACCGGGTCGCCTGCTTCTACCTTAGCACCCACCTCCACCTCGTAGCGCACCACCATGCCGGGCATGGGAGCCAGCAGTGCCCCAGGGGCGGTATCAATAGCCTCAGCGGCTGTCGCTGGCGTGGCCATAGCCGAGATATCATCCCGCTCCCAGGTGACTGGTAGGCGGACGGCACGACGGGCAGCGCCCTCTGCCGCCACTTCTACCTTTAAATAATCGCCCTCCACATATACATGGAAGGTGCGCATCCCCGCCGGACGGGACTCCGGCTGCGGTGCCGGAGACACTGAGGCAGAGGCTGCTGCGGGTGTCGCCTCCTCCTCCGGCTTCTCAAAGCCGTGCTTCACCCGCAAGTACTGGAGGCCGGTATTGGGATAGAGGGCGTAGGTCAGTGCGTCTTCATTTTTATCCGAGATGTCTTTGACCGCCTCGCGCGCCCCTTCCATCTCCGATTCCAGCACATCCCCGGGACGGCTGGTGATAGGCTCATCCCCCCGGAGGTATCCTTTGAGCACCTGCTGGCTCACCTCAGGATCAATCGCCGCCGGAGGGCGGCCATAAAGGCCGTAGACATAGTCCTTCACCTCCTGAGATACCATTTTGTAGCGCCCGAAGAGCACATTACTGACCGCCTGTGCGCCCACTATCTGGCTGGTGGGAGTGACAAGGGGTGGGGTGCCCAACTCCGTCCTGGTACGGGGGATTTCGGCAAACACATCGTCAAGTCTGTCCAGAGCCTCGGCCTGCTTTAGCTGGGAAACGAGGTTGGTGAGCATGCCGCCCGGTGTCTGGTGCATCAGTACCTGGGTGTCTATCACAGACATGCGCGTATGGTCCAAATAGTCCCGGTACTTGGGGGCAATGGCCTCCAGCTTCAGCCCCAACCGGGACAGGAGGGGCAGATCCAGGCCTGTGTCCCTAGGGGTGCCCTGTAGGGCCACTACCAGCGGCTCCACAGCGGGCTGTGAGGTGCGCAAGGCAAAGGGGGCCAGAGCGGTATCTACTACATCGCAACCCGCCTCTACGGCCTTGAGGTATGTCATAGAGGCCATGCCGCTGGTGTAGTGAGTGTGAAGATGGATGGGGATATCTAGCGCCTCTTTTAGCACCTTTACCAACTCATAAGTATCATAGGGGGCCATCAGCCCCGCCATGTCCTTGATACAGAGGCTCTGGGCGCCCATCTGCTCCACGGTGCGAGCCTTGGCTAGGAAGTACTCTATATTGAATATGGGGCCACCCAATCGCCGCTCCGTCAAGGAGTAGCAGAGACAGGCCTGGATGTGCTTGCCGCACTCTTGGATGGCCTTGAAGGCCACCTCCATGTTGCGCTCATCGTTGAGGGCGTCAAACACGCGAAATATATCAATACCGACCTCACAGGACTGGCCCACAAAGGCCCGCACCACGTCGTCGGCGTAGTGTCGGTACCCCACTAGGTTCTGGCCCCGCAGCAGCATCTGCAACGGGGTTTTCTTGAGCAGCCGCTTGAGGGCCCTGACACGTTCCCACGGGTCCTGGTTGAGGAACCGGGTGGCCACATCAAAGGTGGCCCCACCCCACACCTCCATAGAGTGGAACCCCACCTTGTCCATGCCCTCAGCCATGGCCTCCATATCCTCTGTTACCATGCGGGTAGCTAAGACGGACTGGTGAGCGTCTCGAAAAGTGGTGTCGGTAATCTTCAGTGGGTTGGGCTTACCTCCACGCTGAGCGGTCATAGACCTCCCTTCTATTCCGCCGCCACCGGCGGGGGTCCCGTCGGAGCATCTGCTCTCTGCGCCCCATGTGGAGCCACGGGCTGTGCCCGGCAGGGGGTGGCGTGGCCTCCCCCTCAATGTAACAAGCGATTGCGGCCAGGGTTGCGGCCATGCGCTTCTTAGCTTCCACTACCACCTACAGCGGAATATTGCCGTGTTTCTTGGGGGGGTTGGTGTCCTTCTTGTTGCGCAGCATCTCCAGGGCCTTTATGACCTTGGAACGGGTGGTGCGGGGGTCTATGACATCGTCCAGGTAGCCCCGGGCGGCGGCCATGTAGGGATTGGCGAACCGGGCCTTGTAGTCCGCAATCAACTCCTTCCGGGTCTGCTCTGGGTCCTCCGAATTTGAAATCTCGTTCCGGAAGACGATGTTTACCGCCCCGTCCGGCCCCATAACGGCGATTTCACCGGTGGGCCATACATAGTTGATGTCTCCCCGCAGGTGCTTGCTGCTCATCACCACATAGGCCCCCCCGTAGGCCTTGCGAGTGATGACCGATACCTTGGGCACAGTGGCCTCGGCATAAGCATAGATGAGCTTGGCCCCGTGGCGTATGATGCCGCCGTGCTCCTGCTCCACACCCGGCATAAACCCGGGGACGTCGGTGAAGGTGACCAGAGGGATGTTGAAAGCGTCGCAAAAGCGCACGAAGCGGGCGCCTTTGACCGATGCGTTGCTGTCCAGTACGCCGGCGGCGTGTGCCGGCTGTTGGGCCACTATGCCCACCGGGCGGCCGTTAAACCGGGCGAAGCCCACAATCATGTTGGCGGCGAAGCGCTTGTGCACTTCCAAGAACTCACCGGAGTCCACCACACGGCATATTACTTGTTTCATGTCATACGCCTTCACCGGGTCATCGGGCACTACAAGGTGCAGTTCATCGTCGGCACGGTCGGGGTCATCCTCCGTCTCCTTAGACGGGGGGTCCTCCACGTTGTTCTGGGGCAGGAAGCTCAGAAGATATCGCACCGAGTTCAGACATTCCTCGTCGGACTCGGCAACGAAATGGCACACCCCGGACCGGCTGGCATGAGCAATAGCCCCGCCCAGGGCCTCCTGGCTTATCTCCTCACCAGTCACCGCCTTTATGACATCCGGCCCGGTGATAAACATCTGGCTGGTGCCCCGGACCATGAAGATGAAATCGGTGATGCCGGGGGAATACACCGCGCCCCCCGCACAGGGGCCCATAATCACAGAAATCTGGGGTATGACCCCGGAGGCCAGGGTGTTGCCCAGGAAGATATCGCCGTATCCCTTGAGACTTACTACTCCTTCCTGTATACGGGCGCCGCCGGAGTCCTCTAGCCCAATAATAGGAGCGCCCATTTTCATGGCCATGTCCATGACCTTGACTATTTTCTCCGCCACCACCTCGGAGAGGGAGCCGCCGAAGACAGTGAAGTCCTGGGCGAAGGCGAAGGCCACCCGGTTGTTGATGAGGCCATAGCCGGTGATTACCGAGTCCCCCAAAGTTTTCTGGTCGGCAAGGCCGAAATCGGTAGTGCGGTGAACGACGAAGCTATCAAGCTCTTGGAATGTATCTGGGTCGAAGAGGATGTTGAGGCGCTCCCTGGCGGTGAGCTTGTTCCTAGCATGCTGGGCGTCAATACGCTTCTGGCCACCCCCCAACTGGGCTTGCTTGCGGAGGCTCTTCAGGGCCTCCAGTTTCTCCTCAATGGCCATGAGACTTCCCCCGTATCAATTTTAGTGCCATTATGATACCAGAACAGGCTGGCCGAGACAACGGAGTTACGGGTCTCCCTCATTTGTACAAGACCTGAGGAACGAGCGGTTTCAAGGTGGCCATCTGAGATTGTTGATTAACGAGGATTCCAAAGGGGCAGAGTCCTTTTGGCGAGGGTGTGGATATGCCCCTCACAGATATACAACTGGACGGGAGGGCGGGAAGAAAAAGGTTTGCTTAACGGACTCGACCCACTGCCTTGTTCAGCCGGGGCTATATGGTCTACAATTGGGTTGGTAATCTTTAAAGAGAGGAGGTGAATGGCAGGAACTTCGGGCAAGGCTTCTCAGAAAAAGAAGTGGAATAAAGGCAAGACCCGCAAGCACAGCCGGTGGAGCCGGTTGATGCGTAAGCGGATGAGATTGCGAGGCAAGCTTTAGTTTGCTGGCCGAGGAAAAGCTGCCGGCGCTACCTCAAGCGCCCGGCGTCTACTGGTTCAAAAACGCCCATGGGGAGGTTTTGTATGTAGGCAAGGCGGCTGTCCTGCGTAACCGGGTCCGTTCCTATTTTGCTCCACCCCACACGCTGTCATCCAAGGTGGAGCAGTTGATGGAGCGAGTGGAAGACCTGGAGTTCATCGTGACCGATTCCGAGCAGGAAGCGCTTATCCTTGAATACAACCTCATCAAACAGCACCGCCCAAGATTCAATGTACACCTGAAGGACGATAAGTCCTACCCGTACCTGAAGATAGAGTTGCAGGAGAAGTGGCCACGCATCTATGTCACTCGCAACTGGGAGCAGGACGGCTCCCGCTACTTTGGCCCGTATGCATCCGCGCGCTCTGTGCGCCAGACCATGGCGGTGCTCAGGAAGCTTTTCCCGTTCCGCACTTGCAACCGTAACATTACCGGTACCGACAAGCGGGCATGCCTGAAATACGATATTCACCGGTGCATAGGCCCCTGTGTGGGCGCTGCCGCCGAGTCCGAATACCGCCGGGTTATACGGCAGGTTATCCTCTTCCTGGAGGGGCGGGACCAGGCCGTGCAGCGGGAGCTCAGGCGGCGCATGGAGGAGGCCTCTAGAGTGCTGGACTTCGAGAGAGCGGCGGTGCTCCGGGACCAGATTGCCGCCGTGAAGGGCGTGACCGAGAGCCAGAAAATCTCCTCCACCCTGCGGAAGGATGTGGATGTGGTGGCCATGGCCGAAGCCCGTGACATGGCCTACATACAGGTGTTCTTTATCCGGGGGGGACGGCTGATAGGCCGGGAGCCTTATGTAGTGGAGGGTGCCCGAGACGAGACACCACCAGACATCATGGCCGGCTTCCTGCAGCAGTTCTACGGCTCTTCGCCCAATATCCCCCCGCTTATACTCCTCCAGCACCCGATGACGGACTCCAGCCTGTTGGTGGGCTGGCTGAAGGAACGCCGCGGGGGCGCTGTAAGGCTCCACTCGCCCCGCAGAGGGGAAGGTAAGGGGCTGGTGGACCTGGCGGCCCAGAACGCCTGCCAGGGGCTTAAGCAATACCGTATCACACGCATAGGCGCTGCTGACGCCATCGCCGAAGCGCTGCACCAGCTCCAGCAGTCACTGGGGCTGGGCCGCCTGCCACAGCGGATTGAGGCCTACGATATTTCTAATATTCAGGGGGCGTGGGCGGTGGGGGGCATGGTGGTATTTGAGCACGGCCGCCCCAAGCCGACCCATTACCGCCGCTTCCGTATACGAAACCGGGATACACAGGATGACTATGCCATGCTACGGGAGGTGCTGCACCGCCGCCTGGGCCGGGGCGAGGGTTTTAACGGGGTAGGGCCCTGGCATACCCTACCCGACTTCATGCTCCTGGACGGCGGCAAGGGGCAACTAAGCGCCGCCCTTGAGGTGCTCTCCCTTGCCGGACTCAATGTACCTGCGGCGGCCCTAGCCAAAGAAGAGGAGCAGGTGTTTGCACCCGGCTCCCCCCATCCTTTGCCGTTATCCCCCTCCAGCCCGGCCCTGCTTATGCTACAGCGCATCCGGGACGAGGCCCACCGCTACGCCCTGAGCTACCATATCCGGACCCGGCAGCGCTCGGCCACCCAATCCGCTCTTGATGCGGTGCCCGGCATAGGCCCCCGACGACGGAAGGAGTTGCTGCGCCGCTTCGGCTCGGTGAGGGCCATTCGTGAGTCTACCCTGGAAGAAATCGCCTCCACCCCAAGCATTACCACCAGGTTGGCACATCTGCTCAAGCAATCGGTGTAACTACCTGGCGGTGCGCCTAGAACTCAGGACAGGAAGCACAGAGAGGCACCCCTTGTCGCTCTTGGGTGGTATAATTTACCATCAATGCTGCCCCGGATGCCGAGGCAGGAACGTTGCGGGGGCCTTAGGAGGAGGTGCTGACATGGCCAAAGAAGCAATTACCATTACCATGACCGCACCGCTCCGGATTATTTTAGTTGGTGTGTTGAGTCTTTCGTTCTTGGCTTAATTCTACTGGTCCTGCTGGGCTACAGGAACGGCAAGGCCCTGAGTAAGGGCGAAATGCGGCGGGACATCACGGCTTTCTTCGTGCTGCTGTTCGGTTCGCTGGTGGTGGCCAGCTTTTTCCCGATAAGGCTCAAATTTCCCGATACGGTACAGGGCTTCTTTGCGGGTACAGTTACCACCGTGGTCTGGTTCTATTCGGCTCTCGGACCACCACACCGCCCTCATCCGGCAGTTAGCTTAGCCGTCTTCTGAGCCGACTTTTTTTAAGTTGGCAGGCACGCAAGAGGATAATCTTCACTGAATCAACCACCCCCTTACCTAAGTTGCCACTATTATGTTATAGTAATGGAATTCGCCTTTATCTAGCCTGTGGGGAGGGCAATTGATTAGGGTTGAAGAAGCTTTAGAGCGCATCCTTGGCTCTATGAATAACCTTGAAGAAGAGGAAACGCCCCTACTGAAGGCGATGGGGCAGGTGCTGTCCCGTGACATCCACTCCTCCATAGATGTGCCCCCTGCCGACAACTCGGCCATGGACGGTTTTGCCGTACAGGCGGAGAGCACGCAGGGCGCTTCCCCATCCAGCCCCCAGGTGCTACGGGTTATTGCGGAGGTGGCTGCCGGCGACCCCCCCACCGGACCGGTGGGGCTGGGGGAGGCGGTGCGCATCATGACCGGGGCATCGGTACCGCCGGGGGCAGACACCGTGGTCCAGTTTGAGGATACAGATGAGGAGGACCGCCGCAACCAGCGGGAGTCCCTATCCCACATCGGAATATGCCGGGAGGTACCGGCCCAGCTAAACATCCGCCGGGCCGGAGAAGATATCCTCCGGGGCAGCATGGTGCTGGAGCGAGACACCGTGCTCAACCCTCCACAAATAGGCGTGCTGGCGTCCCTAGGCATGGCGCGTGTCCCGGCCATCCGCCGTCCCGTGGTGGCCATCATCGGCACGGGGAACGAGCTTACACCCTTGGGGGAAGCGCTGCCTCCGGGACAAATATATGACTCAAACACGTACGCCTTGGCCGCCCAGGTCCAGGGTCTGGGGGGTATTCCCCGAATGCTGGGCATCGCCCGCGATGTGGAGGAAGACCTACGGCAAAAGGTGCACCTGGCCATGGAGGCTGACCTGGTACTCACTTCCGGCGGCGTATCCAAGGGTGACTATGACATGGTGAAAGATGTGCTGGCCCAAGAAGGGGAGATGAACTTCTGGACGGTGAACATGAAACCCGGAAAGCCGCTGGCTTTTGGGCTGTTCCGCCACGGGGAAAGGCGTGTACCACACCTAGGGCTGCCCGGCAATCCGGTCAGTTCCATGATAACCTTTGCCGTCTTCGGGCGGCCCGCCGTTCTAAAAATGATGGGCAAAGGAAAGATTCCCCTATACACAATGGATGCGGTGCTGGAAGAGCCGGTCACCAACCGGGACGGACGCCGCTACTACGCCCGGGTATGCCTCTCCCGCCAGAATAGCCAGGTATTAGCCAGGCTGAGCGGCCCACAAGGCTCCGGCATCCTCACCTCCATGGCGCAGGCGGATGGACTAGCCGTTGTGCCCGAGGGCACCACTCACCTACGGGCCGGAGACCGGGTGCAGGTGATGCTGCTGGAATGGAACAAAGAAAGGAGTTACTGATGCCACCGCTGATATCCATCGTGGGCAAGTCAAAATCGGGCAAGACCGTTTTGCTGGAAAGGCTCATCCCCGAGTTGATACAGCGTGGGTACCGCGTGGCCACATTGAAACATAGCTCCCACAGCTTTGAGATGGACCGAGAGGGCAAGGATACCAGCCGTATGTCCAAGGCTGGTAGCCAGACGGTGGCCATAGTCTCGCCGGAAGGACTGGCCGTTCAATACCGGCACACGGATGCTTTGGGCTTGGAACGGCTGCCCCGTTTCATAGTGGATTCCCACGACCTGCTGCTGGTGGAGGGCTTCAGCGGCCAGAAGGCCACCAAAATAGAAGCCCACCGTGCGGAAGTAGGGGACGAGCTACTGTGCAACCCTGCGGAGGTGTGGGCGGTGGTCAGCGACTCCCCGTTAAATGTGCCGGTGCCTCTATTTTCATGGGATGATATCTCCGCACTGGCCGATATGATAGTAAGGACATTCCCTCCCTACCACGACGACGAGTTGGAGCTATTTATCAATGGCAAGTGGACACGCACCAACCCCTTCGTTAAGCAGATGATGGGCCGAGTGCTGGAAGCCATGGCCTCCACCCTCAAAGGTGTTGAGAAAATAGAGGAAATCGACTTGCGCTGGAAGCGCCACGGATGATGCCGGTGGATATCTTCGAGGCCACCGCCTTCGAGTTCCGGCCGCCGCCTCAGGTGGCGAGGGCCCGGCGTGTGCTCATTAAGCCCGATGCTGCCTACCCACAACCACACCCTAAATCCACCAGCCGGGAGACCATGGAGGCCATTATAAGCGGTATTCGTAGGGTCAGCGACGCCGATATCCTTATAGTTGAAGGCAATCCCGAGGGCATACCCATGGGGCCCACCTACCAGGCGCTGGGCTATAGCTTCCCCCGGGTGCTAACCGTAGATGTGAAAGATAGCGTGTGCGTAGAAATTGAGACCCCACTAGTCAAGTCCTTTGCCCTGGGCTCGGCGTGGGTGCCCAATGTGCTCCTCTCCTGTGACTTCTGGATAAATGTGGCCACCTGCAAGGTTGCTGGAGGAGAGGGCCAGTTCGCCATACACAACCTGCTGGGGCTGCTACCCCATACCAAGTACCGCCGACAGGACCTGCAGGCCCTAGGCATGGAGAGGGTGATGGCCGACCTGTACTTCATCCTGCCCTTTGATATGGCTATCATTGACTGCCGGCAACGCTTTACAGGTGACCGGGAGGGACTTGGGCAAGTAGACGACTACGGCAAAGTGCTGCTGGGAGAATCATTAGAAGTAGACCAGGAGATAGCCCAGGACTGCGGCGCCAGGACAGAATACATTGAACTGATACGCAACGCCAGGGCTGAGTTAGAAGTATAAAGGGGGAGATATCACATACTACATCGATACCGAATGGCTGGAAGAGAACGGACGCCCCCTCTCACAAATGGCAAGGAGCTACCTTTGTTCGCGTCATCAGTCCAAAGTGGGGAAGGCCAGCCCCCAGAAACTTGTTCAGGCAATAGAGGGGTGCTGCGCCGAAGAGGCGGGATTCCTCTCACCAAGGATGTCGGTTATGGAGACCATTTTCCGGCTGCTCCTGGCCGGGGGCAACCAAGCTGTATCTTCGGAGGAGATAGCCCAGCAACTGAGCCAACTCCGGGGCGAGAATGTGTATTCCAATACCGTGGAGCAGGTACTGGACCAAGAGCCACGTTTCTACGGAATTCGCAGCCTGGTTGAGGAGGAAGAAGGGGTAGAGGTGAAAGAGTTGGCGGAGAGCGAAACAGAGACAGAAGCAGAAACAACAGAGTTAGGGGTAGGGACTGTGGCAGAGGAGGAGATTGGCTAACTCTGCCGTTTGCTAAAGCCTTGGAACTGGTGGTGTACCGGGCACCATTCATATTCCACCAACTCAACATTTGCACCTTTGGGTCCGGACTCCAGGTGGCGTAGAAACTCCTCCAGCTTATCCCGCTCTCCCTCCGCCACCACCTCCACGGTCTCTCCGTCGGGTAAATTGCGTACGAACCCGGTAAGGGAGAGGGGACGGGCCGCTTTTTTCACGAAGTCCCGGAACAGAACCCCCTGCACCCGGCCATGGATATATGCGTGAATGCCTTCAACATCTGACATCTCTATAGCTCAGCGATGGAGCAACCTCGTAGCCAGTGGTGTATGTAGGCCGTCCAGGCGGCTCAACCCCTCCTCTTGGGCCTTCCGTACCACCTCCCGGAACTCGTCCCCCGAGGGGGGGCGCGACAACTCTGGATAGTCCCAGGCTCGGTACGCCGGATGGTACTGGGCCATGAGATTTACATATGTGCCAGGAGACACCTCCCAGGCTAGGAACCGGGCTATGGAAGGTGTACCAGCCATGCCGGCGGGCAGCACTAAATGGCGCACCAGTAGGCCGCTCACGGCCATCCCACCGTCATCCACCACAATCTCGCCCACCTGCCGGTGCATCTCTGCAACCGCCGCCCGGTTTACCATGGGATAATCACCGACTCCCGAGTAGCGGTAGCCCGTTTCTTCATCAGCATATTTCATGTCCGGCATATATATATCCACTACGCCTTCCAGTAACCACAGGGTTTCAACGGAATCATAGCCGCCGGTGTTGTACACCAGGGGCAGTGTGAGCCCTCCGGCTACGGCCATCTCTAAGGCTTCAAGGAATTGGGGGACAACATGGCTGGGAGAGACCAGGTTGATGTTGTGACACCCCTGACTTTGGAGGGAGAGCATCATCCCGGCAAGCTGCTCCGGGGATACCACCGTCCCCTCCCCGGATTGGCTAATAGTGTGGTTCTGGCAGAACACACACCGCAGGTTACAGTGGGCGAAGAAGATGGTGCCCGAGCCACCGCTGCCCACCAGAGGCGTCTCCTCGCCGGAATGAGGGCCATAGCCGGACACCAGCGCCCAACGCCCAGTATGGCATTTCCCTTTCTCACCCGCCAGGCGGTTCACCCTACAGCGGCGTGGGCACAGGGTACAGTTTGCCAACCCCGCTACCGCTTCCGCCACCCTTTTATGTAACAAGTTCTTAGCAAGGAGTTGCTGGTAGGCTGCCATGTACTTAGGCTAATCCTCCGCCTTCTTTCTCTTGGGACGGGCTATCGCCACCTGCTCCACCTTATTAAACGGAGCGAGCCAGGCAGTCTTTCGGGCTTCCTTCCTTGGCTTTTTCCGCTCATAGTGGGGATGTTCCTGCCTCCCACGGCAACATCACCTTGTCTCAGGTGCCAAGACGGGGGTCTCCGCAGGCTGGCGCAGGCCAGCCTGGACCTCGTCGACAACCTGGTCGGCGCTCCTCACATTGAAGAAGAAGATAGCCCCGTATGCTTCCAGAAAGAGCTTATGGCCAGTGCGGGTCAGCGTTGTGGTTGCGTCTTCCACCACAATCGCCTGGTAACCACGGTCATTGGCCTCAATGGCGGTGTTGTAGACGCAGCAGTCCGTCTCTACGCCGGTTATGATCAGGGTCTCGGTGCCCCAGTCCTGTAACCGCTGCCCGATATCCGTGGACACAAAGGCCCCCGACGTACGCTTCATGAGCACCGGCTCTCCGGACAAAGGCTTGACCTCCTCCCGGATTTCAAACTCCTTGTTGCCGGGGAAGCTCTTGTCATAGCCTATGCGGGGATAGGTCCTTCGCCAGGTATCGGGAAGGTCAGATAGGTCTTTCTTCTCCGTTCCCAT
>PVBE011257484.1_pt1 | contig 19124 bp, 13 predicted proteins | sample 1631181 | NCBI WGS metagenome assembly PVBE01 (sample SAMN08397723, study PRJNA350692) | Marine metagenome, whole genome shotgun sequencing project. | isolation source: water | place: Pacific Ocean | collected 2012-04 | reverse complement strand
GTTTCTTGGTCATCCCCTGGGAGAGTGCGCAGACCATGCGGTCGGACACCTCCGCCAGGTCGAGTATGGCGAGAGTCCGCGCAATCCAGGCCTCGGCCTGCGACACCTCGCGTAGGTCGCAGACCAGCGCAAGGGTCTCCTGGATGCTCAGGTCCGGATACAGATGCGGGCGCTCGGGCAGGTATCCCAATCGGCCCATCGCTGCTTCGGGGGCGGAATGGAGCGGTATCCCGCCGATCTCGACGGTCCCCGCGTCCGCATTCATCAACCCGGCGACGATCTTGTTGAACGTGGTCTTTCCCGAGCCGTTGGCGCCCAGCAGGCCGACCACCTCTCCCGCCTCGACCGCGAGGGAAACGCCCTTCAGGACCTCGTTGGTCTCGTAGTTTTTTCGGAGTCCCTCGACCTGAAGCATCTGACTAACCGATTGCGACCTGACGGAAACGTTCGACCCCTCGGCCGTAGAGCCGCACCAGGGTCAGTGGGTAGGCCAGCAGGATCAACGGCTGCCACATATACACGGTCAGCGCCAGGAACGCCATCACCACCGCCCCGAAGGCGATCGAGCTGGCGGCCGTCATGTCGACCTGTCCGCTGACGGCCAGGCTGAAGGCCACGGTGTAGGTCGAGACCACCACGGTGATGATCGCCATCACCGGCAGCAGCGGGATTGCCTCGATGCCGTGGCGATAGAACAGGGTGGCGCTGAACAGGGTCCCGTAGCATGTACAGGTGGCCAGGGCCAGCAGCTGCCGCGCCCACCAGATGGTGCGGCCCGACACCGGCGTGAGTCGCTTGAACGGTAGGTGGGGCAGCTCGGCGCGGCTCAGGTCCGCGCCCAGCACGAATCCTACTCCCGCCAGGATGAAGGTCAGCAGCATGCTGCTGATCACCATGGGTGCGTGTCGTACGTGTGGCGGGATGGGCCAGGCAAGATAGGCCAGCGATATCGGAAGCAGTAGAACCAGCGCGACGCGCCCGCGCAGGAAGCCGCCTCGCACCAGATAGAGCACGTCGGCCTGGATCAGCGCTGCGACTTTTATGGGCAATGGGCGGAGTAGTCCCCGGAGCATCCGGCTGCCGGCGCGGGTGCGAACTCTACCCGTTCTGCGCCTGCCGGCGTATCGAGGGCGGAAGTGCCGGTTCAGCTGGACCGTCGCATACTTGAGCCAGAGCAGGCCAGGCAGACCGCAGAGCAGCAAGACAGGGGTGCTGAATAGCTCCGCGGTCAGGCAGACGAGGCCGAAAATCCACGGGACACGGTAGCGGCTCGACTCCGCCAGAGCGAGCCCGACGATGGCGGGGAGCCAGGCCAGCGGAACCGTCGCCAGCAGCACGTCTGCGAACAGTCGCCAGAGACCGACCGACAGGGCGAGCGTCGGCAACAGCAAAGCCACGCCGAGCTCTAGCAGCCAGAGGCGGGCCAGCGCTCGGGAGGGAATCGGCTGCAGCAGGTAGAAGTCATTCTCCTGCTCGTTGCGGAAGATGCGCTGCCAGGCCAGACCAACGGCCAGCGCGACCAGCAACCCCAGGCCCGCAACCAGGCTCCGCTTGGCTCCCAGCGGCCAGTGCGCCTGGACGCGGCCGGCGAGGTGGTGCACCATCCAGAGCAGCAACAGTCCGATCAGCAGACTGAGCGGATTGCCCGCCCGGCGGCGAAAAAGGCGCCAGCGGTGAGCCCACAAGATCTTGTCTATTTCATCCCCCTCTGCTCGTCAGGAAGCGGGCGTCGGCCGCTGGAGACGCGCAGGGCGCCGCTTCGTCCAGCGCCCGCCGCGGCGCAGACCGGTCCCGCAAGCGCCCTGCACCAGGCTTCGCAGAGATTGGGCGGAGTCGCGATGCCTCGCCAGATTCGGACCCGGCGAGCGCTCACGCTCCGGCCTCTGCCTGGAACAGACCTTCGACGGAGAGGTAGCGCTGACCGGTGTCGGCGAACAGGCAGACGATGGTCTTGTCTTGCCAATCCGCCTGCCTGGCCAGCTTTCGGGCGGCCGCGGCCGTTGCTCCGGAGGAGATGCCGACCAGCAGCCCTTCGGTGAGGGCGATCTCGCGGCAGGCCGCGAAGGCCTCCTCCTCCGTCACGGTCACGATCTCGTCCAGCAGCGATCGGTCGAGCACGCCCGGCTCGAAGCCAGGCGCGGTGCCCATCAGGCGATGCGGACGAAAGATGCCTTGCGAGATGAACGGCGAGTTGGCCGGCTCGACGCCGATCACTCGCAGCGTGGGTCTTCTCGGCTTGAGAGCTCGGGCCACCCCCATCAGTGTCCCGGAGGTCCCGAGTCCGGCGACGAATGCGTCGATCGCGCCCTCCGTGTCGCTCCACAGTTCCTCGGCGGTCGTCTCTTCGTGGGCCCGCGGGTTGGACGGGTTGTCGTGCTGTCCGATGTAGAACGCACCCGTCTGGGCCGCGATTTCCTTGGCCCTCGCTCGCGCCGCCTTGGTGCCCCCATCTCTGGGCGTCAACACCAGCTCGGCGCCGAGCGCCTGCAGCACCATTCGGCGCTCGATGGACTGGATCTCACTCATCACCAGTGTGCAGTGGATGCCGCGAGTGGCGCAGATCATGGCCAGCGCCATTCCCGTATTGCCACTGGTCGCCTCGACCAACCGAGCTCCCTCGGACAGCGCCCCGTTGGCGATCGCGTCCTGAATCATCAAGAGCACGGGTCGGTCCTTGACCGAGTAGGGGTTGAACAGCTCGAGCTTGGCCAGCAGGTTGCCCGGCGAGTCTGGCGCAAATCGGGTCAGCCGCAGCAGCGGCGTACAGCCGATCGCCTGGGTGATGTCGTCCAGTATCACGCCGAGAAGTCCCTGGGGTAAAAGAACGGACCGTGCAGTCCATCGGGCTCGTGAGTCGAACGGGTCATTCTCCCCCCTCCGGGCATCGTGTCATTGTCGTCAAGGAACCGTCATCTCGCGTGGCGGTCTGGCCTCATCGAAAGCCGGATGCCACGAACGCCTCGGGTTCACGTCGAGGCATTGTGCGGCTCGCTGAGTGACGATCAGCGACGTCCTGACCAGCCCTCGAGCAGTGCCTCCCCGTGCTCGGGTCAGTCTACTCCTTTCCCTCCGTGCTGGCCAGAGTGGGTGCCAGAGGCATCCACGGGAGATCCTGATGGGTGTGGCATGGGCATCCCGGGCAACTCAGTCGCCGGTCAGCAATTCCTGCCGGATCTGGACGAAGACATCGAGGGGTTCGTCGAGGGGACGTCCGGGCAGGGGTTGCACGGCGGGCTTCAGCGACCAGTGGCCGAGGGTGATCCACTCACCGGGTGGCGGCGTGGAGGTGACAGGATTCTCCGGAACACGAATTTCGATCCAGAGTTCAATTCGCCGCCGAGAGCTTTCGAATGCGCGAGCCTCCTGCTGGAGCCGACCGGCCGACGCCCGCTGAACTTCTGTCAAGGGGAAGAACTCCAGCAGGAACAGCTCCAGCCGGCTGTAGTCGTCGCCGTCCCAGACGTCCGGTCCGATCAGCCCAATGACCCGTGGCCGGACTGCTCCGCTGCGCTGTCCGATACCGTGAGCCACCTCTCGCCAGGTCGACTTGATGGGGGGGGTGCAAAGCTCGCTGTCGAGCGTGTTCCAGCTCGGCGCCGCTCCGATGCTGGCCGACAGGCAGACCCAGCCGGCGACCAGCAGTGCACCGACACTCAGCGGGGCACTCAACCGGCGCTGCATCTGAGCGAAGCCGACCGCTGCCAATACACAGATTGCAGGGAGCGCGGGCAGGTAGTACCGCATCCACTTGGTGCCGACGAGGGTGAAGATCAGCGTGCCGAGTAGCCACCAGGACCAGAGAAGTCCGCTGCGTCGGTCCGTCTTGAACAGGGACCAGAGGATGCCGGCCGCCAGCGCGAAGTTGAGTGGCCGGCCGATCCAGTCCCAGCTGCCGCCAAGGTAGAAGGTGGCCCAGCGCCACGTCCAGCGCTCGTCGAGGGCGCTGTGTGGGTTCCCCTGGGCCACATGGAACTGGATGTATTGGGTGAGCGTGGTCCATTCGCCGAACCAGAAGCAGGCGGTCGTGATTCCGAAACCGAGGGTCAGCCACGCGGTCTGGCGGAAGATCTGGGATTTCGAGATCCGTGTGTCATCAAAGGCCAGCAAGAGCGCGGGTAGGAGCAATGCTCCCAGCCAGAGCAGGAAGGCGTTCTTGATCAGGCAGATCGTGCCTGCCAGCAATCCGACGCTGAGCGCCCGGCGCCAGCTCTGCCAAGGCGAGCAGCGCAGGAGCACCAGCGCGAACAGCGCGACGCCGGCCGTCAGGGGCAGGTCGGTACCGTAGCGGCGGGAGAACCCCCAGATGGGGGGCAGCAGCAGCACCAGGGCGCCGGCAAGAGCTCCGGCCCAGGGTGTTTCGCCGATCTGCTCGGCCAGCAGGAAGCAGCTGGCCGCCAGCACTGCGAGGGACAGCGATGTGCTGAGCAGGGTGATCATGCGGTTGCCGTCGCCCGGCAGCCTGACCATCAAGCTGGCCATCGACAGATGCATCAGCGTCGTACGTCCGCCGATGCGACGGTTGTCGGCCAGCCACTGGCCGAGGTCTGCGCCGCCGGCCAGTTCGTTCGCCATCCGCCGGGTGTACAGCAGGTGTTCGCAGACCTCGTAGCCGTTGGGGTACTGGTCCTCGGCGATCCACCAGGCGGAGAGGCCTAGCAGACCGACCAGCAGTAACGCGACCAGTCCAACCGCCCAGCGCCGGGAGGAGGGAGGCCGGACGGGTGCCCCCCAATCGGGTTGTGTTCCGCAGGTGCGAGGGCTCACCTGGCACTCTGGCGTGAGACGTCACGGGAGAGGTCCCAGTGGTGGCGCAGCGCGGCGTTGACCAGCGCCGGTGCTTCTTGTTGTACCCAGTGTCCAGCGTTCGGGATCCAGGTCACTATCAGCCGACGGACCAGGCCACGGTAGCGCTCGGGACGTGCGAGGTCGACGCCGAGCACGGGGTCTGCGGTGCCCCAGATCAGGCGGGTCGACGCCTCGATCATCCTCACCGGGGTGGGGGGTGCGCGAAACGCGGCGCGGTAGTAGTTGATGCCGCCCTCCAGTCCGCGCTCCGCCTGCTCGATGTAGGGTCGCAGCCTGTCGGGGGTGAACTGGCCGGGGTCGGGACCCGCCGCATAGCGGAAGGTCTGGGTCACGAGCCGGCGTGCGTTGCGGGCCAGGTGGCGCTCCGGCAGCCCCGGGAGCTGGAAGGCGAACATGTACCATGAGCGACGAAGCTGGCCTGGAAGGAACAGCGAGCGCAACATCACCCGCGGATGAGGGCAGTTGAGCACGGCCAGCGTCCGTACCAACTCGGGGTGGCGCTGGGCGATTTCCCAGGCGATCGCTCCGCCCCAGTCGTGCCCGACGACGTGGGCCCGCCGCTCACCGAGTGCTACGACCAGTTCGGCCACATCGCGGCACAGGCGGGCGGCCGTGTAATGGCGCCAGCCCCGCGGCGCGTCGGTCTTGCCGTAGCCGCGCATATCGGGCGCGACGACCCGGTAGCTGTCCGAGAGCGCATCTAGCTGGTGTCGCCAGCTCAGTGAGAGCTCCGGGAAGCCGTGAAGCAGTACCGCCAAAGGGCCGCTTCCGGCTTCTAGCCAGTGTATCTTCAGCCCGCTGGGCAGCGTCGTTTCAGGCATCCTGGTTCCGAGAGCGTCGCTTGCGGCGGGCCTTGTTGCGGCGGATCTTCTCGATCCGCTGATCTCGCTTGCTCTGACCGGGCTCGGTCCTCTCCCTGATCTTCTCGACCAGTTCGCGCAATGCCAGGAAGCGGTTGACCGAGCGACGGCGGTCTTTCTGGCAGGTCACTCGCAACTCGAGCGGAGGATAGGTCAGCTGAACACAGCTCGAGGTCTTGTTGATCTTCTGCCCCCCGGAGCCGCTGCCCCGGACGAACTGCTCGTCGACGACCGACAGGTCGATGCCCAGCCGCTCGATCTCTGCTTTCAGCGCGGCCACCTTCTCCGGTCGCACATCGAAGTTCTCGTTGAGGTTCATCGCCTGCTCTCCAGCTGGGAGTCCGTCACGCGAGGAGTATCCGAATACCCCAGTCCGCGAGCGCGAGCACCACGATGGCCAGCAGCGCCAGGTCTCCCAGCCAGCCCAGTCTCAGGTTCCGCTGTCCCCAGTCGGCCCAGATCAACATCACCAGCCGGTAGGGGATCTGCAGCAGGATCAGCAGGAAGGTCGGGAGGCCGAGATGGTGGAACGTGAACGCATCTGCGAAACGCCCGTGCATGATAGACACGAAAGAGCGCGTCAGGCCACAGCCGGCACAGTCGATCCCCGCCAGTCTGCGCCAAGCGCAGACTTCGGGCAGCCTCACGCCACCCAGGGTCACCTCCGCGCGGTCGTGAACGCTGCCCAGGCGGGCTAGAATGAGCATGCTCAGACAGATGCCGAGCAGCGTCAAATGGGTTGTCTTACTCGCTGGGGCTTCCTGCTTGTCCACGTCTTGAGTGTCGCCGCCCAGGCCGTTCTTGACAACCCCCTCGGGGCGACGTATCCCAGAGTGCATGAGCTCATCCATACTGGATTTCGCGTCCAACCCATCGTTCGAAAACTGCTTTCCCGGGAGCAAGAAGGTCCACCGAGACGTGACCCACAACGGACGTCAGCTGCTTGTGCCGTTCCGGCGCGTGAGCCTCAGCGGGGGCGAGCCGGCGCTCGATCTCTACGATACCAGCGGGCCGCAGGGATGCTCTCCGCGTGACGAACTGCCGAAGCTGCGTGGCGACTGGATTGCTTCGCGGTTGGATGATCCACGCCCGACGCAGCGCTATTACGCGCGCCAGGGCATCGTCACCGAGGAGATGGCCTTCGTCGCGGAGCGCGAGGGGTGTGATCCGGAGCTGGTGCGTTCGGAGGTGGCGCGAGGGCGCGCGATCATCCCGGCCAACAGGCGTCATCTCGAGCTGGAGCCGATGATCATCGGCCGGCGATTTCTGGTCAAGATCAACGCCAATATTGGCAACTCTGCGGTCAGCAGTTCTATCGAGGAAGAGGTTCAGAAGCTCCAGTGGGCCACGCGCTGGGGGGCCGACACGGTGATGGATCTCTCGACCGGCGCCAATATTCACGAGACGCGAGAGTGGATCATTCGCAATTCGCCGGTCCCGATCGGCACGGTCCCGATCTATCAGGCGCTGGAGAAGGTGGATGGCCGGCCCGAGGCGCTGACCTGGGATATCTTTCGCGAGACTCTGATCGAGCAGGCAGAGCAGGGTGTCGACTACTTCACGATCCACGCTGGCGTGCTGCTGCGCTTCATCCCGTCGACGGCCAGCCGGTTGACCGGCATCGTCAGCCGCGGCGGCTCGGTGATGGCCAAGTGGTGCCTGTATCATCACGAGGAGAACTTCACCTACACGCACTGGGACGAGATTTGTGAGATCTGCGCCGCCTACGACATTTCGTTTTCGATCGGTGACGGTCTGCGCCCCGGTTCGATCGCCGACGCCAATGACGAGGCACAGTTCGCCGAGCTCAAGGTGCAGGGCGAGTTGACCCGCAGAGCCTGGGACTACCACGTGCAGGTGATGAACGAGGGGCCGGGGCATGTCCCGCTGCACCTGATTCAGGAGAACATGGACAAGCAGCTGGACTGGTGCGATGAGGCGCCGTTCTACACGCTCGGTCCGCTGACCACGGACGTCGCACCGGGGTACGACCATATCACCAGTGGCATCGGAGCGGCCAATATCGGCGCAGCTGGCTGCGCATTGCTCTGCTACGTGACCCCCAAGGAGCACCTCGGACTTCCCAATCGCGATGATGTGAAAACTGGCGTGATTTCCTACAAGATCGCCGCCCACGCCGCGGATCTGGCCAAGCGCCATCCCGGTGCGCAGGCCTGGGACGACGCACTGTCCAGGGCGCGTTTCGAGTTTCGCTGGGAGGATCAGTTCAACCTCTCGCTCGATCCGGTCACCGCTCGCGCTTTTCACGACGAGACGCTGCCAGGTGACGGGGCCAAGTTGTCCAAGTTCTGCTCGATGTGCGGTCCGAAGTTCTGCTCGATGAAGATCACCGAAGAGATCCGGCAGATGGCGGCCGAGCAGGGTACCGATGCCGAGGTGGTTTTGACCGAGGGCATGCGGGCCAAGGCGCAGGAGTACCAGGAGCAGCAGGTCCAGTTGCTGCCCTGATCGGACCCCGGGACATCGAGGGCCTTGGCCCGGCTGCACGCGCTCTGATCGCCCGATATGCCGAGGAGTTGGTCAGCTTTGCCGAGGGCGGGGAGCCGCCATCCTGCCGTCTGCTGGTTGCCAGCGCACTGCGACAGGAATGTCTGGAGCAGCTCTTGCTGTCTCGTGGCCCGCTGATCGGTCGTCCGATCTTGACCTCGCAAGAGGAGGCTCCTGAGCCCGGCAGTCTACTGGCGGTGGAACGACCCTGCGAGGTGCCGGACCACTGGCCGACTTTCCAGAGGTGCGTGACCGAGCCCGGGGCCGAGACCCGGAAGATCGGGGAGCTGGGTCGAGCAGAGCCGCCCGACCGGCGCACCGAGGTGGCGTGGATCGCACACTGGATCCGGTCCGCGAGCCAGGCCGGAATGTCGGGCTCGCACATCGCCGTGGCGGTCCCCGATCTGGCCCTCTACGCGCCGCTGATCGAGGAGCTGCTGCCCGATTATCGCCTGCTGCCGGGTCCGTCGTTGCTCCACACCCCGACGGCGCGCCTGCTGCTGGCGTTACTGGCCTTGCCCACGGTGGGGTATCCGCTCCCCGAGCTGCGTAAGCTCTCTCCCGAACTGGCGACGCTGGGTTCTCCAGACTGGGCCCACCCGGAGCGCTGGCGTGCCGTTCTCGAGCGCCTCGCGGCCCAGGCTGGAGATGCCGAGGCAGATGACCTGGCGGGACAGCTCCAACGGGAGCTGGCGCCGTCCTCTTCCCGGATCATCGCTGCCTTGCTGGGCGGAGATCCCCTGGATGTTCTGGAGGCGCTCCGCTGGAACGCGGGTCTGGCGCAGCTCCCCGAGTTGTCTCGACGTCCGGGACCGGCGCGTGACAGGGTCGACGCGGCGCGGCAGGTCATGGCGCTGTTCGATCGGTACGGCGAGCTAGACCCGCAAGTGCTTCGAGCAGCGCTGGGAGCTGCGCCGACCGCTCCGGGTCCGCCCAGGCCTACCGCTGTGAGGGTGCTGCATCACGACCAACTGGCCGATCTGGCGGGCACCCAATTACTGTTCATCGCGGGCCTGACCGAGGGGGTTGCTCGACCGCTGTTGGATGGTATCGCAGGCCAGCGGATCCTTCTCTCTGGGCCGTCCGGCGAGGGGGATCGAGAGCTACAGCCGCCGTCCTGGTTGACCCGGATGCGGCTGCGTCGATGGCCTGAGCCGGCCACAAGATCGGAGCGTGGGCCGCGTCTCGGAGCATACGCCGCAGCAATGCGTCGCCGGATCGACCCGACTTCGTATGATGGTGATCTGCGCGGGGTGGTTCACCTGCTGGGAAAGCCGGTCCTCTCCGCCACACGGCTCGAGGAGTACGCCCGTTGTCCTTTTCGTTACCTGGCGCAGAGTGTACTGCGCCTGGACCGGCCCGGTGGTTTGTCTCCCGAGGTTTCTCCCCTCGACCTTGGTTTGTTGACCCACCGTCTGCTCTTCGAGTTGAGCAGCTTTCTGCGTAGTCAGTCGGACCGGCCGCTCGCCTCTGTGCCCGAGGATCAGCGACAAGCGGTTGCCGACAGCGCGAGCGAGTTGATAGAGACACTGCTGGCCGCATCCTTCAGTGGACTGGCCGCCTATCCCCCTGTGTTTCGAGAGCGTGCCCGGCGGCGGCTCGGCGGGGTGCTTCACGGCTTTCTCCAGGCGGAGCTGTCCGAACTCTCTCGTCTGTCTCCGGCCTACTTCGAGCTGGGGTTTGGCCAGACCTCCGGTATGGGAGATCTGGCCAGCGCGGATCCGGTCGAGGTCCCGGGCACGGGGGTGCAGGTTGCGGGTTCGATCGACAGGGTCGAGCTGGCACGCTTGGGGGGGTTGCTCTACGTGATGGTCTACGACTACAAGACCGGTGCGCGGCCGTCCACCACGGCAATCCTCGGTGGCATTGGTTTTCAGCTCCCGCTGTATCTGATGGTCGTCGAGCCGCTGCTACGGCAACAAGGCGAGACGTTCGATGCCCTGGTGCCGCTGGGTGGCCGGTTCTATCAGGTGGCCGATCCAGAGGGGCTGGGGCGGCGCGGCGGAATCTATGATCGGGAGGGGTTGGAGGCACAGGGGCTGAGTACGAGGAGGGAGGCGGGCAGCCTGTCGGGTGACGAACTCGACCGATTGATCGATCGCTATCGCGAAGAGCTGGTCGAGCTGTCCGGCCGAATTACAGCGGGGGCATTCGCCACCGGCACCCTGACGCCCCGCTGGATGGGTTGCGCCGGGTGTGCCTACAGCAGCGCCTGTCGGGTCGATCCTCTGCGCAACGCGCGCCGGTCGCAGCGGGGAGAGCACGCATGACGGTGCTCTCGCCGGCGCAGCGCCGTGCTCTGGACCTGTCGCGCAGCACGCTTGTTAGAGCGGGAGCTGGCTCTGGAAAAACCACACTGCTCGTCGCGCGCTGCTGCGCACTGTTCGAGCAGGCGGAGCCGCCCGAGTCGTCGCAGGTGCTGCTGCTGACCTTCACCGAGAAGGCGGCGGCCGAGATGTCGGCTCGAATGCGTGCAGCACGGCTGGGTCGCCCCGAGGTCTCCACGATCCACGCTTTTGCGGCGGGACTGATTCGCCAGTACGGCGCTCCGCCGGAACGGCGTCTGCAGGATGCGGGGCAGCAGCGTCAGCGCTTGGTGGCGCTGCTCGAAACCGAGTTGCTGCGGATCGAATGGGAGCAGCCGAAGTTGCTCGAGCCACTGTCCGACTTTTTTGGACGCGGTTCACTGCTGCGCTTGCTGCGTGGTCTGTTCGAGCAGCGGGTGATCGCGCGTGACTGGGCGTCGCGGGTCATGCGCCATCGGACGGCCGAGGCATACGAGGCGCACTGCCTGTCCGAACGAGATCAGATCCGCCGTCGGCTGGCGACCGAGATCCGTAGAGATCCGGCCTGGGATCGTCTGGTGGAGCGGATCAGGGACCGAAGTGGGTGTCATAGAGCGCTGGCGGACCACCTGGCCTGCCTGGAGCATGCGCTCGAGGCCTCTGCGATCCTGACCGGTGGAACGCCCGGGTCGATGCGGCGGCACCTGGATGAACTGCTCCGTCTGGTCGACCGGTCGAAGGGAGTCTGGCGTAGCGCACCAGAGGTCTCGGCCCGGTTCGGTCCCACGGTGCTCGACTTTCGAGAGCTGATCACGCGTCGTCGTCCGGCTCTCGAACTGGAGCAGGTCGAAGAGCGCTTCGCCCGGGCCGAGTTCCATTTCGCACGTTTGTGGAGCGTGCTGACGATGGCCTATCAGCGGGAACAGCGCCGCGAAGGGGTGCTCGATTTCGACGATCTGGTGCCCAACGCGCTACGCTGCTTGAAGCGGCCCGAGGTGGGCGACGCCGTTCGCGCGCGCTACCGATTCATCCTGGTCGATGAGTTCCAGGACACTGACCGCGAGCAGTGGGCGATGATTCGCCGTCTTGCCGCAGAACCCGACGACCCGCTTCCGGCGGGGAAGCTGTTCCTGGTGGGGGACGAGAAACAGTCGATCTATCGCTTTCGCGGGGCCGACGTGTCGGTGTTCAACGCCGTGCCGTCCGAATTCGACACGGTCGAGCTGTCGGAGAACTTTCGCAGTCGGGCCGGCGTGCTGAATGTGCTCAACGACACCTTCGACAAGGTGCTCGCTGCGGAAGGCGCGGATTGGTCACCGTACGAGGCGCGTCCCCAGCGCCTGCTGCCAGGGCGGGAGGAGCAGGCAGTGGGAGGGAGCGTTCGACTACTGGTCACGCCGCTCGGTTCGCCGCCGCCGCCGGAAGATCTGTCGGCAGCGCGGCTGCTCGATGGGCCGAGTGCACGCGAGGCGGCGTCCATCGCGCGCGAACTGCGTTCGCGGGCCGCAGAGGGGCGCTACTACGAGGAGATGGCGGTGCTGCTGCGCACCCGTCAGCTGCTGCCGGCGCTGCGGCATGCTTTCGAGGCCTTCGGCCTGCCGTATGTCGTCTGGCGCGGCAGTGGGTTCTATCAGAGTCAGGAGGTGCGGGATCTGGTCGGTTTGCTGACGTGTCTGGCCGAACCTGGAGACCAGGTGGCGCTGGCGGGGGTGCTTCGCTCGCCGCTGATCGGTATGTCCGATGTCGGGCTGTTTCATCTGTGGCGTGGAGGGGGGCTGGGGGTCTCCGCGGATCTGGGCGAAGGTTTTCTGGGGCGGTGCGATGCATTCGCCGCCGGACTGGCCAGAAGGTTGTTGGACCGCGGGCGCCGGCTGATTGGCCACGTCCCGGTGGCTGAGGTGCTGCGCGAGCTGCTCGATGAGAGCGGCGCGATGTCGTCCTACCGCGAGGGGGCTGATGGCGAGCAGGCCGTGGCCAACATCGAGAAGTTGCTGGGCATCATCCGCAGCCTGGATCAGGGGCGTGGAATTCACGCCGTGCGTGAGGTGCTCGAGGGCCTGATCGCTGCGGGCCACCCGGAGGGAATGGCTCCGCTGGATCTGAGTGAGCAGCGCGGCGTTCGGCTGATGACGGTTCACGCGGCCAAGGGGCTGCAGTTCCCCGTCGTCGTCGTTGCCGGCCTGGCTCGGCCGGTTCGCCCAGCCGGAGCATCGCTGGTCGTCGAGCGTCATCCCGAGCTCGGGCCGCGGGCGGTGGTCTCACTGCCCGGTGAGCCTGCGATGCTGCGTCAACTGTTCGGCGCGAGACGGGATGCCATGGAGCGAGCCGAAGGCAAGCGGCTGCTCTACGTCGCCTGCACCCGGGCACAGGAGGAGCTGATTCTCTCCGCCGCACTGCGCGAAACGGAGGATGGATTTGTCTCGCCCACCGAGGGAGGACGCATCTGGGAATGGTGGTCGTTACTGGGTGCAGCCTGGGATGTGGGGGAGATCCTACCGCTGGATGCCGCACTGCCCGGTGTCGAGTTGGTTCGCGGCAACCCGGAGCTGCCGGCCGTGCCGGCGCTGGCCGGTGAAATTCAGCCGCCGCGACTGGAGGTCCCGCGTCCGCCATCTCATCGCGCGCCCCCGACCGTCAAGGCAGACGCTCTGCACCGTTTTGCCGAGTGCCCACGGCGCTACTACTACGGGTCGGTACTGGGGATGACCGAAAGTGGATCCTTGCCGGCCCAGGGGCTGCCGTTCCGGGTGTCGCAGGACGATGCGTGGGTCGAGGGCCACCTGGATCCTCCCACGGTGGAGCGCCTGCGCGATATCTTGGGGTCCGCGTTGTTGGCGCGAGCAGTCGAGGCCTCTCGGCAGGCTCGGTTCCCGGCCTCGGAGCGGCCGCCCTGCGACAGCTGTGGCTTCGGTGACGGTGTATGCGATCAGCGCCGCTTTACCATCGGATAGCCCCAGCCGCTTGCCTGACAGTCAGGGTTACGGCGGTCGGCTATTTCTCGATCTGTTCCAGCAGTGTGCGCGCCTCCCGCATCCGCGGATGGTGCTCGAGTATCTGCTGGAGTTGCACGCGGGCTTGTTGATCCTGGCCGATTGCTTCGAGAGTCTGTGCCAGGTTGAAGCGGGACCAGCTGAAGTCGGGTAGAACGCTGAGTGCACGGCGGAAGTATGCGATCGCCTTCTGGGGTTGCCCGAGATTGTAGTAACACATGCCGCTGAAGTTGAGCAGCAGGACGTTGTCTGGTCGGATCTCCAGAGCAGTGGCAAACTGTTGCAATGCGACCGGGTAGGCTCCCGCTTCAGCGGCAGCTACGCCCTCGGCATAGCATTCGTCGAAGCGGTTCTTCTTCAACAAGTCGCGTATGCTCGATCGGTCCAGCAGGGCGAGCGCCTGTGTGAAGGCGGTGTGCGCCTTGCTGCGGTCGTTACTGTAGCCGTGGGCCACTCCCTGCAACAGCAGATCCCTCACCTGCTCCCGCTTGCGCAGAGAGGAGAGGAACTCGGCTGATGCGCCGGTCAGCCGTGGCGCGATCGATGTGGCCAGGGTGGTGAACAGGGCGAGGGTCTGCGGCAGTGTTTTTTCTCCGCGAAGCTGATTGCGTGGGATGCGTAGCGGCAGCAAGAAATTGTCGTCGGTATTGAGCGGAGAGTTCCGCACGGCCGGCCCGATGGTGGTCTGGTCGGCGACGAACAGCGTCAGCAGGTCCTCCAGGTTCTGGACGTCGATCAGCGCCAGACTTTTTTTGATCTCGGGGCGGGCCAGGTCTTGTGCCAGCAGCGCCAGATCCAGGCGCATCGGCTGCCGGGTGGCGACGAACACGGCGTGCTTGCCGCTCTGCGGCGGAAACCAGATGCTGACGCGGCCGAAGGCCTCGAGCATCGTGCGCAACAGGCAGCGTAAGTCGTCGGCGGTCATATCGTAGATCGGCACCCAGGTGCTGAACACACCGCCGGGAGTCAGGCGTTCGCGGCACAGCCGATAATAGGCCAGCGTGTAGGTGTCGCTGTTGACCGCCGGATGGGTCGAGTCGCTCATGATCACGTCGTAGCGCTCACGCGTGGTCAGCAGGTGGTTGCGCGCGTCGTTGATGATCAGCCGGAACCGGGGGTTGGACAGCACCTTGCCGTTGATCTCGTCGAAGTGGACGTTGGCGCCGATCTCGCCGGCGCACAACTCCAGGCAGTCCAGTCGCTGTGTGACGTGTCGCACCGAGCAGGCGGAGGCCTCTCCCGAGCCGAAGCCGAGGATGAACGCAGTGGCCGGGGGGCGGCCGTTGAGGGCGTGGAACAGCATGGGCGGCACGTGTCCCTGTACCTTCTGCGTGGCGCGCAGCTTGGGCGAGTCTCCGGCCACTTCGACGCCGTTGACCTCGATGGACAGGTGGCGCTTGTTCTCGTAGTAGTGCGGCGCGCTACGCACGACCGTCACCGTGCCGGCCACCCCGTTATTGTGATACAGGAGGGTACGGTCGGAACGCACATCCCGCAGATTCAGCGTGAACCAGGAGATGGGGGTGTTCCACGGAATCAACCAGATGCAGATGGCTCCGAAGGTGGCGACCACGCTGCCCAGTAAGGCGCCCCGGGTCTGCCAGCTGGCCGTGGGACTGGCCAGAAGTAGTGCGCCACCCAGCAATGCGCTGCTCAGCGACACTGCGAACACCGAGAGGGTGACACCTATCAGGGGGATCGCGACGAACCCGGCCAGCACGGCGCCGAGTACTCCCCCGGCGGTATTGGCGGCGTAGCAGGCGCCCACGCCGCCGCCCAGCCAGTCCTTGCCGTTGGTGTAGATCCGGCAGATCAGCGGGAACGAGAGGCCCATCAAAAGGCACGGAGCAAACATGATGAAGCCGGAGTAGGCGAAGTCGGCCAGGCTGTCCGCCACCCAGCCTGCGCCGACCATCTCGCCGATTTTCGGCTGCAGTTCTCGCAGGTGGGTGACCTGATAGGCGCTGGTCAGAGCCAGCAGGCCGATGGTGGCTTGGATCGCTCCGAGGAGAGTCAGTGAACCGGCGTGCCTGTCCAGCAGGTGGGCAAACAGCAGGCTGCCCAGGGCGGCTCCGGCCAGGAATGTGGCCAGCATCGTCGGGAAAGCGTAGATGTTGGCATGCAGGAAGCCGGTCAAGATGCGCGTCCACAAGACCTCGAAGGCCAGCGCGCAGGCGCCCGAGATGAGTGCGGCTACCAGGACCAGTTTCGGCCAGCTGCCCTCGAGTGCGGGATTCGCCCGGGGCTGCGGGGGGGCCTCGTCGGCTGCGCGATCTGGCAGGTCCAACCCTCGGCAGCAGGCGAATGCGAGCAGGCCGATCAGCAGGTTCATGCCATTGGCCAGCAGGGCGGTCTGCCGTGCCCCCAGTGCTGGCAGCAGGACGAAACCGGCGAGCACGGTGCCGGCGACTGCGCCCAGGGTGTTACTGCCGTAGACCAGTCCGAGCCAGCGGCCTGTTCGTTCCGGTCGTTTTCTGGCCAGCTGGGCCAGGACGGGTAGCGTGCCTCCCATCAGCGCCGCAGGTAGCAGAAGCAGCGGAAAGCAGAGTACCAGCCGCAGCCCGATCGACACCGGGCTGCTGCCGTGCATGCTGTCCGGCGCGCTGACCAACAGCCTCATCGCGAATGGAACCAGCAAGGGAAACAGGGCGGCCGTGACCCCGATGGCCAGTTCCATTGCGGCAAACAGCCGAACTGGTCGCCGGATGCGATCGCTCAGACGGCCGAGTAACCAGCCCCCGATCGCCATGCCACCCATGAAGGAAGCCAGGATGACCGTGGTGGCATGGGTAGTGACGCCGAAGACGAAGGTCAGCATTCGCTGCCAGACCACCTCATAGGTCAGCGCGCAGGTGCCAGAGAGGAATGCCAGACAGATTAACAACAGCAACATCGCTCGCGCACTGTCTGGAGACAGGCTGTCTGCTTCATCGCTGGCTCGGGAGAACAAGCGGCCCATGGTTCTGTTAGCTCGAAGCCACCTCGGTCAGCTTCTCGACACCACCTCTGTCTGGCACGTTGACGCGCTTCGGGACTACGAGGCTCTGATGAGCGGTTGGCATCCTGCCGATCAGCCAAGACACTTCGCACGTACGAAGTCTGTAGAGGAGTTTACCCAAGCAAGGGCCCCCGCGCAATTTCCGACAGCCTATCCGGTGTGACCAGACAGCGGCGGATCGAGGGTTCGCAAGAACCAGCGGCTACAATTCGGTTTAGGTTGCCATGGCCCCGCAGGGCATGAGCTGTCGCCGGTCTGTCGTCCGGAGCCTCGGGTGCGTAGTGGCGCAAAACCTGTTGGGGTGGCTCCGCGCAGGTATGCGTGGGTCATTCAGTCTGGAGACCTGCTGTCCGAGGTTCGCTGCACGCGAACTTCCGAGCCTGTCTGAGCTGCATGTCCAGGGCCAGCAATCGCCAGGTCGAGAGACTGGGACACTCGGGTGCCCGGTCCGATATTCGAACAGGTCTCCAGCCTGCGCCGATGCAATCAAGGTGTCACGGGGTGGGCTGCTGGTGCAGCACCTTTGCCTGGGCGTGTGTTACACTGCGCCGACAGTCCGAGCGCGGTGGGCCTCTCGTCATCCATCTGCCCGAGCCTGACCAACGACTCTACGCATCAGAGAAACACTCGTGACCAAGATACTAGTTGCCGACGATGAACCGATGTTGCTGCGCATCTTGACGAGGATCCTGGAGCGAGCAGGCTTCAGCTGTCTGGCGGCCGAGGACGGTGAACGGGCGGTCGAACTCTACAAGAGCTGCCCGGCTGAGATTGATCTGGCGCTCCTCGACCTCAACATGCCGCGACTCGACGGAATCGGGGCGGCCAAGGCCATCTGGCAGGTGGATTCCGAGGCGCGCATCCTCATCGCGAGTGGCGAGGCCTCGGGTGACTTGACGGAGCTTTTCGAGGCTCAGCAGCCGGCGGGATTTCTCTACAAGCCCTTTCGACCTGATCAACTGCTCGAGAAGGTCCAGGAGCAGCTGGCGTAGACCCCCAGCCATCGCACGGGTGTCGACCGGCACTCCTTCTGTCTGGCGGTCGTGGCAGGTGCCTTTCGAGCCATTATTTTCGCGGGTGAGCGAGGAAGAAATCGAGGATCATCTCGCTCGCCTCGAAGTCCCGGCAGACCGGCCCGATGCGTCGGACTGGCAGGTACTGCGTCCCGCCGGGCCAGGTGTGGCCGCCCCCGATTACCTTGACCAGCACGACCGAGGTACCCTGCTGGCCGTCCGAGTACCGCTTGACCATGACCCGTGAGCCATCGTCGCGGCAGCTGTCCGGTACCTCGGTGACCACCGGTTTTTTCCGGCAGCCGTTGTGAGTGCGGAAACGCTCGATCGTCTCCGCCGTCGAGAGGATCACTCCCCGGCTTCGGGGCATGTTGAACAGCCGGATATCACCGCCCGCATAGGGGACGAGCGGATCCTTGGTACCGTTGATCATCATGACCGAGATCGGCTGCTTCGGCCTCTTGTGCGAGATCGCTTGCGTCAGGGCGGCCGTGACCGGCGCGATCGCCGCGACTTTATCAGTCAGGTCCATCGCCAGTCGGATCGACATCAATCCCCCGTTCGAGATGCCAGTGGCGTAGACCCGTCTGGTGTCCACTCCGTAGTGCTCGGTCATCCGGTCGATCACGGCCGAGAGGAAGCCCACGTCGTCATACCGGCGACTCCACCGGTGGAGGTGCTTGGTGCGGCCGTCATGCCACCTCCTGTCGACCCCCTCGGGGAAGACCAGCACGAATCCGCGCTTGTCACCGGCAGCGGTCAGAGTGCCGCTCGTACTGCGATCGAACAGCTTGCCGCGTCCGCCGCCGCCATGCAGTGCGAGAACCAGGGGATGCTTGCCGGTCTTCTGGAATCCGGGGGGTAGGCGAATGTGGTACGTGCGTGTGACGCCATCGTGCTGTAATGACTCGGTCAGGTTTCTAGCCGCCGGTTCTCTGGCGGGCTCCTCGGCGTTTGTCACGCTGAATGCACCCAACAGCAGGACCAAGAGGGGGATCGTGTGTCTCATGCTGCTTTCTACAGCGTCAGACGGGAGGAGGTTCCCGTGAATTCGACTAACCGGTGGGCTTTTGGCTGCCTATTTTCTGAGAGCGGACAGCACGTCTTCTGCCTTGGCCGCTGACTGCTGTTGTCGAGTGAGCTCGGCCCTCGCCTTCTTGAGTGCCGCCCGGTACGTGGCCAGTTGCGCGCGAGCTTGGGCGAGCGTCGAGTTGAAGCTTGTCACTTCGTCGGCAGTGAATCGCCCCGGGTTTCTCGGAGGCTGCATGTTGTGAGAGGATGTAGCCATGAGCGCGAAACGATATACCCCCGAGGTCAAGGAGCGATCGGTCCGGATGGTGCTGGAGCACGCTGCTGAGTACGGTTCGCAGTGGGAGGCGATCAGCTCGATAGCCGCCAAGATCGGTTGCTCTAGTGAGACGCTGAGGCGCTGGGTGCGCCGGGTCGAGAGGGACGAAGGGGTACGACCTGGTCCAACCACGAGTGACCTGGAGCGGATAGCACAGCTGGAGCGAGAGAACCGTGAGCTGAAGCGTGCCAACGAGATCCTCCGCCTGGCGTCAGCGTTTTTCGCCCAGGCGGAGCTCGACCGCCCACCGAAGTGATGGTCCGGTTCATCGACGAACACAGAGGCGTGTACGGGGTCGAGCCGATCTGCGCCCAGC